>Ga0208261_1000014_pt1 | contig 71902 bp, 51 predicted proteins | sample Knorr_S7_td_DCM__FD_185595 | JGI IMG/M metagenome (GOLD analysis project Ga0208261, IMG submission 185595) | Marine microbial communities from Southern Atlantic Ocean transect - Knorr_S7_td_DCM_ad_131m_LV_B (SPAdes) (version 3) | ecosystem: Environmental > Aquatic > Marine > Oceanic | place...
TAGGATTTGTGCTCTTCCGATGAAGTTAGTACCTTCAGCAGATAGCGATGTGATTCTGTGGGAAACACGGTCAAGGTTAACAGTAGGACCGTCAGGATGACCCAACTCCCCAAGAGCACGTGATGTTTTAATGTACTCCTCATTATATCTGTTGACCTCCTTCTCAAGAACTGAGAATGGATACATACGTCCATTGCGATTCTTTAATTCAGACTGAAGAAATACTCCTTCAATATACAATTTCTTAGAATCACCTTTACCTTCGGTAATTACATTAACGTTTTCAATCTGTTCCGTTATCAGTTTCATTAGATGGTTCCTCTACTGGTTCATCGAAAAATGTTTTGGCTACAGTTTGCTTATAGTTTCCCATAGCATCTGCTGCACGTGCATACAATAAATCTTGTATAGCATCAATCGCTTCAGCCCTTTTATTATTCGCTATCAAATCAGCTGTATCAAGCACCGCTTCAGGTGGTTGCTCAACTGGATCTATCACTGGATCTGCCATAGTATTTGCATAGTGTGTTTATTATTTAGTTGTTTTCGCAGGTTTAGATGCGGAAGCAGCTGCTGGTTTAGGCTGGGCCTTGATTTTCTGCATCTCTTTCTTGTGGTCATCATCAGCTCTTGCCTGATCTAAGACCGCTTGATTGTCCTGTGCAGCAGCATCAATCTCTGGTTGGTAAGCAACGTTTTGACGATCCATTGTATCCAATGTTGTAACGTCAATAGGATCCATAGCAAGACCAGATTCGATCTCTGCATTCATTTGCTTATCAAGTTCCTTATACTCTGTTTCATTCTGTTGTAGAATATGTCTACGGATATGTTCAACAGAGAAATACTTACCTACAAATGGATCCATCTGTGCTACCATTGCCATTCTCTGAGTAACCATCTCAAGTTCTTTCAACTCATTGAAATGATTATCAAAGAGCCAGTCCCACTGGATATGCAATTGCATATCATCCCAGTCTTCTGGAGTGATTACTCCCTTGAGAATAAGTTGAGTCTTGAGAATATCGAGGAATAGTTCTCCAAATCTTTTACGTAAACGTCCGATGAACTTGGTGAACTTAAGTTCGTCTCTAAGGACTTCAGTGGTTTTACCCAAGTTGAATCCCTTGTTATCATCTGTGAGCCTGGAAGGAGGAAGATTGAGGCTATTATAAAGTTTCTTCCTAAAGTACTCAACATCTTTGAGTTCCCCTAGATTCTGTCCACCAGGTAAGGTGGTGATCTCAGTTCCACGACCACCCTCTCTACGAGGTAACCAAAAATCTTCTAGCATACTCATATGCTTTTTGTCGTCACGTATCTCACCAGTCTTTGCATCGTAGACTAGTTTGTTACGGTAACGTGCCATTACATCACGAAGGTATTGTTCCGCTTTTACTTTTGGAAGGTTACCTACATCGATGTAGAATATTCTACGTTCAGGAGCACGTGACAATCTATAGATTACAAGAGCATCCTCAATCATCCTTAATTGGTTTAAGGATTTGATTGCCTTATGTAAAAAACTTAGTACAAGTCTTTTGTTTAAATCCTGTAGTCCAGAATTAACAAAAGTGATTGAGTCAACAGCAATCTTGATACCTTGATTGTTGGACATATCACCAACAGGACCAAGAGCACCACCTCTGAGGTATCCTCTAGGATTGTATAACCAATAGTCTACAAACTCACCCCACTCATATGCTTTAGCGGATTGTTTCTCCTCTGGAGTTAGTGTTCTATTGTTGCTTGATAATTTTTGTCTGACCTTCTTGATCTTAAGGGGATCGATATATCTCAGTTCTAAGATACCCTTCTTTGGATTAGCAAGGTCGATTACTTTGTGGTAAATTAGTTTACCATCTACATACCAATTTCGAATGAGCTCGTGTGCTCTCTTTTCAAAATTGAGTAGTTGTTTTATATGATCAAACTCCTCACGGATCTTATTCTTGACACCCTTTCCAACTTCAAGGTTATCTAAGTTGATCTCTACACAACTATCATTCGTATCGTTAACAACAAATTCATTAACAATCTCATCAACAGCACTGTCCACCTCTGGGTGTAGTGCCATGTCTCTATAACGACGAATGAGTTCAAACTCATCTCTGGCACTATTGTCCATATCGACATAAGTACCAAAATAGCCCCCTGCAGCTACTGCAACGGGCTCGTCAGCAGAAGGAGGAACTGGGGATTGCCCCTTCAGTTCCTTCTTCCTATTAATTTGAAAGCCAAATAACTGACTCATAACAATAAAAGTTTTTACTACCGCAAGTATTTATACGATAGAAAAATGTCCTTTTATGCTATAGCGTCGCCATTCTTGGCATCATTACCATCGACAGTCCAATATGAATACTGGAATTCAACTGAGAATTCTTCGATCTGATCGTTGCTATCATATGCAAGATCAATCTGAGATACACTAGCAGGGAATGCATACCAGAGAGTATACTTCCTTAGAGGTGATCCACCATCTGATGAATCTTTCTCTAGTTGTGTAACGAAGAGTTGTGATGTATAACGTGCATCTCCAGCAGCAGGGTTGAATGCCTCAGCTGAATTACCCTCATGGGTATTCATCAAGTTCAACCACTTCTCGAAGTATCCACGAATCCTCATGTCTTTGTCATTGATGAAGGTAGCAGTCCAGTTATCAAACGTTCTGTCTCCAGCAATTTTAACTGTCCTACCTCTGAAAGGAACTTCGATAGTTCCGATACTTGAAGCAGGTAGTGCTGCTGACTTACATAAAGTGTTTGTCAGTAGACTATCTGTACCTGTAACCAACTGTGGGAATTCAATTCCCACTTCAAACATATTTGGTTTAACGCCTTGAGCAACCTTAGTTAGGAAATCTTTAACGTTACTTTTTACCGTTGCCATTAGTTTTGTCCTCTGTGTTTATATTTAGTAACGAATTAGCGTCCGACTACTTCAGCGAACGAAACACCAGTACGTGTTGCAGTAAAGGTTACTGTTACGTAGTTGATGGAACGAGTTGGCTTGAGGAATAGTTCCGCAACAAACTCATTACGATCAATAACATCAGGTGTGTTATTAGATGTATCGCAAACAACTAGGAAGTCAGTTAAACCTTGTCTTGCCTGAACTTCGTTCAAGTAAGAGTTAACAGCAGCACTGAAGTTAGAACGTGTAAGTTCATCGTTAAGTTCGAATAGAACACCTTTGGCAAGACCTTCTACACGTGACTCAATATTGAGGAACAATCTACGAACGTTGATTCTATCAAAAGCACTTGGTGAAGCAAGAGCAGTCTTGTCACCGAATAGTGTAATTCCACTTCCAGCAACAGAAACAACAGGGTTGATTCTATTCTGATAAAGCTCGTCTCTGTCTGCCTTAGAAGGGTTGTATGCTAGTTTAACAGCATTACGGATGCCACCTCTTTGAAGTCCAGCAGGAGAGAACCAGTCATCCTGTGCTACTGAAGTAGCAACACATAGACCAGCAACATCACCGTTAGTTGGGATGTAACGATATACATCGTTAAAGCGGTCATAGATGTACTTGTATCCACTATCGAATACTCCATATGATGTGGAGGTTAGTCCACTGAAGAATCCAAGAGTATTATCTTTTTGCTGTCTAGCAGTCAAAGCACCAGATGTACCGATTTGGTTTCCTCTGAAAGGTGATACAAATGCAATAGCGTCTCTACGACCTGTTGCAATAGCAAGTACCTTTTGTGCCTTACTCTTAGTATCAGCTTCACTACCAAGTGATCCACCCATGAGGATGAAGTTAACAGATGTATTCTCATCATCAGCAAACTCATCATATGCACTGCTAATTTCACCAGCAGTGTAAGCGTAGTCATCTACACCATTAGTTAGTCCTGTCTCAATAGAACCACCAACAGCAAGTGCTCCAGATACTGAACCTGATTCAGCATTCCATACTCCACCAGATACTGTAGTCGCAAGAGCAGCACCATGATAGATGTACTGTGACTCAGAGTTAATAATTGACTTGTAGTATACGTTTCCACCTTCTGTTGATTTTGCATCAGAAAGTTTAGAAAGGTATGTAAGACGTTCAACGATTGTGTTGGCAGCACCAGACACATCACCAGTTGTATCAATAACTGCTACGTGAACTTCATCTTTAGAGATGCTTCTAGAAGCAGCAAATGCAGATGTTCCAGGACGTGGACCAACAGCACTCAACTTAAGACCAGTTCCAGCAATTTCTGTATTTGTATACCAGTCACTAACAGCAGAGATTGCAATCTGTGTGTCAGTTACAGTAGCGATATCAAATGTTGAATCAGCACCACCACCTGTAACAGTGATTGTGTCTCCAACAAGATATCCAGAACCACCAGAGTTAATAACAACAGCAGTTACAGCACCAGTTGCTGCGTCAACAGTGAACGTTGCGTTAGATCCACCACCAACAACGGTTACTGTTGCACCAACTGTGTATCCTGTACCAGCATTATTAATTGAGATAGTTTGAACAACACCACCAGAAACAACTAGGTCAACTGTTAGTCCTGTACCACCACCACCTGTTGTTGCTACACCAGCAGCAGTTGCATAAGCAGAACCACCAGATGTAAGTGTGATTGCGGTTGGGACACCAGCACCGACTGTTGTGTCAACTGTCAATCCAGATCCAGATCCACCAGATGTAGCAACACCAGTTGCTGCACTGTATCCAGTACCACCAGCAAGTCCAGTGATAGATGCACCAACACCTGTATCAGGAATGTCTAGTGTATCAGAAGTTGTAATTTTTGTTGAAGGGTCTGTTAGAACAACAGCAGCAGTAAGTGTTCCTGGAGTCCAAGAAAGAACTTTTGCAGTTGCACCACCAGTGAATGTTACTGTGTCATCGACTCCAATTCCAGCTGGAACAGATCCGAATGTAACGTACTGATCAGCACCGTTGTCTACGACTACTACCTTAAGTGAGTTTCCGAGAGAACCAGCACCACGTGCTACAAACTTTTTAGACGAGCCTGTGCCTCCTTCCCAGTCAGCAATGTTCTTAACTAGAACTGTTGCTCCTGTATCTACCGCATTGGATGCTCCTGTTTCTGCACGAACAACTGCTAGTTGTCCACCGTATCCCAGAAACTCAGATGCAACAAACCAGTCTTCTGCGTTAGCAGATGTTGGCTTGCCAAACACATCGAGAAGATCTTTTTGGTTTGAGATTGAAACAACCTCACCAATTGGACCTTTCTGGAAAGTTGAAGCAAACGCTGCTGTTTGGCTTGAAGTGCCAACAATAACTGCGTTGGATAGATCTCTTTCTCTAAGAACTACACCAGGCGAGATTTGACTTGCCATGTTTTTAACCCCTATAGATGATTCAAATTACCTGAAATTATTTATCTCTAGGAGTATTTTGAGTGGGGAAACAATGCATGAACACTCTACCAGTCTGGATAGTTCTCCACTACAGTACGTTTTTTCTTTCTATTCCTAACCACCCTCTCTACAGTACACAACTTACATTCATAAGAATATCCAGATGGGTTACCTCTCTTATTTTTTCTTATTAAATAAAAATCATTCATCAAGTCTTTGTCTCTACCACAGACTCGACATGTTCTTTCTCTGAATAGTAGGTGTTCTAAACCGAACTGTTCATCGAGATCCATTTAATAATTCCACATATATGATGCTGCTTCTTGAGTATCTCCATAAGCCCACAATTCACCATCACCATCCATAAAGGTATCGTCACCTAAACCATCATCAATGAATCCAAATGGAGCCATGTCCTGTTCAATCTGATTCCTTTGATCCTCATATATCCTTCGTCTGACATCTTGATCAGTCATTTCTTTGAAGTACTCTTGCATGACCAACCAAGAGAATAGAACCAAACACATTACTAGGTCATCATGGTATCCTTCATCTGCTTCCCATGCTTGCTTCTTCTGAATGAACGTTGTCAATTCCTGAAGTATATTAAAATCACAGAAGGTTAATTTATCTTCTTCCAATACTGCTTTAAGGTTTGCACAACCTTGCTTCTTAACTGTGATACTCATCTTGACACCAAGTTGAGTCTTAGTACCAGAGAATCCCTGACCTACTATCTGACCAGCTCTACCTCTCATAGCACACATGAGTACGTTAGGATACTCAAGGTCATAGTTTAATGTTGCTGCTATGCTATCACCTATATCATTAACCTCTACTAGGATGTATGGATAATTATAATTCTTTGCTACCTGAAATATTCTCGACGGAAACATGATAGGCTTAATCTCATTATCTCTGAATTTCGCAACAACCTTATACGGCAGAGTGGTGATATCAAACACGATAAAAGCACTGTAGTCTCCACCGATACCTCTGGCAACATCGACAGTAATAATATATTCATGACCTTCTTGTGATCTCTCGTAAACATCAAGTCCAGCATTGCTCTGTATAGGATCTTTAAACGGTATAGCCTGAAGCTTAGATGGAGAGATGAGAGTGTCAGCAGATCCAAGAAAGTCACATTCAAACTCTTGAGCGAACTGTCTCTTGGACGTATTCTTCATCGTCTCCTCTTTCCATTTAGCATCTCTGCCTGGAACTTGAGACCAATGTACTTCATTTGTAACATATCCATTCTTACCATTTCTGGCATCTTCCCACATCTTATAGAAGTGGTTCATACCATTTGGCGTGGATATTATAATAACTTTTGTAGACCTACCAGAAGTAATAGTAGGATACACACTAGCAAAAAACTGCTCGGCAACATGGTTAGGGACGAAAGCAAACTCATCGAGGAAGAGTATATTGAAAGACATTCCTCGAACAGCACTAGCACTGGTTGAAGCAGCCATGATTTTAGACCCATTTTCTAACTCCAGAGATCCTTTGTTCCATACCAATACACCATGTTGCATCCACTTTGGTAGATTCTCATATGCTAGTTGGAGTCTTCCAAGTAGTTCCCTTGCAGTAGAAGCCTTGTTAGCGAGTATACCGATATTGACGCTATCATTGAAAATAGCATAATGTAATAGGTAAGCCACAACAGTCGTACTCTTACCTGTCTGACGAGGGAGTTTTGCAATGTTGAATCTGTTCTCATGAAAGTCAGTTAAAATCTTTTGCTGAAAATCATACATCTTAAAAGGTACAAGACCTTCATCCAAGTTGATGATCTGCATGTATGTCATAGCAAAGTAGAGTGGATCTTGCTTACACTTGATCCACTCTTCAACTTGCTTCTTAGTAAATTGTATCTCAGTACCTGCCTTCTTCAGGTTGGGGTTACCAAGATATACCTCAGTCTTAGCCATTTAACAAACCATGTTTCCTACGTATTGTACGTAGTTCTTCAAAATCTTTTTTCTTAGTTCCACCTGAGTACGACCAAGCATACCCTAGTTGAATCATTTGCTCGTTGATGGACAAGTTAGAGTCCCCAATGTAAAGCCAGCCCAGAAGGCGGCCGTACTTACCGACACCCCCAACAAGCTCAGTACGAATAACCAAGTCGTCATTACTTTTAATAACCGAGTTGAGTTTTTCTTTGAGGTAGTTTGTTGCGTCAATTCCAAGAGCTTTCTCCTCTAAGTCACGTGTCCTTTTTTCAGGTGTATCAATACCAGCAATTCTAACCCTTTCTTTTTTGGTTAGATCAAATCCTAAGTCAATGGTTACATCAATTGTATCACCATCAACTACTCTGTTTACTTTCGTCACTCGGAAGTTGTAACAACTCTTCCGTGACGGTGGTTTCATTCCAGTCATCGTATTTAAAAATCCAAAATATTACAATGCCTACTGCGACTAACAGTATTCCTATCATTATATTTATAGACCAAACTACATCGTTCATGATACTTTACCACCCCATTCAGAATTAGGATCTAATCTCTCCAAATAATTAAACCCACTACCTTCTGGGTAAATATATTTTCCATCCTTATCAAAGTTTGGACCTACCTTCTTTGCAGGGTATGTAGGATAAGGTCTTAACCCTGCCCTCATTTCATTCCCTTTCCTTCTTCTCATTTGGTTACCAGTCTCATGATCTTCAGGCATAGTAGGCCAAGAAGATCCGAGAATCTTTTTGACCATCTCTTTAGTATATCCGTTAGGGTGCATTAGTAATGATCCTCCAATCCTTCTTGTGGTGTGGGTTTCCAGTCCTTACCATAATACTTCTCTAGTATGTTGTGGTGTGGTGCATCTGTACCTACCTCTATTTTCTTAGGTGGTTCTGGTGGGAACAATTCTAATTGTATTTCAGGTATAGAAAAAGTGTCACCCTCTTTACGATGATGACACACATAGAATGTACCGTTCTCTTTTTTATATAAGAAGTCTGCTTCATGTGAACTGAGCAGAAGCATCTTCATAATCTTATCAGTTTTTTCAATCACGTTGTCGCCAATCGTCTGATCTTTCTTGGTGGAACCATTCCACTACTTCATCTGGAGAACCGAAACCCCTCTTATGATGAGTTGGATCGGGGTCTCCTATATTCAACTCATTCAGAAAAGACTCGTTAGGATTTGTTGCCATCCTTCTAGCAGTCTTTAACATACCTCTAGCAGCAGTATTTGCTTTACCAAGTTTATCTGCCCAGATCATGTCTTGTATTGAAACATCAGTACCAGAAGCAATGTCTTTACAGATAGCTTCTAGTCGTAACCGATATTGTGTTGAAAGCATATTGTTTACCGTCGTTGTAATTTACTTATACCAGATTTAACCATGTCATTTTCTACGATGACCTTAGTTTTCTCTGCAATATCATCCAAGATATTAACATCAAGATCCATGAATGGTGGAATGATACCAAGTATGCGAAGTAATCCATCTACAAATAATGCTAAACAAGTGAATCCTAAGATCATGCTAATGATCGTTGCATCTCTATTATGTTTACGCATGGATTCTTCATCAATGGCACGTGCTTCTGCAACAGCAGCAGCAATCATTACATCAACTTCTTCCTTTGTGTAACACAGAGATTTAATTTTTTCTTCAGTCATGGGCCACTTTCTGAAAAAGAACAGTACCCTTGCTCACACATTGTATTAATCTTTTCGATTAAATGTTGGTACTCATCCCACATATATTCTGAACCAGTTTGTTCCTGATACAGTTTACATGCAGTGGTTAGACGGTATACGTCTGCTTCGTTAAGTCGCATATCTTTCACGGCATCCATATTTAATTATATCATAATTTAAAAAATGTTCAATACAGCACAAATACTATTTTGATTTCCCCATTTGTTTAAGCATCTTCTGTAATTCTGCTGTGCTACCTACAAACATAGCATTGTTTGTAACCTTACTTGGACCTTTCTTCTCTTCATCAAGATCAGCAACTTTCTTTTGAAGATCCATTAATTTATCAGTCATGTCTGCTACCTGCTTCATAGCGTTTGTAGCAACCTCAAATGCTCTTGGATGCCCTGACTCCTGTGCAACCTCTAAAGCACCTTGTACTGCCTCCTGACCCTTAGAAATGAGACTGTAGAGTTCACCTCTAGTATACTCATAGTCCTTCTCCCTATCTTCTGTGACATCTTTAAGGTTTGACTTCCTAGTAGTACAACCTCCTTCTGGTGTAGTAGAGACATCGATGTCCAACATCTCCTCCATATTTTTATCTAACTTACTCATAGTATTGTAAATCCTTCATTGAATCCAAAGTCGTCTGTGGAAACTACCAGATCATCATCTTGTGTATCAATAACTCCATCTGCATTCTTATCTTCTAGAGCCTTAGGTGAGTAAGATCTCTCAACATTCCTCTTACCAACGTTCTTGTCACCAACAGTTTCAATGACACGTGCCTTACGAATGACATCTGCCTTGCTGTAAGGACCGTAGATGTAAGACTTAACAGTAAACTGTAGAGTCCAAACTATACTCCTTCTCTCTAGGAAGCTGTCATCCCAATCATCTGCATAGTCAACACTATTCAAAATACATGCAACGTCTCTTGTTTCATCCATATCAGGAATGAACTTAAGACTTACATTGAATGATGGTTGGAAGTATGGAAGTATTTGTTCTAGTATCTGTAGAGCATCATCTGATGACTTAGCAATGATACCAAGTTCGAATGACATGTCATAAGGTACTGGAACAAACTGTGTTTGTATTGCCTTAGCATTATCCGTACTACCAGCAGCAGGGATAGCAGCTTTAATTTTCTTGATAGCACTAGTCTTTCTACCACTATCGTATGTTACATTAGTTAACTCAAAGTATAAACGTGGAAGTTTAATTGCTACCTTCTTCGTTACGTCTGGACTTTGTTCTAACCTATAAAGGAATTTATTCTTAGGACCATATGCTAGAGGAACTTTCTCTGACTCTATGACAGTTCCAGCATTATCCGTTTTCTTAATTTCTATGTTATTGAAAAGCGTACCGAAACCAATAACTGTTTTCCGTATCGCTTCATTATAAAAATGTGGTCCTAACATTAGAAGTCACCTGTTGTAAAATTACCAAATTCTCCGAATGGGTTTACCTCACCCCAATCAATTAAATCATCAGCAGCATCTTCAATATCTCTATTGTCTGCTGCTGCCCTATCACCCATTGTCAAATTGTCAATGGTAGTGATTGTTCTTGCTGTGGTACTAGTACCTCCAGTAAGAGTCTCACCAGTTAGGAAGTTTCCTGTTCTATTTATGATGGTTAGTATATCGGTTGAACGATCCCAATATGCCACCTCACCTGTCACACCAGTGGTAGAACCAGTTATAGTTTCACTAAGTGAATACTCACCAGTACCACCAGTGTCCATTTGTATAGAGATAGAAGTAGAGAATATTTCTTCTACTACATCTACATCTGGTATACCAGTATCAAACTTATCATCACCGATCTGGTAAAGCTCAGCAGTCATTTGATATAGGTATGTCTGACCTAACTGATAGAAAGGTGCTTCTCTTTCTACATACTTGATTTCATATAATGCTTTTGTCAATGGATAGTAGATCAAATCTCCTTCATTAGGTCTACCATCTACAGTAGTGATGTCTGCAAACTCTTGGAATACCTGACTCCATCTATTCTTTGATACAACAAAACTAATCTCGTCTGTGATTGTGAGACCAAACTTACTAATAAATTCTGATGGTGATCCAAATCCTTCAACATTAATCAAGAACATCTCAATCATATACTGAGTCTTGAACTCAGAATACAAAACATCATCAAGGGTTGTGTCCTTGATCATCTTACGTGGAAGATAATAGCAGTCAGTTCCAAATAGTTTTATTTGTTCATCAACAAGTGATTGTATAAGTGACTGCTCACTACCAACACCACCATGTTGAGGAAAATATATACTCTTCATCCTATCATGTCCATAGGTGGTAGTTCATAGGTGCTTGAAGACATTTCCATTAGTCTTGCAATTTCATCGTTAGCATCATTGAACAATTCTCTACCATTAAGTTGAACACCACCTGGTAGGTTAACACCTTGAAACTTGATTAGATTCTGACCCCACTGCCTCTTTATCTTAGCAGTAGAATATTGTTTTACGAAAGGATCGTTATAAACTTGTGTAAAAGTATCTGGTTCCAATGCTCTATAGCATTGTATTACAAGATATAATTCTTCTGTTAACATTGATTCATCAATGTCAAGATACAATCTATCCTGTCTCTGGTTAAACCTATACTCGACAAATGCTCCATTGTTTAGAACCATGTCGATAGTTTCCAACCACTGCTTAACCATGAAGTAGTTAAGCATATCGAGAGAACCAAAAGCATACAGGTCATTCAAGAAGATCTGATACTCGATACCAAATAGGTTGTTACGGATAGCATTACTTGCTAATCCATAAACTTTAGATATCCCCATTATGTGTTGGGGGATCATAATATAATTATCTGATCGTTCCCACTTAGTACTATCAGGATCAGCCATGATAGTCTCAGACTTACCATCAAATCTGGCCTTGTCATCTGCTGTGATCTTATGTTTCAGATACATCAACTCCATACCATCATAATGACGCTCCCTGTAATATTGGAGAGCGTCATCAATAGCATCACTTACTTGATCATCATCAACATTGATTTCAAGTACAGGAGCACCTAATTGTCTTTTGCAGTAATCTGCTAATTGTGTTCTACTAGCTGGTTGTGCCATATGACCTCCTATGCTTGTGCTTCACCCCATCTGAGGTTAATCGTGCTGTTGAATGCGTTACCTGATGTACAATAAACGTTAATCGCTAGAACGTCAGGTCCATTCGGGAACGTACCTCGACCACCGATAGGAGTATTAGTCAACTCTTTAAGTTCTTGTAAGTCAATACCATCCCTTTGTCCTGGTGCTGCCACGAAGGAGAAGATTCGTTCGCCTGGCTGAGCATATGGAGGAACAATGAATGTATATGTTGTGCTATTAGCAGATCCTGGATAGGTGTTCTGAGAGAAGATAATCCAGACTTGAGTGCTACCAGCGTTTCTAATCTGTGATACAGTAGAACCACCAGGTAGTTGTCCACCAGTCGCTTGCATACCTACCTCAACTCCCTGAACGTCAGTCTTGTTGAATCGAACCCACCTAGTCCAGTAGTTTCTAGTAGTACTGTTAGTAGCAGTAATGTTAGAACCACCAGCACTCCAGTTAGCACTAGATCCAGATGCAATCTGAGCAAATGATGGTTGTCCACCTTCACCAGATGTATTCAAACCACCCCAAGAGATATCAGCAGGGTTTGTTGGATAGTTAATCGGGTTTAGAATTCCTTCAACGATAACTCCCTGAGAAGAACTACCACCCTGTGTAGTAATTTCTACACTCTTCAGTAGCAACTGTGCTCGGTTAATTAGTTCCCTCTCACCCAAGTCACCAGTCAGTGCGTTAGACACACTAGGTGATAGACGGATTAGGAAGACCGTATACGGCGTGACTGAGATTTCAATCTCAGATTCCTGATAGTTGAAGAGGTATCCTCTATCTTCATCGAAGCCACCGTCTGTTAGATATGCAGAACCCCAGTGGTTAATCTGTGGTGTTGCAGTAGTGGTGAGTAGGATAACACCCTCGTTCTTAGTGTAGTTACTTGCTGAACCAGCAGTGTATGTTCTGTTTGCTCCAGCAGTATAGTTGTTCAAGTTTGCTTCTCTTGTAAGACCAACAAGTCTATTGAGTGTCGTATTTCTAGAAGAATAACGAATCAATTCGTTACCAACATACACAACACCTGTCTCTGGGAATAGAGTTACATCAGTAACTGGAAGATAATCAACAAAGACATCAGTAACAGAAGATGTCAACTTAGATCTTGGTCCTTCATTTAGAACCTCATACCTAACAGGTAAGTTACCTGAACGCATGAATGCTTCTCTGTTTCTGTTGTTGTTCTTAAGTCTGTGTGCGAACACGAAGTTACCAGACGGACCTCTGAACATCCAGTCAATGAATCCAGCACCATACCATGTATACTGGAATCCGATCATCTGCATGGTATTGATCTGTAGTTGATATCCTGACTTACCAGTACCATCACACCTGTCAATGTTCCACTGTGATTGTGGAATAATAATATCCTTAGTCAATGCTGCCTTTGTATTCTGAGCACCAACCGCACCCCTATAGTCAGGGTTAACTGTTAAGTTTGTATCATCTATAATAGAAGTAACAACATGACTCATTCCACGAATAACCAATCTGTCACCAGTAGTTAACTGTTCAGTGAATTTGGTATTGCTTCCCTGTATAAGGTTGTTATCTGGAGTAGCACTTACAGTACCAGCAATCTGGAATGTAGAAGATCTTAGACCAACAGATAGGTTTGTTCCATCATACTGGAAGAAGATACCATTCTGATCATCGAACGCACCAGATCTTACAGTAGAACCTTTCCATTTATACAAAGATATACTTGGTTGTTGACCGAACTCACCAGTAGTATCACCAAGTGAACCTGTAGCTAAGACAGTCAATGTAATTTCATTAACGATACTTGCAACAATGTAGTGACCATCATATCCAGAAGTTGTTATACCATTAAGAGCGATCTCAGCACCAACCTGTAGACCATGATCAACGTCGTCAGTAGTTACAGTAATAATAGCACCGAGTGAAGTACCATCAGCAGTAACTGATCTTAGGTCATATGAAGGAGCGAATAGAGCACCAGTAGTATACTGAATACCTTTACCTGACTGGTATCTAATGTACTTCTTAGATTGACGAATCGCCTGAGCACCGTGTGATGGTGAACCTGTTCCTAGTTGTACACCACCGTCAAATGGTCTGTGTGTATAGAAACAGTCTGGTCTAGTATAGAGTTCACCAGTTAAAGCTGTTCCAGTATCAATAGTACCAGTTGTTCTTGTAGTATAAACAAACTTATCTAGACTTGGAACCTCTTCAATAAAGAACGGTCCTGAAGCAAGATCATGGTTGTTACCAGTAGAACTGATAGCACATAGAATTGTGTTTCCTGGAACCAATCCATGATTACTACCAAAGGTTGCACTGATCCTTGCGATAGCAGAGTAGGTTATATTAGTACCATTATTAATAGTACCAGATGTAACTGAAGATAAAGATATAGCTGGATAGAAAGCAATACTCTCTCCTGATACTGGAGTACCAGAAGCAGTGATGCCAGTGACCTCACCAGTTAGATAATCAATGTCTGTGACAGTGATAGTCATGTCGTTGACACCAGCAACACCACCAAGTTCTTGACCACCTATACTGAACTGATAACCAATCTGGTATCCACTACCACCATTGGCAATTTCAGGAGCATAGTTACCACCAGAAATCTTAGGTAGGAATGTTGCGTTGAATGCTGTATTGTTTGCAGTCAATCCATTATAATTTGCGTTACCAGATGCTGCTGTACCACCAATACTAAATGCAGTGATCTCACCAGATGCACCAACACTGGTTACAGTAACAGTCAAATCGTTAGTAGCAGTTTCACCACCCAAGATTCCACCGTCAATAATGACAGTATCATTTGGTTGGTAACTAGAACCTGCGTTAACTAAAGTAGCACTATATGTTGGTGTGGTTGTTGTATTCTCGTTAGGAATAAAGTTTGTTGTGGTCAGTGTTTGACCATCAGCAGAACCACCACCACCTTCTGTAGTTGTAACTGTGACCGTATATGCTTGGCCTGGTACTAATGCTGTGAGAGCTAACTTAGCATAAGTTTCGTCAGTTGGGTTAGCAGCAGATGCATATACAAATGCAGATCCAGTTGACAAATCATTAATTAAAGAAATAAGACCGTTTCTAACGTCTATGATACCCTCTGATAATCCAGCATTATAAGTAAATGTTTCAACAGTAGTAGTTGTGGTATCTGTTATTTCAACTGTAAATACATCAGCTTCTTCAATAGTTCCACCAACTTCAACCCATTCTATCTGAGCTATCTTACTACCAGTACCTGTTCTATTAACATTGAATGATGAGTTAATACCAACACCAGATCCAGCAGCACCAGATACGTTAGTATATTCTTGAGTAGATGAAATACCTTGACCTAAAGATGTGAAGGTAAGAACTTCACCAGCAACACCAACGGTATTGATAAAGATGTTGATATCATTAGTAGGTGATTGTCCACCAAGAACGTTACCATAGATAACAACCTTTTCTCCAACAGCATATCCAGTTCCAGCAAAACTAGATCCTTCTGCTGCTGTACCACCGTAACTGATGGTTTGAATTTGACCATTAGCATCGACTGCATCAATTGTGATGGTCAAATCGTTAGTTGGTGTAGCACCACCTAAGTTAGTACCTAAGATAACAATTGTTTCTGTAGCAGAATATGTACTACCAGTGTTAGATACAAATACATTCGAATAAGATGCTGAACCAACAGTACCATCTCTTTCAACGTTGAAAGCAGCATTAGATCCTAGTCCAGTATATGTGTCACCCTGTATATCGTAATACAACTCTGTCTGGTTGATATCTACACCATTGTAAGCACCAGAAGTTCTTTGTATATTAAATGTTACTCCATTACCATTACCAAAGTTAATTGTGGTTGGTGATGTTGGTGTAGAGATGAAACTGTTACCAGTTCTGTCTGCTGTATAAGGTGCAGATAGAGATATAGTATTTGTTTCAATGTTTGTAACAAAGATTGTAGTTCCAGAACCATTATCTAAAGCAGCACCGATATCAATTCCTGTTGTATCGTTAAGAACAATCTGTGAGACAGGTGCTGTAAATGATGTTGTAATATTAATAGATGTATTAGAACCTACATAACCAGTTATCTGTGTACCAGCTTGAAGTCCTGATGAAGAAAGAGGAGCACCAATTGGAGGAGGTGATCCAGGATTATTAATACCAATTCTTCCAGATCCAGATGGAGTAGTACCTCTAGTTGAAATCTGTCCAGAAGCACCGTTAGATTCTACTGCTAGAGTAGGGTTTCCTAATGAAGCACCAGTATAGAAGCCTGCTTTCCTCAACTGTACAAATCCAGACATTAGACTGGTAGCAGGTGCTAGACCTACCTTACCTTTTGCATAGAAATTAAACTGTGATGGGTCTGGTACATCACTAATAATGAATGAACCTTCTGCCTTAGCAAATCCTTCTACACCATCATTAACACCCTTAAGTGTGATAGGATCTCCAACAGAGAATCCATGTTCCAATTCAGTATCTACTGTAATAAGAGAAGGACCTATGCCACCACTACCTTGTGAAGCATCTGTTGTAAGAGCACTAACAGAAACATCAGCACCTGGATACTCGAAGGAAGATGGATATCCACGTACTAGGTCAATGGTCTGCCATTTAGTTGGCTGAATACCATACTCAAAGTCAGCGTCAAGCATACTGAGAGGCTCAGCAAAACGCATACGTTCGATAGCATCTGTACCGAAGTCGTATGGTCTCATTTTAACTTCATCACCTTCGATGAAGATCATCAAGTCATCAGTTGAGTTATAAGTTGAAGTATCAAATAGGAATGTAATCGTTGTTACACCGTTTGATAACGTACTAGCGAAAGGGAAGTCTGGGTCAGAACCATCGGATGTTTCCGTGAACGCTGCTGATATTGGATTAGCACTATCTGCGAAGTTGTACATCACAACATTCTCGGTCGCATTAGTGATCAAGAGAATCTGATCAGCACCGATTTTATCAAGTACTTTTACCGTTCCAACACCAGAAAGACCAGGTGAGAAAACGTAGTCTCTTATTTGCCTTTTAGCCATTTAAAATTTCCCTCGATCTTTTTATGAAAGCGCAATTGCTAATGCGGTTATCTGGGAGTCTACTGCACTCTTGGACATTGCATCACCTGGCGCAGTCGCTCTTCCTAGATTCGTTATTTTATTATTTAGAAGACTTAGATCAGCAGAAACTCCACTGGTGACCCCTAAACTCCCTGCTACTAAAGTGTTACCTGAAGTATCAACTGTAAACTTGTTACTACCAACCCCGAACGTAGTACCAGCACTAAGAGCAGCAGCAAAATTACCACTTAAACCCTCAACAGCACCAAGTGCAGATACAGAGAATGTAGGATTAACTAAATCAGCACCATTCTTAATACCTTGATTAACACCAAGTTCCCCTCCAACAGTTGCATTAGCAACAAGAGTGGTATCACCTGTAACCTCTAAATCTCCACCAACATCAACATTACCTTGTAGATCTGAGTCCTGTACAACAGTGAAGTTACCGTTAACAGAGAAGTCAGTTGCAACAACGTTGTACTTAAACTTACCGTACACAGCAAAACTTAGGATGTTAGCATCCTCAGCCCATATAATGATTTGTTGATCACCTGTTGCTTTAATGTCAGTTCTTTGATAGAATGTACGTGGAAAGAGTTTTGTGTTATAATTCAGGTAGTTTGAAGTCTGTAACTTTGTCTGACCATCTTCTAGAATACCTATTCTAAATCTAGATGGAGCAGAACTCTGGTTTGAGATGAAGATCGAAAGTTCTACATCCTCCCCAGTAGGCACTGTATAAAGACTAGTATTCGTTCTTGCATTAGTTAGCAACATCGAATTCAGGAACCCAGAAGCAACTGGGTTATCCACAACTTCTCCATGTACTAAGAAAGAGGTTTGCTCGTAATCACTATATACAACTAGACTTTGCTGATTAGCATAGTACATAGTTTGTGTTTCATAAGTCTCTCCTGCTTGAATCTCCATATCATACAAGATATAATTAGAGGGGGCAAAAGAGAGCAACGCTCCACTAGACACTCCAACTCTTACTCGAACTGGATAAGGACTTTGGTGAGCAATTGAAATTTTCGCTTCTACCAGCTTACCTGCTGGAGCCTCATGGAGTACTGTCCTCGTCTTAACTTGTGGGACTATAGCTGCTAGAGCACCATAAGTAGCCATAACTTCGGGGTTTATATTACAATCGTTAGTTATTTATATGAAAATTCTTACTGGATGCAATGGGTTCATTGGAAAGAAATTTGCTGACAAGCTTGATGGAAAGTTCATTGGGTTTGAAATAGGCAACGCCTTTCAGTTACTAGACAACATGCCTGTCTGGGATCAGATAGATGAAATCATCCACATGGGAGCAATATCCTCCACAACAGAAACTGATATTGGAAAGATTACAATATACAATACTGAGTTTTCTATTAAACTATTCAAGAAAGCAATTGAACTAGGTATACCAGTCAAGTATGCTAGTTCAGCATCTGTGTATGGAAACTCAGCAGGTAGTATAAATCCTTTGAATTACTATGCTATATCAAAAGTACAAGTAGACTACTGGGTACAAGATAATATTGATAAGTTTAAATCCATTCAGGGATTTAGATTCTTTAATGTATATGGGGAAGGTGAAGAACATAAAGGAAACCAACGCAGTCCTATCAGCAAATTTGTTTCTGAAGCAAAGATGACAGGTAAGATTAAGATATTTAAACACTCTGAGAAAATGGTCAGAGACTTTATATACGTTGGTGATGTAGTTGATCGTGTACTTGATAACACATTGGACTCAGGAATATATGATCTGGGAACAGGACATCCACATTCCTTTAGAGATATTGCTGAAATTGTTTCACAAAAATATAATGCAAAGATAGAAGAGATAGACTTCCCAGTACACTTACAAGGAAAGTATCAATTCTATACATGTGCAGATATGTTCTGGAGTCAGAACTATGAGTTTACTAATGTAGAGGAATATATCAATCGCCCCGAACCACCCGATACGAGTCTTCTTCAAAGTGTTCGGTAGAAAATTCAAATAGTTCTACGTCTGTGATGCCTTCCATCATATGTCTAAGACCAGGAGGTATGTAAAACTTATCTCCTGGTTTTAATATTATTGTGTCTGCGTCTATAAAATCATCCCTATAACCATAGGTCATCTTTAGTTCACCACTCTGAACATAGAATGTCTCATCTTTAATCTTGTGGTAGTGATAGGAACACTTCTTACCTTTATTAAAAAACAGAAGTTTTCCACAATACTTTTCAGTATTGCAGATCCACTTCTCATATCCCCATCCTTTTTGAACTATTTTCATTCTGTTACAACTTGAAAATCACTTTTCCCTGTAAGCCACCACTCATAGTTTCCACCAAAGAAATCATCACATTGAATTCCTTTGTCATCTACAAAGTAATCTGCATGCAACTTACCCATATGTAGTTCATCAAATTTAACTCCCCAATCAGTTAACTGTTTAAAAGTTAGATCATAGAATGCTTCATGTGCTTTGATGGGATCGTTATTAAATCTACCCATACCTCTAGCGGTGTGGAAGATAATTTTGTTACCACCACTCCTCAATTTATTTAATTGTTCGATGCGTCGTTGCTTAGGGACAGATTTTTCATACTCCCCATTTGTGGTTTCTGCGATAGTACCATCAATATCAATTACGTAAATCATTTATATCATCTCCTGTAAGAACATATGTACCTTGATTTTGTACTGCTATGGCAGCAGCCTTGTTAGCATACGGTATAGCTTTCTCTATTTTACCATACTCTAGGTAAAAGTAAACTAAAGCAGTTAGGAAAGTATCACCTGCTCCAGCAACATCGAAGCAAGGAACCTTTTCACCAGGATATATCTTTCCTTTATACTCAGCACCAGCACTACCTTTAGTAACAATTTTGTTTCTGTAAATACCTTTCAACTTAGAATCTTCTAATTCATTGATCTTAATGAAGCATCCTTTCTTAGGTAGTTTACTTTTTTTACTGTCTATGAATACAGGACCATTAAATTCTTCTACCATTTTAAATATAGTTTCTGTATCTAAGAATCCTTTATCATAATCAGATATGATCATGGCATCAAATGGATCACCTATTGCTTCTGTATGTACACTACCACTGGGATAGTTAGTACCAGTTGGTAACTCCCATCCATAGTCAGCAACCTCATCATTTTCATCCATCCTCATCAATTGTTGATTAGACCTTTCATCTACAAACCTAGTCTTTACTGGTTTTAATTCATTAGTCATAAGATATACATTAACACCAAATGACAAGAGGTTTTGTCTTACGTTACTTGCCATTCCTTCTGCTGTTTCAGTGCGAATGTATTCCATTACTGGTACAGGTGCTTCAGGACTTAACCTAGTACACTTACCGTAAACATATTTGTCTATACAAGTCTCACCTATAACGATGACCTTGTATTGTCTTTGTTGTGGAATATTCTCCGATCCTATCAAAGAACTCAACTTTTTTTGCATACTCACGTCCTACTACGTCTCCGTTTTTCCAGTCAGATCCTACTACTAGTATATCAGGGTTTATGGTTTTTATCAAATCTTCAAGCTCTTGTCTTGAATCGAAAGTATGGATTACATCCACAGCCTTCAAAGAACGCAATTGATATTCTCTATCTTCCAATGGGTAGATAGGTCTATCTGGTCCTTTATCTGCTCTGACCTTTCGGTCAGTATCGATACCCACTATAAGCATAGTCCCTAGAGACTTAGCATAGTTTAGTAGTTCAAAATGTCCTCTATGAAGGACATCAAAACATCCATTAACCCATATGATCATTTGTACATTTCATAAAGAGATCCATGCATCTGATTTGGATGCTGATTTTGTTTTAGATGCGGTGCATTAATATCAGCACAGAAGAAAGCAGTTACGATATGCTTTGAATCAGGAGATGAATTACCTTGATGTGAATACAACTGATTGCAAGGGAACATTAAGAGTTTACCTTGTTCAGGAGTACATTTATAACCCAACTCTGGAAACTCAGTTTCCCCACCCTGTCTACAATCATCTAAGTATAGTATCATAGCATACAACCTAGACAACAGCAAAGGATCCATTGGAGATATATCAATGTGCTCTCTCATATGACCTTCGTTTGCTGGATAGCATCTGATTGCATGGTCATAAGAAACAAGAGGTGCTCTCCAAAGAAGTTTATCTTTAGCACCCCATTTATAGAACTCTCTAATAGCACGATCAGTTTCGTGTGCCAACTGACACCAGAAGTCCAAACCTACTACAGGATATACCTGCTTACATTTTTTATGTTTTGTATCAACCTCTCCAACACCTACAGCACCTTCTTCATGGAATCGTGTGTTGTGCCAGAACCAATCTTTCCATGCTTCACAATCTTCTGCTGGTAAGAATCCTTTCTTTTCGAATATAAGATCTGTTAGTTTCATAGTATTTGTTTAAGTTCTCTTTTGCTGTATCGTTTAACTGTAGGTTCAATAGTATCTGGAATAAATATGAGTTCTGATTTTTCTGGTAAGTACAGATAACAGATCTCACTTTCTCTCATAGTTTGTAATGCATCATCTATAGTTTCTACTATAGTATCACCAGCTAGATTGAAAGATGTATTGAACAATATAGGTATACCTGTTAATTCATAGAATGCCTCTATTAATTTATAGTAGTTTGGATTCTGATCTTCTGTGAGGGTTTGAATCCTACATGTACCATCAACATGAGTTATAGAAGGTATCTTTTCTATTACAGATTTCAACACATCTACAGCATACATCATGAATGGTGATTCATATAATCGATCCATATTAAACCACTCATGTGCATGGTCAGCAAGTACAGTTCCAGCAAAGGGTCTCCAATGCTCTCGCTTCTTTACTTTATTAACTACATCCTTACCATTTGGATCACGAGGATCATATAGTATAGAACGATTACCTAAAGCACGAGGACCATTCTCAGACCTACCTTGACAGATAGCAACTACGTTACCTTCACTGATTAGTTCAGCAACTCTTGGAGGTGTAACCTCACATACTCTAAACTCACCTTCCTTTAATTCATAATCATATTTGATAGACTGTCCAAGATATACATTATCTAATTTTTTAATTTTCTTTTTCCTAAACAACTTAGGACACTCTCTCGCATATGTTATATACGCTGCACCCATAGCAGTACCACAATCACTAGACATAGGTTCAACATATAGATTGACATCCTCTGGCAATCTTTGTAACAGTCTATAGTTACCAACACAGTTTAAAGCACACCCACCAGTAAAGATAATATTATTACATCCAGTTAAGTGGAGTGTATCCATAACTCTATGGTATACATAATCTTCAAAATCTTTTTGAAGAGCATATGCTAGATCTGCATGTCTGTAAAACTTATCATCTTCATCTTTAGAATATGATATGTAATCATAAGGACGTGTTCTAACCATCACATTCTTATGCTCATTATAATCTGCTAAAGCAAATAGATCCTCATTACCTCCAGCATCAGATATCATTTGTTTTATTCTATCATTGGGTTTCCCATATGAAGAGAGACCCATAGTTTTACCACATTCTAAACTATCCCATCCCATAAATTCTGTAATACCAGAATAAACAAATCCAGTACCAATACTTTTTACCTTCTCTACAAATGGTGGTGCGTTTTCAACTTTCTGATTTGAATATCCAATAATCTTTTGACTTAAACATGTTGCTGCATTAGGATCTTCATTGAAATAGAAGATACTCTCATGTTCCTTACCCCACTCATGATCAGCACCAGCACCATCTATTACAAGGATACCTGCTTTATCAAATCCTGAATTATAGAACGCACAAGAGGCATGTAGAGAATGGTGGTAATCCTTTGCTTCTACATACCTCTTGACTCTGATCCCTATCTTTTTAATGTATTTAAAGTAAGGTCCAAAATCACATTTGGTATTGTATAGATGTGTGTAAGCACATAGATCAATTTCCTTAGTGAATTCAGCTACTTTATCCAGAGCATTGAATACTTCTCTGTCATATTTGACATGTGTTAATCGTTCTTCCTGTAAGGACAACACTACCTCATTGTCTTTCATAAGACATACAGCAGCATCATGAGATCTATTAACACCAAGTATCCACATAATTAAACAGGGTTAAAATTTATATTCAATACAATACGTTCGGTTGTGCTCTCTGGATAGCGAGAGGCATGATATCTTCGACCATCAAATAAAACTAATCTACCTGCTTTAGGTTTCACAGTTTTAGCAACGGTAAAGAGACTGGGGTCATACCCATTAATGAACCTCTTGATATTAGGATCTAGAAATTCATTAAAGAAATGTGTATCTCCATCACTATCATTAAGATAATAGATTGCTGTGTACTTCAATCCATCACCTTGATAATCAACATGTGGTACATGATGAGGTTGTCGGTTCTTGTTCAATGTAAAGAGACCCAATCTTAATTGAACAAGATCCTTGATAGTCATATTAATCTTTTCTTCCATTGAGTATAAAAGAGGAACGAAGATATCATACCACTCAGATTCCTTACCCTCTTTTCCCCAAAGGATGTGCATAAACCCAGTAAACGAAGCATCCTCAACATCTAACTTAGAGTCATTAAGTTTGTTCTGTTCCCAGTACCACAAAGGTGATGTTATATCACGATTGAAGAACCATGGAAACTTAGAATCCATAACGGATTGTTTCAGATGCTCCTGATACCTAGCATTAACTACATCATCAATAACTAAGATATCTTCAAAATGATCAGTCATCAGACTTGTTAGGAACCTTGACTAGTTTTTGAATTTCTGGGAGATACATATACTCTATCTCACTACCTTCTAATGTTTCTATCGCATCATGGATAGTTTCAACAAGAGGTTCGCCTCCAAGATTGAAACTAGTGTTAAAGAGTATAGGTACATCTGTAATCTTATGGAAAGCATTAATGAGTTTATAGTAATGTTCATTTTGTTCCTCAGTCACAGTTTGTATACGACAAGTTCCATCAACATGAATTACTGACGGAATCTTCTCCTCAACACCTTCAAGACACTCTACAGCATACATCATGTGTGGTGTTTCATCCCTTCCTTTTAAATCAAACCACTCATGAACATGTTCTTTCTTAATAGAACATGCAAATGGTCTGAACCATTCTCTGTGCTTAACACCATTAACAATATCCTTACCATCCTTAACAGTAGGATCAAATAGGATAGAACGGTTACCTAAAGCACGAGGACCACCTTCTGATCTTCCTTGGAAGATAGTAACAATATTACCTCCACGAATGAGTGCAGCAACTGAATCATAATCAGTATCTGTTACATCAAGTCCAGCAATGGCATCCTCATAAGTATTAGGATCATACTGAGGACCATAGTAAACAGATGCTTGCTTTCTAGGTTCTTCATTATCAGTAAGTTGATGTAACTTATAAAGTGCTCCACCGATAGATGTACCACCATCATGTGAAATAGGTTCACAATAGATGTTTAGATCAGGGAAACGATCCCAGTACTTATAGTTTGCAACACAGTTAAGACCATAACCACCACAGACTACAATATTCTTTTCACCAGTTATCTCAACTGCTTTCTCAATCAACTGACACATACGTTCAGATGTTTCTTCCTGAATCTTATATGCCATATCCTTCTGGATATCTGTATGATCTACAATCTCACCCTGTGGGTGCATCTTATAATCTTCCTTCAATATATCAAATCTATTATGATTGATAGTGGCAGCGTTAGGATATGTTGGAACAATCAAATCTCTATTACCCCATTCACCATTAAAGAATGATGGTAGATCAGCATTAGGTTTACCATATGGTGCAAGACCCATAAGTTTACCTGCTTCAATAGCAGGGAACCCACAATACTGTGTTACTGCTTCATACATTTTAGTATGACCAGGATACTCAGTAATGAATGTATTAGGTTCTGGTTCATGGAAACCAATAGGAGCCTTAGTTCCTACATGCTTATATACTGATTCAAATTCTTCTGGATACTCTGCATGGAAGATAGTTTCAAATTCATACAAGGTATCTGGAACCTCATTCATTTGTAAGAAACTTCCAGCACCGTCTGCAATAACACATGCAGCAGATTCAAATCCAGAATTGTAGAAACCACATGCAGCATGCATCTCGTGGTGATTCAAATCAATATAAGTTGTTTCGAATGTCCACTTCTTACGTGCAAGTTTTCTTACAAATCCTTCATACATATGCTCACCAGTCCAATCTAAATTAGGACCAGATCTATGTGTATGACATACAACTAGGTGATCAATATGATCAACATACTCAAATGCTTTAAGTATACCTAGCATAGGTGAACCATCATACTTGAATCTAGTAAGACGTTCTTCTTCAAGATAGAATACTATCTCACCATCCACCATTAAAGTGGTACTACCATTGTGACCACGAGCGACACATAAAATAATCATAATTAACCTTTACCTTTTAGTACATCAGCAAACCCAGAAGGAACTTTACTTAAAGGTTTGATATCTCCTTGATCAGCCATTAATGCTGGTATTAGATTTGGATTGTTAGACTTGGTTTGTTTACCACCACCTAGTTGTGGCATAGGCATTCCTTTACCCGAAGCCATTTGTTTTTTGTATTCTTCCTCCATTGCTAGAGTTTGATCAACTGACATTTGCATTTCATCAGGCAGTCTGATAACTTGATCAGAAGCTTTATAATACTTCTTCATTAGTTTATCAACTTCTTGCATGATAACAGATTCAACCTTATCATTCATTGCCATGATACGGTCATTGATTCGGTTGGTGTATTCATCAATAGTAATACGAATAGGATCGTATACTCTCATACCTTCACCCATATCAAGAACACTAAACTTCTTGTCATCTGGGTAACTGATATTTTCTTTGAATGTAGACCCAACAACTACAACTGCTGGTTTGCCAAATGCTTTAGCAATATGTTGTCCTACAGAATCACATCCTAAGAATAGATCTGCTGCTTTGATAGCACCAGCAAGTTCCCTTAAAGGTCGTTGTTGTGGATGTGATACAGTATCAGTAAATCCTTCCTTCTCAAAATCAATTGTTAATTCTGATAGAAGAATAACAGAATATTTTTTCTGTAACTTCTTAATGATACTAATAACATTATTAAATTCGAAACTTCTACCAGAAGTATCCATGATAATATTACCAGCAGTCTGAACTCCTCTACCAAATGGTTGGAAGACTATGGTTTTCTTTTTCTTAGTTCTTTGACGAACCTCCTCTACAATAAAAATTCCAGTGGTTTCTTCTTCTCTAGAAAGTTTAATTGTTGGTGCAGGAAGATCTCTTGGTTCTTTCAAACCATTGATCTCAATATCAAATGCTTGAGAGAGGTTGCATTTTTGATTATAGTAATGCCAGATTCTATATGGTTCTGGTGTAACTATATCTGTGTGTTTAATCTTGTCTTCGAAAAGATCTTTATGCCAGTGATCGTAGCATTTCCTATGTAGAGTAGGGTGACCTTTATAGAAATCTGTACCACCTTCGCAGACAATTACAAAGTCTTCGTCTGGATGGTCTTCCGCATATTTTTCAAATGCAGGGATAGAGCATAGTACACGTCCAGCTCCACCGTTAATAAAAAACGATTTGGGTCTCATAATATTTTAATATAGAATGATATAGAAGATTTATTCAACTTCGCTACTATTTATACGCATAAAAAAGGACGGATATTACTCCGTCCTTCCGATCCATCTCGAACTTTGTTTTACCAACCGTCAACTGATTTTACTGCTTCAGGTGAAGGTGTATCAGAGGACTTGGTTAATCCTGTTGCTGCATCGATCAACTCATCGTAGTCACTAACACGATAATCATATCCATCGATCCAAGGAGTACGAGGATCATCAGGGAATGGAATCATGTGTGGTCCCCAACCATCAGCAGCAGGGAACTTGGTATAAAGACCGTTGAGTTCTCCAATGAATGCTTGGAGAGCAGCTCTTTGCTGATCAGTAAGGTTACCCTGACCACCATTCTCAGTTGCTTCTGCATCTAAGTTTGCTTGTGCGTCTGCTACTAGACCATCACGTGCTGCTATATGCTGCTCCATTGTGATCCAAGGTTTGAACCAAGGAAGAGGAGACTTCCATGCACCACCAGCAACGTCATACTCGATCTCATCACCAGCATAGGCATGATCAGGTGAAACAGGATCTGGACGCTCATAGTATACGGTATCGTCACCAGAAATCTTATATTCTTTCTGAGTATAACCAGATGCTTTACCTGTATCTTTAGGGAACAGGATAGCACCAATGATTGCTTCCTCATCAGTAGGAGAGTTCATGTCGATCTGAACTGCAATCTGGTCAATACCAGCACGTACGTTAGCATGCTCAATATCGTCTGTATTAGGTTGTCTATTGAAACCTATACATGATTGAGAGATTTGAAGTTTGCCACTTGCTTTGTCTACAAAAACAAAGAGCCATCGTGGTCCTTCATAAGTCCAACTAGAAGTCAGTCCATCGTTGTCTGTCTGAGCCAAATAGTCATCAGGCAACTTATATGTAAATGTTTTTGAAAAAGCCATAACCTTTGATACCTATACCTTGTTATTTATACAATTGAATTAGTTTTCTACTTTACGGATCAGCGATCTTGTAGTTAATGCGAACCATACCAGCAGTACCGTTCTGTCCATGACAGCATCCACCACCACAAGTCCAACCAGAAGGACCACCAACTCCAGGAACATAGTTATGTTCTGAGAAGGATCCACCCCAACCTAATTGAGCAGTTGACCAGTGAAGTAAGCAATAACCACATCCACTGTTTTCGCACTGAACACCAGTCATCCATCCACCCTTGCCGTTAACAAGACCAGCAGGATAAGGAACATGTTGCTTATTATAGCAATGCTGATTGTAGCAGAACATATAAGCAGCACCAGGAACACCTTTTGCTCCACCGTCTGCACCATAGAATTCAGCACAGCATCCATAAGGACAACTAGAGAGACACATTGCTCTCCATGTGCAGCAACATAAGAAGCAGCAAGAACATCCAGCACCACCACCTTTAGCACAGAAGTTACTTAAACCATAACCTGTGACATAGGATGGGTTACCCATCTGTCCACACTGACTACCTTGTCTACCACAACCAGGAGTTCCAATATGAATATCATAAACACAACCAGCTAGAGAAGCACCTGTAAGACGTTTCCATGCATATGCACCAGCACCAGCAGGAATACCTCTAGAGCAGCAGCAAGATGAACCACCGCCTCCACCAGCACCCCAGACTTCAAAGATAACATCACAAACATTATCAGGAATACACCACTGAGGATACCTATAGTAGTTGTAACTTGTAGAGTGATCTTGACAAGTAGAACCACAATGAGGTGTAAAGTACTGAGTACAATACCCAGCAGCAGGTAACCTTGCTAGTTTTGTCGTCGCATCAGGATCAGATAACCCCGATAGCGAATCTGTTGTAACGAATCCTAATAGATCTCGTAAATTAGTATTTGGCATCTCTAGTTCCTAGTCCTCAGTATTTAGTTAAAGTAGAACCACGCACAGTCATCGTTGGATGTATCCGACTTCAACCAGCATGAGCAGTATGTAAGTCTGATTAGACCACCGCCTCCACGCCATCCGTAGCAGCATCCACCGCCACATGCAGTAGCAGAAGGAGAACCAACTCCAGGAAGTCCTGGACCTCCATTACAGTTGATGTTGTACGCCCAAGGAGTGTTTCCTGTGCAGTACATATATTCATGGATACATGCATTACCATGATAGTTTTGAGTGATCCATCCACCTTTCTCATTAATAAGACCAGCAGGATAGGCCATTGCACCCTTAGCCCAACAGTTGTTTTGGTTACAAGAGTTATAGAAGAAACCTGGTCTTCCTTTAATCATCTCATCTCCACCATAGGAGCATGCTCCATCACAGTGTAGATACCATCCACCACATCCTCCCCAAGAGACTTTATCCTTACATCTGTAAGTTGAATCCCAGAAAGCCCAGCAACATGTTTTGCCAGGTAGTCCACCATCAGCACAGAGGTTACTTAAGTTGCAACCACCGACCCATGTCTTACATCCTCTAATACCGCAGCAGCAGCGTGAGCAGCATGTAGGAGAAGCAACACAGAGTTGGTAACACCAACCACCTTGTACCAGTGGGTATTCAAGAGTTTTTCTGACATATCCACCAGCACCACCAGGCATACCCTGTTGACAGCAACAAGCACCACCGCCTGAACCGCCTCCACCCCATAACTCGAAAGTTAATTGAGTAGTACCACAAGGAACGCACCAGTACTGAATACAATAGTTTCTGTAATTATTATCACAGTTACCTTGGTTACAGTAAGGGTGGAACATGAAGACCCTTCCTTCATGGTTCCTTTCTAAAGCAGATGAAGCTGCTATAGTTTCATCTATAGTTGAAGCGAACTCTCTTCCTAATAGTTCTCTGAGATTTGCCATCGATTTTAACCCTTACAGAATATAGTGACTCTGACAAGACCGTGAGCACCCTCAGAGGAGCAGCAGCAACCGCCACCAAACACCTGAGCAGACACACCACCCGATCCTACTGGACCGTTTCTCCAGCAGTCGCCAGAAAGACCACCGTTGTTTCCACTTAACCATAATGTAGCTCGTCTTCCACAAGATGCCATATCAGGCTTTCTCATAGAGTGATGAACACCATATCGAGCACCGTACATAGGTGCTGTAGGATGATAGTCCTTCTTCATGCACCAGTTACCGCAACCAGGGTTGCAATCATAATGAATGTATGGTGAAAGACCGTTCCAATACCATTTACCAGCAGCTTCGCAAGAATCCATACAATCACTACTTTCTAGTGTGTAATGTTCTGTTTGCTGTCTGCAACATGCAGGACCACACTGGTGTATCCTTGTCCTACAAGCGAAGTATGAATCTACCCAGTGGCAACAGTTCCATCCGTGACAACCACCACAAGCACAGAAGTCGCTTAAACCTGGACCAGAAACATATGACTTACAACCGTCGTAACCACCTCTGGATGGGTGTCTACATGTACCACCTGCGACACATATATCGTAACAACAGTTATCTAATTGGGAAACTCCTTGAACAGCAGCACAGACAGTACATGATTGATACTGACCTGAGAAACCATTCCAAGCGATAGTACAGCAGCAAGTACCAGATCCACCGCCGCCTCCTCCCCAGAGTTCGAACTTGACTTTACAAACGCAGCAATTAGGAACGCACCACCTTATACGTTGCCAGTCATAGTTGTAAGAACTACCATGTTCCCAACAGTGACTACCCCTATAGTATAGTTGATGTTGACCCCCACCCATATATGTTTGTATGGGTACTACATTAGCGTCAGGTACATCTAATAAATCTCGTAAACTTGACATTTGACTACCTTAGTATTTCATTTAGTTGGATAGTATGGACCATCCGTATGCAGAACCCGTATAGATGAGCTCAAGAGAAGCATTTTTAATATCAAAATCAAGATCTTCTGCTAGATTAGCAATCTTGTGTCCATTACGAGCAACAGTGACCTTGTTTGTATCACAGTTACCAGCAGCATCAATTAAATTGATCCTGTCTCCTATCTTGCCATTGGCAGGTAGTGTAATTGTGAAAGCAGATCCTGTTGTGTCAAGTAGCAAAATTTGCCCACTCAAAATAGAATGAGCAGAGGTAACTGCTACAGTTTCCCTTGTGTCAGATACTGGTGTTAGGTTGCGTCCCATTGTTCTAAAATCTCCTTGTAATTATATTTATTAATACGTTGATTAAGCAGTTGATTCTTCAACGCCATAAGCGGAGATGCTTACGCCAGTTGTATCTGAGAATGCTACAAGTTTTTTACCTGTTTGCATAGCGAAACCAGTTCTTTCAAGAACTCCGTATCCTCCAATCTCAGCATTGTATTCTACGTACTCAGCAGCAGTAGGTGTATCAGCAGCAGCAATTGCTACTCGTACATCAACGGCCGTTGCGTTGGTGTTAACAATGTTGAAGTTGCAATATGCCACAGTACTTGCTGGTACTGTGTATATTGTTGTTAATGTGTTTGCGGCTAGGGATTGTTGAGTCCCCAATACTCCAGATGCCATTTTCTATTCTCCGAAATGCAGATGTAGTGGTTGTATGATATTTATATAGTGGGGGATCAAACTGACCCTGCCCAGAAGACGTATCCTTTAGTTGTACGTGTACTATCAATGTATGTCTTAACAGCACGTTGAGTAGGAACTTTTTGGTTTGAGTTAGCAGAAAGAGTAACGTCAGAAGAGAATTCTGTGATACTTTCTCCTAACTGAGCACCAATAGAACCCAGTCTCAAGGATGATAGACCCGAAAGGTCAAAGGAGGATGCGTTCAATGTAGTTGAACCAGTTGCCTGGTTGACCTTGAAGTAACGTCCAACTGTGAAGTTACCGTCTTGGTCTGTTGATACAAAGAATACACGTCCTGGGAAGTCTTCAGTAACTTCGTTGCCTGGTGCTGGATCCACTAATGGATCTCCAGGCCAGTTGGTGTTTAGTTTGTTTCCTGTACCTAAGTCTAGGAAGTCATGACCAGTTAGACGAACCTGACTGTAACCATATCTGATTTTATAGTCTTGTCCATCGAAGGTTCTTGTAGGTTTCTCAGCAGCAAGAACAACTAGTGCAGTACCAGTTGTATCTGTCTGTGCGTTTGTCACCTGCATGAACTCATTATCAATCTTGATGTAGTCGTTGATATTGAAACCAGAAGCATCAGTAATACGGACATCTGATTGAGAGTTATTAATATCTCTCAAAGTATCTGTCTGATCGACAACCTTGATTTCAAGAGCACGAACTGAATCGCCACTGGTATGAGCAGTAGCATTTGTGCCTTCAACTCCACGAGTAACATCCATAGATGTTGCTGTTGGGAATGAAGTAATTGCCATCATCTCATCATTGATGATTAGATATGCTCCGATTGAGAATCCACTAATTGTGTTAACGTAGATTGTAGTATCAGCAGCACTGTTGACAGCAGAACTCAAGTTAGTTGCTCCACCATACTGATATCTGGTAATTAATTCCAAACCATCATGTGCAGCAGCAGCACTACCTAGTAGTCCTCTAGTTACAGTCAAGTTACCTCTTCCAGCAGGAGCTGTGTATGAAGAGTTAGCAATAACGAATGTGAATGGTTCTTCACCAAGTCCACCAGCACCTGTAACGAATTCCATTGAACCACCTGGAACAGGAGCAGATCCTCTACCAGTTATGGCAAGTACGAATCCATTCTGACCACCAAGTGCATCACTGTTGTTGAGTAGTTGTCCTTGAACTCCAGAAGTTTGTCCATCAATTACTTCATTCTGTACAAAACTTCCTTTGAAAGGTCTGAAGAGTATCTTAGATACACCAGCCTGTACAGAGATAATTTCTCCAACAGCACCAGATGTCAATCCGATAACTCTCTCACCATTCAACCAAATTCCATCGGTTGCTCCAGGTACAATGGTTGACTCATCATATTGAAGAGATAGACCATCGATCTTACCATCAAGAGTTGTTTCTGTAGTGTCATAACCAGAAGAAACAATACCGTATGTACCCCAAGAACTGTTACCAGCAAGAGATCTGATTCTTCCACCTCTGGTTGAAGCATAAGAAACGTGACAGTAGTATGTGAAGCATGATACAATCTCAGCACCAGCTTTATTTGTACACCAGAAACCAACTCCACCGTCTTCGTGGATTTGTGTCCAAGAGTCAAACACCATTGTTTTGTTTGATCTGTTATCAAACGTAACGGCGTTAGAAGCAGCAGATACAAATGTGTGTGCGTACTGATCACCAACAGCAGCAACACCTACGTTAACTGTAATTGTTGATGTAGAAGCAGCAACAATTATAAGTTCCTTACCGAAGGCAGGGTCAGATACACGTGGATATGCATGGTTAGTAGCACCACCATCTTTAGTACAATTGAATGTAATAGATGCTTGTGATAATGTAATACTTGATCCAGTAGTCAATCCATGACCTGAACCAAGAGTAAGTTCCATGTCACCAGTAGAAGGATTATATGTAGCACCAGTTGGTGTAAACTGTGCTGTAGTATCCCACTTCTCATGAACATCACCATCAATAACAGCACCAACTCCAGTTGCACCGAAGCAAGAACAGTTTGATACGTAAGGTGATCTCTTAATTGGTGAGTTAGGATCTAGACGTACATAAACACCACCGATTGTAGCAGTGTTAAGATCTTTAGGATCAGAACCTGAAGGAACGAAACCATTCATTCCATCCATAACCATGTCCTTAAGCATAGTGGTGCTTCCTAGCATCCACATAGTTAAATGCTCGTTCATGATTGGAGTAACACCACTGATAGCGATATCTGTAGCACCAGCTTCATATGTGTCTGAAGTTGTCCAAAGGTTAGCATTAGCATCTCTAGTGACACTTCCTAATCCAGAAGTTAAACCAGTTGTTGCAACTGTAACCAATGTTTGAAGAGCAGCATCCTGTACAACGCAAGTTACGTTAGCACTAATGCTATTAATATCTGTAATAGTATTGTTAATAACCTGTGTCAATCCATGAGTACCAACAACAGTAACACTATCGTTATTGATAACGTCTTTTGCAATAGGAGTTAAGTATCCTAGAATAGAAACAACTTCTGCTTCGTTACCGTTCCAATAGTTAGCAGTAATCCAGTCATCAACTGTGTCATAAACACGGTCGTTACCACCATAACCTAAGTTAGCAGTGATATCCTGAATAAGAGTAGCAAGTTTGCTCTCAAATACAGAAGCATCTCCACCAGGAGGGTTAGTAATAGTAACACCACCAGCAGCAGCTTGTGCAAGAGTTTCCTTAACAACGAACTGTGTGTTAGATGTTAATAGGTTGTATGCGTCAGCAGTTTTGTTGTTAGCAAATCCATCGGTCTGAACATAAATGTCAGAACCACCTTCTCTAACGTCAATAACTTCACCAGTCTTACTTCCATCACCAGATGTGATAGTAGAACCAAGAACTCTATACTGAGAGTCAGGTACTTGTGCAAGTGTAAGTTTAACAACACTTGAAGGTTCACCAGCTCTTGCTTGAATCTTAGAAGTTCTTAGGTTATCACCAACGATACCTACATTTGGTGGAACCCTCATTGGAAGGATTTCGTTATATGTACCTGCTTTAACATAGATTGTTGCAGGACCAGTTACGCTATCTACAGCGTGACGTACAGTTCTCCATGCTGCTGTAATGCTATTACCAGCATTTGTATCAGCACCTTCTGGAGTAACATAATAAACTTTGTGTGTAACGTGACTCTCTTTCCATGATGGATATCCTGTTGAGTCAACAGTTAAAACTTTATTCTCTGTACCAATAGGCAACCTAGCAGGACCAGAACCACCTTGATAAAGAACGTCACCAGATGTGGTCAGAACGTTGGCAGACGCTCCTTCTGCTAGTGAATTCCAGTATGTACCATTAACGTCTGTCTCTGGTGCATTACCTGTGTTTTCAGTAACACAAATATGTGAGTTACTATTTCTAGTAACAGCATCACCTGGATAATAAGTTGTACCTACATCCCAAGTACCTTTCCAAGTGAAACCTCCAACAATGAAGTCCCAATCAGAAGCATTGCTTGATGGAGATTTGTTAATGTTAGTTGTCTTAGCAACGTATGAGTTACCACCTAAAAGAACAACATCACCTGGTTTATATGTTGTGGTAGAATTCCAATTACCTACAACCTTGAAACCTGTGGTTAAGATGTCCCATTGAACACCAATACCATTATTAGGTGCGATAGCAGTACTTGTTGTTTTTGCAACGTAAGTATAACCACCATATGTTACGATATCACCGACTTGATATTCAGTTGCTGAATCCCAAGTATCTTCAAACTTGAGTCCATCCAAGTAGGCAGAAAACTTAGCAGGATCGAAAGTTGAAGTCGATGTATGAGGTGTAGTAGTTCTATAAAGTACGTTACCGTATTTTGCGATATCGTTATTCTTATAGAAGGTAGCTGCAGCCCAGTCACCTGTATTGTAAATCCCTTCAGTATGAAGTGACCAACTTCCAGCGTCAGTTCCGTACCATTGTGCTGCTGACGAAACCGATGTGTGGTTTGCGGTAGCAACGTAAGTGTTAGCACCAAATTTAACAATGTCATCAATGACATAAGCGGTTGCAGCCGCCCAGTCACCTCTCCAGTTAAATTTTAGTCTGCCAAGTCTAAAATCTGCCATTTGTTTTTCCTTTACTTAGGTCCCTCGGTTGTATAATCGTATGTTTCATTGAAACGGACCACGAAATATCCGTTATCATCTACAAAGTAGGTTACTTTTCTACTGTCAAATCTGTATTGTTGATATTGATCCTGTGGATGATTCGTTCGTGACTTTTCTTCTGTAGTTTCTTCTACATAGTCAGTCATTCCTGTTGCAATATCTAGGTATGGAGTACCATCTTTACGATGGAAAGTCACTACATCATCATCAATACTCCTGATTTTGGTATAATGGAGCATACCATCATCATCTCTGCGTAATGCATGGATAGTAAAATCGTTTCCAAGATCGTAGTTGTTACTAGCAAATCCTGTAGAACCGCCTCCACCACTGGAACCGCCTCCTCTAAAACTATCGCTGATGTACATCGTCATGTGACAATTACCCTCCAGTAAACTCCTTCCCAAATAAGTTGAACACCTGCGCCTTTAACGTCAAAAACTAGAGGAGATGAAATTACTCCAAATGTATTTTGAAATTGTCGTCCGATAGGGTCCGTCAGAGTAACATTATTTATATCCCAACTAAACTTTACATCAATGAACTCAATTACATCCCCAGATTTGGGAACCAATTGGTTGTTGTAAAGAGGAAGTGTTAACGATACTGGACCATTAGATGAGTCCACCAAATAACGAAGGCTTGTTCCTAGAGTTTGATTTGAATTAATATATTCCCATCGTGCTCTGAATACATCAAATCCACCAGTAGTGGTTCCGTCATGAATGACGGCCATATTTTTGTCAGTATCAATCGTCAGTTCACCCTGTGCTCCAGTAAATAGAGCATGTTCAGCTGTAGTACCTCTTCTGAATTGAACCTGTGTTGTCATCAGTAGTTATTTGATTCCAAGTATATTTATGAGATATTTATATTAGATGATCCATCCATAAGACCTTGGTGGTGCAACTTGTATACGTCTTGTCTCAGCATCACCAACATGTAGAATAATTCCACCTTCAGATACAAATCTCTGATAAGGTGCAATAACCTTGGTTGTAATATCAATCTCAATTGGGCAGTGTCCGTCGTAACTGAAGGTACGGAGGACTTCTGCACTTGCAAGTGAAGGTATGCGACCTGAACCAACAAATGCCTTGACGATAATAGGAACATTGTCCTCTTCGAAGACATCGATCCTTCCTGAACCGTCTGCAACTGTTGTAATACTGGAAGTAGATTCTCCAGAGAATTGTGCGGAACCTTCTCCAACATATCCTTTCCTTGTGAAGGATTCTGCACCTGATCCTCTGACCTCGACAGTGACATCTGTAACAATGTTTCTGGCAACTGCCTGTCTTGCAACACCCAAGAAGTCGAAGATTGCAACATTCTCGACTGCAATTGCTCTGGATTCGGATGCATTGTTCCATGTGAAGAATGATCCAGTTCCAACTGTGACTCTTGCTCTTGGAGTATCGGCAACACCAAATACATGTACAACTCCATAGAGTTCTGGAGAGAATGTAACTGTCTCTGCTGCACCAGAGAAGTTGTATAGATTTCCAAACCCTGCGTATGCTTCTGTATGTTTCTCGTCTGCAATACCAGTAATACCGATATCGATTTGAGAAGTCCAGTGGAATGTACGACGTTCAACGCTGGTGACAAAGTTGAATAGATTTCCGAATCCAGATTCTGCGTATGTTGTTGCTTCCTCTGCACGACCCCTGAATGTAAAGAGTCCTGCTGCTTCTGGAGCGACTCCAACACTTTCCGAAGCACCAGAGAATGCAAAGAGTGTACCAAATAGAACTTCTCTTGTAGTAACTCTCTCTGTCTTTGTACCACCAAAGGAGAATAGAGCAGTAGTCTCGTCTGGATTGACAGTGAAACTCTCTGAAGCACCACTGATGTTGAAGATCCTTCCTTCTCCAACAAAGTCTCTTGTACGAGTAACGTCTGTTGTAACATCGACGTAGATAGTACCAGAACCAATATTGTTTGGTGTGAATCTCTCGAATGCTGCTCCAGTAATATCGAGTGGTACTGGTACTTCGTCTGGACTCCATACAACATTTTCTGTTGTCCTTGTACCACCAATAGAGAATAGTAACTGTCTCTCTTCTGGATTGAAGGTAACACTTTCGGATGCACCACTGATGTTGAAGATTCTTCCTTCTCCAACAAAGATTTTTGTGCGAGAGAATGTAGAAGTAACATCGATAGTTGTACTTCCAGAACCCAACCAGTTTGGTATGTACTTGATACGTGCTGTACCACGTAGTTTGGACTCGATGGTGAATCTTTCGCTGAAGGTTTGTTTGAATGAACCAAACCCTTTGAACACCATGTCTGCCTGGAATTCTGGCAAGACAAATGTGACACTCTCTGCTGCACCACTGATAGCAAATATACGACCTTCGCCAACCCATACATGGGATCTGGAAGATGTAGAAGCACCATAGATATCGACTTCGATTCTTGGTTGCTCTGCAAATGTGAGAATTGGTTCTGAAACTTCTCCACTGAAGAGAATTTCTGCTTGACCAATCTCTCTGAATGTTGCAGAAACACCTGCTTTCTCTGGACTGAATGCAATGTCTGCTTGGAACGCAGGTAACTTGAGGGTGATAGCCTCGTCTGCTGCACCAATAGAGAACAGTCCACCAACACCAAAGTGAATATCGACGTTGACGACATCTGCAATACCACTGACGTAGATGTCTCCGAGTGGTTGCTCTGCAAATGTAAGTAATGGATCTGCAATCTGTCCAAAGACTGTGAATACACCAGATCCAATATTGCCACCAAAGGTGAAGCTCTGAGATACAGCACCCTTGAGAACTGCGTCTGCTGTAAACTCTGGAAGTTTGAGAGTGATAGACTCTGCTGCTCCACCAACAGAGAAGACCTGACCCTCTCCTTGATAAGCACGAGTTCTGAGAAGACCAGCATCTCCAGTAACATCGACTGGAACGAATGGTTGCTCTGCGAATGTAAGTATCTCTGGACTTGATGTTCCACGTACTTCTGTGTGAACCAGACCAGCAATAGCGATTGCACGACTCTCGTCGAGACGACCTGTAAAGTCGAATAGTGCTCCAAGTTCGAGTGGGTTGAATGTAACCGCTTCGACTGCACCACTGAAGTTGAAGATCCGACCTTCGCCAGTCCAATGCTTCGTGATAAGTGGTACAACAGAAACGTTGAATATCTCTGTATGAGATTGACCAACCCAGTCTTCTGTATGTTTCTCCAGTGCAGTACCAGAGAGATCGATATCGACTGTAAACTGTTCTGAAGCAGTAAACTTCTGACCTGCAAGTCCACCAAATGTGAGGTCTGCTTGGAATGCAGGAAGGTCGATTGTAATCGCTTCTGCACTCTGACCAATAGTGAATAGGTTTCCAGATCCATGGAAGTGGAGACTGAAACTCTCTGATGCAGTACCAGTAACGTCTGTAACGACGAATCTGTAGTTGTCTGATACAACTGCCTCTTGACAAGTACCAAACAGTTCGAAGTGTAGAGAACCTTCTTCTGCTGTGATGAACTTGAGACCTGTGTAACCACCAGCAAACTTGAATAGTGGTGGTGTTGTTGGAGGAATAACAACAGTACATTCTGCTGCACCACTCCAAGTCCACAATGTAGGTTCGTTGGTAACCCACTGAGGTGGTACACGAACTTCTGAATCGGAACGAATCTTGATCGCATGATCCCATTCGGTAGCATCCGATATAAAGATCTTGGTCTGAGAATCGTGTGTGAGAGAAGTAAAGCTGACAAGTTTTCCAAATGGGTATTCGGAAACTTTTGTACGAATAGGACTGATGACAGATGTGAATCCGTAGTCCTCTCTTACCGTTGCACCAGGATCTGTGATGAATCCACAATCGTGGATTGTTGTTGCTCCACCTGAGAGCCAAGGATCGATATCGTATGTCTGACCAAGAGGTATTGTTGCAACAACACCATTGAGACCAATCCTGATAATAGAAGTTGGTGATGTACCAGAGATATTCTGACTTGGTGTGATCTCGGTAATAGTACCGACACCAGGTAGACTTGCATAATCTCTGTACTGATATAGATTCTCGGAAGAATCGTTGTAAGAGTAAGTTCTGGACTTCTCTGTACTGATGATAGTAGGTAGTACACCAGTACCTTCGTAAGCAAAGGATCTAAGTACAGGTTCTGCTGTTCCATCAGATGCCCATAGAGTACCAAAGGCATTCCAGTTAGGTGCAAATCTAACGTCTGCAACACCTCTAATTGGGAATAGAGCCTGTTTCTCGTCTGGGTTGAAGGATACAGATTCAACTGCACCACCAATCTTGTAGATCTGACCTTGACCAACGTAGTCAAATACACGAGAAGCTTCAGCATATACAATACTGAAGGCACGACCTTCACCGATGTATGGTCTGGTAACACTGTATGTTGCCTCACCAGTAACATCAATTGGAATATATCCATTCCACTGTGGGTTGATACGTACCCAAGTATCGGAACGAATCTTGATCGCTGCCTTGAATGTAATCTCTGCAACGAATCCAACAGTACGTGATGTATGTGTATTGCTGGTATACTGGAAGCCACCAAAAGGATACTGCCATACTGTCTGAGAAATATATCCCCAATCAATATTTCCAGAGTAACCTTCAGCAATGATTCCATAATCAAAGCTGGTGGTTGGTGTGAAGTTAGAAGTGAGAGATACAGTGTATTCTGGATCTACAACAGCAACAACACCAACGTTGATTCTTACAACTGATCCTGTAGATGAACCTGAGAGTATTGCATTTGTAGAGATTTCCTCGACAGTAGCAGTACCAGGTAATGGACCAAAGTCTGTATAACCAAATGGTACGATAGAAGTATCGTTGTAGTCCCAAGTGACTCTCTCAGCATATGCATCTCCAGTAAAGACTGGGATAACACCAAATGGTTGCTCACCATATGTTCTCTTAACGTCAGAGACTGCACCTGTGACAGGTATAGTACCTTCACCTCTCCAGTTAGGTACGAAGTTAACCTTAACGTTAGATTGAAGTGGAGCAAGTCTTCCAGTAGCAAGGTAATCTGTAGTGACTCTCTCTTCACCACCACCAATTTTGTATAGGTTACCAGTACCCTCATAAGAGAATACAAATGCCTCGTCTGCTCTGGAGAAGTTGAACAGTACACCTGATCCAATTTCACTAGCAGTAATTCTCTCTGCGAGAACACCACGAACCATACTCCTGACGAATCCATTCCATCTAGGTTTGGTTCTTCCTCTACCTTTACCAAATACCTTAATGTCACCAGAACCAATCCAGTTAGGTACGTAGTTCTGTTTAGCAGTACCCTTAAGTTGACCGAGACCAAATGGATATAGAGTACCAGTGATACTAAGAAGACCCCAGTCAAGATTGGTTGTCTTACCAATAGATACTGGAGCGTGTTCAATCGCAGTGGTATATGTACCAGAATGCGGTGCAACTTGGAATCCACTAGGATCTACAGTTGCAGTTATTGTAGGATTAACTTGTACTACAGAACCAGTACTTACACCTGACAGTACTTGGTTTGTAGTGATAACTTGATAGGACTGTATCGGAATCGTTCCGTAGTCCTCGTATTCGAATGGAACAACAGCAGAGTTATTATATGAGTATGCTCTTCTGTTATCTTCGCTATTAATATTAGGTAGAGTACCTGAACCCTCAAATCCAAATGAGCGTTTAACGTGCTGGACTTCTCCAGAAACCTGGGCTGTACCTGATCCCACCCAGTTAGGTCTGAAGGAAACCCCTGCGCTGCTTTTGAATCTGAATAGTCCTTTGGACTCTATTGCAATACTTCTAGTAACTGTACCAGAACCGATCTTGTACAGTTCACCGTCACCAGATTCTTTCTTGGCGAAAGCTTCCGTTGTGAGGGACTGGATCCCAAATAGTCCGAAGACTTCGATATCTGGAACCCAGTGTGTAACCGCACTACCTGATACTCGTACCGTACCTTGAACGATCCAAGGAGCTGATAGACGATAGTAACTACCGACCATCTCAAAGACAGTACCTGTACCAACCCATGCATGTAGAACTGTCCAAGTTGTAGCAGTCTTCGGTCTAACAAAACCGTAAGGTCGGACAGTATCTGTGTAAATTATTCTACCCCAATCATCAACCGTAACAGCTTCTACGTCGTTGATAGATCCACCGTCTACGATGGTTGTGGGTGTTAATGCTAATGAATTTAAACCGTAGTCGAGTTGTATAAACTCCTCAACACATGAAGGATTCCATGAATATGAAAGTCTCTCGCCACTAAAAATACGCAACGCAAAACTAGACCCATAAGGTCCGTCTATACCAGTTGTATAGATGTGCGTTGCCATTTACCCTCCACTAAAATAAAAAGGGGATCCAGTACTGAATCCCCTCAAACATAATAATGAAATCAATTGAATCAATCAGTCTAGGCTGACGTTCAGAGTTACTTTGATCTGGTCACCAGCGTTTTGAATAGCGTAAGGACCATTTGTGAACCTTTCAGCGAAGAATATCGCATCATAGAGTGTCACAGAACCTGTACCATCAAGTGCTTTAGTAGTCGTGAAGGTGTTTGCATCAGGTGTCTCAAATACAATGTAAGTACCAGCAGTAGTTGTGGTATTACCTGTTCCCTGATCGATATAAACTGCGTCGCCTGGTTCTAGACCATGACCTGTAGCAGTTACTTTACTGAAGTCAAACTTAACAACGTCATTACCGTTAGAAGTTTGAATGTTCTCAATAAGAACGTTATTAAGGAATACAGTTACTGTTCCGTCTGTATCGTCAGTCTCGTAGTCGATACCAGTAATAACTGTGTTAGCATCAATACCGTTAGGTGTAGTTGTCTGAGAAACTCTCATTCCAAGAGCAAGATCCTCAGCAACGTTTGCTTGGAATACCAAGTCGCCACTAACAGCACCACCGTTTGCCTTACTTAGATAAACTGTAGTACCAACGATTCCAGTAACACGTGCTCCCTGAGCAACGTTAGTTCCTGTAACACGCTGATTAACAACAATTCCAGTTGTAGATGTAACAACAACTTCGAACTCACCAGCAGTACCAGTAGAAGCAGTAGTTGCAGCAACAGCAGCAAGAGTGATATAGTTGTTTCCGATAGTACCACGAACTCCAGACTTAGAAATCTGTGTTCCAGTAGCAGCAGTACCAGCATCAGCTACACCATGAATGGTTGTAGGCATGTTGTTAGCACGTGAGAGGAAATAACCGTATACGTTACCAGCAGGACCGTCAAAGGTAAATGTTTGCTCTGGGTAAGAAGCAGTTGTACGACCTCTACCAAAACTCAATGGTTGTGCAGTGAAGTTACCAGTGTTCTTAACACTTAGGTTAAGTGTAGTACCATCAATGTCAACAACATATGCACCAGTGCCGACAGATCCACCAGTAACATAGTCACCTTTTTTAATACCTGTGTTAGAAGCAACCGTAACTAGGTATGTTCCAGATGTACCATCACCATTAGTTGTTGTAACAGCAGTTGGTTCAGTCTCGATTCCCCAACGGTTACCGTTCAACAAGATACCATATTGCTGTGCATAATCCTGATCAGTCCTATTATTGATGATGCCAGGATAACCTGTAGTAGGTGCTCCACCATAACCGTTAGTGTTATTTTCGGTGTATGGTTCGAAATATCGTGTTTGAGAGGGAGTATCACTCTCAGCAGGATATGTATCTGTAGTGAACAACTTAAGAATAAGGTTCCTAGGGATATTCTGCGAATAGTTTAGCAGATTCCTTAGAGAATCAATTTCGCCGTTGTCGGTGACTAAGAGTGCCATTGTTTTCCTCTGTCCTAATTACGTTGCTATGTATGATTATTTATAACCACCAATTATTTATAATTTTATCCTCAATGCAACACTAGCCTTACTTATGTTCAGGACATGGTTTACATTGAATCTAAAAATGTCTCCAGCATTAACTGTGGTGTTCCAAGTCGAAAGATTATCATCCTTCGATTTAATTTCTGTACTGGTATTTAGAATACCTAATTTAGGTGTTTCTGTTCCTGTGATTGAAGTGAAATTCGGATAATCATTATAAGAACACTTCAATATATCTATCTCAATATTACCTGCGACATCTGCCACTATAACAAATGATTCAATCGTACCAGTAACATCGACTGCCATATCACCTTTCGGGCCAATTGCCATTGGGAATGATCCAGCATCAATAACAAAGTTTAAAGTTCTGGTTAAATCTGCCGTAGTAACTAAGGCAACACCAGAAAATTTTTGACCAGCAGTAGGTGGAGTAGTAAAAACAATCTGATCATTAGAAACAATGTAGTCTGTATTTGGTTTAAGAACTACATCGTTAATAGAGATCAATAATTGTTGTTCATCTATTGGTGTGTATGGAGATCCATTAACAGAAAGACTGAATTGATCTTGTACACCATCAAATCCACCTGATATATCATCAAGTATTAGGTTTGTATACTGTGTAGACTTGGTTGGAATTTGATAATTGACATCCAAGTTGTACGCAGGGTTCTCTCTCAGAGCAACACTATGTTGCTGAGATCCAACTCTAACGGTATACTCTGCCATCAGGATGATACTCCAGGATTAACTTCTACTAATCCTTCAATAACTCTTGTCTTATATCCAGTTGGAGCAGTCAAGAGAATGTCATAGACATACCTTCTACGGTCTAAAGCACCTGTTTCTGTACTATTCATTGATATACCAATCTCACCAGCAGTTCTGTTAACGAATACCAAAGGTACAGCTACACTAGAAGTACTGGTGTAGCTTGTTTTAAAAGCTGCCTCACCAGTATATCCTGTCATGTTAAGTGGAGTACCATCTTTATTTGTAATAAAGAAAGTCACGTCATAGTTAGCATGACGGTCAACGACTATGTTTACAGGTATCGCTGCCATTAGACTCTAGAATTTCTTTTATTTAGTCTTCTTTTCTGGCGGTATTGGTTTTCCACCATTAGCCGCAAGTTCATCTGGATCAGGAGATTCTAAAAGATCTAGTGTCTCCAATCCACCAATAACTTTAATTCTATATTCTTTTAATTCAGTCAGACTCTTTTCTGTACTTGCAATCTTAGTTTCAGTCTCAGCTAATTGTCTAGTGAATTCACTACGTATTTTTTCAGGTTTCATAATAAAACTTCATTTGAACTATTTATTTAAGTCTTCATGATGTAGCAGAGAGCAAAGTACTTAGGCATAATGTTCATTGAACTTCCACTTCCAGCACCTGTGGTGGACGCAGTTGATGTTCCTGTATTGGTACTGCCATTAGTACTGGTACTAGGTGATGCACTACCTGTGCTTCCACTACCACCACCAGTGGTTCCACTTATACTAACCGTTGTGTCATGAGTATGATCTTGACTGACTCCTAAAGTATCGAAGTAGTGTGCGTGAGTTCCTGCATCTCCAGTTGTAGCAGCAACGTTACCCATGTTAGCATTTACTGCTTCAGTGTGATAGTCACCTGTGTATAGAGCACTGTGAGTAACATAACTGTGGTTATGAACACCAGCATCAGATGTGTTTCCACTGTGATGGTGGTTTTGACTTTGTACTCCACTGGTTCCAGTTCCTGATCCACTGAATGAGTGAGTGTGACTACCAATACTGTGAGTGTGACTGCCTACTGTATGACTGTGAGAAGGAATAGAGTGAGAGTGACTATTGACTGTATGAGTATGCGAAGGCATATTCGATGTCGATATAGTTACAGTTTCTTGACCACCTGTATCTTCAGGATCGTAGGTGCTACCAGCACCAAGAACAAATCTATCTCTTAGGTCAGGAGTGTTGTTATTACCGTTACAGAGAACCCAACCACTAGGAATGTTACTTGCAGTACCAGACCACATTATGATACCACCAGAAGGGAATGAATCACCTCCAGTTGGTGTTTGATTAGTCCACTTACTAGTTCCATTATCCCAAGCAAGAACTTGATCGTCTGCTGGAGAACCAGTAATTACAACGTCAGTTAAATCAGAAAGGATTTCAGCACCTGTAGGTGGAGTAGTCCATTCAATCTCAGTACCAGTAGATTTTAGATACTGACCAGATGATCCAAGATCATTGTCTTTGTCAAATAGACCACCTTCAATTCTAATACCACCGTCATCAGTTGTTAATGCAAGAGCACCAGAATAGAATAGTTTAACTTGTCCTGTAGCAGGTTCACTAGTGAATGCATCAGCACCACCCATATGACGTAATTGAATATCACCATATGCTTGGAGTTGTATTGCTTTATTCCAGTTGTTGTTACCAGTTTGATGTTGGTTCTGGATAGCAAATACACCACCAGTACTTCTTACACAAGAAGTAGCATTAGTGGAATGGAATAATTCCAACTCTCCACTAGCACCAATTTTCAAACCACCACCAGGACCAGTAGTTGTACTATCCTTCGCTAACTTCATCTCTCCATCGAGAGTCAATACATGATCATTAGCATTAGTGGTAGAATCATACTTGAATTTAGAACTAGCAGCAAATCCAGCACTACCATCATTAAACTGGATCTCCATAGCAGAACCAGCAGCAGATGTACCACCAGCACCTTGAGCGTCTGCTTGGTTAGTCCACTTACTTGTAGCGTTATCCCACTTAAGTACTTGACCAGATTGAGGTGATCCAGTAATAACAACGTCAGATAAATTTGCAATAACAGATGATGTTGTTAGATGAGCACTTAGATCTGGTGGAGTATATGAGAATACACCGTTAGTACTGTTATAAGAAATAGCACCATCACCAGATGCAGTCTGAGGTGATCCTACTGATAGACTTCCTAATGATATGAAACTACTAACATTAGGAGGAGTATATGTGAATACACCAGAAACATTATTATAAGATAGTCCTGCGGTTCCTGCTGAATTCTGAGTAACAGATAAAGCAGTTAATTGTATACCAGGAGTAACCTGATTCTGCCATGAAGCAGCACCAGTAGCACCTCCACTAGTTAATATCTGACCATTTGATCCTACATCACCACCAACTCCAATCTGACCATCTTTACCAGCACGGAATATTTCGTTTGCTGTACCACCACCACTATAGATTCTTACATCTCTTGGACTAGCATTATTTGATGAAGCATAGATTCCAAGTACACCAGTTCCAGCACCATCAGTATCATTAAAGATTTTTGCTACGTTGTTTCCAGTCTGAGTACCACTAATTAATATTTGACGATTTGCATCAATCTCAACTGCTTGTGTACCTTCTATATCAAAAGTAATTTTTCCTGTACCACCACCAGTATCAATTGTCTCTACTTTGGTATTGTTTTCTGCTATGTTGTCAGCATTACCACTACCTGTTGCATCAGGACCATTTTCCCAAGATGTACCATTATATTTTAATACGTGTCCATTTTGAGGACTAGAAATAGTTACATCAGCAAGTTCATTTACAGCAAGACCAGTTATGTAACTACTAAGATCTGGAGGAGTATATGTGAATACACCAGTGGAGTTATTATATCCAAGTCCACCACCACCTGAAGCAGTAGCGTTAGAACCAACAGAGAATGCTGTTAAGTCTGTACTTACAGCAGAAAGATCTGGTGGAGTATATGAGAATACACCAGTACCAGTGTTATATGCTAATGCTGCTGTACCTGCTGCGTTAGTTGTTACAGAAAGATCTGCTAGTTGAACACCACCACCTGAAGCATCTGCTTTCGCAAATGACATTATCGCTCCTTTACCAGAAGCAATAGTTCCGTTAGCAGTAGCGTTAACTTTAAATCTAATCTTATCAGTAGCTACATCTGTAATATCAATATATGCTTTACAAAACTGAGATGTTTTATCTTTTCCTTGATGAAAGTGTCTTAAAGTATTATCTGTTGCTTGTGCAGCATTAGACCAGTTAGATCCAGTATCAGTAGTAGTTTCTATATAAATGTCAACTGTACTAGTCTCATAACCATTACCAGCACCACCACTTATGTTTCCAGATGATTGAAACTGTGCAGCAAAAGTTACTTCCCACTTACCAGTAGTAGGAAATGTCCAAAGTCCAGAACTATCAACAGACATTCCATTACCAAGCTTAGCAAATGGAGCAGCAGATCTAGCAGCAACAGAAGCACTTGTATTAGAATCGTTAACTATATTGTTAAGGATCTTTCTTCCATCTGCTGTTGCAATAGTTGGGTTTCCTTGACCATCCTGATCATCCTCAGAACTCATTCCTGTGGTCATTTCCCACTGATCAAGTTCTGCTACAACAGCAGCACTACCACCACTACCACCACCATCAGCAGCAGAGATCCATTTAGATGAACTATCATCCCACTTCAGTACATGTCCGTCTGTAGGGGTTCCAGCATTAACATCAGAAAGATCATTAAGAGCAGAAGAAGCAAGACTTACTGCTGTTAGGTATGTACTACTGTCAACAGAACCATCTGCTTTTAAGAATTGAGATGATGTTCCACCATCCTTTATAAATGAATCTCCAGTTATATCTCCAGATGATGTTATATCACCAGTGGATCCACTAATAGATGCTCTCCATACATTAGTGGCGAGATTACCAATATAAAGTCCAACACCATCAGCAGTATTGATTCCAACACCAGCAGTAGCATTTAAACTAATAGCATAGTTTCCATTATTCTGTACATCAAACCTACCAGGGAAACTAGAAGTTCCAGTTAGGGTAATGTTTTTATCTGTAGTAGCACCTCTTCCAGCTACATCATCAAGTGTATCTGTTTCAGTATATGATTGTAGATAACCACTGAGATCTGGTGGAGTATATGTGAATACACCTGTAGTATCGTTGTAAGCAATTGCTCCATCACCAGAAGCAGATCCTTCAGAACCTACAGAAAGATCTGTCAATGCAATTCCACTAGTACCAGTAATAGTAAGTTCACCATTACCACCACCTTGTCCAAAGGTGATTCCAGTACCAGCTTTAAGATTTAATGTGTATGGAGTACCAGCACCATTATTTGTATAGATTATTTGAGATGTAGTTGCATTAGCATGGTTAAATGCAAGACTATTATCTGCTGCTGGAGTAAATGTAAACTGACCAGTTAAATTGTTATATGATAATCCACCATTACCACTAGGTGAACCTTCAGTACCTACAGTAAGGTCTCCTAGTGCAATACCACCACCAGATCCACCACTGTCAAGAGCATTAACCCACTCAGTACCATCCCATTTTAAAATTTGATTAGTCTGTATAGCAGTGATATTAACATTGCTAATATTCTCTATAGTTCTAGTCTTCCATTCTACAGTATTACCAGTTGAAGTTAATACCTGATCTGCTGTACCTATTGTACCAGTACTATCTTTCAGACCAGCATTATAGAAGTATAAACAACCATTGACTTTATCCCACCTAAGATACTCTGCACTAGCAGATTGGAATAAAGCATCACCATCAACTTCTAATCCATCAGTGTCTAGTTGACCAATAACATCCAATCCAGAGTTATTAAGAGTAGCTCTCTTAGTTGAACCAGAAAAATAATCAAGTTGATCTGCTATTACATCAAGACCACTATTATTTCCGTTGTATATAACTTTCGAACCAGCAGCATTATATCCAAGTGTTGCATAGGTTGATGTTCCAATTGAGAACTGTCCAGCATCAGAACATATTACACTACCTGCTGTTATATTTGTAGTAGTTACTGGATCTTGATCACAAACATCCTGAAGGTCTGGTATATTACCACCAGGTGCAATTGCTTTCCATGTAGTATTGGTTGCATCATATGTTAATACTTCTCCGTCTTGTGGAGCATCACCACCAATTAGACTTGTATCAGTTAAACCAATTAAAGTATGAGTATGAGATGGTAGTCCAGTTAAGTAACTACTTAGATCTGGTGGAGTATATGTTAGTACACCTGTACTAGCATTGTATGAAAGAGCTGCTGTACCAACAGAATTTTGAGTAACAGATATATCTGCTAATGTTATGAAAGTACTGACATCCTGTGGTGTAAATGAAAATACACCAGTGGTGTTATTATAACCTAAACTTGAACCACCAGCACTAGGAGTGTTGTTAGTTACCTGTATATCTGTTAGAGCAATCCAGTTTGCAGAGTTATCTGTTACTACACTATAGTTACCAGAACCATCAGTCTTCATCAGACCAGCACTAGGGAAGTCTGCATCCTGAATAGCATCACCAATTGAGGTGATAAAATTACTTAAATCGGGTGGTGTGTATACGATCTGACCAGTAGAGTTATCGTATACTAAGTTACCTCCAGCAGCAGCAGAGTTAACAACAGCACTTATATCTGTCAGAGTAATGTAAGTAGCATTCAGACCAATCTGAGTACCACTGAAAGTATGAAGGTCGTAACCTATTTCATTAATCTTCTGTCTTTGTACCTCGAAGGTATCAGACTTATTTACTATGACTTGTGCCATTACTTTCTATCAATTGTTTTAGTAGGGTCTTGAGTTCACTAAGTTCACCTTTAACATAATCCAATTCATGCTCCATACTCCGTTGTTTGTTTCTGGATGCTTTGTATTTGGCAAATGAAGACCTATCGGTATTTATTATTGCACCTGTATTTACATCACGATATAAATGATCTTGGTCTTTAACCTTCAAATGATTCATTAGTATGAAGCAACTGCCCTCATGTCCTGAATCTTAGGAACGAATGCAGGGTTATTAGACTTCATCACAATCTTAACTGCATAAGAAGAAAACTCAGGTAGATTTTCTATGCTGTAAGATAGTTCCTGATATGAAGACTGTTTCTCTGTAATACCACTAATAGCATTTTCAGAAGAAGCAATAGTATCTACATCAGGTTCACCTGCTTCATTAAAGTATATCCATTCAATGTCTTCAAAGTTCTCCTGTGAAGAAGACTTCTTAATCTTATAAAGAATCATAAGATTCTTAGTATCAGTAACATTAGCAGTAAGTTTTACATCGATAGATGTAGCAGGATTCTCAATAGCAACCTCCTTAGTTACATACTTAGAAATTCCAGAACTATTCTTAGATTGAGTTTCTCTAATAAAGTCAACACCATCCTCATAAGAGACTTTTGCAATTTCAATGAAACTTGCTTCGTCAACTGGTTGATTAGGATATGATATTAAATCACCAACTCTAAAGATGTCATTTAACTGATCATCTACATTAGCATTTCTATCGAAACTACTACTATCAATAAGTCTTCCAGTATAATCATTATTAATTGGTTGCTTATCATTAACAGTAGTTAATTCACCAGCCTTACTGTTCCACAATACTATCTTACCAGAAATCTTATTGTCATATGTCTGAGCAACAACTGATGGATTTCTTGCAGTCACATATGTTGGTGGTGATGTAGTATTTGGTATATCAAATGCAAATTTAACAAGACCATCTGTACCAACAGTAATAGTACCAGTAAATGATTGACCACTAAAGGTTACTGTTTCTCCAGCAACAAATGTGTTAACAGTATTAACTTTAACATATACAGTACTACCATCAACCTTAACAATAGTACCTTCTGCTTTAGAAGTAACACCAACAAGAGTTTGGTTATTATTAATTACTTCAGCACCTTGAAGACCAGATGCAGTGAATGAAAATACTGGTAAGAAAGTTACAACTTGATTCCTTCTACCATAACGATCTTCTGAACCTTTAGCAGCTTCAATACGGTTAGTAATAGTCTTAACAGATGCTCTTGAAAGATCAATAACTGGTGACAGATGTGTAACAGTACTTGAAAGATCTAACTTATATGTTAGTGAATTGTCAATACTATTAGCAGTTTCATTAATCTTAGAAGCAACAATCTTCTGATTGATGAAATAGAAGTCTTCATTCAAGAATGTCTTTTCATAATCTGTTTGTGAATATGAAACGAAAGTACCTACATTATCATCTATTGGTGAAACATTAGTTGTCTTAACAAAACTATCAATCTTAGTCTGACTAAAGGTTAGATTAGATATAGAAGCAAATAGTTTTTCAAACTTTCTGTTGTATGTTGCTAGTACATTTGTACCACCACCAAAGGAATTACCAGATGCTCTAGTAGATCCAGTGATGTTATAATAATCAACACCAGTGTTAGAAACCTTATAAAGATTGCTGTTTATTGATGAGGCAGTTACACCACCAACATCTTCTGCATTCTTGAAGTAAACCCATGACTTATCAATATCAAAACCATTGTCTCTATGGTTAACTTTAACAACATAATTGTTATTCTTGAATAGTGTTGATGTAGCAGTAGTATTTGCTTCTGCATTAGTTTCAATAGGATGATGGTCAAGTGCTTCAAATCCTAGATCATCATTAGCAAGTAGTAGACTTGCAGTTCTACTAATATCAAACTCTGCACGGTTCAATACAAACTTAACATCTTCAAATAGATCCTCAGTCCAATCACCTGTATTCTGTGATCTGAATAGTGAACCTAAAGCAGGTTGTGTTGTAACAATTTGACTTGTAGCAACTTCAACTCCACCTAACTTAGAAGACCATAATTCATAGTCAACTGAATCTGTCTCGATAGCAAGAGCATACTCAGTATCATTCTCAAGATATACAGGGAAGTCAAATCCAAACTTAGTAGGAGTTATAGATTGTGTTTCTCCTGTCTCATCAATAGCAATACCCATTCTAACTGCTGGAGTATCAATAGTAATTTCAGATTCAATCTGAGCACCAGCATTACCAGAACCTGTTCCTCTAAGAACAATAGATGGTGGTTCAGTATAACCAGAACCAGCAAGTGTCATTTCTGCATCATATACAAGACCTTGAGAAACTCTAACTGTAGCAGTAGCATTACCACCACCAGGAAGTTGAGGACTTTCAATTGTAATGATTGCAGATTCGTAACCACTACCTGTATTAGCAACATTCAATCCAGTTACACGACCAGAATCTTTAGCAATAGTCAATGTGAACTGTGTATTATTAGCATTATTAGCTTGTGTAATAGATGTAACGTTTAATAGTTCATCTTGTACAAAGTTCTTACCGTTGTTGTTATCCAAGACAACTGTATACACCTGATCATTCGTAAGTGTGAATAAACCTGTTGTACTAGCAACAATCTCAATATTATTCTTATCAATCACTTTACTGACAGGACCAGAAGCATTTGATTTGGATCCAGTTACCTTCTCACCTTTAGTAATCGTAAGTGTATCACTTGAGACTACTTTTAAGAATGTCTCAGGTGTCAATACTTTCTGAGTACCAGGAATAATGTTCTTACCTGGTTTTCCACTGACAACATCAGTTAGATAAACTCTCAATGGAATGTTATCACTCTTCTTATTAAAGAATAGATCTAGACTTGTTACAAATACACCACCATCATATCCATCAACCTTAAATGTCTGAGCGAATGGATTTGGTCTAATAGGATTCTCTGTGTTACTACCTACAATCTGTGTACCTTCATTTGCTTTAAAGAATGCAGGTCTTGTGGATATAATAGAAGATGGATTCTCTGGTACTATACCAGTAGCATAGAATTTCACTTCAGCGAATGTTTCTACAGACTCTGTTTCAGCATCTGTTGAACTAGAAGTAAATCTAATTGTCTTAACACCTGTACTGAACCTTAATTCATCTGCATCCGAATCATATGATACAGTATCAACACTACCAGTCCATACAGCATTCTCTCTAGGTGGAATACCAGCAGGAACAAGAATAACACCACTAGCATTACCATTATTATCTGTAGTAATAGAACCATTAAATGCTGACAATGAGTTAGCAGCAATACCAGTATACTTAAGGTCAGGGTTTACCCATCTACCAATGTCTCTACCTTCCATAAAGACATAGACTTTTGTATTTGGTTTTAGTCTATTAATTTTAAACTTAACAGGAATACTTCTAGCAAAATATGACAATGATGTAGCAACAACATTTGATCCTACACCTTTAGTTACTAGTCCCTTACCAACTTCGTTGTTCTGTGGACTAATATTAGAAGAAGTTCCTACACTAGCAGTAGCAACATTAGAATCAGCAATGTTAGAATTAACTTCTGCAAATGATCCAATATTATAGAATGCTTGGTTAGCACCTATCCAATTAACTTTATATGAATTATAAAGACTTGAGAATGCTTCTTTTAGATTTTCCTTAGCAAGGAATATAGAGTATAGATTAGTATTGTTATCTGTTACTAGAGGTTCAACACTAGTATCATACCAAGAATCTACATTAGGTCCAATAAAGGAATCACCAACATATTGAAGAACAACAAATGGGTTAGGATTAACTGTATCTGTAGCAAAGTTATTTCCTAATAGTTCTAATTCGTGATATGGTAGAGTAACTACATCACCAGTCTTTTGGTAACCAGAAACAGATCTTTGATCATCTCTAGTATTAACTTCAACTAGACCAATAGAATCTTCTTTTGCTTGTGAACGTAATACAGATTGTTGTGTATCAATAGAACACTTATAATCTAGTGACTTTAAGGATCCAATCCTATGAGTCTCAAAATTGTCCACAATGAAACCACTCTTAAAGCGATTAACACCAGCAGAATCAGTGATCTGCATATTCAGTGCTTGTTGCTCAAGAATGCTTAACGTTGTGTAATATTCTAGTCTCTCAATACGTTTCTCCAACTTACCAATGTCACGCATTGTGTAACGACGGTTATCGACTGGAGTAATCCTTACATCCTTACCTGTTTGTGTGAATGCAGGGATGTACATATAGTACAACGCAATAGCATCACTAATAACATCTGGTTTAGATGGGTTGAGTGAAGAGTTACCTTGCTTAACAATAAATTGACCTTTCTTATTCAAGAACAATCCATCAATCCTATCAAGGTATTGTGTCTGTGTGAATGAGAATGTATATTCAAGATTTGAATCTGGTGCAGGTGTACTAGAAACAATACCACCAGTTCCAGTAAATGATCTACTGTTAGGTGCAGACAACAATGATGTATTCTGATATCCACCTATGATTGCATCATTATCAACTTTAGGTCTAAAGTCTAGAACATCCTTAAGTGATACTTTTCCAAGTACAGGTGAGTTGAATGAAGGAATCTCTTCTGGACCAACACCTGCTTCATGTAAATATGAATCAACAGTAATGAAATCACCAGAAGTATGATCAAAGTAATCAAAAGCAATTACTAGTTGACCTACTGGTGCTTCAAAACCAGGTTTAATAACAAGTCTAGAAATATCATATATGGTATCTCTCTGACCATCATCAAATGTAAACCTATTGGTAACATCAGTACCAGTAACAAGGTTACCTGCTTTATCTACTACAGGTGGTGTTGATGAAGATCCTTCATAAACATACTTTAAATTAAATGCATCAGCATAACTGTATACATCTAGAGACTCAGTATCATAGTCTCTACCTCTGAAAGGTATAACTTTATCTCCAGCAGACTCAACAATAATTCTCTTATTTAAGTTTGCTGTCTTAAGTCTTGGTTTTGCCTTAGTAACTTCAAGTGTAGCAGTTAGTTTAAGTGTTGGATATGTTGTATAAGAAGCAGATCCAAAGTAACCAGCAGGTAAATTCAACTTAACACTACCAGATGTCAAACCACTAGCAGCATCAGTAGATGCCTTTATCTCAACTTGATCTGAAGTAATATAAACTACATCACCAGCAGCAACATCAGGAGCATCACCTGGATCAAGAATTGTGATTAGGAAGTTGCTCTCACTAAATGATACAAATCTTTGAGTTCCAAATGGGAGTTGAGCAGCAAAAGTAATAGAACCAGAACCACCAGAACCAGTAGATATAAAGTCTCTCCTGAGATAGTAGGTAATCTTGGAATCATCAGAATTAGCAACAATAGAACTTATTTGATTAGAACCAGTCTTGTATAATAGAGTTCCTTGATTGAAATTCTCAATAGATGGTCTTACTCTAACAACACTAGCATTAGTAACAGTGTTAGGTAGTGATCTATCTAAGTAAATTCTTGATTTGTATACACCAGCAGGTTTTGTTGATTGTTGTACAACACCTCTTACAAGATTTCCAGTGTCATCTGTAAACTGAATTAAATCTCCATGAATAACAAATGTTGTTGCATCTCCACCAAATCCTGTACACTCAATATACTTCCTTCCTTTGTTTCCACTGAAAGTAAAATCAGTTACTGAAACAACCTCAGAATACTTCTCTTTGTTAATCTCAATATCTGCTGTGAATGTATTAGCATTACCAGATCCAAATTGAGAGTAGAATGACTTAACATTCTGTGGAGTATATGTTGTAATAGCATTCCTTACCAATACTGGAGTTACAACAGCAGAACTAGTAGCACCAGCATCAATAATTTCAACTAATGGTGGTTGAGAATATTCAACTAAAGCAGCATCTCTATCAAGAATACTAACTCTCCATACTAATTGGTCACCACTAACATCAACTTTAATCTTAGAGTTATCATATTCAACACCATCAATTCTAATTGTTGCTGTAGATGAATGATTTGCACCTCTACTATTAACAATGAAATGTGATATTGTATTATCTTTAGCAATCCTTAGTGTATTACCAGATTCATCTGCAATAACTTCACCACTCTTAAATACACCAAATAGACCCTTTAACATTAGGGTTTTATTCTTAGTATATGATCCTGTAGAAGTTCCTTCTATGACACCATATGCACCGCTTTCAAGACCTCTAACATATTGTCCTGGAGTGAAACTACCAGAGATTGAAATCTTATCATCTAACTGTATCTTAGTAAAGAAGTTAGGATCGAAATATGATAGTCCAAATGTACTATTATATGTTGCATCACCATTAGATAATCTTCCTTTAGAGATAACAATATCAGTGTCAGAATTAAATCCAGCACCTCTCTCTAATAGAGTATAGTTACTAGGTTTTGCAATACCAACTACAGGAGTAATTGTTTCGTTATAGTCAACAATCTTACCGAAAGGAACTGAACCAGGTGTCTCAGCATCATTCTCATTGATATAGATGAATCTGTACTTATTAGCATCAGTCTCATCATATTCAATAAGGAAGTCATCTAAAAGATTCTTTTGTGCAGTTACAGTAATCTCTAGGAATGTAACTGTATCATCTGGATTAGATTCAATTCTAGGAACTTTAGAATAAGATAGAACTTCAAAACTATTTGCTATAATAGTACTTCCACGTGATTGAATATACCAAAGAGTTGGAATACCATCAGCAGTAGTTCTAAAGTTAGCACCAGTAAGACCAGCAACACGTGTTGCATAGTTGTTATCAACTTCGATATAGATTGTCTTAATACCTGAGTTGATATCAAAGAAAGAACCTCTCCTATTAATAGTCTGCTTAGGATCAGTTGCAGTCTCAGTATTATTCATACCGATAGATCCATCATTAAATGCAGCAGACAGATAGATGTTAGGATATGATGTAAGTTCAGATCCCTCTGAGTTTACTGGGATTGAACTATAGTTATTAGTAATTCTGTAGGTTGGTAGACCTTTAGTTTTAAGACGTATATCTTCTCTGTTTAGAGTTTCACGTGCTTTATCAACATCAATATATTTTGTCTCTTTATTGATAATCTCATAACCCTTAATATATGCCTTACCTGGACCAACACTAGCAACTAACTTCTTACCAGCATCAGACTCTGAAATACCATTTACAAGACCAGTCTCTACATTCTTACCATAGATACCAAGATTACCATTCTTCTGATAATACTCTCTCACATCAAGTGAGAAGTTATCAACAACGTAATCACCAGACTCATCATAAGTTCTACGTGCAAGAGTCTGTTCTAATAGGTTATAATCAGTTTGTGTTACTTGTGTTTGTACAACACCACTCTTGATCTGAAGTAGTTTGATGAAATTCTTATCTGTCTTTTCATCTAATGCGTATACAATGAGACTCAACTTGAGACTCAATCTATGAGCACCAGGCGCAGAATAATTAGAAGACCCTATTGAATTATCATAGAGACTTGCATCTTCTTCAGGAGTTACAATACTCTCATTAATTTTAAAACCAACCTTAGCAGATGGTTTGTCATAATATTTGTCGATGACCAATAACTGTGCATCGTTTCTTACAAAATATCCATTAACAAAATAAATTCCTTCTTCTACTTTAACAGCAGAAGCATATCCCATTGCAGGACTCTCTAACGCCGTTGATATACCTGTGTCAGGATCAGTAACAGAAATACTAGTAGGAAGTACGCTTCCATCGGTTCCAACCACCATCAGTGGTGTATTAACACCGTCTACGACCTCTAGGGTCTCACCTTGACGGAATGTGTCCTCATTTCCAGCATCACCACTATTGGTGTATGTAACATATAATACATCAGCAGCAGTTTCTGTTGCTGTAGCAGATTGAAGGACAGTTGCAATAACTCCAGAAGTTAATCCTTTAACCTGACGGTTTACTAATTGTGATACATCATATTTCTTATAAACTATCTGACCATCTTGGTTTGTAGGTATCTCAGATACCGAAGATAGTTTTACATAATGTAATTTATTATTAAATCCAATTTCACCAGGAATGACCAATTCACCCTGTTTAAAAGCATACTTACCAAACTGCTCAATTTGATTTTGCAGTAAAGACTGAAGCTGCGTTAACTCTCTCGCTTGGACAGAATATCCAGGGCGAAAGAGTACTTTGTAAAAGTTTTTGTCAGTGTCAAAATCGTCGTAATATGGTGCGACATTAAGATTCGTCTTTTGAGGCATTGCAACCAGTCTCTAATAACGGTGGGTAAATTAGAATTCGATTACTAGTTTGATGTCCTCAATTTGGTCAGCAGCTCTAGTAATTTGTCTTCTGTTCTCTATGTATACGATTTCGCCAGAGTTTGCAGCGATTTCGGGGGATGCAAGACCTCCTGTTAGAGCGATTCCTGATACAGTGCCAGTAGCACCTGTATCGATTGCTCCACTAGCAGTAGATGCTTGTCCTACAACAGCATTTGAGGCATTCGATTCGAATGCTCTTGCTACACCAGAATCACTATGTAACTCTGGAGATTGATAATACTTAAGGATGCCAGATGCGGAATCCCAAGACACAACTTTACCGTATGCTGTACCACCAGTAACTGATTGGAAAATATCTTCGTCAACAGTGTAATCTGATGTTGCTCCATTAATCTTTAGTACAGATGTACCACGTAATGTTGAAGCAGAAGCATAGTTAGTTGTACCATAATCAAATGGGTCTTGAACGATACCGATACGACGGAAATCGTTATCTACAGGGAAGTCACCTGAACCCTCATCATATGTCAAACGAATGTTCGTCATGACTCTCTTAGAGAATAGTTCATTCTCTGCGTCAGAACCATGTCCTCCAGCAGGAGAAATAACAACTTCTATAGAAGCAACTCCAGTAAATGAACTTGCAGCGGCTGTAAGACCAGCATCTGTAAATACTTTACCTGTTTCAAGAATTGTAGATCCATAAGTGTATCCAGTACCTGCTGCTTCCATTTCAGCAGTTGTGATACTTCCAGAACCGTCTGTAGCGAATTTAACAATACCACCACTACCATCACCATATACAGGAGTATAAAGTGTTGATGTAGCTGGGAGAGCACTTCCAGCATCTTCTACAACTGCTACATGAACTCCACCATCAATTGCTTGACCTTCAACAGTTACTCTACTTGCTTCAGTCTTCTCTACAACAGGCAAGAAGTCTGTAGATAGGAATGAAAGAACGTCAGCAGTAGGAAGTGTAAACATGTGCTTCCAAATATATCCAGCAGTACCAGTAGGTTCTGTGTAGATACCATTAGCAAATGCACCTTGTCCACCAGCAGGCTGTGACTTAGGCTCATAAGTAGCATTCTGTCCAGTTGGGTTGGCAGGGTTCTCACCGTTATAAAGACACTTAAAGACTTCATAACTTGAGTTCATTACATAGAACTTACCATCCGATAGGGCAGTTTGACCAGTAGCAGATGACTTACCAACTGCACCACCGCCACCTGGAGTAGGTGCGTATGATGGACGGTACATGTCATACTTAGGATTTAGTGAAAGGTTCCAGTTGTAACGTGGAATAACTAGACGAGCAAATGGTCCTGTAATACGCTTGGCAGCAATCAGTTCATTATAAATTGCTAGTTTCTCAGAATAGTTGTCAATTGGAGCAGGAGGTGCTTCTTCAGTAGCATACCTATAAACTCCAGACTTTGCAGTAGCACTTGAAGTACCACCAGTGATGGCAGTTCCAAATGGAGGTGTTGTAGTTGCAGTAGGAAGAACGTTGTTAACAAGAATACTATTCTCATTAACCTCAGCAACTGTTGCTGACCATCCACCACCTGAAACAGTTTCACCTGCTACAAATGTACCTGATACATTGAATACCTCAATGTAAGCATCCCATTTTGCAGATCTTCCTACGAAGAAATACATTCTGGTTCGAGCTGCATCCGCATCGTTTGCGCCTTCGCTCAATGACTCTAGGAATTGCTTCGCATTGAAGATCCTAAATTTTTCTGAAATAATAGCTGCCATAGCACTGGTCTCTAAATGTTAAATTAAGACTAAATCCGAGTTATTTATATTTATTTATAGGGCGTTTCTGATGTACTCTCCAATGAGGTGTTCCTCGATAGGGGAGTTATCTACGCCTCTTTCGCATCCTGTAAATCGATCACTCAACTTGCCAGTGTAACTGATCTTCTCACGACCAACGAAAATGGTTCCTGATGATGCAAAGTTAGTAGTGTTTGCATAGACAATAGCACCTGTTGCTACATATCCTCCACCACTAGCATCTGGCAAGTCTGCTGTGTTCAACTGAGTTATATAGTAGTTGATGGATGGGTTAACAAAGTTCCACTTGATGTTACCAACGTATTGAGTACCACGTGCATTATGAATCTCTTCAATGGTGAAATTCCACTTGCTAATCTCTTCCAGTGTATACTCGGATACTGGAATACCAGCTGTGGAAAGTACATCACCAGTGTCTAATTGACCACCGATAGTACTATAACTGACACGGTTAAATGTCTGTGGAGTTGGTCCTAATATTGCGGAACTATATGTGTTATAATAAGAAAAATAATTATCAACAGCACCAGTTTCGATATATTTAATTAACTGCTTATTGAAGTTAACATTAAATGTCGCAACAGATCTAATAGTTCTAGTTTTTTCAATTTCAATCTCTACTGATGATCCCATAGGAGCAGAGGTGACTGAAGTTGGCCATGATCTAACGATCTCTTTACTAATAACAAATCCACCAAGATCTCTAACCAATTGGAATGTAGAAATAACTTTTGGTTTGTTTGCAGGAGCAAGATAGGATCCACCACCTTGACCACCAGCACCACCTCCACCAGGAGCTCCACCAGATCCAGCTGGTCCTCCAGGTAGAACACCACCAATTAACTCAACACCCTTAATAGGAACAATTTCACTTACTACATTAACAGGAGACTTCTTCAACAATGTAGTTGTGAAGATCAATCCCATTAAACTATCAATCTTTCTGTCACGTCTCTTGATGACAACAAATCTTCTAGCAACACTAACTTTAGGTGCGTTCACATATCCAGAACCACCACGTATTAATTTAATGTCAACAATCTGACCCCTACTGACTATTACTTCAGCCTTTGCTCCACCACCAATACCATCTTCAGGAACGAAGTGTAATACTGGAGGAGTATCGTATCCATATGCAGTAGTAGGTTCAATAATACCTGAATCATAATATAATTGAAGACTCTTTTTATTCCATTCTAGACTTGTTACTTTATCACCAGTAAGTGTACATGTAACACTTAATCCAACTCCTTTGACATCACCATTATAGTTTGTAGTCTTTACAGAACCAAAGAAACTAGATGATATCTCAGAACCAGCTCTATAATCTTTAGGATTTACATATCTTGGTAATCCTTGTATATCTCTATAAGCATCTTCACCATCAATCTTAATCTGATCACCTTCATTTAAGTAAGCAATTCCATTCTTTGATTGATAGTATGCATTCTCTGCTACAGCACTATCATATATCCATGCAGAAGCATTTCTCTGCATCTTATAATTGTTATACTCATCTTTCTGGTAAGAAAGTGTACTAGGAACATTAACTTCATATTCACCTGTACCAGTAGAGAAGTATAACGGTTCTGAACCATTGAATATAGGATTGTTACCAGCAATGACTAGTTTAACTGATCTATCACTCAGTGTTTCAATATACTTGATCTCACCTATGATATTCTTAACAGATCCATTCTTTTGATAAGCATATCTAGAGAAATCATAATTTACCTTAACCCAACTATTCAATCCATCGAATGTGTTAGGATTAGTATCTGTAATTGTTAATTCTAATTTATTGAAATACTTACCAGGTTGGAAATCATGTAAAGTAATTGTCTGTTGTACGTCTCTACCATACAACAACATAATCTCTACATTGTTCTTAGCAAATATCTTTCTTGTAAATCTTATAGCAGGTCCAGTGATAGTATATGATTCTGTCTGTCTCTGTAATACACCATCAATAAAGACAAAAGCATAATCAGCATCATCTACCTTCTTAACTTCTTTAGTAGCACTATCAAGTAAAATAAACGGACCAGCAGATCCATCTAATATACCAGAAGTCTCAATCTCACATCTATAATAGTTACCTATACCATGCATAGCAATATTTTCTACTGCTAGTGGTTCATATACAGTTTTAGTATTTGCTTCTTGACCCCAGATAGGTGCTCCAGAGAATACTATCTTATTTGGTGATGTAGTTCTATCAATATAGTATGCAGAGTCATGTTGTACGACACCACTTATTGAAACTAGAAGATTCTCATTAACATCAGTTACTACCTCTTCACCATCATCATAATATAAGTCAAATATTTTATTTTCATTGTTAACGTAGTCAGGAAGTGATACTACAGCAGTTCCAGGACCAGTTACAATAGTTGCCTTAAGGTTTTCATATAATTGATCTAAAGCAGACTCTACATCTGCACACTTAGGAGTGAAAGGACTATTAGTACGAATATTAGAATCAATGAATGGATCTAATGTTGTATACGTACCAGTAGGCAACACATTCCTCATTGCTAATACAGCAAGATCCTTAGTTTTCTCAAATGCCTTGATAGTTGGTTCAATCTCACCTGTAATAAAATCAAGGAGATCATTATTGTAATATGCTTCACCAGCAAGGATAGTCTTTTGGTTACCACCAAATCTTAAATCATGCTCTAACGCATCTACTACTAGACCAATATCTCTATGACATGTTGGACCTAGTGTACCCCATGTAAGATCTGGATATTGTACTTTAATATAACCTAATGTCTCTGACTGGATATATGCTCTATTCATTGCTACTAAGTTAGCAGCATCAATCCAAGTTCCTTCCCTTTGCCATATATTTCTAAGTTTCTTAAGATACCTAGCATTCAATGCATCAGTCTTAAATTCAAACCACCTACCATAGAATCTAACCTGTGGTATATCCTGACCCTCATGGGTTCTTGGACCTAATGGTGGTGATGAGAATGTAATATTGTTACCATTAAGAACATATGCAGAACCAGGTTCCTGAATGATACCATCAAGAGTGATAGTCAATGCTTGTGCATTATATGGTGTTACAGCATTACCAGCAGCATCTACAAGTACAAATGTAGTCTGTCCTTCAAGGTTGCCCTTGTCAGTGAATGCACCAGTAAAGTTTGCATTAAGGAATACCTGTTTAGCTCTGACTTCTTCTGTAGAGAATGTATCACGTGATACAGAACCTAACCCTTGTTCTACTTTAAGTTGCTCAGTCTTAATAATAGAAGTACTGATTTGTTTTTTGGTACTAACAACAGTGATCTTATTCTTCTCTGGATTCCATAATTGAATTCTAGTAGAATGTCCACTTGATGTAATAGGAGACATTCTGACATGTGCATCAGATTCAATAATAACTTCACCAAATAACTGGAAACCAGCAGGGTGAGTAGTCTGTTTTATTAAATCTCTCCAAACATCAATTGAAGTCTTAGACTGAACAACATATGAATAATCCTGATAGTAATAAGTATCAGTAATCTTCTGATTAGATGAACTGACTATACCTTGATCATCACTATATGATCCTAGATTATCAAAGTAAGTTTTAATCTCTGGTGTAAACTCAGTATATGAAATACTATCAAGATCAGCAGTGTGTCCTTTAGCAAGACCCTTAATAGATAACTTCTCTCTAAAGAGACCAGTTACATCCTTAACAGATAAAATGTTAGATCCTTTTCTCCATGCTGTAACTGTTCCTCTAGCAGTTTCTATACCACCAATATGCTGAACTACACGTTCACCAATTTTAAATGCATTAACATCAAAATTAGATATAGTGAGTATATAATTTGATCTAATAGTAGAACTTAACGTAGTATCACTATGATAAGTACCACCATTGTTAATAATACGAATATTTCTAGGAACTCCTATATCAGAACTCTCAAGATATACTTTAGTATCACTTTCTACGATTGTAACTTCTGGAGCAACAGTATAATCAGATCCAGCATCCTTAACAAGAATACCAGTAACGATTCCATTATCACTTACTACATCTAATTTGGCATTTCCTTCAACTATTGCTTTTGGTTTTGAATATTGTGAACCAGCATTAGTTATAGTTACAGCATCAATTCTACCATCGTAAATGCTAGTGATAGCAGTGGATCTCAGCGTCTCTGTTGGTAGGACACCAACTACTATTGGTAGTTTCTTATATTCACCACCAATATTGATAACATTGATTTTATCAATAGCACCAATAGAGAACTTAGACTCTGATGTGTATGTGACAGTTCCAGAACCGTCATGGGGTGCAGGAGTACCTGTGTCATATACAACAGAATCACTAGTTACTGCTAATGCTTTCTTTACACCCTGAAGAGGATCAGATACTACATTTAAGTAACCTGTCTCACGTGATGTAACGTTATTACGATCAAAATAGAAATACTTAGAATACCTTAGTGGTACTTTTGTACTATAGGTGTTTGTAGCAACTCTTGCTCCAAATCCCAATTTAATATTAACAATATCACCAGAATCAACTTTCTCTGGGGTATTGATGTTATAATTGATACTAGGAGATATATCAAATTCCCTGTCTGCCATTGAGGAGTGAGATACATCAAAGTTGTATCTATAGAATTCCTTAATGTTTAGTATAGGATTTCTGACGAAATTTATTTGGTCTGTGGAAAACTCAAATACTTCAATTGGATCACTAGCTTCAACAACCCTTACAAGTCTCTTATCTTCACTTGTATCATAGAATACAGTACTTAAACCAACACGATTGATATCACTCAATTTTGAGTTGTAATCCCATACAACCTCTGCTTTCTGAGTAATTGGATCATATGACTGTATAGATGCATCTCCAGCAAGGTTACCAGTCTTATAACCCCTATCAAGTGTATAACCAGGAACATACAGTGTGACAGTTGCATCATTGTAATGGTCTACAGCAATTGTTCCCTGTTCTGCTCTACGTACAATAAACTCATTACCACTCTTAGAGATGATGTATATGATCTCATCACCAATCTGAATATAATCCTGTGTGGTAAAACCTATACTACTGTCTACAGTGATAGTAGTCTCAGTGAGTCCCAAACCGATATGATCCACCTCTAACTGTAGTACAGGTGTACTAGTATCAGTCTTAACTAAATCAGTATCACCAACAGTAAGAACTTCAAACTTCAGATACCCAGTACCTTTGTTTTTAATCTTAACACTTGTTACACTACCACTAGCATCAACTATGAAATCTGCTGTTGCACCAGTTCCTGTTCCCCCTTTAAGAGCGATATCAGGATACATCCCAGCTGTATAATCCTCACCACCATTCAAGATGGTAGTTCTACCAATACCTGTGTCATTAAGAGCAGTAGTTTGAGCTGGTGACTGGAACGTTACTTCCTGGTAGATTCTGCTTCTTACATACTGTGTAGTAGTTGTCTCAGTATCATCAGGTATGATGTCAATCTCAATATCATCACCTATGCCCACTCCATGACTACTAGCAGTCTTTAGAATTGCTATATTGTTATTGATTGTAAAGACATTCAATCCAGAACTCAAAGATGTGGTACTAATCAACTTAGAACCAACACTATCAATCAAATTGCTACTTCTAATGAAATAGTCATCAGTAACATTGTAATCTCCACTTGTTACTTTAACTTTAACTGTATTCTTACTTGTTGTACTTTCTAATACTTCTCCTACTGCAATAGTAGTAGCAACACCATCAGTATAACTTAAGTTTGCACCTTTTGTATAAGATGAATTCTCATCCAATATTAGAGTTACTACTTTAGTATTTGAGTATAGTGGATCTGTAGTTGTGAATACACCATTAGCATCTCTTAGTGTAATTGTACTACCACTAAACACATCACCAACTATCTTACCAGTAGAACCAGTAGTTGATTGTGTTATAGTATCTCCATCAAACAGATATGCAGTATTTGATAGATTGATCAATAGTGCTTTAGTATCTTGTGATTCAATCGAAGATACTGTCTTTCCTTTTACAGAAGAAACCTCAGCAGTAACACCATGCCCTTCAGTATTTGAATTATCAATCTCTAATGGAGACCCAACTGAGAATGTTGAGACACTAGAAACAACTTTAGCACTTGAAATGCTACCTCTTGTGACTTCATCTACTATAAGTGTAGTTTTATCACCATTCTTTTGTATATCAGAAGTTCTAAGTCGTTTTGATGTTGATGGAATATCACTATGATTCAGTGATTGAACATAATTAGAATCTCTAGGAACTGCATAGTAGTTCTCACCTATGATATAAGGGAATACTGGAGTAGTACCATCAACTGTAACAAAATACGCATATACACCATCAGGATACTCAGGTGTTAAACAGAATCTACCATTGTTATGATCTAGTGTTCCTCTCTTATGAGTATATTCATAATCTTCGAAGAATGTACCTAGAGGATATGTTGATTTTGATGGACCTTGACTTCTAGAAGTACGTAGAGAGTAACTACTAGTCATCTGTGTGATAGCACTAGTAGCGTCTAGTGGGTCTGCATAACCATAAGCACCATATATGGGGTTACCATCATAAGCATACCCTAGAATCGGGCCATGGTCCGTTCCTGTGTCATTCACCCTAAGAGCATCAGGTACAGGATTTGTTTGAGTTAACTTATACCTGTCTTTAGTCCAAGAGCGTATAGAAGCGACAGCAGTAGCACCAGAACCAACAGGAATGATGTCAACCTGAATATTATCATCAGTATATCCACTTCCAGGAGTGACTAGGTTACATGCGGTGATTTCACCGTTATTAGATACCTCTGCAACAAATTCCGCAAACCTACCTTTACCTGCTAAATCTAAAATTCTAATAACAGGAGGTGATGAGTAATATTCACCTGGATTAGTTACCACCATACTGGTGATAGCACCATTTGTTATGACTGGAGTAACTATTGCATTCCTACCAGAAAGTATCTCTACGGTAGGTGTAGCAGTGTACAACAGTGGTGTATCAACAATAACTGATTCGACTACCTGACCTGCTAACTTAGTCCTAGCAAGACCAGAGTCACCGTTCAGAAGGACAAATGGTTCTTTAGCATATCCACTACCCCTATGAGTAACATCAACTTTCTGAATTGAACCATTAAGAATACTATCAGTGTGTCTCGCACCCATAGCAAGACTACCATCAAGGAATACACCAATGTCCTTATTGTTAGTTTTATAGACTTCAGTAGTTAGAGTAGGTTCTTTAGGGATAATGCGTAACTGATTATTTGGTGACGCAATATAGTAATCATCACCATCCTCAAAGATCGCCTTTACAGAAGTCAGATCCCATCTAACATTATTAGATGAATCAAATACCTTTACGTCTGTATTGACAAAACCAGGATCAGATATCTCAAGTTTCTCTCCTACATTCGCATATGGATTAGGACTGGTTGGAGATGCACTATACAATACTCCTAAAATGAGTACGGAATCAGTTCCTACCTTAACATCAGCAGCGTCATATACCAAATCACCAGTAGAATGTGATGAAGCAGCAGATCTAGTCTTAATTGTGAACTGATCTATAGTCTTTTCTTCAAAAGTGAAGGTTTCACTGTTAATAACAAACTTACCTTTGTCCTTCCACCCTAATGTAGAGAATACATCAACTACAGTGCTTGCATTATTGATATCCGCAGTTAAAGTAGTCTTTGATGATAATGTGAATGTACCATTGACAGTTTCTTCCGCAAGTATCAATTCATACAAATCGATACCATCATGCCTTCCATTGAAAAGTACATTATCTATAACCGCCGAAGCGTAGGCCCCGTCTACGTTTTGGACGATGCGTTTTCCGATAAATGACTCTGGAGTACCAGAAAGGAGTTTTGCCTTAAGAGAATAGTTTTTTATCCAAGTAGACTCAGATGACTTAATAGTCTGTTCTCTTGGGTATTTGACAGAAGGTTCTGGATCATCTTTGATCAAGCATTTGAAGAGAAACTTGATTGATTGAGCAGTACCCTTAGATTTGTAAAAATCCGCAATATTTTTGATTAAATTTCTCTGATCTACCTCATCGTTAAGAAACGCAGTTGGAAAATCAGGTAAATACTGAGCTTCGAAACTCTTTACTAGAGCAAAGAGAAAAAGATTACTTATATTGTGTACTTTTGCAGCAATCTTGTGATCTGCTGCCTGAGTAGTAACGAATGTAGACTTAGAATACAAATCCCCCAGCTGGGTGTTTCCTGAGACTCCTCTACTGACCTCTAGGAACTGTGTAGCTGATTTAGACTTATAGAAACATATCTCATCATCAACGTGCAAATAACCACTATCAGGGAATGCACTGGTGTCCCCCACAGTTAGTGACAGATCCGTTGCTTGTGCAAACTGGGTTAACGGTGTATTCTGTTGTAGGATACCCTGATCATAAAAATCAATATCTCGATATGTTGCAAGATGATTTGCAATATCTAGTGGTTGACCCTGTAGTTCTAGTTGCTCATAGTACTTTTGTATGAACTTAGCAAACAGCTCATACTCCTCGCTGATAAACGAAGCGAGTTGATTCTCTATTAATAGTGAGGTCTTCCTTGCAGTCTTTGGCACTATTCTTTAGTCGCTGTAAATTTACTCTTTGCTACATCTACGTCAAGATATACTTCTCTAAGTACACTGACATCATTAGATGCAGGTTTCACACGCAGTTCAATACGATTATCAGAAAAACTTCCTTTGATGATAGTTAGATCATATAACTTGATCTCACCATGAGCATAATCGATATCACCCAAAGAGTCATTTAAGACAATTTTCTCGCCTGACACTGAATCTAGTCTATATAGCACGATTTTGCCTGATCGATCCTCAAGATACGTGGTATAGTTTGGGTACTCAAGTGTTATGAAACCTGTTGAAGAAACCACTGGAGTATCACACTCAATTTCAAATGCATTCTGATAACATACCTCATAGAATGAAGATGAATTCAACTGTGCATAGAAGTCTTTCCTTAGTGTGATTGAGGTTAGGTTAGAACGGATAGATCTATCGGAATCATCAATGACACTAATAAATTTCGAATATCTGAACTTACCATTAAACTTCTCTGTCTGAGATGTCTTCAAATATTCTGTTATTGCTTGTGCAGCATTAGATGCTACTTGTTGCGGAAGTAACTCTGTTTTAGTACCATCAAAATAGATATTTGAATCCATTTCGACATATAGAATAGATGGATCTACTAATACAGGTCTAATTGACCCTACAGAATACTTCTTCAGATCTTTTTGTATCTGTTGCTTAGTATATGCGGAAAGGAATGAAGCATCTGATGGTTTTATAGAGAGAAACACCTTACCATAGTCAGGTGGAACCTGTTCCTCACCACCAAATACAATAATATCACTAATAGCAGGGTATACGTTACGTACAATCACTTCATAGTCAGAACTAGTCACTGCTCTATTCTGTGAAGAGAAGAATTTAGGTGCTAGATACTTGATTTTAGCAATACTCTCAATATCCTCACCACCATATGCCTTCTCAAGTGTAGTAATGTTAATAACATTGTGGGGAACTGATAGATTGGTGTTACCATCATTCAATACACCACCAAATGTAAATGTCTTAGCACCATTAACGTCTTTACCGTGTGTCACGACATATGACATCTGAACGACATTACCATTAGTGAGTTTCTTACCTATGATACCGTCACCAAAGACAACCTCATAGTTCTCATCTGCAATTTCATTCACAAAGTAGATTGGACTCTTACCACTGATAGTAGGATCCAGAATATTGTCTGCTATCTTGAATTCTTCGAATAGAGAACTATTTGCTGTTTCATATATCCGAACCGTAAGTGTGTTGACATCTGCTCCACTATTTTCGATCAAGAACTTCTGTCCTTTGATCCCACTCTGAAATGTGGTATTAGTGGTAACGAGAGTTCCTTCTACTACCTCAACATTATTGAAAACTGCAACGTTGTTAGCTACTTCTGCACGAAAGTCCTTCGTAACAACAAACTGGTATGTAGTCTCATCATAGTTCGTTAGGAATCCCGTGCCTTCTTTCAGGATTACGAACTGAGGTGCATTATTAGGAATTGATACACCGAAACTAATATTCGCCTTCGATGCTGTAATTGACTTCGGACTGTAACCTAGTTGCTTCGCTAGAGACACTACATTGTCCCTGAGAGACGCTGAATCCAAGAACAGTTCATTCACTACCATATTGGTATTGAACGCTGTATAGTACGTATTATAAGCAAGTACGTCTAATAGTTGACTTAGAGTAGATCCTTCAAAGTCATAATCTGTAAAGTCAGTTTCTGCCCTTAAGTATTCTTTTAGGGTCGATTTTATATCAGTAAAATCTAAACTGTTTAATTGTGTGTAAGGCATTATTGTGTACGGCTCAGAAAGAGGTCTACTGTGACTGGTGGTTGCTCAGTTCCAACGATTTTGTATGTCATTTCAACATCAAATCCATCATAATTGGTATTTGGGTCACATACTATACTGGTAATGTTTACTCGTGGCTCATAGTTACCAATACATTCTTTAATTGCTTGCTTGATTAGAGAAGCAGTACCATAATCTAAAGGTTCAAACAAAAATTGGCGAAGACTGCTACCCAAATCGGGTTGAAACAGTCGTTCACCAATGTCAGTTAATAAAAGTGTTGTAATTGCTTGCTTAATAGCAGCACTATCCTTTGTAACCACTAGATCGTCAGTTACAGGATGCTTTCGAAAAGCTAAAGATATATCCTTATAGGATTGCGTAAATTTAGTTGCCACAACAAGCAGGAATATTCCTACTTATTTAGACGCTATAAAACGTATATTTTAAAAATAACTCTTCTCCCTTCTTAATCTCCTTAATAGTCCTCATATGATATATCTGACCCCACTCCTCAGTTTCGAACTCTTTTACACAATTTGGTTCCTCTGAATGATTCACAAATCCACCCAAAGGTGTCCTCATGATCGTATCATCCACTACTACGTGGGATATACCCAGATATACATCATTTGGGATATCTTCTAATGCAAAGAGACCTTGACCTGCTATAGGACTATCTTTCACATGGATACATTTAGGTAGTGCTTGATACATTTTACAAAAATTTTCGGAGATTTCGGCGTTCGGGCGGTCCGCTAGACTCTTCCCTGTCCTCTATAACGCTTCTTAGCTTTGTTTCTACTGGTAGCAGAATACTTAGTATGCTGACCAGTTCCTTGACGAGTCTTTTTAGGTTTTGTCTCGATTGTAACGAGGTTCCCACTAATTGATTTACGAATTGCCATAACACAAAATAAACTATCACTATTATATCACAAGATCATTCATCCTGCAATAACACTGGTATCACCTGAATTGATCTTGCCACCAGGACTGCATCCGATTCCATCACCCACTCTGGCAAGTGCTTTCCCATTCACCTCGACACTTGAGGATCCTTCAGTCACCTTTGTAGAGTGTGGTACACAATTCGTACCAGACGGAACAGTATGTGTAGTCAGGTTAGAACCCTGCACTGCTGCATCTTTACCACCAATTTGCACAGATTCATCCCCATCCAGTATAGTGGTCGTTGCTGTACAACCATGTCCTGTAATGACTTCACTTCCTTTAGTTGCTGCTGCTGGCATCTCTATTCTCCAATGCTATCTGTACACTGTCAATAAACTTACCCATAGAAAGATGTAGAGTGTTTATCGATATAATGTCATGAAT
>Ga0208261_1000015_pt1 | contig 71780 bp, 69 predicted proteins | sample Knorr_S7_td_DCM__FD_185595 | JGI IMG/M metagenome (GOLD analysis project Ga0208261, IMG submission 185595) | Marine microbial communities from Southern Atlantic Ocean transect - Knorr_S7_td_DCM_ad_131m_LV_B (SPAdes) (version 3) | ecosystem: Environmental > Aquatic > Marine > Oceanic | place...
GGGGGAGGGTACGAGATTCTTTTCAATGGGGTTGAGATAGACAGATACATCTCAGCAAATTCGTGGCCGAAAAAAAATCCAACAATATTTTTTGTTGGCAGGCATGAACCTCGGAAAGGTCTAAATGTTTTACTTGATGCTATGTCCTTTCTTCCACCGGATACCCACCTTTGGGTCGCAAGTGACGGACCTGAGACAGCAGAACTTAAAGCTCAATCGGCAGGAGATCATAGAGTTAAGTGGTTAGGGAGAATAAGTGAAGAGGAGAAACTGGCACGGATGAAGGGAGCGGATATATTGTGCGCACCTTCTTTGCGAGGGGAATCTTTTGGAGTTGTTTTGTTAGAGGGAATGGCTTGTGGGACTCCGGTTGTGGCAAGTGATATTCCCGGCTATGCGAAAGTAGCGAGCCAGGGGAAAGATGCAGTTTTGGTGCCGGCTGGTGATTCGCAGGCCCTTGCCGGTGCCATTGAAAAAATTCTTAGAAATTCTGATCAGGCCGAAGAATTGGTTACCCGAGGTATGAAAAGAGCAGAATTTTTTTCAATGCGACGTTTGGCGGAGACGTATTTGGAATCTTATGAAGCGATCTTGACTAATTGACCACAGTTGACTCGAATAAATGCCTAACATGCCTAGAAGAGGTATAACTATTTACACCTAGGTAAAAATGAATAATTTCGACATACGATCCCCAGTTTTTTTTACATATTTGTTTCTTTCGCTGTTGGTTGGGGTTCCGTTATTTTTTCTTGTAGAGAAATCTTTTTTTATACCCTTAGTTGTTGCTCTGGCCTCATCTTTTTTGCTGATTTTAATAATGATTCGTGTTGCTCCAGGTGCTGTTCTTAGATCATTTGACAGTATTCCCGCTAACGAAAAACAGTTCCCTCGGCTGCACAATGCTCTTGAAGGGATTTGCGTAAATCACGGTCTAGATAAACCGGATGTTTATGTAATAGAGAATCCTAGAGGTAATGCGGCCGCTGTTGCCGACAAGCGTTCACAAGCAGTTGTTTTAACCACGGGAGCAATAGATTCGTTAAATCTTATTGAGATCGAAGGTCTTTTAGCTCAATTGATTGCAAAGTGTATTGATAAGCGTCTACCGAAAAAAACGGTAGAAGCGTTTTTTCTCAGGCTCCCTTTTATTGGCGTTTTTGTTGACAATAAGAAATATGTAAATGATGTCCGGCTAGAAGACGTAAAAGGAGCGGAACTGACTCGGTACCCTCCAGGAGTTCAAAAATCACTTTTAGCACTTAAGGATCTAGGAACAGAAATTGAAGATGCACCCAAATCGACTTCCCATCTATGGTTAATGAGCCCAAAAGGTTTGAATACTGAAGATACGCACCCATCCACTGAGGAAAGAGTCTCAGCAATGGAGGAATTGTGAGAATTACAAGAAATTTTGCATTGACAAAAAGTTTTCTTTTAGGGGTTTCAGGTCTACTTTTCCTAGTTGCGTGTGGCGGTAGTCAAAAAACTAGCGTTAATACGACGACTACTTCTCTGCCCCCATCAACACTTCCGTCAACAACTAGTTCAGTTGTTGAGGTCACAACTAGCACTGAAGCTGTGATTGCAACTACAACAACAATTGACCCTAAAGAGTGGGTAGGTCCTAAACACCCACTTACCGGTTTGCCAGCTTTGGAAGGGATAGTTCCCAGACCTGCTTTAGCAGTGAAGATAGGCAACAATGACTTTAATTCCCTTCCACACGAAGGACTTGCAGAAGCTGACATAGTTTATGAGGCTCTCATAGAAGCAGGTAAAACAAGATTTTTAGGCATTTATCAGAGTTCGTTGCCTGAACGTATAGCTCCGGTCAGGTCAGCACGGTCTACGGATATCAGCCTTATCGGTAATTTAAGCAACCCGCATTTTGCGTATTGGGGCAGCAATGAAGGAGTAGGGGTAGAAGTCGAAGAAGCAGAACGAAGTGGAACTTTTGTCAGGCAAAGTGCTGAAGTGAATTCTTCCGGAGCTTTTTCTCGCGACCCTTCAAGAGGGAACTCACCATATGACGGTGTCTTGAACCCTGCTTATCTAATCGGTGATGTTCCGGCTTCAGCACCAATTGCAGTATTTGATTATGGAGCACTTCCGGTTACTGCAGTGTCAACTTTCGGATTGCGTTGGGAAACCGACGGACGTGTTGTCGAGTACCTTTGGGATCAGCAGTCTTCAAAGTGGAAGCGTTTTCAGGACGGCTCTCCCATGATCGACTCCAACGGCATTCAGTTGGATTCGGAAAATATTGTACTTCTTTACGTGGATTACTCCAGATCAAATGCTGATCCGAATTCCCCTCAAGCTCAAAGTACGGGCAGTGGAGACGGATGGCTTCTTCGAAACGGAAAAATTGTGGGAATCACATGGGATCGACAATTTGAGGCTTTGAAATGGTCTTTCTTCGATGATGACACAGGAGAATCAGTGAATCTTGACTACGGGAGAACGTGGTTCATTTTGGCACAACTAGGAGAAGCATCTTTGTTGACTCCTGTGGAAGCAGCAGTTTTAACTGGATAAAAGCAAAAGTTAACCATTTAAATTTTCGAAAGGTATATCACCTAACCTCTTCTAGACTTAAATCATGGATGAACTTAATCGTGATACAGGAACCCGTTTAGTTAAAAGAGGCCTTGCAGAAATGCTAAAAGGCGGGGTAATCATGGATGTTGTCGACGCAGACCAAGCCAAAATTGCTGAAGATGCAGGAGCAACTGCGGTTATGGCATTAGAAAGAGTGCCAGCTGACATACGTCGCGATGGGGGCGTTGCCAGAATGTCTGACCCTGAAATGATTGAAGAGATAAAAAATGCTGTCACGGTGCCGGTTATGGCTAAAGCTAGGATAGGGCATTTCGCTGAGGCGCAAGTGCTGCAGTCAATTGGTGTCGATTACATAGATGAAAGTGAAGTTCTAACTCCAGCGGATGAAGCGCATCACATAGATAAGTGGAAATTTGATGCCCCTTTTGTGTGTGGTGCTACAAATTTAGGTGAAGCATTGAGAAGAATTTCAGAAGGAGCATGTTTAATTCGCTCAAAAGGAGAAGCTGGTACAGGTAATATCGTTGAAGCAGTCAGGCATTTGAGATCGATTCTTGGAGATATAGGGAGAATTTCTCAAGCTGACTCTGCAGAACTTTTCGATTGGGCAAAACAACTTCAAGCCCCCTTGCCTCTGGTTCAAGAAGTGTCAGAAACTGGTGAATTGCCTGTTCCTATTTTTTGTGCAGGCGGCATAGCAACACCTGCTGACGCTTCTCTTGTAATGCAGTTAGGTGCTCAGGCTGTTTTCGTAGGATCAGGAATATTTAAAAGCGAAGACCCAGCTCCGAGAGCGCGTGCAATAGTTGAAGCTACGACGAACTATCTAGACCCGTCAATTCTTGCAAAAGTTAGCAGAAAATTGGGTGAACCAATGACAGGTATAGAAATGGATTCGATAGAAACTCGGTTAGCAGAGCGCGGTTGGTAAGACGTGAAAGTTGGAGTTCTAGCGCTCCAAGGAGCTTTCAAGCTTCATGTGCAAGCTTTAAAGAGACTCGGAGTAGAAGCAATAGAGGTTCGTACTCTTGAAAACTTTGAAGCTTCACAAGCATTAATAATTCCCGGTGGCGAATCGACAACGATGTCGTTCCTGCTTGAATCATCAGGTATCTTCGAAGCCCTTCAGGAACGTTCAAATAATGGGATGCCAATTTTGGGTACTTGCGCAGGGATGATTTTATTGTCATCAAAAATTACAGATGGTCGAAATGATCAAAAACCTTTGAAATTGATAGACATAGAAGTTCGACGGAATGGTTACGGAAGACAGATCGATTCTTTCGAGTCAGACCTAATGATAAAAGGTTTCGAAAATTTCTTTAAAGGGGTCTTCATCAGAGCTCCCCTTGTTGAGAGTGTAGGGGAAAACGTAGATGTTCTAGCAGAACTAAATGGACAACCTATTATGTGCAGACAAGAATCAACAATTGTCACTTCTTTCCACCCTGAGCTAGCGGATGATGACCGAATACATGCAGAATTCTTAGAAATGGTTTCTAACAGTTGATGAGCTCAGCTTCCCGATAGGAGAACTTAATGTCAGGCCATTCTAAATGGGCAACCATAAAACATAAAAAAGGTGCAGCTGATAAAAAACGTGGAAAGCTTTTTGCCAAATTGATAAAGCAGGTTGAGGTGGCAGCTCGTCAAGGCGGAGGAGATCTTGACGCCAATCCAACCTTGCGAACCATGTATCAAAAAGCACGCGACTCGTCGGTGCCTCTTGACACTATTGAGAGGGCGATTAAGAGAGGGACTGGCGAATTAGAAGGGGTCGCTTACGAGAGTGTTACTTACGAAGGATACGCGCCACATGGAGTGGCTCTTTACGTAGAGACTTTGACTGATAACAGGAATCGAACCGCATCTGAAATTCGAACAATTTTAACGAAAAATGGCGGTTCTTTAGCAGAGCCAGGATCTGTTGCTTGGCAGTTCGAGCGGAAGGGAATAGTTATTTTTTCAGACCCTATAGATGAAGAAGCGGTTATGGAGGCAACCCTTGAAGTCGGTGCTGAAGATCTAGTCAAGGAAGGAGAGAGTTGGCGATTAACTTGCTCGCCAAGCGATCTGCCTGTACTCAGAGAAGCTCTGGAGAAAGCCCAAATTGCTTTTGAAAATGCTGATGTCACAATGCTTGCAACATCAACTGTTGAAGTAAGCGATTCACAAGAGGCCAAGGCGGTGTTGAAACTTATAGATCTTCTCGACGAAGACGATGATGTACAGGACGTTTATGCAAATTTTGATATACCCGATGAGGTGTTAGAAAACTTGTAGTTTTGGAAGTTTCAAATAATACCAACATCGAACCTAAGGTTCGTATACAATCGTACATATGTTCGTTTTGGGAGTGGATCCGGGTTTGTCACGTTGTGGCTATGGGCTAGTCAGAAAAGAAGGACGTCAACTTACTGCAGAAGCCGCAGGGGTAATTAGAACCGATCCGAACGATGCGCTTGCTAAGCGCCTAGCTGACCTTCAATACGATATTCGTACTCTCATCGAGGAACAAAAACCAGATGCAATTGCTGTGGAAAGAGTTCTTTTCCAAGTAAATGCAAAAACTGCTATGCAAACCAGTCATGCTTCAGGTGTGATCATGGCAGAAGGTGCAGCTTCAGGATGCTCTGTAACTCTCTATTCACCTAATGAGATTAAATCAGCTGTAGCTGGCTGGGGCGGTGCCGGAAAAGATCAAATAGAGACGATGGTCCAGACGTTACTCAAGATCGACTCGCCCTTGAAACCTGTTGACGCAGCGGATGCAGTCGCAATAGCCCTATGCCATTTAGCAATGATTCCAGGGCAATATAAGGCAGCAGCAGGATGATTGGTTCGATTCGAGGCTTGCTTCTGGAACGTTTTTCCGAGGCAGAAAAAGGTGAGGTTCTTATAGAGACGGCAGGAATTGGGTACCGGATAATCGTGACTCCCACCACCGCTGTGAAAATTGGAGAAGAAGGAAGCGAAGTATTTGTATATACATATCATTTGATTAGAGAGGCAGATCAAGCTCTTTATGGATTTTTGGATCGTGCCGAAAGAATCTGTTTCGAAGCACTTCTAACAGCTCATGGAGTGGGACCCTCTTTAGCTTTAGCAGTTCTAGGTGTCCATGGTCCAAATGAACTCTTTCAGGTCGTCAACAATGATGATATTTCTTCTCTTTGTTTAGTCCCAGGGGTAGGTAAAAAAACAGCAACAAGACTTTTAGTCGAATTGAAAAGTGTTTTGAAAATGCCAATTGAAGGAATATCTATCGAAGCTGACAATACAGGAATCGGGAGATCAGCGATATTAGAAGTCCAAGAAGCCCTAGATGGACTTGGTTATTCACCAGAGGAGATACGTTCGGTTTTAGGCGACCTTGCCGGTGATGATTCCTCTGTCTTGCTTCGAGAAGCTCTCCAGAAACTAGCTACTGCTTAAGGTCTATCATGCGTGAAGAACTGCTTTCCCCTAACAAAGAACCGATAGAAAGTGAAATAGAAGTGGGTCTAAGACCTAAAGGCTTAGCTGAATTCGTTGGGCAAAATGAACTAAAAGGCCATTTAAGAGTGATGTTAGAGGCAGCAAGAGAACGTGAGCAGCCTTCAGATCATTTTCTTTTTGCTGGGCCACCAGGACTAGGTAAAACAACATTAGCTCATATCGTCGCTATGGAAATGGGGGCTGAGCTTCATATCACTTCTGGTCCAGCTCTCGAAAGGGCAGGCGACTTGGCATCTATTTTGACAAAACTCGACATAGGGGATGTTCTTTTCATCGATGAAATTCACAGACTTGCAAGAGCAGTGGAAGAGGTTTTGTACCCAGCTATGGAAGATTTTGAATTAGATATTGTCCTAGGAAAAGGACCTGCAGCACGTTCAATCAGACTTGATTTACCTCCATTTACCTTGGTTGGGGCTACAACTCGAACTGGACTTATTACAGGACCGTTGCGTGACAGATTTGGACTTACGGCAAGATTGGACTATTACGAATCCGAAGAATTGCAGTCCATAGTTCAAAGAACTGCAGGAATTCTTGAAGTTGACATAGATGTTGATGGAGCCGCTGAAATAGCGAAACGTTCAAGAGGCACTCCTAGAATCGCAAATCGGCTATTAAGACAGGTGCGTGACTTCGCTCAAGTGGAGCGAGAAGGAAAAATCGATGGTGATGTAGCACGAGACGGTCTTACTTTTTTCGGAGTTGATAATCTTGGTTTAGATAAAGCCTCAAGATCTATTTTGATTTCATTGTGCGAGAAATTTTCTGGAGGTCCAGTTGGCATTAAAACGTTAGCCATAAGCGTTAGTGAACCAGAAGATACTGTTGAAGATGTTTACGAACCGTATTTAATTCAACAGGGGCTACTTCTTAGAACTCCAAAAGGCAGAGTGGCGACATCAACCGCTTATGAACATTTAGGGCTAAGCGTCCCATCGGATAAAAAACAGTCATTATTTGACAACTGATAAAGATTAAAACCCTTCTAAAATAATGCGCGATGAATCTTAATGAGTTTGACTACAACCTGCCTGAATCTGCAGTAGCGCAAAAGCCGTTATTGGACAGAACAGACTCTCGGCTACTTATCGATATTGAAAATCAGATTCACCATTCTAAAGTTTGTAATTTTCCCGAAATCATAAAACCAGGTGACTTAATTGTAATGAACAACACGAGAGTTCTACCGGCACGTTTCCAAACATATAAATCTACTGGAGGCAAAGTAGAAATTCTTTTATTGGAAGAAAGTGAAGACGAACATCAATGGGAAGCATTAGTTAAACCAAGTCGAAAAATAGATACTGGAACTATTTTCAAATTTGGTGAAGATTTCGAAATAGAAGTTCGCGATGACCTTGGAAAGGGCTTGCGGAAAGTTCAGTTAAATGTAAAAGGCGAGTTTATTCAAACAATCGAAAAGTATGGCGAGATGCCTCTCCCTCCATATATAAAAACAAAACTAGATGATAAAGAAAGATATCAAACTGTTTATAGTGAAAAACCAAAATCTGCTGCGGCTCCTACAGCAGGATTACACATAACGAAAGAATTGCTTGACAGATGTGTTGAAAAAGGCGCAAGAATAGAATTCGTTGAACTTGTGGTTGGATTAGACACCTTCCGACCTATTGATTCTGAAAACATTGAAGAGCATAAAATGCATTCTGAGTTTTACAATGTTCCTGAAAACGTCATTAAAGCATGCAAAGAAGCTAAGCGAGTAATAGCCGTAGGTACAACAACAGTTCGGGCCCTCGAAACGGCAGCAATAGGAAAATTAGAGGGGAGAACCGATATTTTCATAAAGCAACCCTACGATTTTAAAATTGTTGACCTTCTTTTAACTAATTTTCATCTCCCAAAGTCAACTTTACTTATAATGCTTGATGCATTTTTAGGGGAAAGATGGAAATCTCTATATCAAGAAGCACTGGATGAAAATTACAGATTTCTTTCTTTTGGAGATGCCATGCTTGTCCAAAGACAATTTCTCAGAAACTAGGATGTAACAAATGAGAGCTGACTTTGATTTAGAGAACCAAGATGGACAGGCAAGAACGGGCACCGTAAGACTTGCAACCGGTTCTTTTAAAACACCCTGCTTCATGCCAGTGGGCACGAGGGGGTCAGTCAGACATCTATCGTCATTAGATCTAGAAGACCTGGGAGCTCAGGTAGTTTTAGCAAACACCTATCATCTAATGCTAAGACCAGGAGCAGAAATAGTAAAAAATGCCGGTGGTATAGCCTCATTTGCAAATTGGAAGGGTTTGACATTAACAGATTCAGGTGGATATCAGATATTTTCACTTGATCCAAAAATAGAGGAAGAGGGCGCAACATTCCGTTCCGTTTATGACGGTTCTTATCATAAATTAACCCCAGAAAGTTCTGCTGATATACAAGCTGACATTGGTGCAGACGTTCAGATGGTTTTAGATATTTGTCCTGCTTTGCCAGCACCAGAAGAGACTATAAGAGAGTCTGTAGAGATGACCGCTGCATGGGCCGAGAGAGGAAGAAAAACCTTTATTGATCACCCAGAAGCTTCTTTACGGCAAAGTCAATTCGGCATAGTTCAAGGGGGAGTTAATTCTGCACTGAGAGCTGAAAGCGCAAGACGTACTCTGGAAATTGGTTTTGACGGTTATGCCATAGGCGGACTGAGTGTTGGTGAAGGTAGAGATGAAATGCTTGACTCGGTCTCGGTGGTAACGGATTTAATTCCTGAAGACCAACCGCGGTACTTCATGGGACTAGGCGACCCAGTTGGTCTAGTAAATGTTGTCGAGAGAGGAATAGACATGTTCGATTGTGTTTTGCCAACTCGCTTAGCACGACATGGCACTGTTTTAACCTCAGCAGGAAGAATCAATATCGGGAATGCTCGTTTCGCCAAAGATGAAGACCCACTTGACCCTGGATTCCCTGAAAGTCCTGGAAACAATTGGTCAAGATCCTATTTGCGGCATTTGATGGCTACAGATGAACCAACCGGAGCACGTATTTTGACTTTGCACAATCTTGCATGGCTTTTCAACTTCGTGGAACGAATGGGGACATCAATCAAAGAAAATGAATTTAATAATTTCCGAAAGGAAACTTTAGATATTTGGTCTTGAAGTCAGTAAGTTCGAACTTTAGTATCCCCAGTCGGCGTAAGATATTAAGTGTAAATATTCCCTAGATTAGCGAGCCCAAATGTCATTTTTGCCACTCATAATAATCATGTTGTTGATGTATATGTTTCTTATACGACCACAACAAAAACGCGTTAAAGAACAACAAGCTCTGGTACGTTCCTTAGCTGCAGGAGATGAAGTGCTACTCAACTCAGGTATTCACGGAGTAGTTAAAGAAGTCGAAGAGGAGAGCGGGATCATATGGCTTGAAGTAGCTCAAGATCTTGAATTAAAAGTGCTCCGAACTGCTGTAGAGCGAAAATTTCAAACAGATTTGGATGAGAGTTCTTTAGAGGATTAGTCCTCATAAGGTAACTAAAATGCGTCGACAGCTAACCCTTCTAATAGGCATTCTTGCATTAACTATTGCCTCAATAGCAGGAACAGTTCTTTGGAAGAACGAACCTTTACTCGGTCTTGATCTTCAAGGGGGAGTTTCTGTACGACTTATCGCAACACAACCTGCAGACGAATTGATGCTTGACCAGACTGTAGAAATAATTCGTAATCGTGTTGATGGTCTGGGAGTGGCGGAACCAGAGATATCTCGCATAGAGGGTGGCGTAATGGTGTCTTTGCCAGGCGTCAAGGACCAAGACAGGGCGCTTGAATTAGTCGGTACAACAGCTGAAATGCGATTCCGCCCCGTTTGCAACGTATTTTCTTCTGCTGGAAACCAAAACGAAGAAAATAAAGGCAATAGTTATCAGGCTGCCCCTTTGGCTTCTTGCGTCCAAGCAATCAATGGAGAGATACAACCAGTTACCGGTACTGATGGATTAACTCCAAAGGAAGCAGACCAGGCCAACAGTTTTGTCATTTTAAGTTCCAAAGATGACCCAGGGGCGAGTTACCTACTTGGTCCGAGTGTGCTCACAGGAGAAGCACTTAGTGATGCTGGAGCGGACTTCTTCGACTATCAATGGCAGATAAGTCTTGCCCTTAAAGCCGGCCAGAACGGGATTGAAGCTTTCAATTCAGTTTCAGCACAATGCTATATCGGGTCAGAATCATGCCCACAACTTCCTGGATTCACAAATGGGCGCCTAGCGATTGTATTAGATGGAGAAATCATTACAGCACCACAAATCCGAGCACCAGAGTTTCAAAGGGATGGAATTGTGATTTCAGGATCCTATGAAAAAGAAGAGGCTGAAAATGTTGCACTGGCATTGAGATACGGTTCTCTTCCTATTGAACTGGAAGCCGAAAACACTCAACTCGTGTCCGCAACAATAGGAGAAGATTCTCTAGATGCAGGGATCAAAGCCGGGATTATAGGGCTAGCTCTTGTAGCCCTTTTTATGATGTTCTATTACAGACTTCTTGGTTTAGTGGCTCTATCCAGTCTTTTGGTTTCAGGAGCCCTCCTTTGGGCAATCATTTCTCATTTAGGCACTCAAGAAGGGCTTGCTCTGACACTCGCTGGGATAACAGGGATAATTGTTGCAATAGGTGTCTCAGTAGATTCGAACATAGTTTATTTTGAACACCTAAAAGAAGACGTACTTGATGGACGAACAGCCCGTTCATCAGTTGATCGGGCTTTCCCGATCGCTTTTTCTACGATTGTTAAAGCGGATATGGCTTCATTAATAGGTGCAATTTTGCTTTGGTGGCTCACTGTTGGAGCAGTTAAGGGTTTCGCTTTTTACTTGGGGCTAGCAACTTTACTTGACTTAGTAGCAACATATTTCTTTATGGGACCAATCGTAAAGGTGCTTGCAAAAACCGACTGGTTTGCAAATCATCCTAAGAGATTTGGACTGCCATCTATTGGAGCAATAAGTGAGTCTAGATCGACAAGTAGTTCAACGCTTGCGGAGACAACATGAAAACTTTGAAGAGTCTCTATCTTGGCGAAAACCCTGTGAACTTTCCAAACTTATGGAAGCGAGCCTTCATTGCCTCAATGGTCGTTCTGATCATAGGAATAGGTTCTTTTGCTTTCCGTGGTCTCAATTTGGGACTTGACTTCGAGGGGGGAACTTCCTACGAAGTCCGCTCTTCCAGCATGACAGTTTCTGAAACTAGAGAGGTTCTTTCAAGCCTCGGAGCCGCTGACTCAAGAGTGCAAAAAGTAGGTGATGATGTTATCAGAGTCAGATCTGACATAGATGACCCTCAAAAAGCTAACGAACTTAGAGAGCTGCTAGAAAATCGGATAGGAGAGGTTGAGACATTTGAGCAGGTTGGTCCGACTTGGGGATCGGATGTAACAAATAAAGCTATAAAAGCACTACTCGTATTTTTTGTCGTAGTGGCTGTGTATCTCACAATCCGTCTCGAATGGAAAATGGCGCTCGGGGCGTTAGTAGCAGTAGTACACGACATCATTATTAGCGTCGGTGTCTATTCTTTTTTCCAGTTTGAAATAACGCCTGCCACGGTCGTTGCCTTTCTGACAATTATGGGTTATTCCCTTTACGACACAATTGTTGTCTACGACAAAGTCAGAGAAATTACAGGGAGATTAGGGGCTACTGAAAAATACTCCTACACAGAAATGATGAATCTCGCACTTAACCGGGTAGCTATGAGGTCAATCAATACGAGTATTTCATCGGCTCTACCTGTGCTTTCATTGCTTGTGATCGGAGCGCTCATAATGGGTGCAACTACTTTGCAAGAGTTCAGTGTCGCGTTATTAGTTGGAATACTGGTCGGTTCGTATTCATCGATCTTTCTGGCGTCTTCATTAGTTTCAAGACTTAAGGAAAAAGAAGAAAGATGGCAACAAGTAAGAAACAGACTTGAACAAAAGGGAATCAAATTCGAAAAGGTTAGAAAAATTGATCGGCAAGAAGCGTCTAAACCGGATTTGAAGAAAAAAGAACGCATCGAAGGGGTTCGAGGTCCGGCACGTGGACGTCCCGCTCCCACCCGAAACTCTGGAACAATCCCTCCCAGACCCCGTAAGAAGCGCCGTTAGATGGTAGCGACACGTCGAGTTGCTCCATGGCGTCGACGAGCCTCAGGACAGAGCGATGAAACAACAGCTTTAATAGACGCTTATTTAGAACGGCATCCAAAAGGTGACGTTGCGTTAATAGAACGTGCATATAAAACGGCATTACGCGCACATGAGGGACAAACCCGTAAGTCTGGAGAGCCCTACGTTCATCACCCTCTGGCTGTAGCTACTATCGTCGCTCATCAAGGTCTCGACGATGTAACCATAGGAGCAGCTTTGCTCCATGACTCGATAGAAGACACAGAGATAGATCTAACAGATCTTGAAAGAGATTTCGGTTCTGAAGTCGCGAGCATAGTTGATGGTGTCACAAAACTAGACAGGATCAATTTTGATTCTCGCGAGGACCAACAAGCCGCAAGCATGAGGAAAATGCTCGTAGCAGTAGCAAAAGATCTAAGAGTCTTAGTCATAAAACTCGCTGACCGTCTACATAACATGCGAACCCTCGCAGCTTTACCGGAATTTAAACAGGAAAGAACAGCTAGAGAAACTCTTGATATATATGCCCCGCTGGCTAATCGGTTAGGAATGCAGGATGTGAAAGTCCAGTTAGAAGATCTTTCATTAGCGACACTTCACCCAAAGCGTTACAGCGAAATTGCACAAATGGTCCAAGATCGCGCTCCCGAAAGAGACATGTACCTTACACAGCTAGTAGTGAACGTGAAAGAACGGTTTAACGACATGGGTATCAAAGCGGATGTGTCAGGAAGACCTAAGCATCTCTGGAGTATTTACGAAAAAATGATTGTTAAAGGAAGACCATTTGAGGAAATATACGACCTTGTGGGAATCCGGGTGATAGTTGAAAATGTAAGAGATTGTTACGCAGCTCTCGGGACTATTCACGCTACATGGAAACCTGTACAGGGCCGTTTCAAAGATTACATAGCCATGCCGAAATTCAATCTTTACCAATCTTTACATACCACCGTCATCGGTCCCCAAGCAAAACAGGCAGAATTTCAGATTCGCACCCGAGAAATGCACCAACGCGCAGAGTTTGGAATTGCCTCACATTGGGACTACAAAATCAAAAGCCCTTCAGATGAAATGGAATGGCTAGGGAGAATGGTCGAATGGCAAGAAGAAACAGCTGACCCTAATGCATTCATGGCTAATCTCAAGACAGACCTAGAACAAGACGAAGTTTACATTTTTACGCCCACAGGAGATGTTATTACACTCCCTATCGGGTCAACTCCAGTTGATTTCGCTTATTCAATACATACAGAAGTCGGGCATAGGTGTGTAGGAGCAAAAGTAGAAGGACGACTAGTACCTCTTGACACCAGATTAGCTTCTGGTCAGACCGTAGAAATAGTGACATCGAAGCAGAGCGAAGCTGCGCCCAGTAAAGATTGGCTTCAGTTTGTGGCGTCACATCGATCGGCAAGCAAAATAAGACAGTGGTATTCACAGGAACGACGTAGTGAAGCGATTGATGCAGGACACGACGACCTTGTCAAAGAATTGAGAAGAGCCGATTTGCCGGTCAAAGAAACGTTAGACGGTGAAACACTTGCAACGGTGGCAAATGACCTTAACTATTCAGATCTTGATTCTTTGTTCGCTGCAATTGGCGAGCATCATGTCTCGGCCCGTTCGGTTATAGGAAAAATTGAAAAGGTTTTGGATGAACTAGAGCCAGGACGTTTCAAAGAACAGGCGACAGTTTTCCAACCACAAAGAGAACGTAGAGACTCCACAAAAGTAGGCGTTCATGTCGAGGGTTTTAGTGACCTTATGATTCGTTTATCTCGATGCTGCACACCAGTACCATCAGATGAAATTATGGGTTTCGTAACAAAGGGGCGTGGGGTATCTGTGCATCGAAGTGATTGCGCAAACGCTTCATCGTTATCGTTCGACCAACCAGATCGACTCATTGAAGTTGAATGGGATGAGCATCTAGAAGGTTATTTTGTGGCTTCTATCCAGATAAAAGCCCTTGACCGGCCCGGCTTGTTAAGAGATGTAGGAGATGCCATGTCGGAAAATCAGGTGAACGTAATAGGAGTTGAAACTTCGACAAATATTTCTGATCGAGTGGCGCGCATGCGTTTTGATTTTGAAATAAGTGATCCAACGCACCTAAATAGACTTATGTATGTAATACGCGAGATCGATTCTGTATATGACGTACACCGGGTTGTTCCCGGAGGAGACGAACAATAAATTTTAAGTGCAGTAGAACTAGGCCAATAATAGTAACCTCGTTTTTGTGAAGGATTCTGTTTACCGTGCTCCTAAAGGCACCAGAGATTTAGTTTGGCCAGATTCCGAACGAAGACGCTCGTTCATAGATTTATTTGCGGAAATTGTAAGCAGTGCCGGCTATGCCGAAATCGTTCTTCCTATGTTTGAGCACGTAGAAGTTTTTCAACGTCTAGGAGATGGTACGGACGTTGTAAGAAAAGAAATGTACGATTTCGAAGACAAAGGCGGCAGAAACATAGCCTTACGACCTGAACAAACCGCTTCGATTGTTAGAGCCTATGCCGAGCATCGACCATCTTTGCCGTGGAAAGTTTGGTACGCAGGGCCTAATTTTAGATATGAGAGGGCTCAAAAAGGTCGATTCAGGCAGTTTGACCAAGTAGGTATCGAAGCATTGGGGGTAGATGATCCATATCTAGATGTAGAAGTGATAGCTATCGCATGGAGATTTTATGAGGCTCTAGGTCTCAAACAAGTCAACCTTTCATTGAATTCTGTTGGGACTCTTCAGGACCGGATCGTATATATAGAAGCTTTAAGTGAATACTTAGAAAAACAAAAAGGTTTTCTTTCAACTGAGGCGCAGGAGACTCTAAGTTCTAATCCTCTAAGAGTTTTAGATTCGAAACGTGCTGAAGACATCGAAGTGGTTTCTCAAGCTCCTAGCATTCTTGAACATCTATCTGAAGAAGCAAATAACCACTTCAGTAAGGTTGAAGAAGGTTTAAAGAAATTGGAAATCCCCTATTTGGTGCAGCCAAATCTTGTCAGAGGTCTCGACTATTACGTCCAAACCACCTTTGAATTTTCAACGGAAAGTATTGATGCAGCTCAGGACGCAATAGGAGGCGGGGGTCGTTATGACGGTTTAGCTGCAGAAATGGGTGCTCCAGCGACACCAGGAGTTGGTTTCGCTCTAGGTTTAGATAGAACCTTGATGGCCTGCGAAGCGGAAAAAACTTTCATAGGGCCAGAACAGCTATTGCAAGTTTATGTTATAGATACAACTGGTGGAGAAAATTCTTTATTAATTACGGATCAGCTTAGACAAAATGGTTTTAAAGTCGATCGATCTTTTGGGGATCGTTCAATGAAAGCTCAGATGAAAGCTGCGGATAAAAGCGGCGCAAAAATTGCGCTAATTGTCGGAGAGGATGAAGTGGAAAAGGGAGTTGTTACGATTCGAGACCTAAGAGGCGAAGAAGGTCAAGAAGAAATTGCCTCAGATTCTATAATTGCCAATCTCGAAAAGAGGCTCTGATGACAAACTATGAAACCTCTATGCGATCTCATAGATGCGGAGATCTTCGGGTTGATGATGTAGGAAAAGAAGTAACACTTTGTGGTTGGGTTGATCGACGCAGAGAACACGGTGAACATCTCGCTTTTATAGATTTGCGTGACCGAAGCGGAGTAATCCAAGTCGTAGTTCAAGGAGCTGCCGATTTGCGTTCAGAGTACGTACTTCAGGTAAAAGGAAAGGTTAGAGAGAGACCATCTGAGACAGTAAATAATTCTCTCGATACAGGTGGTATAGAGGTTGAAGGTTCTGAAGTCGTAGTTTTAGCGGAGTCAGAACCCCCACCATTCCCAATAGATGACAGAACAGATGTTGATGAAGTTTTGAGACTTAGACACCGGTATGTGGATCTGAGAAGGAGCAGGCTCCAAAACAATTTGCAATCACGCGCACTCGTGACGAGCTCTGTTCGAAAAGCCATGGAGAAACAAGGTTTTGTGGAAGTTGAGACTCCAATGCTAGTAGCCAGCACCCCTGAAGGGGCTAGAGACTTCGTAGTCCCATCGCGCAAAGATCCTGGTTCCTTTTATGCACTTCCTCAAAGTCCCCAGATCTTCAAACAACTTTGCATGCTTGGAGGGATAGATAGGTACTACCAGATAGCTAGATGCCTTAGAGATGAAGATCTAAGAGCTGATAGACAATACGAGTTTATGCAACTAGATATTGAAGCAAGTTTTGTAAATGGTGAAGATATAAGAGACATTGTTTCTTCAGCAGTTTCTGAGGCTACTGAGGCCGTCACCGGGGAAAAAATAACCACAATCCCATCGATGACCTGGCAAGAGGCGATGGAGCGCTTCGGTTCAGACAAACCAGATATAAGATTTGGTCTCGAGCTGGTTGACCTCACAGATCTTTTCAAAAGTACTGAATTTCGAGCTTTTCAAGCACCATGTATAAAGGGAATTCGTGTTCCTGGCGGAGCAGAGTATTCAAGAAGTCGATTAGACGAACTGACTGATAAATCCCAGAATTGGGGAGCGAAGGGTTTGGCCTGGATAAAAATAGAAGACTCTGAAATGGTTTCACCTATATCTAAGTTTCTCTCAGAGGAAGAGAAAACCTCTTTGAAATCTAAGATGTCGGGCGAGGAAGGCGATCTTTTACTTTTAGTGGCTGATGAGTGGTCTACTGTTTGTCATGTTCTGGGTCTAGTAAGATTAGAAATAGGGAAGCCGCCAATTAACGAGGGCGGATTCCATTTCTTATGGGTTATAGATTTCCCCCTATTTGAAGGTACGGACGAAAATGGAAATCCATCTTCCTCACATCACCCATTCACGATGCCGCATGAAGACGACTTAGCTCTTTTAGAAAATGGAGAAACAGAGGGTATCCGTTCACTCGCCTATGATTTGGTTTTGAATGGATGGGAACTTGGTTCTGGAAGTGTGAGGATACACAGACAAGATATTCAGCAAAGAATCTTCACTGCGCTTGGAATAGAACCTGACGAAGCAAGAAAACGGTTTGGCTTTTTATTGGACGCATTTAAATTCGGAGCCCCACCACACGCAGGTTTTGCCGTTGGTTTAGACCGATTAACAGCGATTCTTGTAGGAGAAGAGAATATTCGTGAAGTGATTGCCTTCCCGAAGACTCAATCAGGTTCCGATCCACTTACTAGCGCACCATTGCCTGTAGATGAGCGACATTTGAAAGAACTTGGGTTGAAAGTTTTACCCCCTTCTACATGAGATGCACTAATTGGCCCATAGAACTCAACTAGGTTCTAGGGGTGACCGAAGATCTTTTTACGCACGTAGCAAAAGAGCGTTTAAAAAATAGGGGACCTTTAGCCGACCGCTTAAGGCCATTGCTGATCGATGATGTAGTAGGTCAGAAGCATCTGATCGGTAAAGATCAACCCCTTCGCCAACTGATCGAAACAGACAAGCTCTCCTCTTTAATACTGTGGGGACCACCAGGAACAGGTAAAACAACAATTGCTAGAGTGATAGCGCGAGTTACTCAACAAGACTTTCATGAGATGTCAGCCGTTTCTGCAAGTGTCAAAGACGTGCGAGAACTCGTAAAAGTTGCAGAAATACGTCTAGGTGAAGCCGAAGTAGGCACAATACTTTTTTTAGATGAAGTGCATCGTTTTAACAAATCTCAGCAGGATGCGTTATTACCTTCAGTTGAATCTGGCCTAATAGTGCTGATAGGAGCCACAACTGAGAATCCATATTTTGAAGTAAATGCTCCCTTGCTTTCAAGGTCGACATTGTTCCGTCTCGAACCTTTAGACAGAGCTTCGATAATAGAGCTACTAGCGAAAGGTGTAGAAGAAGAAGGAGTGCAGGCTGATCCAGAAGCCTTAGATCTATTGGTCGATCGCTCCTCAGGAGACGGTAGGCAAGCTTTAACTAGCCTTGAAGTTGCTTCAGCAATAGCTATTGGTAGAGGCGAAAGAAAAGTAACTTTAAAAGACGTAGAAGCGTCTTTGGGGGCTAAAGCCATTCGTTATGGCAGAGACGAGCATTATGACATAATTAGTGCTTTTATAAAAAGTGTCCGAGGATCTGATGCTGATTCAAGTCTCTATTGGTTGGCTCGCATGTTGAAGGCAGGTGAAGATCCAAGATTTATAGCTCGAAGGCTAGTTATTCTGGCCAGCGAAGATATCGGTATGGCAGATCCAACTAGTTTGCTTATCGCTGACGCTGCAGCACGTGCAGTAGAGTTTGTAGGTCTTCCTGAGGCTCAGCTCAATTTGGCCCAAGCTGTGGTTCATTTGGCCACGGCTCCGAAATCTAATCGAGTAACACTTGCTTTGACTTCTGCCATGCAGGATGTTTCTTCGGCGGGAGAGGGGCGTGTTCCGCCACATTTGAGAGACGCGCATTACAGTGGGGCATCAAGCATTGGACATGGAGAAGGTTATGAGTATCCGCACAACGACCCTAGAGGTTGGGTTGAGCAAAAATATAGACCAGAAGAGGTCGAGTCAAATATTTATTATGAGCCTTCACTACATGGATTTGAACAGCAAGTACTAGAGAGAATGGCTGAACTAAGGGAAAACACGAATGTGGAAGTTGTGTCAGAGGAGAAAAACTAATGCGTAGACGTTTATTTTGGCTGCTGCTGGGCTGGGCCTTAGGTGTTCTAGCGTCAAATTGGATGGAAAATCGTTTTCGTCGCAGTGTAAATAAATATACGCGAAACACTTTTTCCAAACTCGGAATAGTCCCAGAGGAAATATTCAATAAAAGAAGTGAACTCTTTGAAAGACTCCAAAAAAGATTCAGCAGCCAAGAATCTGATTTTGCCACTAGAAGTATGAGAAATTCCAACCCCCGCTTTAATGGGCAAGAAAGCTATTTGAGACGACAACACAGACCCGTAAGACCCCAAAGGTATAATTGAGCTTAGACCTACCTATTTGCCTCACTTCATAGCGCTAGGCTTGTTTTATGGGAAAGTTACCGTCAACGGCAAAAGCAATTCGTAACGAATTTACAGATTTCTTTTCTACTCGCGACCACGAAAGAGTTTCATCAGGAAGTCTGATACCCCATGACCCGACATTGCTCTTCACAGTGGCTGGAATGGTTCAGTTCAAGCCCTATTTAATCGGTGAGCAGCCAGCTCCATGGCCGCGTGCTGTAACTGTCCAGAAATGTGTCAGAGCTGGCGGGAAACATAATGATCTTGACGAAGTTGGGAGAACCAGTCGACATTTAACTTTTTTTGAAATGATGGGTAACTTCAGTTTTGGAGACTATTTCAAATCCGATGCTTGTTCTTACGCTTGGGAATTCGTAACAGAAAATCTTGGCCTGGATCCTGAACGCCTATGGGTGACGGTTCATGAAAGCGATGACGAAGCCGAGGGTATTTGGATAAATGAAGTGGGTGTGTCCCCTGACAAGGTCCAACGTTTAGGAGAAGACAACTATTGGAAGATGGCTGAAACCGGACCGTGTGGACCTTGTTCAGAAATCTTTTGGGACAAAGGGCCAGAATTTGGTGCTGACGGTGGACCAGCCTTCGGAGATGAAGAGCGTTTCGTCGAAATTTGGAATCTTGTGTTTATGCAATTTGAACAACATCCAGATGGTTCGACGACGCCGCTGCCTTCTCCGGCCATCGACACAGGTTTAGGTTTAGAGAGGATTTTGACAGTAATGCAAGGGGTTGATTCTGTTTGGGAAACAGATGAAATTTCCAAGCTCATTGGAGAAATTAGTCAGCTTGCAGGGATCTCTTATGGTGAAGATGAAAGATCCGACGTATCAATGAGAATTATTGCTGATCATGCTCGTTCTTCTACATTTTTGATAAGCGAGGGGGTTTTCCCAAGCAACGAAGACAGAGGGTACGTACTTCGTCGGATTATACGTCGATCGGTAAGACACGCATGGCTTCTGGGACTCGAAGACTCAGTGATGTCTTCGCTAGCAGAATCAGTTGTAGCAATCATGGGATCTGATTATCCAGAGCTCAAACAAAATGTCGATTTCATTCAAGAAGTTTTGAGTAGAGAGGAAGAAAGGTTTCGTGAAACATTAAAGTCTGGTCTTCTGATTCTAGATGAAGCAATATCAGACCTAGGAGAAAATAAAACACTTAGTGGAGAAATCTCTTTTAAATTACATGACACATATGGATTTCCTCTCGAACTAACTGAGGAAATTTGTGCAGAAAGATCTATTGAGGTCGATATTGAAGGATTTCAAGAATCAATGGCAGGTCAGCAAGACAGGGCCCGTTCAGCACGCAAAGACGCAGTGATTACCGATGAGACAGGTGAGTTGAGAAAAATCCTTGACGGAACAGGTCCAACTAGTTTTGTGGGTTATGACAGAAATAGTTCTGATTCTAAAGTTTTATATTTCGATGATGCCCTGATAGCTCTTGATGAAACACCTTTTTATGCAGAAGCTGGTGGGCAGATAGGTGATACAGGAATGATCTCCACGAAAACTGGCAAAGTTAAAATTGTTGATACGACTCTTGCTTTAGATGCAATACACGTTCACCAATATGAATTGTTAGAAGGACATCTGGAGTTAGGCCAGGAGGCAACTGCTGAGGTTGATGCTGATAGACGATCCCAAATTCGACGTAACCATACAGCTACACACTTGATCCACTGGGCTTTAAGAGAAGTTTTAGGAGAACATGTTAAACAACAAGGTTCATATGTGGGACCAGATCGTTTACGTTTTGATTTCAGTCATTTTGAAGCAGTTACAGATGAGCAAATTTTTTCTGTAGAAGATCTGGTTAATTCTGAAATACTAAATAATCCTGAATGCAGTCATGAAGAAATGACACGTGAGGAAGCTGAGAAAAAAGGCGCAATAGCTTTTTTTGGTGATAAGTACGGAGAGAGTGTCAGAGTTTTACAGGCAGGCCCAAATTCACTTGAGTTTTGTGGAGGAACGCATGTTTCAGCATTGGGTGACATTGGATTAGTAAAAATTCTCTCTGAAGGTTCCATAGGTTCTAATATTCGACGATTGGAAGCAGTTACCGGTACATCCGCTGTTAAAAATTTGAGAGAAGCTGAGAGTCTTCTCTCAAAAGCCGCAGATCTTGTAGGGGTGCCACTTGAAGACCTATTGGACGGAATCCACAGAAGAATGGATGAGCTTAAATCATTGAAAAATGAAGTCAAAAATTTGAAACGTAAAGATGCATTAGGGATGGTTAAAGAGCTTGCAGAAAATGCAGAAAATGGAATAGTTGCTTCAATTATCGAAAGTATAGATAGAGAAAGTTTGAGGGAATTAGCAGTTGCCGTAAGAGACCAAGAAGAAATTAAAGCTGTGATACTGGGAACTGCGCCAACCGATGGAGGCGCAGCTTTAATAGCTGCTGTTAAGGCAGATAGTGGTTTAAATGCGGGAACCATTTTAAATGATGCGGCTAAAACAATAGGTGGCGGAGGAAGGGCAAATGCTGAACTCACAATAGTTGGTGGCAAGAGTCCAGAAAATCTTAACGAAGCATTAGAGCAAGCTAGGGCAGTTGCCCACGCAGGTTGAGCAGGTGAGAGTTTTAGGTTTAGACCTCGGGGGTAAAAGGATTGGGATTGCAATAAGTGATAATGATGGAAAAGTAGCAACTCCTCTTCAGGTTTTAATACGTTCGAAAAACACCCGTGAGGATTATAAAAAAATTGATGATTTAGTATCTGAATGGGAAGCAGAGTTTGTTGTAGTTGGGATGCCTTTTTCACTCAATGGGAGCAAAGGTCCAGCTGCCGAGGCGGTCGAGAAAGAAGTTAAAGAACTGTCTTCTGTCCTTTCCGTACCGGTTGATGTGCATGATGAACGTTTAACAACGGTAATAGCTGCCCAAGAGCTATCTTCGCAGGGGCTGGATAGTAAGAAGCAACGTAAAGTAATTGATCAGGTTGCAGCATCAGTAATTCTACAATCATGGTTAGACAACCGAGCTTGAACGGAGAAAGGTGACTGAAGAAATACCAAGCGAAGAGCCTTATGAAAAAAGTCTTCCTCTTGAAGAAGAAAGCAGCTTCGAAGAGTTCCATTTAGGCGAAGATGATTATGAGCTAAGACCCGATGTCCGATGGATTCGCTACCGGCCTCCCATGGGACCGATAGTGCGATGGGGCTTAGTAGCCCTTGTGCTGATGATCGTTTTTATTAGTGGATGGACGAGACTTGAAAATTGGATAGATGATCAGGTTGAACCCAGTCAACCACCAGGAGAGGAAGTCGAATTTTCGATAGAAGACGGTTGGACTACAAATGATGTAATAGCAACTTTGGGCGATTTAGAAATAATCGACAGCCCAACGATGTTTAGACAATGGATGAGATGTCCTACCGTGCTGAAAAGATTTTTGAATTGTAGTCCGGGTGAGGATTACTCCTTTCAAGCAGGACGGTATTTACTCAGAGAACACTCAAGTTTCCAAGATGCAGTTTTAGAACTTAGAAAGGGTCCGATACCAGAAGAAGTCATACGAGTAACAGTCCCAGAGGGGCTGACATTAGAGCAAATTACTGAACGTTTGTTAGAGGCATTGCCGGCTTTTGATGAAGAGGAGCTTCGGGTTTCACTCTTGGACGATCGCCTAAAGTGGGAGCACTACCCTTTAAATCTCTCATTTCTTTTAGCGGAAGGCTTGTTATTCCCAGACACCTATCAATTAGACGAAGCCACAGTGTCAGATGAAATGGGTCTTCTGTTGAGAATGCATCGACAATTTTTGAAAGTTATTGAAGAAGAAGAAATAGAGAAAAAAACACGAAGCCTTGGTATTGCTCCATATGAAGCTTTAATAATTGCGTCGTTGATTGAAGAAGAAGCACAGCTAGCGGAAGAGAGACCAATGATAGCGAGAGTTATTTACAATCGGCTTCAAAGAGGATGGCGGCTAGGTATTGATGCAACGTCCCGCTATGCCGTTGGTAAAACTTCTGGACAGGAACTTAGTGTTGAGGATTTGGAATATGACTCTCCATGGAACACGCGTGTTTCACTAGGGCTTCCACCTACAGCTATTTCAGCGCCTGGTAGAGCTTCAATTCAAGCAGCCCTCAACCCAGTGGAAGGTGACTGGCTTTATTACGTCAGAACTGATCAAAATGGAGTAGTTGGTGCTCACACATTTGCTGTTACTGCAGATGAATTTCAGAAAGCAAGGAAAATATGCGTAAATAAAGATCTGGGATGCGGTTAGATCTGCGATAATTTCAATATGAGTATCAATGGTTCAACAGTTTTAGTGGGAGTGATCGGAAATCCAGTAAAACATTCTCTATCACCTGCAATACTTAACGCCGCTTTCAGAGAAGCAGAAATGAACTGGGTGTACACGGCTTTTGAAACACCTGAAGAAAAACTTGCAGATGCTATCGAAGGAATTAGAGCTCTGGGTGTAGCGGGCCTTTCTGTGACTATGCCACACAAAGCAAAAGTCTGTCAGTTGCTAGATGAAATTAGTGATAGTGCACGAATGTTGGAGGCGGTGAACTGCGTTGTTAACGATGCAGGGAAATTAAAAGGACATAACACTGATGGAGATGGTTTTTTAGATGCAGTGAAACATGACTCAGGGTTAAATATGGTCGATAAAAAAGTCTTAATAATTGGATCAGGAGGGTCAGCGAGATCAATTATTTATTCGCTTGCTAAAGCAGGGGTAGGAGAAATAGCTGTCATTAATAGAACTAAAAAGAAGGCTCTTGATGCACTTGAGCTGGCCGGTTCAGTTGCAAGGCATGTAGACAAAGACAAAATTTCTGAAGTCGCTGCAGAAGCTGATTTGGTTGTCAATGCGACACCAATTGGCATGTCAGATGCCGGAAACACAGCAAATTTTCCTATAGAGCCAAATTTATTGTCAAAAGGTCAGCATGCGGTAGATCTGATTTACCATCCCATGTCGACTCCATGGATGGAAGCGCTTAAAAATCGAAAAGTTGAAGTCCATGGGGGTCTCTCAATGTTGATTTTTCAAGCTGCAAAAGCATTCAAACTTTGGACTGGCCACGAGGCTCCAGTGGACGCTATGAGAAAAGCAGCTTTAGACGAAATTAAAAAAAGGACATAGTAAGAAACATTTAACTAATCATTTCAGTTAGCTGTCTGCAAGTAGGTAATCTAAAGAGATGCCTCAAGAAAAATTACATCACATTGCCTTGGTTGGCCATATGGGTTCAGGTAAATCAACGATCGGGTCTTTACTCGGAAACTTAATGAACTATGACCACATTGATCTTGATGTAGTAATAGCGAATCAGACAGGAAGAAGCATAGGCGTAATTTTTGCAGAAAAGGGAGAAAAGTTTTTTCGTGATCTTGAATCGCAATCTCTTGAATCGAAACTTTTAACTCAAGAACCTCTGGTTATTTCAACAGGTGGTGGGATTGTAGAAAGGTCTTCAAATCGAATTTTATTACAAGAAAAGTCTTTTGTGATTTGGCTTCGCGCAGATATAAACATTTTAGTCAAACGTGTAAGCCGGCGTTCTTCCAGACCACTTTTAAAAGGAAAAGATCCGTTAGAAGTTCTAACTAAACTAGATAGAGAAAGAGCAAACTTTTACGAAGAAATTGCAGACTTGACTATAGATACCAACAATATGAAAGCTGCAAATGTTTCTGACATGTTGTTCGATAGTTTAAAATCGCGCTTAGGTGAAGAAAATGAATGAAGTTGAAGTAGCGCTACCTAGCGGAATTACGTATCCAGTCATTATTGGCAATGGTGCATTGGACAGGTTGCCTAGTGTTATACCTAAAGCTTCTAATCGCGCTGCAATTGTTACACAGTCGAAAATCGGAATAACTGTGGAACCTGAAATCGAAAATAAGGTTTTCGAAATTGATGATGGAGAGGAAGCAAAATCTTTGACAACAATCGGGGAGCTTTGCAGTGCCTTCGCTTCGTGGGGTTTGACAAGATCCGACGTCGTAATAGGAGTGGGCGGAGGTGTAGTTACAGATGTAGCAGGATTCGCCGCCGCAACATATCACAGAGGAATTCCCGTTATTCACATTGCGACAACTCTTTTGGCCCAGATTGATGCAGCCGTAGGTGGGAAAACAGGAGTCAATCTCCCAGAAGGAAAAAATTTAGTAGGTTCCTTCTGGCAACCAACAGCTGTTATTTGTGACATTGATGCTTTGGACACGCTTCCTGAGCGTGAATTACGTTCGGGCATGGGCGAGTTGGCCAAGTACCATTTTCTGACTGGCGATCCACTGATTGAAATGGAACTGAAAGACAGAATTTCAAGGGCAGTAGAGATAAAAGCTGGGATTGTCGCTCAAGACGAAAAAGAGCAGGGTAAAAGAGCTTTACTTAACTATGGTCACACTCTCGGTCATGCCATTGAAAATATTGGCAACTATGAGATTAAACACGGAGAAGCAGTAGCTATAGGACTTGTATATGCTGCTGAACTTGCTTACAACTTAGAACGCATAGATCACGAAAGAGTTCTGGAACACCGTCAAGTAATAGAAAGTTACGGTCTTCCCAGTGCTCTACCTGTGTCGATGAGCGATGAGGACTTATTATTTGCAATGACACGAGATAAAAAAGCAGTTGAGGGTTTCACTTTTGTTTTAGATGGTCCGAACGGTTTAGAAATAGTAAAAGATATAGAAGAAATTCTTGTAAGAGAAACTCTTAAAAAAGTTAGATGATTTCGATAAGGAAGTGGAGAAAAATATGAGCGAGCCAATTTTGTTACTTCTATCTGGACCTAATTTGAATCTTTTAGGAGAAAGAGAGCCTGAAACCTACGGGGATGAAACTTTAGAAGAGCACGTTGAAGCAGCTAAAAACAAAGCGGCAGAAAGTGGATTCATCATCGAGCATTTTCAATCGAACCATGAAGGTGAAATCGTCGATTCGATCCACGCTGCTCGAAATAGATGTTCAGGAATAATTATTAATCCTGGAGCTTTTACTCATTATGCATGGTCTATACATGACGCTTTATCTAGTTTCGAAGGCCCCGTTATAGAGCTGCACATTTCTAATCCAGCATCAAGAGAGCCATGGAGACACACCTCTGTCGTGGCGCCGGTAAGCTCGGGTACTATCGCTGGTTTCGGGGCAAAGGGTTATCAAATGGCAATTGACGCCATAGTGGGCATGATTGAATAATGGTAAATAATTTCAATACAGATTTTGATATGAAGGGTCGACTCTCGAGACTCGTTGAAAAATTTGAATCAGCAGGCTGTGAAGCATTATTAGTTACTTCACTTACGAACATTTATTACCTTTCAGGATTTACAGGTTCCGCAGGTTTGCTTTGGATTGAAAAAGACAAAGCTTTGCTTTTAGTCGACGGACGTTATGGAGAACAAGCAGTTGAAGAAGTGGAAAAATCAGGTGCTCAAATCGAAGTTGAAATGGTTGGTTCGCTGCAGTCTGAAAAACTTAAGACTATTTCCAAAATGACTAATCGTGTTGGACTTGAAGCACAATCAGTGACATGGGCGAGGATGAAGAACTTAGAGAAGATTTTTGAAAACTCAGAATTGGTATTTACGGAAGGTCTTGTAGAAGATCTTAGGCAGATAAAAGATAAAGGTGAAATTGCTTTGATGAAAACAGCAGCAGAAATAGCTGACAAAGCATTAGCTAGTATTTGGCCGATACTTGAAACTGGAGTAACTGAAAAAGAAGTTTCCACAGCCTTAGATGAAATGATGATAAAACATGGAGCTGAAGGAACCGCTTTTGAAACAATTATTGCTGCAGGTCCTAATAGTGCCCGACCACATGCCCGACCCGGTGACCGGATCTTGTCAGAAGGAGATCTCGTAGTTTGTGATATGGGAGCTCTTTACAAAAGTTACAGGTCTGATATGACTCGCTCGACTCGGATAGGTGGAACTGGAACGGGCAAGCCAGCCGAAATGCTTGAAGTTGTTTTAGAAGCCCAAAAAGCAGGATTAGAAACAGTAAAAGAAGGTGTACCGAATGCAGATGTTGATGCTGCGTGTAGGGAAGTACTCAAAGAAGCTGGCTTAGCAGAAGCATTTACCCATGGAACAGGCCATGGCGTCGGCCTCGATATTCATGAAGCTCCTACTCTTTCTGGACTTACCACTGACACTCTTCGTTCGGGTCAAGTAGTGACAGTTGAACCCGGAGTTTATTTACCTGATGTCGGTGGTGTCAGATGGGAAGACACCGTGATAGTTACTGAACAAGGTTGTGAGTTCCTAACTCACTCTCCGAAAATAATTTAATAACAAAGAGAAAAGAAAATGCCTGTTATAACAACAAATGACCTAAAAAATGGAATGACGCTTGAACTGGAGAACGAACTGTATCAAATCGTTGAGTTCCAACATGTCAAACCAGGGAAAGGTCATGCTTTCGTGAGAACTACGTTACGAGGTTTACAAAATGGAGTAGTGGTTGATAGAACTTTTAGAGCCGGAGAAAAAGTAGAACGAGCAATTATCGATAAACGTTCTATGCAGTTGTTGTACAGAGATGGCAATGATTACGTATTCATGGATTCCGAATCTTTTGAACAGATGTCTATAGAACCACAAACTCTTGGCGATTCAGTCAATTATTTAGCAGAGCAAAGCGAAGCACAGATGTTAATGTTTGGAAGCGAAATTGTAGGCGTTGAACTGCCAGCAGCGGTTGAACTTAAAATTGCTGAAACTGAACCAGGAGTTCAAGGTGACAGGGTTTCAGGGGCTAGAAAACCAGCGACCCTTGAGACAGGATTAGTTGTTCAGGTGCCACTTTTTGTTGAACCAAATGAACAAGTAAAGATTGACACTAGAACTGGCGAATACCTAAGTCGTGTTTAAAAATAACGATCGCCGCCAATTAGAGGTTTAGGAATGCCATCAGCAGGCAATAGAGGTTTTGGTTCTAGGCGTGAAGACAGAGAGACAGTGTTAGGAATTCTTTACGCGGCAGAAACTCAAGGAAGAGAAAATCTAGAAGTTCTGAACGAGCAGCCAGTGAAACCAGAGAGTTATGTTTATGACTTGATTGAAGGAATAGCATCAAAGCGAGAAGAAATAGATTTACTGATCGAAAATAATGCAGAAGAATGGCATTTAGATCGGATGCCAGTCGTAGATAGAGCCGTATTGAGATTGGCAGTACTTGAGTTAATTAATTTTCCTGAAACGTCAATAGCTACAGTTATTAATGAAGCTGTTGAACTTGTAGGCGAGTATTCAACAGAGAATTCCAAGCGCTTTGTAAACGGATTGCTTTCTCAAATAGCAAATCAAGTCAGGTTATAGAAAGTCTTGTTCTGCCAATCAGTTTTCGTTCGAGGCATAAGATAAATTTCTTCGAAGCATGATACGCGAATCACCCTCTTACGCGTATATGGTAGTGCTTGGCCGTCAAACGGGTCCTAGTGAGGCCCATACGGATCAAGGAGATAAGGCCTATGGCCGATCGAGAAAGACGTATGACGCCCCCATTTGGGGGCGTTTTTGTTGCAAGTGCTCGTGTAATGAGCCGAGACGACATGGCAAGAGCGATAAGACGCATGGCTCACGAGGTAATTGAAAGAAATCAGGGTTCAGAAGACATTCTCATAGTGGGCTTGCAGACAGGTGGAGTCAAGATAGCAGAGAATCTCGTGAAAGCACTAGAAGAGATCGAGGAAAGAGGAATAGAATCCGGATGTTTGGATGTCGCCTTACATAGAGACGACATTGGTCTGAGACCGGTTGTGCCTGAGGCAGTCACAAAGTTACCTGATCTGATAGACGGCAAAACAGTTGTAATAGTTGATGATGTTCTTTTCACAGGAAGAACGATCCGAGCTGCTCTTGACGCAATCTGCCATTTTGGTCGTCCTCGCTCAATCCAACTTGCTGTGATGGTTGATAGAGGTCATCGAGAATTGCCTATACGGCCTGACTATATAGGTAAAAATTTACCTACAAGGATTGATGAAGTAGTAGACGTGACTGAAGAAGGAGTAGACCTTGGAGTGATGCGGAAATGAGTTTAGATATTGAAACTCCTCTAATACCGAATAAGCACCTTTTAGGGATAGAAGGCACGACTAGAGATCAAATAGAATTAATTCTTGAATTAACGGACAGGTTTGCAGAAATTGGGAAAAGACCAATCCCGAAAGTTCCAGCATTAAGAGGAAGAACTGTAGCTTCTGTATTTTTTGAGGATTCGACTAGGACAAGACTTTCATTTGAATCTGCAGCACGGCGACTATCAGCAGACATACTGACATTTTCAGCTGGTTCATCCTCGCTTTCAAAAGGCGAAAGTCTTCGCGACACAGTTGAGGTAATAACCTCCTACGGTGCAGATGTTTTGATTGTCAGACACAAAATGGCTGGAACCCCTAAAAGAGTTTCAGAATGGACTGATGCCTCCGTTATAAATGCAGGAGATGGATGTCACGAACACCCGACGCAAGCTTTGTTGGACTGTTATACGTTAAAACAGCAACGAGGATCTTTAGATGGGATGTCGATTGGCATAGTGGGGGACATAAGACATTCACGCGTTGCTAGATCAAATGTCTTAGCTTTTTCATCTTTAGGAGCAAAAGTCACACTTATTGCTCCTAAGACTCTCCTGCCTCCGTCGATAGAGAGATGGCCAGTTGATGTTTCAAATGTTTTGGATGATGTTATTTCAGACCTAGACGCCTGCTATTTGCTAAGAATGCAGTCCGAGAGGCACAGCAAAGGGCTTGTACCTTCTTTGCGCGAATATACAAAAGATTTTGGTTTAAATGAACGGAGGTGCAAAATGCTTCCAAAAGACGCACTGATACTTCATCCAGGTCCAAAAAATCAAGGAGTCGAAATAACCGCCGAGGTATCAATTGATCCACGGTCCATAATCCTTGACCAAGTCACAAATGGAGTTTCCTTAAGAATGGCAGTTCTTTTCATGCTTCTGGGACAGCATGAAACGTACCAAAAGGATGAGTTATAGAAATGGGCATTGTTTTAAAAGGTGGAAAGATTCTCGATAGAAAAGGTGAAAGGTCCTTAGACGTATCTATAGGTTCAGACGGAAAAATTTTAGAGACTGGCAAAAAATTAAACGGAGATGTTGAAGTTGATTGTTCCGGTTGCATTATCACCTCAGGACTTGTTGACCTCCATGTCCATCTTCGGGAACCAGGAGACGAAGAAGCAGAGACTATAGAAACTGGTGCACGTTCAGGGGCAATGGGAGGCTTTACGGCACTTGTTGCAATGCCAAATACCGAACCCACGACTGACTGTCTCGCAGTAGTTGAACAAGTCAAAACACTTGGAAAAAAGTCGTCTTGTGAAGTTATCCCATCTGCTGCGATGACAGTAGGACGAGAAGGCAAAGAAATGGTTCAGATGGGAGAACTGGTAGATAATGGAATAGGGATATTTACAGATGACGGGAAAGGTTTGCAAGATCCGCAGCTTATGCGCCGTTTGATGGAATACAGCACAGGTCTTGAATCCCGATTAGGTCGACCCATAGTCTTAGCGCAGCATTGTGAAGTTCATGAACTAGCCGAAGGTGGCCACATGCACGAAGGTGAGTGGTCTTCGTTTTTGGGAATACCAGGACAACCCGCAGAGGCTGAAGAGTTGATGGTTATGCGAGACATAGCATTGTCAAAAATGACAGGAGCAAGAATTCATTTTCAACATCTTTCCACTCTGGGTTCAGTGCAGATGGTTAGGGAAGCAAAAGCTGCAGGTCTACCTGTTACAGCTGAAGCTACTACGCATCATTTCACACTCACAGACTCTGCCTGCAGCTGCTATGACCCTGTTTTTAAAGTTCACCCACCTCTAAGAACAGAGTCTGATGTAAAAGCGGTAAAGGAAGGGCTAGCGGATGGAACTATTGATGCAATAGCAACGGACCATGCACCTCACAGCCAACATTCCAAAGAAATGCCATTTGATCAAGCCCCACCTGGGATGCTCGGACTGGAAACAGCGTTATCTCTTTCTCTAGAACACAGCGGATTGGATTTACCAGGAGTGCTGAACCTGCTTTCTTGGCAACCGGCGAAAATAGCTGGGATAGATAATCGTCACGGGATGACAGTTGAGGAAGACAACCCAGCAAATCTATGTGTAGTTGACTTAGATGAGACATGGACAGTTTCAGGGAAAGAAATGTTAAGCAGAAGTTCAAATACCCCATATGAAGGGTGGAACCTGAGAGGACGCGTGCGCCACACCATAAATAACGGACTTTTAGTTGTTTTTGATGGAGAATCTACCAAGTGAAGAAAGACCAAAAAAAATTAGTTGAAGCACATCTAGTTCTTTCAGATGGAACAATTTTCACCGGAGAGATGGTCGGTGCCGTGCCTGAAGGAGGACTTGTTTCAGGAGAAGTAGTGTTTAACACTGTACTAAGCGGATATCAAGAAGTAATAACAGACCCCTCATATGCAGGACAGATAATCACTTTCACTTACCCACATATTGGTAATTATGGTGTCAACGCTGAAGACAATGAAAGCTCCGCCCCATTTTGCAGAGGCATCGTAGTAAGAGACTTGGCAAGAAGACACAGTAATTGGAGAGCAAATCAGGGTCTTGATGAAATGCTTAAATCAAGAGGAATTTCTGGAATAGCTGGTGTAGATACTCGTCGATTAACCCGACACATACGAAATTTAGGAGCGATGCCAGGAGCATTCGGAGATGTTGGCATTGAAAAATTAAAACTAGCTGCAAGTAAAGAACCAGGAACAGACAACATAGATCTTGTAAAAACAGTTACTTGCGATGAAATTTACAATGTTGCTTCGACTGGTGGTACGAGAAAAATTGTTGCTTATGATTTTGGTGTAAAATCAACGATTCTTCGGCACTTATCTAAGTTGGGTGAGATCATAGTGGTGCCAGCGGGGACCTCATCCGAAGTTGTTTTAGATATGAAACCCGACGGAGTTTTTTTATCTAATGGTCCAGGAGATCCGGCACCTTTAGATTATGTCCGAGAAAATATAAAAAGCATTCTAGGAAAAGTACCTGTATTCGGGATTTGCTTAGGGCATCAACTTTTAGCGGAAACTTTAGGAGCTGAAATTTTTAAACTTCCATTTGGACACCATGGAGGAAATCATCCTGTAAAAAATCTAAAAACTGGCATAGTTGAAATAACTAGCCAAAACCACAACTACTGTGTCGCGGAAGGTTCCATTAAAGATGCAGAAGTTACCCATATAAATTTGAATGATGGGACGATAGCTGGCATTAATTGTCTTAACGTTCCTGCTTTTAGCGTGCAATATCATCCGGAAGCCGGCCCCGGTCCCCATGACAGTAGCTATCTTTTTGAGCAGTTTGAAAATCTTTTGGGGAGAGCGGGATAAATCTGATGCCTAGAAGAGATGACATAAAAAGTATTCTTCTAATCGGATCAGGGCCAATAGTTATTGGCCAAGCATGCGAATTTGACTATTCAGGAACTCAAGCATGTCGTGTATTAAAAGAAGAGGGTTACCGAGTGATACTTGCTAATTCGAATCCAGCAACGATCATGACAGATCCTGATTTTGCCGACGCCACTTATATAGAACCTCTAAGAATGGATGTAATACAAGAAATTATTGAGAAGGAAGCCCCCGACGCTTTATTGCCAACGCTTGGCGGCCAGACAGCTCTAAACCTTGCTAGAGAACTAGCGGAAGAAGGGATCTTAGAAAAAAATAATGTCGAACTGATTGGTGCGGATGCAGATGCAATTGCAACCGCAGAAGATCGAGAAAAATTTAAAGTAGCGATGACAGAAATAGGACTTGGAGTCCCTGCTTCAGGAGTTGCTCGCAACATTGAAGAAGCACGCGAAATTGCCAAAAAAGTTGGACTGCCTTTGATAGTTAGACCCGCTTACATTCTAGGAGGCAAGGGCACAGGCATCGCTTCAACAAACGAAGAGTTTGAGCAAATAGCAGAACGCGGTATTGAAGCCAGCCCTATAAATGAAATTCTGATCGAGAAATCAATCGCAGGATGGAAGGAATTCGAACTTGAAGTAATGCGCGACAAAGCAGATAATTGCGTTGTTATTTGTTCAATTGAGAATGTGGACCCCATGGGAGTGCACACCGGAGACTCAATAACAGTAGCTCCAGCGCAAACGCTTACTGACGCCGAATACCAAATAATGAGAGATGCAGCATTTGCATGTTTACGTCGTGTCGGAGTAGAAACAGGCGGGTCGAATGTTCAGTTCGCTGTAAATCCCAGTACGGGAGAACAAGTAGTAATAGAAATGAATCCTAGAGTGAGCAGATCTTCAGCTTTAGCTTCAAAGGCAACAGGTTTCCCAATAGCAAAAATTGCTACTCAACTGGCTATTGGATACACATTAGATGAAATAACTAATGACATAACAAAGGAAACTCCCGCTTCATTCGAACCAAGCATCGATTATGTGGTAACGAAGATTCCGCGATGGACTTTTGAGAAATTTCCTGGTTCTTCAGGAGTTTTGGGGACATCAATGCAATCCGTAGGGGAGGTCATGTCCATAGGTAGGACCTTTCCAGAGTCTTTACAAAAGGGCATGAGGTCCTTAGAAAACGGTAGACAAGGACTCAATGCTGATCCAGGAGAGCAAAAATTTTCGGAGATAGAAGATGAAATTCTGATCAGCAAAGTTGGGATTCCGACATCTGAGCGTCTCTTCCAACTTGAGACACTGCTCCGAAGAGGCTTTTCGATCGAGAGACTGTATGAAGAGACCTCGATAGATCCATGGTTTATTGATCAGATCTTAATAATTACAGAAGAAAGAATGACTCTTGAAAAACAGACACCAGAAGAATTATTGCCGAGTGAGTGGAAACGTGCAAAACAACTAGGTTTTTCAGATGCACAACTTTCTTTTCTCTGGAGATGCAGTTTAGAGAAAGTCAGAGAGTTAAGAGAAAAGGCAGATATATGGCCGACTTATAAAACAGTTGACACATGTGCAGCAGAGTTCTCTTCTGAAACTCCTTACCACTACTCGACATGGGAAGATGAAAATGAAGTTTTACCCTCAGAAAAACCTAAAGTTATCATTTTAGGAGCTGGTCCAAATCGAATAGGTCAAGGAATTGAATTTGACTACTGTTGCGTCCACGCTAGTTTCGCTTTAAGCGAGGCTGGGTATGAGACAGTCATGGTTAATTGCAACCCAGAGACAGTTTCGACAGATTATGACACTAGTGATCGGCTTTATTTCGAACCTCTTACTTATGAAGACGTGAAAAATATAGTCGACATAGAAAAACCTGAGGCGATAATAGTTTCATTAGGTGGTCAGACGCCACTTAAATTAGCAGGAGTTCTACCGCCAAATTTGATAGCGGGCACAAGTCCAGAATCAATCGATCGGGCCGAAGACCGAGAAAATTGGAATCAGCTTTGTGCAGAGCTAAAAATTCTTCAACCGCCAGGGGGAACAGCAAAGGATTTTCAAGAAGCTCTTCAAGTAGCAAAAAAAGTTGGTTATCCAGTTTTGGTTAGACCCTCTTATGTCTTAGGAGGAAGAGCTATGGAGATCGTATATGACGATAACCAGCTCGAAAAAACTATGGAAGAAATGACCCGGTTTGGGAGTTTGGGAATAGAAGGAGGTCTATCAGCAGAGAGACCCGTTCTGATTGATCGATTTCTTGAAGATGCAACCGAAGTTGATGTTGACGCTGTGCGTGACCATGAGGGAGATGTTCTTATTGGCGCTGTGATGGAGCATGTAGAAGAAGCTGGCATTCATAGCGGGGATAGTGCCTGTGTAATTCCACCTCCGAATCTGAAAAAAGAAATAGTAGAACTTATAGAAAGTCATACCAGAAAGATTGCAGAAGACCTTGATGTAAAAGGTTTGATAAACGTTCAGTATGCGGTAAAGGGTGACGAGGTTTACGTGATCGAAGCCAACCCAAGAGCTTCGAGAACAGTTCCTTTCGTTGCCAAAGCTACGGGGATTCCTCTTGCAAAAATCGCGAGTCGCGTGATGATGAATACTTCTCTCAAAAAATTGCGTGAAGAAGGGTTTCTTCAAGAGGCAGTAAAAGGTGATCATATTTCAGTCAAAGAAGCTGTACTACCGTTTAATCGTTTCCCGGAAGCAGATCCGGTATTGGGACCTGAGATGCGTTCTACAGGTGAGGTGATGGGAATTGACTTGACCCCCGGATTAGCGTTTGCGAAATCACAGATAGCAGCCGGAGGGGCACTTCCAACTGAAGGAACAGTTTTTATGTCTCTTGCTGATCGCGATAAAAGCTCAGGTTTAGAAGCAGCAAAAGGATTTGTGAGGCTTGGTTTGGAAATAGTTGCTACTGGAGGAACGGCAGATTATTTAGAAGAAAATGGAGTAAATGTTTCTCATCGAGTAGCCAAGATTGGGGAGAAAGGAACTGATGCTGTCCGTCTTATCAGATCAGGAAAAATTCAACTTGTGGTAAATAGCCCGCGCGGACGAGGGCCACGAGCAGACGGTGACCATATAAGAGGGGCTGCTGCTGCAGAAGGCATTCCTTTGTTAACCACAGCAGCAGCAGCACTTGCTGCTGTGAAAGGTCTAACAGATTGGAACAAATATCCTCTTTCGGTTAGACCGCTTCAGGAATATCATCTTGGGGTTTTTAAATCAGAAGTGTTGGAAGATGAATGAGTTATGAGAAGGGTTAAAAGAAACACCGATCTGACGACCAATCTGGGATCCGTTACCCTCCCAAACCCCATTATGACAGCTTCAGGAACAGCGGGTTACGGAAATGAATTATCTGAATATATGGACCTACAAGAAATTGGTGCAATTGTAGTTAAGTCTCTCCACGCAGAGAAATGGGAAGGTAACCTAGCGCCGCGACTTCATCCAACACCATCAGGAATGTTAAATAGTGTCGGTCTTCAAGGACCAGGGGTAAAAACATGGGTAGATGAAAAGTTGCCAGCATTAAGAAACTCTAAAGCTCGTATAGTCGCGAGCATTTGGGGTTCTACAGTCCAAGAGTTCACTGAAGCGGCTTTCCACCTACGTGATACGCCGCCTGAGGTAGTTGCAATAGAAATAAATGCTTCGTGTCCTAATTTGGAAGATCGGAGAAAACTATTTTCACATTCAATCCAAGCCATAACGGAAGTAGTGGAAGCAGTGAATGTCGTCAAAAAACCGCTTTGGGCAAAACTAAGTCCTAATACACCTGAATTACCAGATATCGCAGAAGCAGCCCATAAGGCGGGAGCTGAGGCTGTTGTAATAGCAAACACTGTTCTAGGCATGGCAATTGATATTGAATCAAGAAAGCCGATTTTAGGAGCTAAACGTGGAGGTCTATCAGGACCAGCAATAAGACCAATTGCTGTTCGAGCAGTTTTTGACACCTACGAAGCGCATCCAGAATTGCCTATTATCGGTGTCGGAGGTATTAACTGTGCAGAAGATGCCTTGGAGTTTATTCTGGCAGGGGCAACAGGGCTGCAGATAGGTACAGCAATCTTCAGAGACCCGAGAATTTGTAAAAAAGTTATAGAAGGACTCTCAAAATGGTGTGAGAGACATGAAGTTAAAAAAATCAGCGACTTGATTGGAGGCGCACATGACTGAGAAATATGAGTCATTAGATGAGTTATTCGAAGATGAAAATTTCGAAATTAGCGAAGAGTCAGAAGACACTGTCCCATTAGAGGTCAAAAACCGCCTCGCTTTAGCATTGGATGTAGACGATTTGATTGACGCTAGACGTCTTGCTGGTTCTCTGTCCGATTTTTTTGGCACTGTAAAGGTTGGATTAGAACTATATACAGCAGCGGGACCAGACTCAGTAGGAGTTTTTACAGAGGCAGGCTTTGATGTTTTCTGTGATTTGAAACTGCATGACATTCCTACAACAGTTCATAAGGCTGCTCGTGTCATCGGTTCTGTAGGAGCACGATGGGTTACGGTTCATGCAGCAGGAGGGGAAGAAATGCTTAAATCGGCAGTAGAGGGTTTGAGGGAAGGTGCAGAAAGCGTAGGTTTGCCAACCCCAGGTGTGCTAGGAGTGACGGTGCTAACAAGCGACTCTATAAAAAATGAGGAAACAATTGTTTCACGCTGTGAGACTTCACTAAACGCAGGCTGCGAAGGCATTATTTGTGCCGCCCCTGATCTCGGAGTCACTTCAAGTTTTTCTGGGAAGTTAATCAGGGTTGTTCCAGGTTTAAGGATGCCTGGCGGCAATAGTCATGATCAAGTTAGAGTAGCAACACCTATGGAAGCAATCAGTGGTGGAGCTGACATGTTAGTGATCGGAAGAATGGTAACGGAAGCCGAAAACCCTATAGATGCTTCCGAAGAATTAGTAAGTGGGCTCTTAGGTTAAAAATTTTGTTTCCGCAAAATGCAAATTCACCAAAGATTGCCTAATATGGTCATCGCATGAACCGACCTCCGCAACTCACAGATGAACAGAGACGCCAAGCTTTGATGAAGGCAGCGGAAGCTAGAAAGTTGCGTGCTGAGATTAAAGAACTTCTAAAAATGGGATCTCTGTCGCTAGAGGACTTGCTGGAACGTTCTGATACTGATGAAAGTCTTGGTCGAATGAAAGTTCTCGCAGTTTTGGAGTCATTGCCCCGACTCGGCAAAGTAAAAGCGCGGAGAACCATGGAAGAAATCGGTATCAGCGAAAGTCGTCGATTGCGTGGTTTAGGTGCTCAACAACGAGCTTCGCTTGTATCGCGTTTTGCTGATCAACCGTGACTCCTAAAGGAGCTAAGGCGCCTTTGGTCATTGTCATATCAGGTCCCGGTGGCGCAGGTAAGGGAACAATAGTAAGCAAGCTATGTGAGCAAGATCCGACAATTACTGTTAGCAGGTCGTGGACAACTAGAGAGCCTCGGACAGACGATCAGAAAGATTCGTATTTTTTCGTTAATGATGTTGAATTCAACAAACACAAGGACAACGGAGGCTTCATCGAATGGAATGAGTTCTTAGGTTGCATGTATGGCACACCTATGCCTGACTCTGATGACGAAAGAGATTTAATTCTGGAAATAGATGTCTCTGGGGGACGACAAATATGTCGAAAGATTCCACAAGCAATTTTGGTATTTATTGATGTTGAGGATTCAGAACTTCGTAGACGTTTATCCGGAAGAGGCGATGAACAAAGTGAAATAGATAAGCGTTTACTCGAGGCAGGAAGAGAAAGAAAAGAAGCGAAAGAACTCAATTATCGGATTGTTCTGAATGACGATCTTTCAAAGGCTACAAAGGAAATATACGAAATTATTTGTAGAGCTCGACTGGAAGGACCGTAGGGAAGTTACTCTCATCCTGATACCTTGGATATGCTGCAGGAACCGCCTGCAAATGGCATTTCTTCAAGAGGAGTCGCTATGCGACGATATGACACATTGATGAACCCAGAGATAGAAGGTCTTTTAGACACGACTGAATCGAAATTTGGTCTTGTTGTTTTAGGAGCTAGAAGGGCTCGACAAATAACTTCTTATTTTGGTCAGTTAGGTGAAGGTTTGGGGGCTTCAGTCCCACCTCAGATAACTTCAACTTCAAGAAAACCCTTGTCAATAGCTTTTGAAGAGGTATCGGTTGAGAAAATTGTTCCCATTGAACTTCCTGACGAACCTGAAATCGAAGAAGTTATCGAAGCAGAGGTAGAAGCAGAAGTACTGACAGACGAAGAATCAGGTGACATTTCCCCTGACGACGACGAGAGCGCCTAGCCTCGTTTATATCCCAAATGGGTCAGCTTGACGGTCGCAGGATCGTTCTAGGAGTTACCGGTGGAATAGCCGCTTATAAGGCTATAGAGGTATGCAGACGACTTACCGATGCAGGAGCCTATGTCTCACCAGTGTTGACCAAAGGGGCACTTCGTTTCGTTGGGAAGTCGACCTTTGATGCCTTAGGATCAGAAAAAACCCAGATTTCCTTATGGGACGAGGAACATGCGATCCCGCACACAAGACTTGGACAAGGTGCTGATTTAATTATCGTTTGCCCTGCGACAGCCCGACTGATATCTGATTATCGAAATGGGCGGTCTGGGGATTTGTTGACAGCTACTCTTTTAGCGACACGCGCACAAGTAATGATTTGCCCGGCAATGCATACAGAGATGTGGGAGCAGGCCTCAGTAGTTGAAAATATTTCTACGCTTCGAGAGAGAGGTGTTGAAATAGTTGGACCGGTTGAAGGAAGGCTTGCCGGAGGAGATAGTGGTTTTGGACGGTTAGCAGAACCAGAAGATGTAGTGGAGTCGGTTTTAAAACTTCTGGGTAAAGATACTGGACATCTGCCTGGAGATCTTGCGGGATTAACAGTTTTAGTCACCGCAGGTGGCACGCGGGAACCTATTGGGCCGGTTCGTTATATCGGAAATAGATCATCAGGTAAACAAGGTCATGCCTTGGCGAGCGAAGCCGCATCAAGAGGGGCGAAAGTAGTTTGTGTGACAACAGAAGCTGAAACAGCCCCAGACGAATTAGGAGTTGAAATAATAGAAGTCGAAACAGCTCAGGAAATGCATGATTCGGTAATGGAGAATGCTTCAAGAGCTGATTGGATATTCATGGCTGCTGCAGTAGCAGATTTTAAGCCCCAAAAAGTTGCGAGTCAGAAAATAAAAAAAGAAGAGGGCGTGCCTGAAATAGAACTTGAGCCAACAGTAGATATTTTGAAAGCCCTAGATAAATCGAGAAAGACCGATCAACTGATTATTGGCTTTGCAGCTGAAACAAAGAATTTACTTGAGAATGCTTCTAAGAAACTAGAAAGTAAAAATCTTGATCTGATCGTTGCAAACGATGTTTCTGCTCCAGGAGTCGGATTCGGGTATAACACCAATTCGGTTTCTGTAATTCATCGCAACGGAACATCAACTGAAATCTCATTATGCGACAAAAAAGAAATAGCAAGAAACATAATAGATATAGTCTCTGAATCATGGTCTATCCATGAAACTGATCCTAAGATTCAATAAAAGGAAAGAGATACAGTGTCGCGAAAGTGGAGTTTTACATCAGAGTCAGTGACAGAAGGTCATCCGGACAAAATGGCGGACCAGATTTCTGATGCGATATTAGATGCACTTTTAGTAGAAGATCCTAATTCCAGAGTTGCTTGCGAAACAATGGTGACCACTGGCATTTGTGTTGTGTCAGGAGAGATAACAACCTCGGGGTATGTAGATATACCAGAAATAGTGCGCCAGACTATCCGAGAAATTGGATATGACAGAGAAGACTATGGCTTTGACGGAAGTACCTGTGGTGTGATGGTGACCCTTGATTCTCAATCTGATGACATAAGTAGAGGTGTCAATAGCTCTGAGGAGACTCGTTCTGGAGTGTCAGATGACGAGGATGAATTAGATCGACAAGGTGCAGGAGATCAAGGGATGATGTTTGGTTATGCCTGTGATGAAACTGAAGCCCTAATGCCCTTGCCAATCCAAGTAGCAAATCGTATGGCAGAAAGACATGCGGAAATAAGAAAGGCAGGAAATATCCCGTACCTGAGGCCTGATGGGAAAACGCAGGTTACTTTCGACTACGAAGACAATAAACCTGTGCGTTTGAATACTGTCCTAGTGTCAACTCAACATAATGATGGAATTGATAGAGATACAATAATTCGTCCAGATCTGATTGAACACGTAATTAGGCCAACAATTCCTGAAGAGTTCCTTGAGGATGATTACACGGTTTTGGTTAATCCAACAGGGCGTTTTGTTGTAGGAGGGCCTGTAGGAGATGCAGGATTGACAGGAAGAAAAATTATTGTCGACACTTACGGTGGTATTGCAAGGCATGGAGGCGGAGCATTTTCAGGTAAAGACCCAAGCAAGGTTGACCGCTCGGCTGCATATGCAACACGGTGGGTTGCAAAGAACATAGTTGCCGCTGGAGCTGCATCAAGATGTGAAGTACAAGTTGCTTACGCAATTGGAATGGCGAGACCAGTATCAATCCTTGTTGAAACTTTCGGAACAGAAAAGGTTGACCCTGTTAAAATCGAAGGCGCTATTCAAGAAATTTTTGATTTACGACCAGCGGCAATAATCAGAGATCTTGATTTGAGAAGGCCGATCTATAAATCAACTGCAGCGTATGGACATTTCGGTCGCGAGGAGTTCCCTTGGGAGCAGCTCAATCGTAAAGACGATGTGAGCTCCCACTTAGGGCTTAACTGATTCCCCCGGGCCCGTATGAATGCCCGAAGTAAAAATAGACAGTTGACTTTCGAGTCAACGCTGGAACCCACTAAGGGCATTGAATCTGAAGTTCTAACCTCTAATGAAACCGATACGCGGCTGAGAGCAGTGAGAGTTCTTCCTGATGTTCCAGCTATCGATAAACCATTTGACTATTTAGTTCCACAATCATGGATTGAAGATGGAAAAGCTGATCAAATAAAAATCGGGACTATGGTTAGGGTGCCTTTCAGTGGGAGGCAGGTCAACGGGTGGGTGTTAGAGACTGATATTCAACCCGAGGAAGGAATTAACCTGCTTCCATTATCCAAATACAGAAGTGTTGGGCCGTCTCAGGAGGTCATAGAGCTGGCTCGTTGGGCAGCACACCGTTGGGCGGGTCGGCTCAATCGTTTTTTAACTACGGCATCACCACCAAAAAACGTTCCTTCGTTGAAAAAACATCAAGCCGCTTCAGGAGAAGTAAATAACACCAGACATGAAACGGTTTGGTTCCAAGAAGTAGCAAAACGAAAAAAAGCTGTTCTCAGGCTGCCACCTTCATTAGATGCCATCTCAATAGCATCTGAATTTGTCATCAAGGGCAATACCTTGATTCTTTCTCCTTCGATTTCGGGCGCTCATAAACTTGCTGCAGGATTAAAGAGAATGGGTTTGCACGTGTCGGTAGTTCCTGAACAATGGCAAAATGCTGCCGTTGGAGGGTCTGTAGTGGGAAGCCGTTCTGCAGCATTCGCTCCAATAGTTGACCTTTCTGCAGTTGTCGTGTTCGATGAACACGACAACTCCTACCAAGAAGAACGCACACCAACATGGAATGCGCGTGATGTGGTAATAGAAAGAGCAAATAGGAAAGAAATACCTTGTCTTCTGATTTCTGCGATTCCTTCTTTGGAAGCTCTTTCATGGGGTTACCAAATAAAACTTCCACGCAAAGAAGAACGAGAGGGATGGCCAATAGTTGAAATAATCGATAGGAGAATTGATGATCCAACACGATCTGGCCTTTTAAGCGAAAAACTCACTTCGATTTTAAGGGAGTCGGAAGGTCCTGTCATTTGTATTTTGAATAGAAAAGGTCGTTCACGTTTATTGGCGTGTGATCGGTGTGGTTCTCTAGCGAGATGTGAAAAGCATCAGATTCCTCTAACCCAAAGAGAAGATCATGCACTTGAATGTACTTCTGGTTGCGAGAACCGTCCGGTTGTATGCGATTTTTGCGGTTCAACAAAATTCAAAAATTTACGTGCTGGAATAGCAAGGCTTAGAGAAGAGCTGCAAGCCTTATCGAAGAAAAAAGTTGTGGAAATTAGTTCTGATTCAAAAGGGGAAATCCCAGATTCGGATATTTATATCGGAACTGAAGCGGCCCTTCATAGAGTCGAAAGAGCATCTCATATAGTTTTTTTAGAATTTGATCAAGAACTATTAGCACCAAGGTTTCGAGCTGCTGAACAGGCAGCTTCTCTATTGATTAGATCTGCTCGGATAGTAGGTAAAAGAAATGAAGGGGGAAGATTAATAGTGCAAACCCGTCAACCAGAACACGAAGTTTTGCAAGCCGTTCTTCATGCAAACCCAGAGAAATTAATTGAGGCGGAATCTGAGAGACGACGGTTGTTAAAATTGCCGCCTTATGGTGCTTTAGCTCAAATTTCAGGGGCTTCAGCTTCTGAAATGGTGGCATCTCTCAGTGAAATTTCCGGAATTGAAATTATGGGTCCACGTAATGATTGTTGGCTAGTTCGTGCTGATGATAATCATGAATTGTCCAAAGCTATTTCGAGCGTGGGGAGGCCAAAAGGTAAAATCAGAGTAGAAATTGACCCCCGAAGGGCTTGACAGTCAAACCAAAAGCCTTCTGCCGATAACCTTTCATAATGAGTATGAATGAAATAAGAGTCATAGGAGACCCTGTACTTAGGGTCACGGCATCAGAAATAACAGAAATAACAGAAAATCTTGCTCTCTTGACTCAAGACATGCTGTCAACAATGTATGCAGCTCCCGGAATAGGTTTGGCAGCGCCCCAGATAGGAGTTCAAAAAAGGCTTTTTGTCTATGACTGGGGTTCAGGTCCTGGGGTATTGATAAATCCTGAAATAAGAGATGTCGATGGAGAATGGACTTTTGAAGAAGGTTGTTTGTCAATACCGGGTCTTTCATGGGAGTTATTGAGACCGAAACAGATTCATATAGTTGGACTTGACATAGACGGTAAAGAAGTTTCTATTGAGGCGGATGAGTTGGAATCTCGTTTATTTCAGCATGAAATGGATCACTTAAACGGAGTGTTGCTTGTTGATCATCTTGACGAAGATCAAAGACGTGAGGCTAATAAAACACTTATGGGGATCAGCGAATCGGTAGGGTCTCCACTCCCGATCGTTAGAGAAAATCTTGGACTCCAACAAAGTGACTGATAGCCCCAAGCGATTGGCTTTTATTGGAACTCCTGAGTTGTCAGTTCCTTTCATGAAAACCTTATGTGAATCTGGGTATGAAATTGGGCTAGTGGTAACCGGAGAAGACAGGAGAAGAGGGAGAGGTGAAGAGCCTTCACCTTCTCCTGTTAAACGGGTCGCTATCGAAATGGAGCTACCGGTTACTCATAAGGTAGAAGATGTAGAAAACTTCGAAATCGACCTTGCGGTGGTGGTAGCGTACGGAAGTTTTATTCCGATTGAACTCCTTGAAAGAGTTCAAATGATCAATGTCCATTTTTCATTGCTACCGAGGTGGAGAGGACCTGCTCCCATAGAAAGAGCGATTCTTGCAGGTGATACAAAAAGTGGAGTCTGCGTAATGGAAGTAGGTAACGAGTTTGATGTCGGAGGTGTTTTTAGTCGACAAGAAGTAGAAATTTTAGCTCGTGATACTACTGAAACTCTTAGAGATCGACTTATTGAAGCGGGATGTGAACTTCTGGTGTCAACACTTGATAATGGACTTGGTGAACCGACACCTCAGGAAGGCGAGATAGTTTGGGCTGAAAAAATAATTCCTCGAGAGAGAGAAATAGAGTGGGAACTAGAGGCAGAAAAAATTGACCGATTGGTCAGAATAGGTGGAGCTTGGACAACTTTTGCAGGTAAGCGTTTCAAAATATGGAAGGCTGAAGCAACCTCCCAAGAGATTAAGGGTCAACCGGGTCAATTGGTTGGAGACCAGGTGGCTACTGGTAAAGGATCGTTACGACTGATCGAGGTCCAATCCCAAAATCGAGCCCGACAAGCATTTGATTCATGGAAACTAGGTGCTCGCCTAGAGGAAAATTGCGTATTCGGGGATGGCTGAAAATAACGAGGCACGTGTTCTGGCTTTAAAGGTTCTTGGTCGGATAGAAAAGGATTCAGCATTCGCGAATTTAGCGTTAAGAACTGCTTTGGATGACTCTGAACTGGATGAAAGAGACAAGGCATTAGTTACTGAACTGGTTTATGGCGTTACAAGAATGCGTAGATCATGTGATTTTTTGATTGATCGATTCATCAGTAAAAAATTGCATCCAGATGTTCGAACAGTTTTGCGTTTAGGCGCCTATCAGCTTCATTGGATGAATATACCTGACCATGCTGCTGTAAACGGTTCAGTTTCTTTAGCGCCTAAATGGGCAACAGGACTATGCAATGCCGTATTACGTAAAGTTGCCAAAGAGACCGTTGATTGGCCCACAAAAGCGATCGAATACAGCTATCCCGATTGGATTATGGAGAGGCTCGAGTCTGATCTTGGAGAACCTGAAGCCAGTGAAGCACTCAAGTGTATGAATACTTCCAAATCGGCAACCCCCCGTGAAGACGGCTATTTTCAAGATGCGGCTTCTCAACTGGTGTCAGATCTTTTAACACAGGAAGGGAACTGGGGCGAAGGTCCGGTAATCGATGTATGCGCAGCTCCAGGCGGTAAAGCGAGTGCAGCTGTTTCAGCAGGACTTCCTGTAATCGCAGCAGACTCATCCTTGAAAAGACTGAAATTAGCTAGAGCAAATTCCATAAAACTCAATATAAAACTTCCATTGGTTGTCTCAGACGGGACAAATTTACCATTCAGAAAAGGTAAGGCTTCAAGAGTCATAGTTGATGCTCCTTGCAGTGGGCTTGGTGTTTTAAGAAGAAGAGCTGACGCTAGGTGGAGAATCAAAGAAGAGGACTTAGCTGTTTTAGCTGATCTTCAGTTGAAACTACTGTGTTCAGCTTTAACCATGGTTAAATCGGGGGGTTTGCTTATTTACAGCGTTTGCACACTAACTAATTTAGAAACTATTGAAGTGGATGAAAAATTTCGAAACCTCGTGGATGTTCAAGAAATAGGTGACTTGCCCCACCCTTGGCGGAAACATGGAAGAGGTGGAATGATTCTCCCTCAAGACTTAGACAGCGAAGGCATGTCTGTTTTTTGTTACAGGGTGCCGTGATGTCTTAAACGGAAATCAGTTTTTCTTTCAAATGTTCAAGAACAAGTTCTAGAGCTTCGAAAGTTGGATGTCCTGGTTCATTGACTAATTCTTCCGTGAGTACAGAATGAGCGCGTGTGCTAATCCCATGAGTGTTGCCGGGTGACGAATCAATCTCAACAGCAATAAACCCTTCTCCAAATTCTTCATGGAGTCTTGCAAAACGTTCATTGGGAGTCATTGAATCATTAGAAAATCTAAGACCTAGGATGCAAACGCCATCATCGACTCGACTTTTAGCTACTTCAAGGTCAGCTTTTGAAATGCCAATTGATTTCTTTCGTTTGTTTCCAAAAGGAAGGGGCAAACTTGGTTGACTTAGAACAGGTGCTACAAGTCGTTCATCCAGCATCATCCCTAAGGCAAAACCTCCTGTGAAACACATTCCTACCGCTCCCACTCCTGGGCCTCCACATCGTCCGTGTTCAAAAGCAGCGAGTGCTCGCAACCAATCAGTGATTGGAGATGTTTTTCGAGTCATGAGAGCGGTAAATTCTCTTGAGATGCAAGCTTTTTGAAGCACTCGGATTGAGTTACCAAGTGCAGGCTTTTTCCCAGGGACTCCAAAAAGTGAGGGGAGAATTGCGGTGCAGCCTATTTCGGCAACTTTTCTACCAAATTCAGCGACTTTAGGTGTGATTCCCGGAATTTCTGCCATGACTATTACAGCGGGACCTGAACCGGTACGTAGAACCGTTTTACTTTTACGGTTATGTTCAAATTCGCCGATCTCGTAGCCATCTAAAGCACTTATTTCCATTTCCAGACCTTATCGGAAGTTATGAGCAGAGGAGTCGGTAGTTATGCTTGTTATTTGAACGGAAAAGGCAAACTGTGGAAAAAGAAATAAAAGTAAAAATTTTGACTGTTTCAGACGGAGTCGCACATGGAGTGCGTGAAAACAAATCAAGTGAAGCATTGGTGGAACGTGTTTCTAATGAAGGATGGACTATTGAGCACACCTCGGTGACACCTGATGGTGAAGATGAAGTAGCAAAAACATTAGTAGCTTTGGCACATAATTTTCATGGACTAATTATCACCACAGGTGGCACAGGCTTCGGTCCGAGGGATCAAACACCAGAAGGCACGTTGAAAGTAATAGAACGAGAAGCTCCAGGATTAGCTGAAGCAATGAGGTTAACCAACCCTTTGGGGAGACTTTCTCGGGGTGTAGCCGGAACAATTGGAATGACACTTGTTGTAAACACGCCCGGCTCCGAAAAGGGAAGTATTGAATGCTTGGAAGCAATCATGGATGTTATTCCTCATGCGGTCGGGCTTCTATCTGATAACAGCGATCCACACCCGGTCTGATCATGGAGTTAGAAGATGACGAGAAGTTTATGGCCGAGGCACTCAAGATTGCAGAAAAAGCCAGGTCCCGATCCTCACCCAACCCTTGGGTTGGGGCAGTAGTTGTCGCCAATAGACAGCTGATAGGTAAGGGGTGCACGGAACCTTTTGACGTAATTAAGGTGAAAGGAAATTCAAAAGGTTCAACGTTATCTGAAGATAGGTCTGAGTCCAGAGCTGGCACCCATGCGGAAATTAAAGCTCTTGCGGAGGCAGGGGAATTAGCTAATGGAGGAACTCTTTACACAACTCTTGAACCTTGCAATCATCACGGTCGTACGGGTCCATGTACCGATGCGATTATTCAATCAGGAGTAAAAAGAGTGGTTGTAGCAATAATTGATCCAGATGAAAAAGTTTCAGGCTCTGGTATAGAAACTCTCAGATCCGCTGGTATTAAGGTGGATGTCGGTCAAGGTAGTTTTGAAGCGACTCAACAACTAGCCCCTTACCTTCATCACCGTTCTACGGGTCGTCCTTATGTGCTTCTTAAACTGGCAGCAACCTTAGATGGTCGTATTTCTGCACCTGACGGATCGAGTAATTGGATTACCGGTGAAGAAGCAAGAACCGACGCTCACAAGTTGCGAGCAGAAAGTGATGCTATTTGTGTGGGGGCAGGAACAGTTAGGGCAGATAATCCAAGGCTTACAGTTAGAGCAGTTGATGGCGAAAATCCACGTCGAATTGTAATAGGCGAGATACCCAAGGGGGCTCAAGTCGAACCTGCTGAGTCATGGAAAGGTCCCTTAAAAGATTTGATTCAGAAGTTGGGAAACGAGGGAGTGTTACAACTACTAGTCGAAGGAGGAGCCGACTTGGCAGGGCAACTTCATAGAGAGGGATTGGTGGACCGCTACGTTATTTATGTCTCTCCATCGATTATGGGCGGCGATGATGGAAAACCTTTATTAAGTGGTGCCGGTGCGGCAAGTATGGAATCCATTAGACGCGGAAGATTTGCCAATGTTACCCAATTAGGTGAAGACGTTCGATTGGATTTACTTCTTTAGTAAAAGTTATTTTAAATCAGCACACTTGTGTGTCACCCAGTGGCTAAGTTTGTATTGTGCTAAAAATTGTTTTACCAAAAGGTTCTTTAGAGCAAGCAACTTTAGATCTGTTTGACTCTGCTGACCTTGCTGTTATCCGCTCTTCAAAAGTTGACTATAAAGCTAATATTGATGATCCACGCGTTGACGAAGTCAGAATACTGAGACCACAAGAAATTCCTACCTACATTTCTGATGGTTTGTTCGATATAGGAATAACGGGGCGTGACTGGATCGAAGAAACTGAAAGCGACGTCATCTCACTAGGTAAATTGCACTATTCCAAAGCTACCGCAAGGCCGGTAAAAATTGTTGTTGCTGTTCCTGAGAGTTCGCCTTACGAAAAGGTGAAAGATTTACCGACGGGAGTAAAAGTTTCCACTGAGTATCCAAATTTGACGAAAAACTTTTTTGCCTCTCAAGGCATTGAGGCGGATATACATCTCAGTTATGGAGCAACCGAAGCTAAGGCCCCTGACATAGTTGATGCTGTAGTGGACCTGACTGAGACTGGCAGAGCACTGAAGGCTGCAGGTTTAAAAATTATTGACACGATACTTACAAGTCATACTGAATTGGTGGCAAATCGCAAGTCAGCAGAAAATCCTGAGTTGCGTCATGCTATGGAACAAATTCATACGCTCTTAGAAGGAACTTTAGAAGCAAGGGGCAAGGTTTTAGTAAAAATGAACGTTGCGGCAACACAATTACAGGATGTTCTTGATGCCATACCATCTATGAAAGCCCCAACGGTTAATGAACTTGCTAAGGGTGAGGGTTACGCCGTAGAAACGGTTGTAGCAAAAACAGAGATAAATATATTAATACCAGAACTTAGAGATAAAGGTGCCTCTGACATTATTGAACTTCCTTTATCTAAGATCGTTCATTAACGTTTATTGAAGAAGTTAATCTTCGTCAGTACCAGCTTTTTCATTGCCGAGTTGAACAAAGGCAAGACGAATTTGATGCAAGGCATCTTTTAGAGTTCCTTCAGCTTCACCCAGCCTTCCTGCTAAAGAATCTAAAACTGCCGACATCGCGTCAATAGCTAGAGAAGCCTCCTCCATCTTTGGTGGTTGTTGGGAAAGATGAATTGCTGCAAGTTCATATAAACCCATTAAGTGATTAGCCACAACAATTTCAGCAGGTGCTGCAGCGAGCTGTTCACGTACTGCATTCATTTCTGCTGCTAAAGCTTCAGCTTGCTCTTGTTCTTCCTGAGAGAGTTCAGAAAACTCAGAAGGCACCGCTTCTTGCTCCGGATCGACACTGTGTTCTCCATCTGGTGTCCATAAACTATTCATTATTCCTCCAATTTATAAAATATTTTCTGATCTAACGCTGCATTGCTTTAGTTCTATGTTGGTACTCTAGAGAGCGGAAAAAAATAGAAAGTGGGTTCCCACCCCACCAGACCACTCTAAGTGAGTTTTGGTTTTTACGGCGGGCTCCCTTTTCTAGTGCCCGCCTTTATTCTTTACAAGGTTGTAAGAAAGCCTAAAGGGTATTTGCAGGTAAGAAAATGTAATCAACCACGGAGGAGAAACTACGTGCCACACAGGAGCGATGAACAATAGCTAACCCAACTGAAGAAGAGCCAAGAGTTAATGAGGATATTCGGGTAGAAAATGTCCGGCTGGTTTCCGCTGACGGGGAACAGATAGGAATTAAACCAATTTCTGAGGCGCTTCGTTTCGCACAAGAAGCAGGATTAGATTTGGTAGAGGTAGCCAATCAGGCGGACCCTCCAGTTTGTCGTGTAATGGACTATGGGAAGTTTAAATATGAACAATCTCAGAAAGCCAAGGAATCGCGGAAAAAAGCAACTCATATTCTTGTAAAGGAAATGAAATATCGTCCAAAAATCGGATCGGGTGATTTTGAAACGAAAACTCGACAGGTGGAAAAGTTTTTAACAGAAGGAAGCAAAGTCAAGGTGACTATCATGTTTAGAGGTCGGGAAATTCAATACCCACAGCTCGGACGGAAGATCCTGGACGATGTAGCCGAATCCATTTCACACGTTGGAAGGGTTGAGGTTTATCCTGAACAAGAAGGTCGAAATATGACTATGTTACTAACTCCTGGCAAGGCAACACGGAGACAGCGTGAAGCTATTGAGGCTTTGCAAGCAGAAGCGCTTGAAATGGAAGAAGCTTCAGAGGAAGTTGAATCTTCATTGACGGTTGATGAAGAGCAGACAAATGACGAAACTTTAGAATTAGAACAAGATTTAGAAACTGAATAGAACTTAAAACAAGCGGGAGAGATTATGCCAAAAATGAAAACCCATAGGGGTGCTGCTAAGAGAATAAAAGTTACAGGTAGTGGTCGGTTGCGACGTCGTAATGCAAACAAAAATCACATACTTGAGAAAAAGAGTTCCACTCGTAAGCGGCGCCTAGGAAAAATGAGTGAAGTAGACGCTGCGAATAGTAAAGCAATACGTAAACAATTAGGTATTTAATAACATAAAGGTCCTCAATAGAGAGGTCTCCAATAAAAGGAGTTAAAGATGGCCAGAGTTAAAAGAGCTGTCCACAGCAAAAAGAAACATAAGGCAGTTTTAAAACAGGCTAAAGGCTATTACGGAAATAAAAGCCGTAGTTTCAGAGCTGCAAATGAGCAGGTCATGCATTCAGGAAACTACGCGTTCAGAGACCGTCGTGCAAGAAAAGGACAATTTAGACGTCTCTGGATTCAACGTATTAATGCAGCTTGTCGGATTCATGGGACGACTTACAGTGTCTTTATAGCAGGTCTTAAAAATGCTGGTATAGAAGTTGATAGAAAAGTTTTAGCTGACGTAGCGGTAGCTGACCCTGACGCATTTGCACAACTAGTAGAAATTTCTTTAAACGCCAATAATTGATGATGTTTTACAGGTTTTCATTGATTAAGAAGATCTAGAAGAGTTTGAATTAATAAGATGTCGTTCAATAGCCAACGTATTCGGAGAATACGTCGTTTAGCGAGAGATGCCGAAGTCCGAGAATCAGAAGGACTTTTTGTGGTCGAAGGTCCGAGACTTGTTGAAGAAGCGATAGATGCAAGTCTCAAAATCGATGAGGTTATTCTGCCTGAAGACCAATTAGATCATGAATTGATTACAGTTCTTAGCGAAGAGAAAATTCAATTTCATTTGGTTGCCAGAAAGATTTTTGATGGCTTAACGACATTACGAAATCCTCAAGCAGCCATTGCATTAGTTCATCAACACGGTCTTGAATTGGATGATCTAGTTCAAAGAAAAGGTTTATTGCTTGTTCTGTCTGGCGTTTCTGACCCTGGTAATTGCGGCAATTTGATCAGAACAGCAGAGGCGTTTGGCGCTTCTGGGGTCCTCTTTCATGGAGGTGTTGATCCGTACAACCCAAAGGTTGTTAGGTCATCTGCAGGTTCGTTTTTTAGAATGAGATTTGCAGTTCTTGAAGAAAGATTTCCATACAACAAACTGTTTGAAGAATTGAAAAAGTCTGATTATAAATCGGTAGCTACCGCACCTTCTGGAGGAATAGCCCCTGAAGATGTTGCTGAGAATAGTCGAATAGCGGTGATTCTGGGAAATGAACCTAGAGGCTTGCCAAAGAAAATAGAAGCTTTATGTGATGACATCGTGACAGTGCCCATCGAAGACACAGTTGAGTCTCTGAATGTAGCGACTGCGGGGGCTGTTATTCTCTATGGAATTAAAAGATCTCTTATTTAGTGTTTAAGTAAAATAACCCTTATAAGTCTATTCATATGGCGTAACCTTCGGTAAACGGATTCGAAAAGATTACAACTGGTATTTAGAAATGAATCAAGATTATGACCTCCATTTAGAAGAGGCAAAAGGAAAGATAGAAGAGTCTGTTGACCTTGAAGCCTTGAAAAAGGTGGAACTTGAACTGTTGGGTAAACAGTCAGTGACCACCCAAGCAAAACGGTCTTTGGGCGGCTTAGAGTCAGAAGAACGTCGAGAATTAGGACTCATGCTGAATGAGACACGCTCAAAACTCGAGGAGATGCTTAAAACGAGAAAAATGCAGCTTGAGTCAGAGGTCAGGGGAGCGCAGCTAGAGAATGAAAGATTAGATCTGACTGAGTTTGATCTAGGTCATCGTCTTGGTCATCGACATGTCGTTACCCAGACGTGGGAAAGATTAGAAGATCTTTTTATAGGTATGGGTTATACGGTTTCAGAAGGACCAGAGATAGAAGACGAATGGCATAATTTTGGTGCTTTAAACTTCCCTCTTGGGCACCCCGCGCGTGACATGTATGACACTCTTTACGTCGAGTACGGAGAGCCCATGAGCACTCTTTTAAGAACCCATACTTCACCAGTGCAGATAAGGGTGATGGAAGAAGGGGAGCCACCAATTTATTCAATCATGCCTGGAAGAGTTTTTAGAAGCGATACAGCAGATGCAACTCATATGCCCGTTTTTCATCAAATCGAAGCACTGGTAGTGGATAAAGGTATTACCTTCGGGGATTTAGCGGGGACTATCGAGGCTTTTACCAGCGCGTATTTTGGAAAAGATTTTGAATCAAGACTTCGACCATCTTATTTTCCTTTCACTGAACCTTCCGCTGAATTCGATATACGCCACCCAGGAGGAAAATGGTTGGAATTGGGTGGTTGCGGAATGGTTCATCCGGAGGTTTTAAAAGCCGGAGGTTTAGATCCTGAAGAGTGGCAAGGATTTGCATTCGGATTTGGTCTTGATCGATTAGCTCTTATGCGTCATGAAATCGATGATTTACGTGAGTTGTTTCGAAACGACTATCGATTCTTGGAGCAATTCTGATGAGGCTTCTGCAGGGTGGCTTGAATATTAAAAGGGCTGTGGGATTATGAAAGTTCTACTCTCTTTATTGAAAGAGTTCGCTCCTATCGACGGGGAGCCAGATTCAATTAGCGAGCAGTTAAGCGAGTTAGGTTTGACTGTAGAGGAAATGGTTAGAACTGGGGAACATCTTGAGGGTGTTGTCGTGGCAAAAGTTTTGGATTTGAGACCCCACCCAGACGCAGATCGTATTCAAATAGTCGAAGTTGATAGTGGCGACGGCAAGCCATTGCAGATTTGTTGTGGAGCATTCAATATGTCTCCTGGTGATTTCGTTCCACTTGCAACCGTCGGAACAGTAATGCCTAACGGAATGGAAATAAGTCGTCGAAAATTGCGAGGCGAATGGTCAAATGGGATGCTTTGCTCGAGTGCGGAAATCAATCTAGGTGAGGATCATGATGGGATCCTAATCCTAGGAAGTGAGAGTGAACAGGGGACTCCTCTAGCAGATTCATTGGGAATTGAATCTGATGTTCTTTACGACCTTGAAGTGAACCCGAACCGGCCAGATGCTATGTCATTGGCTGGAGTAGCGCGTGATTTGGCCGCATACCAAAAAGCACCTTTCAAGATTCCTGTCCCAAAAGCCCCAGAAAAAGGAAAAAATGTCTCTGAAATACTGAAAGCTGAGATTATTTCCCCTGATCTTTGTGGTCGCTTTATGGCGAGAGTAATTGATGGAATTTCAATTCAAGACTCTCCTCAATGGTTGAAAAACAGAATAACTGCGTTAGGCATGAGGCCAGTTAACAATGTTGTGGATGTGTCTAATTATGTAATGCTTGAACTGGGTCAGCCGAGTCACACTTTTGATTTGGATTGCGTTAAAGATTCAGAATTTAAAGTCAGATGGGCTTCAGATGGGGAGGAAATTACAACCCTTGATGGAGTGGTAAGAAACTTGACAGAACAAGATGGGGTAGTGACTGATGGTTTAGGTTCGCCGATTGGGATTGCCGGTGTGATGGGTGGCGCCTCAACAGAGATAAGTGAGAGCACTTCAACTGTTGCTTTGGAAATGGCTTGGTGGAATCCTTCGGCAATAGCAAAAACTTCAAGAAGGCTTGGTTTAAGAAGTGAAGCTTCAGCTCGTTTTGAAAGAGGAACCGATCCAGAAATAATCGAGACAGCTATGCAGAGATTTTGTGAACTATTAGGCCCCGAAGCTTTTCTGTCGCCGGGTGTAATTGATGAGAAGGGTGAACTGCCCGCAAGAGAGAAAATTAAGGTTCGCGTATCTAGGGTTAACAGTATTCTCGGAACAGAACTCGACCAAAAAGAGATCCTTGAGATACTTGACCCTATAGGCTTCAAAGCTGAATCTGTTGATCAGGATATTGATGTGAAGCCTCCGAGCTTTCGTCCAGACACTTCAACAGAGATCGACATAATTGAAGAGATTGCAAGACTTTACGGGTACGAAAGAATTGTAAAAACAGTCCCAAAGTCTAAAACATTCGGTTCTCTCACAGCGAAACAGAGTGATCGTCGTTTGATTAGAACAACGATGATGGGTTTAGGTTTAGATGAAGCGATGCCAGTACCTTTTTTAGCTCCAGGTGAACTAGAGAATGCAGGACTTGAATCTGACGGAATAAAAGTAGCAAATCCTTTAGTTGCGGAGGAGTCGATTATGCGCTCTTCCCTGAGACCTGGCTTACTGAAAACTTTGGCTTACAACGAGTCACACAGACTCACTGGACTAAGACTTTTCGAACTCGGTCATGTGTACAGGCAACCTGACAAGCCTCAATCACTGCCAGATGAAAGGGAGCAGTTAGTGTCTGTTCTCGCTGGAGTCGAGGCTGGTGAAATTGTTAAGATCTGGTCAGCCTTGGCTGATGCATTGGCCTTTGATCATTACGAATTAGTAGTTGATTCTCCACCGGGTTTTCACGCTACCAGAACATCTCGGATCGAGATTGAAGGAAGAGTAGTCGGTTGCTTAGGGGAAATTGATCCATCGGTTCTTTCTTTATTTGAGGTGGGTGAGAGGGTTGCATGCCTTGAAGTAGATATTGATGACCTTTTGTCAATACCTCATGGTCACCGTTCATACGCTCCGTTCAGCCGTTATCCATCGTCAGATATAGATTTAGCGTTCGAAGTTGACGAAAGCGTCTCGTCAAACGAGGTGAAAAAATGTTTACAAGAACAAGCTGGATCGCTACTTGTGGATATTCACCTTTTTGATATTTTCAGAGGTGAGCCTGTTGAAGAAGGCCGAAGAAGCCTTGCATTCAAGTTAAGACTTCAAGCTAGCGATAGAACGCTTACAGACGTGGAGGTGGCGAAAGTACACGGAGAATGTATCGAGTCTGTGGAGAAAAAGTTTTCTGCAAAACTTCGAAGTTGAAATGATTCCAGAAATATAAAAATATTTGAAAGGGTCTATTAATGAAAGCATGGCAAATACACGAGTTGGGAGAACCAAAAGAATCTCTAAAAGTTGAGGAGATGGACACCCCAGAACCTATGGCTGGCCAACTGTTGATAGAAGTGGATGCTGTCGGTTTAGCTTTTCCGGATGTGCTTCAATGTCGAGGCGAGTACCAAGTAAAGCCGCCTTTACCGTTTACACCTGGAGGCGAAACAGCGGGAAGGGTAATAGCCGTAGGTGAAGGGGTAGAAGATTTCAGAGTGGGTCAGAAAGTTATTTCATTAGGAGGAGGTTTATCTGAGCAAGCTTTAGTGCAGGCGCAAATGTCTTTTGGTGTACCCGATTCGATGGACCAAGTTAAAGCAGCTGCTCTACCAATGAATTACGGAACGACTTGGTTCGCTTTACACGACCGTGCCTTGATAAAGAGCGGAGAATCTTTATTGGTGACGGGAGCGTCAGGTGGAACTGGTTCTGCAGCAATACAGTTGGGACTGGCGGCTGGGGCAAGAGTCATAGCGGTAGCAGGGGGCAAAGAGAAAGTGGATGCTTGTAGAGAACTCGGTGCGGACGTAGTAATTGACCACAAAGAAGAAGAAGACCTCGTTGAGAAGGTTAGAGAAGTCACAAATAACTCAGGTGTAGATGTCGCCTATGACCCAGTTGGCGGAGAGGTATTCCAAAAAGTAAGAAGATGTATGGCATGGAACGGCCGTTTGTTAGTAATTGGTTTTGTAGCTGGTATCCCGGAAATAGCAACGAATCATGTACTGCTGAAAAATTATTCGGTAGTGGGAGTTCATTGGGGAGCTTCTTTAGGAAGAGACCCGGGTTCTTTTAAACAGCAAATGTCTTCAGTTGTCGAGTTGAGTAAGAGTGGAGAAGTTGATCCTTTATTGCATCCAACCTATGAATTCGACTCTGCAAATCAAGCTCTACAAGACATTGCAGACCGTAAAGTTGTAGGAAAAGTAGTTGTAGATCTAAATAAAACCTAGAAATATTGAATTTTTATACATAAAACTGTATGATGATACTATGTTTTCAGTAGGTATTATTGGAGCTTCGGGCTATACCGGGGCAGAATTATTAAGAATTTGTTCAAAGCATCCCAACTTTGAGGTCAGAACAGCAGTTGCCTCGAGTCATGCTGGAACGGCCATTTCCGATGTTCATCCACATCTTTCGCTTGAATTTCCTGAGATGCTGTTTGAAGGTAAAGATTCAGCACCATTGGACGAATGTGAAGTTATTTTCACAGGGTTGCCTCATGGCGCCTCACAAAAAATAATTCCAGAACTACTCGAGACCACAAAACTAATTGTTGACTTGGGAGCTGACTTCCGACTCAAAAACGCTGAAATATATCGGCAGTGGTATGAAGAAGATCATATGGCACCTCAGCTTCTTGATTCTGCCTCCTATGGTCTACCTGAACTTTTCCGAGACGGACTAGAAAACACCTCTTTAGTGGCTGCCCCCGGTTGTTACCCCACGGCTGCTTCTCTTGCCTTGGCTCCTTTTATGAGAGCAGGAGTGATTGAATCTGATGAAATTATTGTTGATGCAGCGAGTGGCGTTTCGGGGGCAGGAAAAACTCCTCAACCTAGTAGTTTATTCTGCGCTGTTGATGAGAATTTTGCTGCTTATGGTTTACTTTCACACCGTCATACTCCCGAAATTGAACAAGCGCTTAGCATCGGAGCAAACGGAAATTCAATAGGTAGTGCATCAGTCTTGTTCACACCTCACTTAGCTCCAATGAATAGAGGGATTCTTGCCACTTGCTATGGCAGAGTCAAAGGTGAACTAAATACAGATGACGCTCTTCAAATTTTGATCGACACATACTCTGATATGCCTTTCATTGTGGTTAATGACAAATCACCTAACACAAAGTCAACTTTTGGATCAAATGCTGCTCATTTGACAGCAAGAGTCGACCCAAGAACAGGTTTATTGGTTGTATTTTGTGCAATAGATAATCTAGGTAAGGGTGCTTCAGGACAGGCAGTTCAATGTGCAAATATCGTTCTAGGACTTGACGAGTCTGATGGTCTAAGCGCAATCGGAATAAGCCCATGACGGTCACTAACGTAGAAGGCTTTCTGGCAACTGGTGTGGCAAGTGGAATTAAAAGCAACCAAGAGTTGGATCTAGCATTGATTACAACTGAAGACAGAAAACCGGTTTCTGCAGCGGGTGTTTTTACGTCGAATAAGATGACAGCTGCACCGGTTTTGATAACCCGCAAACATTTGGAAGCAACTGGAGGTGCTGCTTCTACTGTGGTTCTCAATAGCGGAAATGCAAATGCAGCTACAGGTAATCAGGGTTTAATAGACGCTGAACGGATGTGTGAATTGACAGCTCAAGGTCTCGGATGTGAATCGAATGAGGTTCTAGTCTGTTCAACAGGATGGATTGGTTATCCACTTCCGATGGAAGCGGTTACTTATGGAATTAAAAACGCAATTGATTCGCTCGATAGCACTCAAGGGACGACAGCAGCAAAAGCAATCATGACGACAGATACCGTTCCTAAAAATACTTTTGTCGAATCGAAAGGTTTTTCGGTTGGAGGCATATCTAAAGGAGCGGCAATGCTTCAGCCGAATATGGCAACGATGCTTTCAGTGCTCACAACTGATGCTGTCATAGACCCAAAGGAGGCCACAAGGCTCCTTCAGAAAGCAGTTGCAGTTTCATTTAATTGCTTAACAGTAGATGGAGCAGAATCTACTAATGACACGGTTATTCTCTTAGCAAATGGAAAGTCAGGTGTAGAAGATCCTAATCTCTTAGGAGAGTCTCTGATTGAAGCGTGTAAAGATTTGGCCGTGCAAATGGCAGATGATGCTGAAGGCTCAACGAAAACAGTTTTTCTTCGAGTAACTGGTGCTAAAGATGACAATGAGGCAGAATTGGCCGCTAGAAGTACAGCCAATAGTCAATTGATTAAATGTTCCTGGTACGGAGAAGACCCTTATTGGGGCCGAATAGCTGCTCAGATAGGTGCATCTGGAATTCAATTTGATCCCGAGACAATCTCAGTTTCTTATGGAGGTCAAACCGTGTATGCACAAGGAAAAGCCCAAAAAGTAGATTCCAATACTCTAGGAAAACACATGTCTCAAAGACGTTTAGAATTACATGTTGATCTGGGACAAGGTCAGGGAGAGTCTGATGTGGTAACAACAGATTTAACGCATGCATATATCGATGAAAATATGAGGACTTCGTGATGGAAGACAAGAGTTTTAATCCCAACGAAGAGCCAGTTTTCTCACCTGAAAGAAGGGCGGGGGTTCTGGTGGAAACTCTTCCCTATATAACCAGATTTGCAGGGAAGGTTGTAGTCGTAAAATTTGGTGGCAATGCCATGGAAAGCGATGAGCTCGCTGATCAATTCGCCCAAGACATTGTTTTAATGCACTCAGTGGGTATCAAACCTGTAGTCGTTCATGGAGGTGGGCCCCAAATTGGCGACCTTGTAGAAAGGCTCGGTTTAAGCACAGAATTTAAAGACGGTCAGCGAGTAACCGATAAGGAAACTTTAGAAATAGCACAGATGGTTCTTATTGGAAAAGTTAACACAGACATTGTGTCGAGTATCAATGTTCATTCGCCAATAGCTGTAGGTCTATCAGGTGGTGACTCAAATTTAATTGAAGCAACCCAAAGAGACTCATCGCTTGGCTATGTGGGTGACGTTGTAAAAATAAATCCGACGATATTGGAATGCCTCATGGAAGAAAATCTTATTCCCGTGATATCTACTATAGGAACAGATTCAAAAGGGCAGGCTTACAACATAAATTCAGACACAGTGGCAGCTGCTTTAGCCGGTTCTCTCAAAGCCGAAAGACTGCTCTATCTAACTGACGTAGAGGGACTTTTAGAAGATGTATCGGATCCAACAAGCAAGATTTCAAAAATAGGTATTTCAAGTTTGAATGATTTGATTAGCAAAGGCACGGTCAAGTCCGGAATGATTCCTAAAGCACAAGCATGCATCGATGCAATTGCAGAGGGTGTGGCTTCAGCTCATATGGTTGATGGTCGGATACCCCACGTTTTACTTCTTGAACTGTTTACAGATGCTGGAATTGGAACGATGGTTCTCCCAGAAGACATGTTGGACTTATCCAAGTCCCAAGATCAAGGCAAGGTTGACGATGAGCTGGTCTGAATTGTTAATGCCTAATTACGGTACGCCATCTGTCACCTTCGTTAAAGGTTCCGGCACAGAACTTTTCGATAAAGACGGGAAAAGGTATTTAGATTTCTTATGTGGTATAGCAGTAACTGGCTTAGGCCACAGCCACCCACGAATAGCCGATGCTATTTCAGAACAGGCAAACACACTTCTACACGTTTCGAATCTTTTTATTACAGAACCACAACTGGAAGTCGCAGAAACTTTAAACAGACTTATAAGTGCAGGAAGCAATCAATCAGGAAAAATCCTATTTCAAAATTCCGGAGCTGAAGCAAATGAAGCTGCCATGAAGCTTGCCCGGAAGTTTCAAGGTGTGGGAAAACATGGGGTCGTCTCTGCTTATAAATCATTCCACGGCAGGACTATGGCCACTTTGGCTGCGACTGGCCAACCAGAGAAACATAAACCGTTCGTGCCTTTACCAGAAGGATTTCAACATGCCGAGTGGAACAATTTAGATTCTTTTGAAGAAGCTATCGATCAAACGACAGGTGCAATATTAGTCGAACCTATTCAAGGTGAAGGTGGCGTGAACGATGCAGGAAATGATTTCCTGCAAGGGCTTCGAAAGCTTTGTGATGAGAATGGTTTGTTACTCATAATGGATGAGATTCAAACCGGTCTCGGGCGGACTGGCGAGTGGTTCGGGTTCCAGCATGCAGGTATTAAACCTGACATTGTAACAATGGCTAAAGGAATAGCTAATGGTGTTCCAATTGGAGCTGTTTGGGCAAAATCAGAAGTAGCAGATGCTTTCCAGCCTGGTGATCATGGTTCTACTTTTGCCGGGCAACCACTAGCAGCTTCCGCTGCAAGGGAAACTTTGAGAGTCCTTGAGGAAATTCAAGCACCTAAATTAGCTAAGGAAAAAGGCGCCGAGATGGTTGCAGCGATTAGCAATATTGATGGAGTTGATTCGGTTAGAGGTTTAGGACTTCTTCTAGGGGTAGAAATTGAAAAACAAAGATTAGAACAGGGTGATGCTCGTGACTTAGCACAAGCCTGCTTAAGAGAAGGGTTGGTTGTAAATGGTGTTACACCCAGTGCTCTTAGGTTGGCTCCGCCTTTGACAATTTCCTCAGAAGAAATTACTGAAGGAGCAGAGATTCTTGAAAAGGTTTTGAAGACACGAAAGGAAGACGCTTCATGAGGAGTTTTTTAGAAGTTGACGACCTTACCGTTGAGGAACTTAACAGAGTAATAGATCTTTGCCTTGCCCCTAATCCGCCTAAGGTTTTACAAGGTGAAGGTGCCGCTTTGGTATTTGAAAAACCATCGAATCGTACGCGCAATTCGATGGAAATGGCAGTTCATCAGCTGGGAGGACACCCTGTATATATCCGTGGTGAAGAAGTAGGTTTTGACAAGAGGGAGTCTGTTGAAGATATAGTTTCAACTCTTTCTGGTTATTACAAATGCGTAGCAGCGAGAGTTTTCGACCACAAAATATTAGAGAGAATGGCAAAAGTAGAACTCTGTCCTATTGTTAATCTTCTTTCTGATGAGGGTCATCCTATGCAAGCACTAGCGGATGTTCTAACACTAGTTAAAGAGTTTGGCGACATTAACGGTAAGATTCTTGCGTTTGTAGGTGATGGGAATAACGTATTTCGTTCTTTAGCTATGGCAGCTGGCATGCTAGGGGCTGAAATTCGTTTCGCCGGTCCAAGCTATTATCGATTAAGCGACATTGATAAGGACAGATTGGCCGCAGTCGGTGTAGAGGTTAACGAATTTGATTTCGCACAAGATGCCATTGACGGTTCAAATGTCGTTTACACAGACGTATGGACTTCGATGGGCCAGGAGTCCGAGTTGGAAGAAAGAAAAAAAGCTTTTGAAGCATTCACAGTGGACATGAGTTTGATGGAAGCGGCATCACCAGATGCAGTTTTCCTCCATTGTCTTCCTGCTCACAGAGGTGAAGAAGTGACTGAGGAAGTTATAGATGGACCAAAGAGTCGTGTGTGGGATCAATCTGAGAACAGAATGCATGCATCTCGTGGGCTACTTACATGGCTTCTATCTGAAGGTCAACAATGAGTAAATCACAAAGACAATACTTACTCGCGAAAATACTTGAAGAACAAGCTGTCTCAAGTCAAGCAAAGCTTGTAGAACTACTTAAGTCTGAAGGTATAGATGTTACTCAAGCCACGCTTTCACGTGACCTCGAAGAACTCGGAGCCGTAAAGGTGAGAGTTCCTGTAGGTGACAGTGTCTACGCAATACCAGACAATCCAACAGAAAGAGTTTTACCTGTTGATTACCTCAGGCGTGTATTAGGAGAGTGGCTAGTAGAGGTATCAGTTTCAAATAATATTGTTGTTTTAAAGACGCCTCCCGGCTCTGCACATGTTGTGGCATCGGCAGTTGACAGAGCTGGACTTTTAGAAATCATAGGAACAGTTGCAGGAGATGACACCGTCTTACTGGTTGCTGCTTCAGACACTACCGGTGAGAAAGTATCTGAAACATTAAAAAATCTAGCAGGAATCACAGACGCCAATTAGTAAATGAGAGAAATATGAAAGATATAAAGAAAGTTGTACTCGCTTATTCAGGAGGTCTCGATACCTCCATAATTTTGAAATGGCTTCAGGAAATTTATGACTGTGAGGTTGTGACATTTACCGCAGATCTCGGTCAGGGAGAAGAACTTGAACCAGCGCGTAGCAAGGCTCAAAGCATGGACGTAAAAGAGATTTACATTGAAGATTTAAGAGAAGAGTTTGTTTCCGAGTACGTATTCCCAATGTTTAGAGCTAATGCTATTTACGAAGGAGAGTATCTTCTAGGAACTTCTATAGCGAGACCTCTTATTGCAAAAAGATTAGTAGAGATAGCAGAAGAGACAGGGGCAGATGCAATTAGTCATGGTGCGACAGGGAAAGGCAATGATCAGGTCCGTTTTGAACTTGGCGCCTACGCTCTAAATCCAAATATTAAAATAATTGCACCATGGAGAGAGTGGGATCTGGGTTCAAGAAAAAGTCTTCTAGATTACGCAGCAAAGCATGGAATACCAGTTGAAATGAAAAGGGGTAATGAATCGCCATATTCAATGGATGCGAATCTGCTGCACATTTCTTACGAAGGCGGTCCTTTAGAAGATCCATGGAACGAGCCTTCCTCAGAGATGTGGCGTTGGACAGTAAATCCAGAGCTTGCACCCAACGAAGCCACCTATATAGATTTAGAGTTCGAAAATGGCGACCCAGTCGGGATCGATGATTCGAAGATGTCCCCTTCAGAACTCCTAACTGAACTGAATCGATTAGGCGGAATTAATGGCGTGGGAAGAACAGACATAGTGGAAAACCGTTATGTAGGTATGAAATCAAGGGGCGCTTACGAAACTCCGGGTGGCACAATTTTGCTTAAAGCGCACAGAGCTATCGAATCAATAACTTTAGATAGAGGTGTGGCCCACTTAAAAGATGAATTAATGCCTAAATATGCAGAACTTATTTATAACGGTTACTGGTTCAGCCCGGAGAGAGAAATGCTTCAAACCGCTATAGATCATTCTCAAAGATGGGTTAATGGAAAAGTCAGAGTCAAGCTTTACAAGGGCAGTGTAGAAATTGTCGGAAGAGAGTCTCAAGACACTTTATTTGATGAAGCTATAGCTACTTTCGAGGATGATTCGGGAGCTTATAACCAAGCTGATGCAGAGGGTTTTATAAGACTGAATGCTTTAAGGCTGCGTACTGAATCGTTAAGAGATCCAGAGCGCGGCGGGAAACAAGGAGAAGCATAATGGGAACCTTGTGGGAAGGAAGACTTAGCGGAGCAACAACGGACGCATTAAAAGCTTTAAATGACAGTCTGGAAATAGACAAACGACTATACAGAGAAGACATTTTAGGTTCAATAGCTCATGTGGAGATGCTTGTAACTGTTGGTCTGATCGAAGAGTCTGATGGAGCGCTGATTCTTGATGCGCTTAAGATTGCAGAAGAAGAGATTTCTTCAGGGTCTTTCGTATTTCAAGCTGAGGATGAAGACATCCACACTGCTTTAGAAAGAAGAGTCACAGAGATAGCTGGTGTGGCTGGAGCTCGAATGCACACGGGAAGAAGTAGAAACGACCAAGTAGTAACCGATCTCAGGCTTTGGACTTTGAAAAGCTTAGATGAACTTGCATTACTTGTTATGTCTTTACAGAAGTCACTAATTGAACAGGCTAAAAAAGCGGGTGAAACTCGCCTGCCTGGTTACACGCATTTACAGCAAGCCCAACCAGTGCTCTTATCGCATCATCTGTTGGCTCACGCTTGGGCTCTTTCAAGAGATTTTGAGAGAATTATAGAAACCCGTTCCAGAACAGACGTATCTCCTTTAGGAGCTGGAGCATTAGCTGGTTCCTCTTTGCCTATAGATCCATTAATGACTTCAGAATCACTTGGTTTCTCGGAAACTTTCAAAAACTCACTTGATGCTGTTTCTGACAGAGATTTTGTGGCTGAAGCAATTTTTGTTAATGCATTATTAGGTGTTCATCTTTCAAGAATCGGAGAGGAACTTGTACTTTGGTCCAGCGAAGAGTTTGGATTCGTAGACATAGATGACGAATACACTACGGGATCTTCCATGCTTCCCCAGAAAAAGAACCCAGATGTTGCAGAGCTAGCAAGAGCTAAAACCGGCAGAATCATTGGCAATTTAGCAGGATTTTTGACAGTGTTGAAAGGGCTCCCTTTGACATACAACAAAGACCTGCAAGAAGATAAAGAACCTTTATTTGATTCTTTTGACACTAACAGTTTGGTTCTAACAGCATTAACGGGAATGTTGAACTCTATTACTTTCAACGAAGAAAAAATGTCTGCAGCAGCTGACAAGCCTTTCTCGATGGCAATAGATCTTGCTGAATACTTAGTTCATAAAGGAATGCCCTTCAGAGAGGCACACGCACTGATTGGTGGACTGGTTAAAACCTCGATAGATGATAAAAAAGATTTCAAAAAACTCGTATTAGAAAATGATAATTTCGGACCCGAGATAGAAGATTTTTTTAAACCAGAGATGGCCATTAGGAGACGCATTACGCCGGGAAGTACAGGTTTGGAAGCTGTAGAGGTTCAAAAAGAGTTAATAGAAAAACGTTTAGAAACTCAAACTTCTATGATCTCAAGATGACTTATTCAATGGATGTGAAGATCCGTTACGGGGAAGTTGATAGACAAGGTGTTGTTTTTAACGCCCACTACCTCGCTTATCTCGATGACGTAGTTGATAGTTGGCTACGCGAATTCGAAGGAGATTTTGAATCCTTTGGTTGGGATCTGATGCTTAAGAACGCCAATTTAGAATGGCATGGACCAGCGGGCACAGGAGAAGTGTTGACTGTCGAAGCGAATGTCAGTAGATGGGGGAATACTTCTTTTGATATTTCCTTTGAAGTAAAAGTCGAAAAGAGGCTCGTTCTAACTGCAACAATTGTTTACGTTGGTGTAGAAACAGGCACAACAAAGACTTTAAAAGTTCCAGAACGAATTCGTGAGCATCTTTCAGATGGAAAAGTTTCTTAAGAAAAACGACTTTGAGGAGTCGACAGATGTTTCCGTCGCTCAGATAATAGCTTCTTGTACCAAGTTAAAATTTCGAAACGATTTTCTTGATTTTATTGAGAAATTTCCCGATCACTTGGATCGAACTTGTCAGATTGGGCATTTGACTGGTTCCTCACTAGTCGTGAGAGAAAAAGATCACAAAATTTTGCTCATGTTCCACACGAAACTTCAAAAATGGCTTCAACCAGGCGGACACGCAGATGGTGATCCAAATTTAGCTCGAGTAGCACTTAGGGAAGCAGAAGAAGAAACTGGGATCGATGACTTAAAGATTTACCGAATTCCGATAGATCTTGACATTCACATCGTGTGTCCTCCGGGTGAAAAAGAACATAAGCATTTTGACGTCAGATATCTAGTACTTGCTCCTAAAGATTCAGAGCCTATAGGTAATCATGAGTCACAAGATTTACGCTGGTTTAATAAGAATGAAATTGGTTCGATGGGGTTAGATCATGGTTTGACACGAATGATTGCAACAGGATTTGAATTAATTCAATGATTTAAGTGGTGTCAGAAATCTCCCGGATCGAGACATGATTCCAGGTCATTTACGCGAGCAAATCCATTCATTCTCTCTAGAGCACTTGTACCACTTTCTGTCGCTGTTAAGAGAGGCTCGATATCACCTAACTCGGTTAAACGTTTAACGTGATTTTTTCGATCTCCCAGATATGTATTCCAGTCCGATAACCAGCTGACAGTGTTGAACTTGTCTTTCTCAGAGTCAAGAGGCAAATCAGCTAAATCAGCATTCATTTTTTCAAGCACGCGTGTTCCTCTTGCTATAGATTCAGCACGATCAGTAGGAGTTCTAGCTTCGCTAGCTGAAGGCAACAAAGCTATTTGCTCTAAAGCCCTTGAGCAGATCTGCTCTGCTTTTTCAAGCCATTCTTCATTTTCTATACGGTCAGGATTTCCCGAAGGGGCGAAGAAGAATGCATAAGCCCAAAGTCCTGCTATTCCCGCGACTATGGCAACCTTGAGAAAGAAAGAAGCGGTGGGAAGAAAATTCGATTTTTTGGTAAATTTTTTTTTCAAGTTAAGGAGCCATTCGAACAGAAATCACTGAACCAGAATCGACCATAGTGCCAGGATTAGGATTTTGCGCCCAAATAATTTCCGGTAACTCGTTTTCATTTTCAGGGTTCGGAATAAGAGCGATTTCATAACCGAGACCTAGAGAAGCTAATAAAGGCGACACTTCAACTAACACTTCCCCGATCAGATCAGGGACTTTAGTCTTACTAGTCTCAACTGGTTGAATGGCTACCTCCACGAGAATTTTCGAAGAATTCATTAATGATGTTCCAGTTGCCGGCGACTGACCAAGGACCAATCCAGGTTCGCTGTCTGCATCCGTAACCTCGATGACAGTGAGTGTTTGCTTTTCCAAGCCGCTGTCCTTTAGATTCAATTCCGCATTTTCTAAAGTCAACCCGATTAGTTCAGGCATTACTAAGTCTCCTCTGCTGGGAATGGTGGTGGTAGAAGAAGCAGGTGGAGTTGCAAAATCTTTTACAGGCAAATCTGCATGTGCAGCGAGCATTACGTCTTTCCAAATTAGAGCTGGGAAAGTTCCCCCATACACTTTGCGTTCTGTTAGAGGCGGAACCATAGGAATCTGTCCTTTTGGGTATCCGACCCATACTGCCGTAGCTATTTGTGGTGTGTAGCCGACGAAAAGAGCGTCTGCATAGTTTTGTGTTGTGCCAGTCTTGCCTGCTGCAGGTCTATCTATTTTTGCTCTGTGGCCAGTACCTTCAGAGATAGTTCCCTCCAAAACCCAAGTGAGTTGATCAACTAACTTTGAATCAAGTGCACGTTCAAGCTCTCGGTTCCATTTCCATAGTGGAGTTCCGTCCATGCGAGTGACACGGGTTACCATCGAAGGAGGTGTGTAGACGCCACGATTTGCAAATGTGCTATAAGCACTCGCCATATCCAGCAAAGTAACGTTTGAAGTGCCTAAAACATTCGAATTTACAGGTTGGACTGGCGACTTTACACCAAGTCTCCTAGCTAGATTAACGACTCTTTCAGCTCCCATTTGCATGCTTAACTGAGCAAAAACCGTGTTATAAGAACGCCTTGTCGCACGAGTTAAGTCGACCATGGGGGGTTCAGGCATTGGTATCAGTTCAGTATCTTCGATGGGCTCCCAGCTCCATCCCGGAACATCTTCAAGCATTTTTATTCGATAGTCGAAAAGAGAATTCATCGAATATTCCCATTTTCGGTTATTCATCCATTCATTCAGTTTTATATCTACAAATTCGGGGTCATCTTCCGGATCGTCCCTGTACTCAATAGTTTCTGTATGGTCTTCTGGAATTTCGATATGACCTTCCCGAACCAAAAACTGGAATAGAGCCATGAGTCCTTTTTCGAATTTGGGTTCATCAGCGTCGTGGCCGTTTAAACCACCGCTAACCCACCAAACTCTGTTGTCATTATCGGCGCCGGGAATAAAAAATTCGAGAACATTTGGAGCGGGATAAGTAGCGGTAACTTCCCAACCCGATTCAAGAGCAGCTGCTAGCCCAATTGGTTTAAAAGAAGAACCCGCTTGTCTGCCATTACCCATCGCAAGGTTTACTTTCGCATCGTCTTCTTCAGCAAAAAAATCTCTTCCGCCTACCATCGCAATTATCTGACCGGTTTGCGGGTCAATCACAACTACGGAAGCATCAGGAAGATTTTGATTCGATGGAAGATGATTTTCTACTGCATTTTCAGCAGCAGCTTGAAGACTGAGATCTATGGTGGTTTCGATACGGACACCACCTTCGTATAGGAGCATTTCTCTAATAGATCTGTTAGCTCCAAAAGCAGGATTCTCCAGGAACCATTTTCTGACCTCTTCGACAAAATGACCTGCAGGGTATTCGGTTTCCAATCTAGGTTTATACTCTTCTAGTTTGGGAGGAGATGCAGTTGCTTCGTCGCGTTGCTCCGGTGTTATGAATTGATTAGCGACCATTCGATCCAATACAAGGTGACTTCTGCGAAGACTTTGTGAGTAATTTCGGAAAGGGTCGTAACGGCTAGGAGCTTTCAATAGCCCAGCAAGAAGAGCGGCTTCATTTATAGAAATTTCACTTATATCTTTGTTGAAGTAGGTTTGAGCAGCTGCTTTTATCCCATAAGCACCATGACCGAAATAGACAGTATTCAAATACTGCAAAAGAATGAAATCCTTGCCATATTCATCCTCTAATCGAGTTGCATACCAAAGTTCTTCAAGTTTCCGGCTAGCTGTTTGTTCGACGTTTTCTATTATTGCTAACTTGACATACTGCTGGGTGATTGTGGAACCTCCCTGGCTGATACCACCAGCTTCAAGATTTGAACGAGCAGCTCGGAGGATTCCTTTAAGGTCAAAACCGTCGTGCTCATAGAAACGTTCATCTTCAATCGCTATTACTGCGTTCCTAGCAATTTCAGGAATTTCTTCTAAACGTCTAGCGCTGGTTCTATTTTCGGGAGCTACCAAAGTAGTTATCAATGTTCCATCTGAAGAAAGGACGATCGAAGATTCAGCTTGTTCCGGAATATTTATGTCGAATTCAAGAGTTTCGTACGTATAACAACTTGTAGAAAATAACGCAATTACAAAAATGCTCAAGAGGAAATAAAGGTTTCTTGAGTTTTTGCTTGCCATACATCTAGTTTGACCTGCCTAGCAGGCAAATTGGTGGCAGGTGCAAGGAACTTTTCTTGATACTTAATTTAAATTGTCGGCTTTCAGTCATTTAATGATCCATACTGGTCTAGTGGGTAATACTGAAAGAAAAGAAATCCTTGAAGATTTAACTACAAGAGGGCTTTTCCAAGACAGCACAGATCAAACCGCGCTCAAAGAGCGTTTAAATGAAGGGCCAATTACTCTTTATTGTGGTTTTGATCCGACAGCCGACAGTCTCCATCTCGGACATCTAGTGCCTCTTTTAACATTGAGACGTTTCCAAGACGCGGGGCATCGTCCAATTGCATTAGCAGGGGGCGCCACTGGAATGGTAGGTGATCCAAGTGGGAGATCTGAAGAAAGAAATTTGTTAGACCAAAAGGAACTTAGTTCCAATGTTGAATCTGTAGCCGCCCAATTAGAGGCCTTTCTAAGTTTTGATGCTGAGTCGAAGAAAAAAGGTACAGCAGCTTTACTCGTGGATAACCGAGAATGGACAGTTGAATTAAATGTTCTTGATTTTTTAAGAGATGTGGGGAAGCACGTCACAGTAGGGACAATGCTTTCGAAAGAATCAGTTAAAACACGATTATCAAGTGAACAAGGACTTTCCTTTACGGAATTCAGTTACATGCTTCTACAGGCAAACGATTTTTATGAGTTGCATAAAAATTATGGATGTGAGATGCAGATTGGGGGTTCAGATCAGTGGGGAAATATCACTGCTGGAATTGACATGATCAGAAGGCGCAGCTCTGCAACTGCTTACGGATTGACAGTTCCTCTAATTACTAGATCAGACGGCGCAAAGTTCGGTAAAACAGCTGAAGGTACCGTGTGGCTTGATTCGAAACGAACTTTGCCTTACGAGTTGTACCAATATTTGATAAATACCGATGATAGAGATGTTGAAAAACTGCTTCTACAACTAACGCTTGTTTCTGTATCGGAGATTTCTGAATTAATGATGGAACATCGAAAATCTCCAGAAGATCGAAGTGCACAACAACGTTTAGCAACTGAAGTTTGTCGTTTAGTACACGGTGATGAAGAAGCAGAACAAGCACTATTAGCCACGAGGGGTCTTTTTGGGACTGAATCAACCGAAGAGAATTCATTCGAATCGCTCCGAGGGATAGTTCCAGAAACAGAAGTAAAAGCATCAGAGTTAAAGAAAGCGGAAGAATCCTTGATAGATGTTTTAGTTTTGAGCGGTTTATGTAGTTCAAAGGGTGACGCACGCAGAACTATTACAGCCGGAGGAATCTCAGTAAATGGAGACCGGCAAGCTGCAGATACTGTTTCTCTACCCAATGACTTACTTCTAAATAGTGATTACGTTTTAATACAAAAAGGTAAAAAAAATCGTCATTTACTTGTAATCGTTTAATTGAATAATTATTTAAACTAATCCTCTGAATAAGGTGGATCATCACTCTGCAGCGGATAGCGTTTTTCTGCCCGCAAGTTCTTGATCTTTGCACCAAGCGCGCTTAACGTGGGTGGGTTGCTCTCGATTAAAGCGAAAGCCCTTCAAGAGCAATTCAGGGCATTAAACAGCTATGAAATTTATGTTTATAGATGTATGCCGGATGGCCGATGGTCATCAGGTGCTCCTTGAAAACGGGATAGAGGACGAATTAAAGCCAGTGCGGGTCGTCCACATAGCGATCGCGAGTCGCCGTGGATGAACCTAAACAATTCAATGAAATAAATAAAGCACTGACGGACAACGGTGTTTGACTAAGTCAGACACCTTGGACCTGTGCCTTGTCGATTGGGATTGGTGTCCCTTTCGACTACAAACTCGCAGATGTCGCTTTTGCGGCATCGCACCATGATTTCAAAGTCTTATTTTCTTTGAGAATAGGACTGAGATTTTGACGGAGAGTTTGATCCTGGCTCAGGACGAACGCTGGCGGCGGGCCTAACACATGCAAGTCGAACGAACTCGACCTTCGGGTCATATAGTGAGTGGCGAACGGGTGAGTAACACGTGAGAAACCTGCCCCGAAGACTGGAACAACCCGAGGAAACTCGGGCTAATACCGGATACCCCCATCGGATCGCATGATTTGATGAGGAAATGCTCCGGCGCTTCGGGAGGGTCTCGCGGCCTATCAGCTAGTTGGTGAGGTAACGGCTCACCAAGGCAACGACGGGTAGCTGGTCTGAGAGGACGATCAGCCACACTGGGACTGAGACACGGCCCAGACTCCTACGGGAGGCAGCAGTGGGGAATATTGCGCAATGGGCGAAAGCCTGACGCAGCCACGCCGCGTGCGGGATGAAGGCTCTAGGGTTGTAAACCGCTTTAGGCAGGGAAGAAAATGACGGTACCTGCAGAATAAGGTCCGGCCAACTACGTGCCAGCAGCCGCGGTAACACGTAGGGACCGAGCGTTGTCCGGATTTATTGGGCGTAAAGAGCTCGTAGGCGGTTCGGTAAGTCAGGTGTGAAAGCTCGAGGCTCAACCTCGAGATGCCACCTGATACTGCCGTGACTTGAGTCCGGTAGAGGAGTGTGGAATTCCTGGTGTAGCGGTGAAATGCGCAGATATCAGGAGGAACACCAATTGCGAAGGCAGCACTCTGGGCCGGTACTGACGCTGAGGAGCGAAAGCGTGGGGAGCGAACAGGATTAGATACCCTGGTAGTCCACGCCGTAAACGTTGGGCACTAGGTGTGGGATCGAACTAACCGATTCCGTGCCGTAGCTAACGCATTAAGTGCCCCGCCTGGGGAGTACGGCCGCAAGGCTAAAACTCAAAGGAATTGACGGGGGCCCGCACAAGCGGCGG
>Ga0208261_1000016_pt1 | contig 68503 bp, 64 predicted proteins | sample Knorr_S7_td_DCM__FD_185595 | JGI IMG/M metagenome (GOLD analysis project Ga0208261, IMG submission 185595) | Marine microbial communities from Southern Atlantic Ocean transect - Knorr_S7_td_DCM_ad_131m_LV_B (SPAdes) (version 3) | ecosystem: Environmental > Aquatic > Marine > Oceanic | place...
GTATTTGCGTTCGCTGGAGCTGCAGGACCAGTCGTTGCTGGAATCACCGCAGATGTATCGGGCAGCCAAACCCCGACGGTGTGGATGTCGGTGTTGAGTCTGCTCCTCGCAGCCTTTCTCCTCAAAGGAAACCGAACAAAACAACCCATTGACTAGGAACCGTCGTTTTTTCCGACCCGGCTTCTAGGTTGTCAGAGTGCACCGGACCTTGTTGAGACTGGCTAGCGCCTGCGTGTTGGTGGTTGCGGGTTTGGAGAGGCACCCGGGGTAGATACCCTCTGATAGCGTTCTAACTGGGCCAACGACGTCCCTGTATCGAGAACATCTATCCAAGCGTTCCCTTATATCGGACGTCACCTATGCACGAAACAACACAGAGCGAACTCGGTTTGCCCGCGACACAAGGTCTGTACGACCCTCGGTACGAGCACGACGCGTGCGGGGTTGCCTTTGTGGTTGATATGCATGGCCGCAGTTCCCATGACATGGTGCAACGCGGTTTGACGTGTTTGTATCAACTCGACCATCGTGGCGCGACCGGCGCGGAAGCAAACGTTGGTGACGGGGCAGGAATGCTGATTCAGCTACCTGACTCGTTTTTTCGCCAAGTCACAGATTTCGAGCTACCCGAGGCTGGTAGCTACGCCGCTGGTATGGCGTTCCTTCCATCTGAGGATCCCGACGGTGCAGCTCAAGCCATTGAAGCGCTCGCCGAACAAGAAGGTCTTCGAGTTCTTGGATGGAGAGAGGTACCAACTGTTAGCTCTTCGCTGGGAAGTTTCGCTACCGACGCTATGCCGGTCTTTCGGACCGTGTTCATCGCAGGCTCAGAGAACTCCCCAATCAGAGACCTGGACCTCGAACGGGCTGCGTTCATTCTCCGCAAAAGAATCGAACACGAGATTCAACCAGCCGTTTATTTCCCATCTTTGTCGTGCCGCACCTTTGTGTACAAAGGGATGCTTACCTGCGACCAGTTACCCGAATTCTTTCCTGATCTAACCGACGAACGACTGGAAAGCGCCCTCGCGTTAGTCCATTCACGATTCAGTACCAACACGTTTCCTTCTTGGCCCCTCGCCCACCCCTATCGCCTGATTGCGCACAACGGTGAAATCAACACTGTGATGGGGAACCGAAATTGGATGCGTGCCAGAGAGGGGAAACTTTCAACTGAACTATTCGGCGACGCGTTAGAACGCGCGTTACCGATTATGACTCAAGGCGCATCTGATACCGCCAGTTTCGATGAGGCCCTCGAACTTCTCTACCTAGGCGGACGGACCTTGCCCCACGCAGTGTTGATGATGATTCCCGAAGCTTGGGAAAATCATGACCGTCTCCCCCAATGGAAACGCGACTTCTACGAATATCACGCCGCATTGATGGAACCCTGGGATGGGCCCGCTTCGATCGCGTTTACCGACGGAACGGTCATAGGTGCAGTTCTCGACCGCAACGGGTTACGACCATCACGATTTTGGGTCACCGAAGACGGACTAGTTGTAGTCGCGTCCGAAGTGGGGGTACTCGACCTGGACCAGAGCACAGTTGTACAAAAAGGACGACTGCAGCCAGGAAGGATGTTCCTGGTCGATACCGAACAAGGACGCATCATCGGTGACGAGGAAATCAAACAGACTCTCGCTGACACCGCCCCCTATGGCGACTGGCTACAAGAAGGGTTGTTGCATCTCGACGACCTACCCGACCGTTTCTTGTTAACACCTCAACATTCGTCGGTGGTGAAACGTCAACGCACCTTCGGTTACACCGAAGAAGAGCTAAAGATCTTGCTGGCTCCAATGGCACGAACCGGCGCAGAACCCATTGGGTCAATGGGCACCGACACGCCAATCGCAGTGCTGTCTCAACGCCCCAGACTTATCTTCGACTACTTCGCTCAACTTTTCGCTCAAGTCACGAACCCACCATTGGATGCCATCCGCGAAGAGTTGGTGACCTCCACCTCTTCAGTTGTGGGACCTGAGGGAAATGTTCTGCAACCCGGACCGGACTCTTGTCGCCAGATCGTTCTCCCCCACCCGGTGATTTCCAACGAAGACCTCGCCAAGGTGCTGTACCTCAACGAACACGGCGACCATCCCGAATTTAAATCGTTCGCAATCGACGGCTTGTATCCGGTAGCTGAGGGCGGCGCTGGAATGCGAACAGCGATCGAAGAAATTCAGGCGAAGGTCTCCGAAGCAATAGCCGACGGCGCAAAAATCATCGTGTTGTCCGACCGTTACAGCAACGCAGAAAACGCTCCCATTCCATCCCTGTTGCTCACCGGAGCTGTTCACCATCATCTCGTTCGTAACCGCACCCGAACCGAGGTTGGGTTAATTGTCGAATGTGGTGACGCCCGCGAGGTGCATCACATGGCGCTACTACTCGGCTATGGGGCTGGTGCGATCAACCCGTATCTCGCAATCGAATCGATCGAAGATCTCATCGAAGAGGGCGCTATCACAGAAGTTGACAGCAAAACAGCAGTGCGGAACTACATCAAAGGTTGTTCTAAGGGCGTGCTCAAAATCATGTCCAAGATGGGTATCTCTACTGTTGCTAGTTACACCGGTGCTCAAGTATTTGAATGTGTAGGCCTTTCGAATGAGGTCATTGACGACTATTTCACCGACACAACCTCGAAGTTGGGGGGCGTTGACCTCAACGTTCTTGCCGAAGAGGTTGCGTTGAGACACCGTTTCGCGTATCTCGACAACCCTGAAGAAGTAGCCCATCGAGATCTGTGGGCTGGCGGTGAGTACCAGTGGAGGCGGGAAGGTGAATTTCACTTATTTAACCCAGAGACGGTCTACAAGCTGCAGCATTCCACCCGCACAGGTCGGTACGAACTTTTTAAGGAGTACACCGAGCTTGTTGACACACAGTCAGAAGAACTAGCGACACTTAGAGGGCTGTTTACGTTAACTCCTAACGACGAAGGCCCAATCTCTATCGACGAGGTTGAGCCTGTTAACGAAATAGTGAAACGATTTTCGACTGGTGCTATGAGCTACGGCTCTATCTCTGCTGAGGCGCACGAAACACTCGCCATCGCTATGAACCGTTTAGGCGCGAAGTCCAACACCGGTGAAGGCGGAGAGGACCCAGAACGGTTTACCCCAGACGCGAACGGCGACTCCCGAAGATCAGCCATCAAACAAGTGGCGTCTGGCCGTTTCGGAGTGACCTCTGAGTACTTGGTGAATTCCGACGACATTCAGATCAAAATGGCTCAAGGAGCGAAACCAGGTGAAGGTGGACAACTCCCAGGCCCCAAGGTATGGCCATGGATAGCTAAGACCCGTCACTCCACTCCTGGAGTTGGACTGATTTCTCCCCCACCCCACCACGACATCTACTCCATCGAAGACTTAAAACAACTCATTCACGATTTAAAGAACTCAAACCCCGATGCGCGTATCCACGTCAAACTCGTCGCCGAAGTAGGCGTCGGAACCGTCGCAGCCGGTGTCTCCAAAGCAAAAGCTGATGTGGTGCTGATCTCAGGTCACGACGGCGGAACCGGCGCCTCCCCACTCACCTCACTGAAACACGCTGGCGGGCCATGGGAATTGGGTTTAGCTGAAACTCAACAAACGTTGTTGATCAACGGACTACGCGACCGAATCGTTGTACAAACCGACGGCCAACTAAAAACTGGTCGAGATGTCATCGTGGCAGCCCTTCTCGGTGCAGAAGAATTCGGTTTCGCGACCGCCCCCCTAGTTGTTTCTGGGTGCGTAATGATGCGCGTCTGCCATCTCGACACCTGCCCGGTTGGTGTCGCTACTCAAAACAAAGAACTCAGAGCCCGCTACAACGGCAAAGCAGAGTTCGTTGTTAATTTCTTTGAGTACATAGCTCAAGAAGTCAGAGAGTATTTAGCTGAGCTTGGTTTCCGATCAATCGAAGAAGCAATCGGCAGAGTTGATTGTCTCGACGTTGACCGCGCAGTCAATCACTGGAAAGCAGACGGTCTTGACCTAACACCAATTCTTCACGTGCCAACTTCTCCTTGGGAACAAGACCGTTTCTGCTCCCAAGAACAAGACCACGGGTTAGACAAAGCACTAGATCAAGAACTGATCCAGCAAGCCCAACCAGCACTAAGCGACGGCACCCCTGTCCGCATCGAAATACCTGTTTCAAACGTCAATCGCACTGTCGGAACGTTGCTCGGCCATCACCTCACAAAGAACCACGGCGGCGAAGGGCTACCCGACAACACAATCGACATCAACATGGCGGGCTCCGCTGGTCAAAGTTTTGGTGCCTTTGTACCTAAAGGCATCACGTTGCGTCTCTCAGGAGACGCTAACGACTATTTGGGTAAAGGCCTTTCCGGTGGCCGCATCACACTGCAACCGCCAAGCAACGCTTCACCAAATTTCGTTGCTGAAGAAAACGTCATCGCCGGGAACGTCATCTTGTACGGGGCAACCTCAGGCGAGGTGTACATCCGAGGCATAGTCGGTGAACGTTTCTGCGTTCGGAACTCAGGTGCCACAGCCGTCGTGGAGGGAATCGGCGACCACGGATGTGAGTACATGACCGGAGGCACCGTCGTCATTTTGGGCGCTACTGGAAGAAACTTCGGTGCTGGAATGTCAGGCGGCGTGGCATTTGTTTACGACCCGGACGACGAGTTCCACCGCAACCTCAACACCGAGATGGTGGACTTAGAAAGTTCGTTGTCTGAAGAAGACGCAGACGCTCTTCGAGACATCATTCGACGTCACCTCGAAGAGACAAACTCAGCTGTTGCTGCAACCGTTCTGGATCGTTGGCACCAACACGTCCGCTCATTTAAGAAAGTGATGCCAAAGGACTATCGGCGAGTGCTCGATGCGATCGCTACAGCTGAAGAGCACGGGCACAACGTTGAAGAAGCCGTAATGGCAGCGGCGAAGGGGTGAGGGAAAGTGGCTGACATTCGCGGATTTCTAAAACATTCACGGCAAACCCCGACGCGCAGACCTGTCCCCGTTCGCCTACTTGACTGGAACGAGGTCTACGAAGACTTCGATCAAGCAGATCTGAAAGATCAAGCAAGCAGGTGCATGGACTGCGGAATTCCCTTCTGCAACAGTGGCTGCCCTCTGGGGAACATCATTCCAGATTGGAACGATCTCGTTTACAAAGACCGATGGAAAGAAGCAATTGACCGGCTACACGCAACGAACAACTTCCCCGAGTTCACTGGACGCCTGTGCCCCGCCCCATGCGAAGGAGCATGCGTCTTGGGAATCAACCAGGACCCGGTCGCCATCAAACAGGTTGAAGTAACCATCATCGACCACGCATTCGAGATGGGTTGGGTCACTCCAGTAACCCCAAGTGTTCTTTCCGGCAAGTCAGTTGCAGTGGTTGGTAGCGGTCCGGCAGGTCTCGCAGCCGCCCAACAACTGACACGCGCCGGACATTCTGTGGTCGTCTTTGAACGCGCTGACCGAATCGGTGGCCTCCTGAGATACGGCATCCCTGAATTCAAAATGGAGAAACGGCATATAGATCGCCGTATCGAACAGATGGAACTCGAGGGCACAGAGTTTCGAACAGGAGTAGACGTAGGCGTAGATATCACCAGTAGCGAACTGCAAGAGCAGTTCGATGCGGTTGTATTGGCTGGCGGCGCAACACAATGGCGCGACCTTCCAATAGAAGGCAGAGAATTAAACGGCATCTACCAGGCTATGGAATATCTCCCTTGGGCTAATCGAGCCCAACACGGAGACATGGGTGTCGAAGAGGTTCCCATTTCCGCCGCAGGTAAGAAAGTTGTCATTATCGGCGGGGGCGACACTGGAGCGGACTGCCTCGGTACCGCTCATAGGCAAGGCGCAAGTTCAGTCCATCAATTCGAAATAATGGCACGCCCTCCTGAGGAACGTTCAGATGGGAATCCGTGGCCAACGTTCCCGATGACCTTCAAAACAACGTCCGCTCATGAAGAAGGCGGCGAACGGATCTATTCGGTCAATACTGAAAAATTTGTGGGAGATGACGACGGAAACGTTCGTGCGCTCGCCGCACACGAAGTCGAATTCAAAGACGGTCGTTTCGAGAAGGTCCCTGGTTCAGATTTTGAACTAGAAGCAGATGCAGTATTTCTAGCGATGGGCTTCACGGGACCCGAGAAGGGCGATCTCTTAACTCAATTGGGGGTAGATCTCGACGAGAGATCCAATGTCGCTCGCGACAGCGACTTCTCAACCAATGTTGACGGGGTATGGGTGTGCGGCGACATGGGCCGAGGGCAAAGCCTCATCGTGTGGGCTATCGCTGAAGGTCGTTCTTGTGCTGCTTCGGTGGACGCTTTCTTGACTGGTTCCACGGCGCTCATGTCTCCGGTGGCACCCACTGATCGGCCATTGAACTAGCGCCGCTGTTTCGCAACGGATCGTCCTATCGGGCTACCGAAAGTCCATCTTCTAGGTACTGATCCAATTTGGCTAATGCGACTGGGGTCGCTTCCATGATGCGCGCTACAAGCTCCTGTTGGCTGGAGTCTCGTACCTTGTCTCTCTTCGCTCGACTAAACCCGTCTAGCCGAGCATTCGACAGCCACTCTTTGAGATCAGGGTCAGAATTCCATCGAATCGAGTTCAAGGCATTGTCTCTCGTTGTTCGCATCCAGTCCAAAGTGTCATTGGGGTGCGGCACAACCGTGCATAGCTCGTTCTTTGTCGCATCATCATCGTAAGTCGCCTCAACGTGGGCAATGAACGCTGCGCTAAACACCTGTTGGCAGGTTCTCACCGTCTGCAATGTCAGATGGTCCGGCTCGAAAATGGGTCGTACGGGTCGGTTCGCTAAACCGTCTGCTGTGCAGTCGACATGAACTGTGTCACGACTAGTCGGAATTTGCCCATGGTCAAGGTCGATCTGATCTGTGGCGATTTGTTGGACCCTGCCCATACGAACCACATTGCGAATCCGGCGCAGTTCGTCTAACTCGGCGACCGTAACAGTGCAGCATCGGTACATCGTTGGGCGAACCGAATGGTCGAATTGCAGCAACGCGCCCTGTTGCACCAATTCATCAAACATCTGATCTGCATCAACGGACGCAGCCACGATCTCCATCGTCTCGACCTGACGAAGGAGAGCCTGCTCCGCGAATTCATCTCCCGGCTGAATGGACGCCCGATCCAACATCCACTGATCTCGCGGCACAACCCACCTAATGGCATCTGGATCGACGCTGTTGCCGAGCAGCCAAAGACACGAATCAATCGCGGTCTTTCCCCCGCCTACAACCACATACCCCTCCGGGGTGTCATCAATGTCTGGCAGCCCATTCGGAGGTATACATGTGACTCCATCGACCACCTCGTAACTGGGGGCCGTGACCGACGGAACCGTCACATTCATGTACGTAGCATCAACGGTCTTTGCGGCTTCGATGCGTGTTTCAACTCCGGATACCAAATTCCTAACGGTTCCATTGCCAACGTATTCACACATGGGGAGGTAGTTCACCCTTCCCGTAGGCAGGAACTGCTGGTTCATAACCTGATCGAAATAGGTGACCACCTCAGTACCGGACGCCAGTTCGTACAGCCCGGCGTTCAAACCAACCAAATCCTTCAGGTTCGTTCCCAATGCTCGCGAATTCACACCATAAAACGAAGACGGCTGGTGCAGCCGCACGAACGGATATGAGTCATTCCAGTGACCACCAGGACGACCGTGACGGTCAACAATGGTGACCGTAGCTTCGGTTTCATTCATGAGTACATCTGTGAATGCCATGCCCATCGCGCCGGCCCCTACAACCAGATAGTCGCTAACGCCGTTCATGCCCATGAGAACTAACCCTGAATATCGGGACCGGCGGCCTCTATCTCAAACTTCACAATGCATCTCTGATCTTCTGTCATTGCTCTGCGGTAATCGTCCCAATCGGGGTGCTCCCCACTCAGCGTCCGGTAATAGTTCACCAGAAGGTCCATAGCGTCAGGCAGACTCACGATGTCTGAGCGACACTGCAACTGCACCCATCGACCAAGCCACTTGTCGGGAAACACGCACAGCCAAGACACGGGGTCTCTGCGAAGATTCCAGGTCTTAATTGCTGTCTCTCGGGTACTCATAATGATTTCGTTATCAACCACAGCGAGAGTCACCGGGGACATCTGAGGGGAACCGTCTCGGCGTCGAGTCGCCAAAACAGCTCGGGAATTATCGCGGACGTAGTCCAAACCTTTTTCGATTTCCATACGATCATCCTGACACGTAAAGCAGCATTCAACTAAGTCTGATTCTCGCAGACTGCTCTAGGGTGAGTTAATGGCCCAGACCCACAAGATCGACAGCGGTCGCGGCTGGGTTGTGGCATTTGGTGGATGTCTCATCAATACATGGACCTTCGGCGTCTTTTACGCGTTCGCTACAGCGTTAGAACAAATGGTCGAAGAGTTCAACGCCAGTCTCTCGGGCATCGCTGCGTTCTTTGCGGTCACAACATTCCTGTTCTTTGCCACCGGGATAGTTGCTGGACCATTAGCTGACCGTTTTGGCGCAAGACGACTAATTACGGTGGGAGCGGTGCTGATGGGTGGGGGCCTGTGGCTCACCGCCCAAGTCGATTCTCTGTTCGCAGGAATCTTGATCTACGGACTCGGTGTCGGACTGGGTATCGGCTCATATTTAGTACCCCTGAGCGTCGCGACGGGCGCCTGGTTCGAAAAACATCGAACCCTTGCCCTGGGCATCAACACCGTCGGTATTGGACTCGGAACTCTGATCCTGGTCCCGGTAGCAGAGTGGCTGATCCGCACGGCCGGATGGCGTAACGCGTTTGAACTCATGGGAATTGGAAGCGCAATCGTTTACTTCCTAGTGGCCCTCACCTCGTTTAGACCTCCGACTCCGCCAGCCCCTGTAGCAACAAGCATTTCTGCAGCACGCAAAGCTCTCCGAAGATCAGAATTTTGGCGGCTATACGTCGCTGGCTTCCTCATGTCAGTTGCTCTATTCATCCCCTTTGTCTTTTTGGTGCAATACGCCAAAGAGCAAGGCATCGCATCCAGCACCGCTGCTTTCCTCATCACCTCACTTGGGCTCGGCAGCGTGCTTGGCCGCCTCGGCCTCGGCGTTTTGGGTATGCGACTAGGTGTTCTACCGCTCATTATCATGTGCTTCGCCATTCAACCCATCGCCTACATCGTCTGGTTAATCGCCGGGGCGAACTATCCGCTGCTACTGCTATTCGCCGCTTTACTGGGCGTGGGATACGGCGGATTCGTTGCGTTAAGCCCGGTCGCAATGGCCGGAATTTTTGGTCTTGAGGGGCTGGGTGGTGTCCTCGGAATCCAGTACACGTCAGCTGGAGTAGGCGCTCTAATTGGACCAATTGCAGCCGGAGCAATTATCGATGCAACTGGTTCTTACACGGTTGCGATCGTTGGCGCGATTTTTGTTTCTCTCGCAGCGGTATTTTCGGTGATACCAATGTGGCGTCTTGGTAGTGGGACACCCCCGCCGCCTCCAGCTATTCAGACTCGTTTCTATTTGAGTGAACCCACAGTGTGGCTGGTGTCGCCTAGATCTCGTTAGGGAACCTGGGTTAGGGCGTACACTTCGTACGTGACACCGCCCCCAGGGTGCAGTTGCCCAATGCCAACTCCTTGAACATTGTTCAACCAGGCGTACTTCTCATCACCAGTCTCAAATTGAGGCGCTGACCGTGCCACACCCGCAGAAGGTTCTCCGATGCCTTTGTACTGCATCAAGATCACTGCGTTGTCATCGGTAACCAATGTGAGACGAACGTCCAGCTGAATGTTCCGATCGGCGCGTGCGGTCACCCAGTCGCCACCTGGCGAAACAACGGTGCCATTGAGGCGTTCACCGGCAAAGGTGCCACCTGCAACCTCAGCAATGATTCTTGTGCCGTGTGGCCCTCCCTTGATGATTTGGGCCCCCTCCGCGACCTGAAGATCGAGGGTGAAGAGGTGTTCGACGTCGAGTTGTTCAAGTGCCATTTCTTAAGCCTTCCACATTTGGTGCTAGGTCAGCCCAAATTAAAGAAGTCGATCAATTCGGGAGGCATTTCATCGACATCTATTTCGAAAAGCTCCAAGAGGACGCCGTCAGGAGCGGAGCACATCAAATATCGCCAGTTCCCGAATTCTCTGATATCGGATCGAAATTCGACGCCATTGGCAATCATGCGTTCTCTGAGGTCGGACAATCCTTCAACCCGAATGCCGACGTGGTGATAGGCACCATTGGAGGTTCCTCGGGGTTGCTGGTCGTAAACATTGATACGTCCCTGACCAACTTTCATAAATATGTTGCGGGATCCTCCGAATTCTCCGTCGTAGCTCACGACCGCTCCGAGGTTGTTTTGCCACCATTCGATGGTCGCTGACGCGTCGCTCGCGAAAATGTGAACGTGATGCAGGTCAAGCACTGAAATCCTAAAGGGTTCGGTTATCTGTGCGAGCGCCGCTGTAAATGATCTGCCTCATCGCGTCGGCTGCTCGCTTGTGGAAGTCAACTGAGGCTGGTTCGAGGTCATCTTGGGGTTGCGGGCAATGCTCGAAATTGTTGTGTTTGTCTTCACCGCGCACTAACGAAGCGCTGTCCCATTCACTCAGTGTTTGTTCGGTAGTAGTGGGCATGTAGTGAAACGAAAGGCCAATGCGGCGGTCGTCGGTGGTGTTGGGGCCAGATCCGTGCGCGGTTCGGACGTTGTGGAAGGAGACTTGTCCAGGCTTCAACGGCATAGGGACTGTGCCATGTTGTGTCACATCGATTTCAAGTTCTTGGCCTCGACTTAGCAAGTTGTCTTTTGCATAGGTCTCTTCATGGCCAAGAATTTCTTTGTGGCTGCCCGGGATAACGCTCATGCAACCAGCAGCCTCGCTTGCATCACTAAGCGCAATCCAGATCGAGACAACATCAGAGTTAGACAGCCCCCAATATTGGAGGTCTTGGTGCCAGCCGACATAGCTGGGACTATGGGCTTCTTTGATCCAAAACACTGAATTCCAGCAGAGAATGTCCGGACCAATGAGATCCTCGACAGCGTCGAGGATGGTTTCGTTTCTCATGAGCTCATCGATCCACGGAAACAAAATATGTCCGCTGGAACGCTCGTGAGCGGGCAACGACCCGCCTCGCATCAATTCCCATCGCTCTAGGCGAATTCGACAGTCACGGACTTCTTCTGCGGTGAGCACATCTAGCGGCGAAACCCATCCGTCATTTTCGTATTGTTGTATTTGATCGGCGCTAAAGACCTTGCCCATGGCACAAGGCTATTCGGATCTGAAGCGCTGTGGTGAACTGACTGTTTCAGAGCAGTTAATCCAGAGGGTGCGACTGTCCTGGGGCGCTGAATCTATGCTCTTAGAAGATTAAGGGGGCGGGATGTTAGAGCACATCCGAGTTATCGATCTTTGCGATGGAGCCAGCCAGTTCGCGGGACATATTTTGGCTCGTCTCGGCGCTGAAGTAATAGCAGTCGAACCGCGTGGAGGCGTCTCCACGCGTCATTCAGGACCCTATGTGGCCGATGACCCTCACCTGGACTTCAGCCTCACCCATTGGGCCTACAACAGAGGAAAAAAATCTGTTGTCTTGGATATTGAGTTGGAGCACGACCGCGAAAAGTTTTTGAGTCTCATCCAAAGTGCCGACATTTTGTTCGAAGATTGCCAACCCGGCTACTTGGACTCTCTGGGTCTCTCTCCACTAGACCTCGCCAATACCAATCCACAAATAATCCATGCCTCTATTACCTCTTACGGTCTCACCGGTCCGCGTTCACATTGGCTGGGAACAGACTTAACCGCGGTGGCAGGAAGTTCTTTTTTGTATGCAAGCGGTGATGCGGACCGTGCTCCGCTCAGAATAGGAGTTCCCCACAGTTTTCTTCATGGTGCTGCTGACGCCGCTGCAGCGAGTTTGGTCGCCCTTCAAGAACGGAATCGAAGCGGCATAGGTCAACACATCGACGTCTCGGCTCAGGAATCTGTAACCATTGGATTTCCTCAGAACGTCGCGCCGATGGAGAATGCCTTACCTGCTGACCGAATGGCGGGGGGCATCAGGATCGGCGGGATGGAAATCCCACTGTTGTTCCCGTGTCTGGATGGCTACACCATTTGTGTGATCCTGCCCGGGGTAGCGTTCGCACCGTTTTGTCGCCGACTCACCGATTGGTTGGAAGAAGAAGGTGCCAGCGACGAGAATCTTCGATCCGTTGACTGGGTCAACATCGGAGTTCAGTTGTTCGCTGGTGAGGTGAGCTTTGATACGGTCGCAGCCGCGTTCGCAACCTATGGGCGTTTCCTTGCATCAAAATCCAAAGCCGAACTATGGGATGCAGCGTTAGAACGCAATCTTCTCATTACGCCATCGATGACGATCGCTGACCTAGTCGACTACGAACATCTCGAAGCTCGCGAGTTTTGGGATGTTGAGCCTAATGGCCGAGGCGGCGAAGTGAAGTACCCGGGTGAACTAGTGAAGTTCAAGAACAACAGCGCTAGTTTCCCCGGACGACCTCCCACTTTGGGTGAACATAACGACTCAATTGCGTTGGAACGACAAACCCAAATTCACGTCCGCGAACCGGCCACTGATTCGTTACCTCTCGAGGGGTTGAAAGTTGTTGAGTTCTCCTGGGTGATCGCAACTCCATCCGCTGTTCGAATTCTCTGCGATTACGGGGCCGATGTAGTCAAGGTAGAGACCGCGAGCCGGCCCGACACCATGAGAACGGTGAATCCCTTTGTCAACGAAGACCCGCATCCCGACAACAGTGTCGGCTACGGCGTGTATAACGCTGGGAAGCGCAGTTTGAGTCTCGACCTCAGTAAACCGGAAGCAAAAGATGTGGTTTATGACCTGATTCGTTGGGCTGATATCGCTACAGAATCTTTTGCGCCAGGCGCTATGGAGCGACTGGGTTTCGGTTACGAAGTGCTCTCAGAAATCAACCCGGCGTTGATCATGCTTTCCAGCTCTTTGCTTGGACAAAGCGGTCCTCACTCAACACTTGCCGGCTACGGGTATATGGCTGCGGCAATCGCTGGCTACTACGAACTGACCGGTTGGGCCGATAGGCCGCCTGCTGGGCCCTACGGCCCGTACACAGATTTTTTGGCTCCGCGGATAGTGGTGTCGTCACTGATGGCTGCTTTGGAGAAACGGAGGGAAACTGGGCTCGGTGAGTACATCGATCTGTCACAAACGGAGTGTGCGTTGCACTACTTGGCTCCCGCAATCTTGGATCAAAATGTCAACGGGCGAACAATCCAGCGATCCGGAAATGACGATCCGAACATGTTCCCCCACGGGGTGTTCCCCGCTCATGGCGACGACTCGTGGCTAGCGATCGCTTGCTCAGATGACAGTTGGCCACGGTTAGCTCACTTGTTGGAGCTCGGTGAGTTCGCGGAGGCCGACCAGGAGACTCGTCGCGGGCAGTACGCAACAATTGACGAGCAGATAAGTGCCTGGTCGTCAGTTCGCGACAGCACCACTGCTGCCGAGGAACTCCAAGCATTGGGGGTGGCGGCTTATCCGGTGCATGATGCTGCTGGAACCAACTCAGATCCTCAGCTAGCTCACCGGCAACACCAGATCCAGGTTCCGCAAAGTCACGCGGGTCAAATGTGGACTCATTCGTGCAGAACGAAAATGTCACGTACACCCGCAGTGCTCAATCGAGGCGGCCCGTGTTTGGGTGAGGATAATTTTGAAGTGCTGAGTGAATTGCTGGGGTACTCAATAGACCAAATCGCTAATTTAGCTGCGGCGGAGGTACTCGAATAGCACTCTCAGCTCCTTAGTTGGAACTCCACACAAGCGGATACTGGTCGCTGTCGAGTTGATCGCCGTCACCGTGTGTGTCAGACCGAAGGTGGCCTTGGGTTCCCTTGCGGGTGTCGTATACAGCGTCGTCACCGCAGTATCGCACGGTGTAGCCGCGGCGACGCACGTCGCTGCGGAGGTTACCTCCGGCCCCATGGACCGTCATTGCGTGAAACGCGTAGACATCGCCCGGCTCTAATTCCCAGGTGATGATTTCGTAGTTGTCGCGCGCCGCTTCTATGTCTGGGATGTCGACATAGTCGGGGTTTCTTTCGTATTGCCCGTGCCCTGACGTTTTGCCGAATGTCTCTGGTTGGTACCAGATATCCCACGCGTGGGAACCCTTAATGAATTCGAGACCTCCGCTTTCAATAGTGACGGCGTCGAGCGCCACCCAAAAAGACATAATTTGTTGGCCCCTTACAGGCCAGTACGGCAAGTCGTTATGCCAGCGAGTTCGATTTTCGGTTCCTGGTTCCTTTACAAAAAGCTGATCGTAAAAGAGGTTGACCTTCGAAGACTCAAAAAACTGTGCAGCTAACGACACCAACGGTCCTTGAGTGCAGAATCGTTCCATTTCTGGATCGGTTTCCCAGATTCTGATGTTGCCGTGGAATCTGCCTACACCGCTATCGGGTACGTAACCATGGAAATATGGTCCCGGTTCGTTGATGTCGCGTTCGATGGCCGCTTCAAGAACCCCCAGCCACTCTTCGCTTACTACGTTCCTCAGAGGCACGGCTCCATCTCGGGCACACGCGTCGCGCTCTTCTTCAGTTACCTCGTAGTTCATTCATTGACCTCGTTGTGTGATTCAAACAGTAGGCCAATAACTGAGTGGCCGTGCCTCTGGTGGTGGTACCCGTCGACCATCTAGCTGCCTGAGATCGTCAACGAGAACACTTCGAGTGTCAGCTGGGTCAATTACCTCATCAATTCTGAGTGTCCCCGCGGCTTCATATGGTGATGTTGCGAGCGAGATTTCCGACACCATTCTCTCGCGCTCCGCCTCTGCTTCATCTGGGTCTAACTGATCAAGCCTGGATGAATATGCGACGTTGACTCCAACATCTGGGTCCATGAAACCAATTTCGGCACCGGGCCATGAATACAGACCCGAGGACCCTAAACCAGAGCCGTTCATCGCGGGGAACGCCAAACCGAACCCTTTACGGAGGGTCACGGTCAACGTTGGGGTGGACATATTGCCTAACGCTTCTACGAAACGTATCGCCAGTGACAGTATGCGGTCATGTTCGACTGCCTTTCCGACCATGAAACCCGGCACGTCCATCAAGAAGATCACAGGCAAATTAAACGCATCGCATAAACACATCAGCCTGATGGCTTTTCGGCACGCTTCTGGATCCAGAACTCCGGCGTTGAACATGGGGTTGTTGCCGACGATTCCCACCGAGAAGCCGTCTAAGCGTCCCAAACCAGTGGTGAGGTTTCGCGCATAGCCAGGCTGCAATTCCATGAACGTTCCGGGGTCTAAGAGCGCAGCGCTGAATCGACGCATGTCATATCCGCGGGTCCTCTTTAATGGAACCATGCCTGCCAGCGATTCGTCGGGTTCTAGGTTGGCTCGATATTCGCTTCGCGGCGCGTTCGTCCACGCGTTTGATGGGAGGTACGAAAGCCACTTCCGAACCGCTTCGTAACCCTCCTCGAAAGTGTCCACGCCTACGTCGATTTGACCTGTAATTCGAGAATGTACGTCGACTCCACCTAGTTCTTCGAAGCCAATGATTTCTCCAGTTGCCACTTCGAAGACCCTGGGCGATGTGACTGCTAGGACTGAACCGCGTACCTGTACAACGAAGTCAGAGAATGCTGACTGGAAGGAGGAACCACCGAAACTTTGCCCAACGATCATGGTTGCCATTGGGATTTGGCGTCGCCGTTGTGTGAGTTCTGGGTCCGGAGCCACATCGGCTATGCCCTCAGCGCCGATCAGGTCAGGAATGCGTCCTCCGCCCGTTTCGCCGATGTACACATAGGGCATACCTCGTTCAAGAGCACGTTCGTAGATTCGATGCAGTCGCCGGCTACCAACAATCGCGCTGGAACCCTTCTTTACAGTGATGTCGTCACCACCTATGGCGACAGGGCGACCATCGATTCGACCCTCACCTCCGACTTTGCCGTCGCCGGGAGTGTTATGTCGGTCTTCTAGACGCATGGACCTACCGTGGGTGCCCAACTCACGAAACGAATCACTGTCCAAAACCCCGTCTATGTGATCTCGAATAGTGGGCGTTCCCTCTGCTCGCATTCGGGCCACTCGGTCTGCGCCGCCCATCTCTTCGCGAATACGTCGTCGTCGTTCATGTAGATCTGCGACCGGGTCAAGTGGGTTGTCGTTTTCTTCTTCAGTCATATGTTCCTCGGGGTAAGTCGACAGTTCAGCACGTTCTGTCGACTTGCGCTGAAGCCTGACACTACGATCGGCTTTCCAGGTGATTGGGAAGCCGGGGGGCTGAGATGTTGTCGCATTACCGTGTGCTTGACCTAACGGACGATCGGGGTCACTTCGCTGGCTTCTTGTTAGCGCAACTTGGTGCCGATGTTATTGCCATCGAACCACCTTCCGGTCAGCGTTCGCGACACCTGCCACCCTTCGCGAACGGTGAAGAAAATCCCGAATCCTCACTTCAGCATTGGGCCTACAATCGAGGCAAACGATCGGTTGTGATTGATGACGCACAACAGCTTCTGGAATTAGCGGGAACAGCTGACGTCCTCATTGAGTGCGGGGCCATGGATATTGACCTCGACGCGTTGCGCGCCACCAACCCTTCACTTGTGACGGTTTCGATGAGTAATTTCGGAAGCGAAGGCCCCAAAGCAGGTTGGGTCGGCACAGATCTCACCCTCAGTGCAGCAGCTGGCCCTATGTCGCTCAACGGTTACCGCGATAGAGCCCCAGTGCGGATCTCAGCCCCTCAGGTCTGGGTCAACGCCGGCTCCGAAGCTGCTTGCGCAGCGCTTATCGCGTTAACCGAAAGAAAGGTCAGCGGTCTCGGACAACACGTTGACGTCTCGGCTCAAGAAGCAATGATTTTGACCGCCCAGGGATGGCTAGCCCCTTCACTGTGCGACAACCCTCCCGCCCAACGAACCGGCGGCGGCTTCGAACTATTGGGGATGGTCGAATTCCGGTTCGTCTACGAATGCGCGGACGGTCACGTAACCATCACCTTCTTACCTGGTGTCTTAGTCGGTTCATTTACGAACCGTTTACTCGAATGGGTCCAACAAGAAGGACACCTAGACGACGACCTCGCAGAAATCGATTGGGTTGACCTGCTTACTGATCGAGATCTCGAAGATGTCGCATCAATCACAGAACGAACCGCTCAATGCCTTGCAAACGCTCTTCTTTCTCACACAAAACACGATCTGTTTTCCATGGCTCAACGAGACAAGCTGCTCCTAGTCCCCGTCATCACTCCTGCCGATGTTCTCGAAACGCCCCACTATGCCGACCGGCAGTTTTGGGACGAAATCAAAATGGATCAAGTCGAAACACCAGTGCGATTTCCAGGCCCATGGGCTCACGGAACTCCCACAGGCGTTAAACGGCTGGGGAAACCACCGCTATTGGGTGAACATACCGACGAAGTCCTGAACGAAACCCGAGAGTTAGAAAACATAGAGGGCGATATCACTAATACGAAACTCCCATTCGAAGGAATCACCATTCTCGACTTCACATGGGTATATGCAGGTCCCTTCGCCACTCGCATGTTGGGGTATTACGGCGCCCGAGTTATCCGAGTGGAATCTCAGACGCGACCCGACCAGGTGCGCACATCCGGGTTGAGTCGAGACCCGGAGGACCCTGAGGGCCCCGAGAACAGTCAACAATGGCATTCAATCAACGCCCACAAAGAGAGCTTGCAAATCAATCTGAAAGTCCCCGAGTCACGACAAGTCGTTTTGGATCTGGCAACAAAATGCGATGTCGTAGTTAACGCTTTTTCTGCAGGGGTACTTGACCGCGTCGGGTTAAGCCCATCAGACCTATTGGAAGTGAACCCACGCTTAATTGTCTGTTCGACAACACTTTTCGGTCAGAGCGGACCCTTATCCCCTATCCCCGGTTTCGGCAACATGGGTGCTGCTACAGGCGGTTATTACGAGTTAACTGGCTGGGCAGATCGTCTCCCAGCTGGTCCCTTCCTCGCTTACACCGACGCCACTTCCCCGCGCCTTACAGCGGCACTGCTTATGGCGGCTTTAGATCACCGCGAGCGGAGCGGCGATGGCATGGTTCTTGATTTCTCCCAAGCGGAGGGCGGCATTCACTTCTTAACCGAAGCGATTCTTGATCAAGAGGTCAATGGGTTCCCTCAGAGTCGAATTGGCAATGCCGACCGATGGATGACGCCACACTCGGTGTACGCGTGTCGCGACGGCATCGACGATGAATGGGTTGCTATCGCTTGCGAAAATGATGACCAATGGGCGGCGCTTGCTGCAGCTATAGACGCCGGGGAGTTATCCGATTTGGCTGTATCGCAGCGTCGTGAGCGAGAAGGCGAACTAGACGAGTTAATCCAATCTTGGTGCTTTTCTAGGAGTGCAACTGAAGTCACTGAGATTCTTCAGCGCGAAGGGGTTCCAGCCCATCAAGTTCAGAACAGCCCGGAAGTAACCTCTGATGAACAGCTGATCTACCGCAACCATTTTGTTGAAGTGCCTCATGAGATATATGAGACGACATGGGCCGAACAATACGGGTTTCGTTTATCGAAAAGCGATGGAACACCAACAAGAAGCGGTCCGCTGTGGGGAGAGCACAATTTTGAAATCCTGGCCGATCTTTTGGGTTACGACGGGGATCAGATCGCGGATCTTGTGATAGCCGGAGTACTTGAGTAGCGATTGCTCTAGCGAGCACCAAATTTCCCTGCAGCAAAAGCCCGCCTTTAAGCATTAGACCACTCGACACCACGCCACGAGGCTTCGTTATCGCCGCTCCTAGAAGAGCTTTCGGTTTCCTCTAAGCAAGGATCTCTTTAGCTATCTACATTGTGTCCAACACATTTGGAGGTTTGTGATGACTGGGCGTATGACTGACAAGGTTGCGATCATTACCGGCGGCGCATCGGGAATTGGGCGAGCATGCTGTCTTCGCTTCGCTGAAGAGGGCGCCAAAATCGTGGTCGCCGACATAAATCTGGAGCGCGCTAGCGCGGTCGCAGATGAAATCACTTCTGCAGGAGGCGAGGCAATCGCTTTGACAGTTGACACTTCGATACCTGAAGAGGTGGCGGCGATGGCAAGCGGAGCTGTCGATAGTTTCGGCAGGGTTGATGCCTGCGTGGCTGCGGCAGGAATTTCTCATGCCGGTTATGTGAGCCGTGAAGCTACAGAGCAGGCAGGCGCTGATCGTCACGATCGTAAAGACATGATGTTGATCGATAAATCCCTATCAAATTGGCAACGCGTCTTGGATGTCAATCTCACTGGAGTGATGTTGACCAATCAGTTAGTAGCTCAGCAAATGGCTAAGTCTGACGGAGGCGCCATTGTCAACATCGCATCCGTAGCCGGGAAAACGGCATTGATGGGAGCCTCGGACTATTGCGTCTCTAAGGCCGGCGTATGGATGTTGACGAAATGCGGCGCTATAGAACTCGCCCGACACGGTATCCGCGTCAACGCTGTTGGCCCCGGCTACATAAAGACCTCAATGAGTGGCGCTGCCACCAGCAACGAAGCCTGGGTTGAAGACAGAATTAAAGAAACACCTCTCCGACGGCTTGGGGAACCGTCAGATATAGCTAATGCGTGTCTCTATTTGTGCAGTGAAGAAGCAAGCTTTGTTACCGGTGAAATCATCTTTCCAGATGGCGGACTGATCGCCGATAGTCGTTCATAAAGCGGAGCGATATGAAGAAACTAACTGTCTTGCCTACGAGTGGCCACAACATCACAATTCCTGTTGGGCGTTGTAGCCGTCTAGCGTCTTTCTCATGCTGAAAGTCGCTGTAGAACCAGATTGCTGGCGGCGCCAGTCCCTAGTCAGTGCTGTCGAGGCCGGAGGAGGGAACGTAGCCAGCCCCGACGAAGCAGAAGTATTGGTGTGGGCTGAGCCGGCGAGAGCTGACCTCCTTCCACCAATGCTCGACGAAAATCCCAACATCGACTGGGTTCAGTTGCCCTACGCAGGGATTGAGCCGTTCCTTGAGATGCTTCGTTCTCGACCACACCTCACTTGGACCTGCGGCAAGGGTGTTTACGCTTCGCCAGTCGCAGAACACGTTTTGGCTCTCGCTTTGGCGGGATTCCGGTCAATCCATACTTACGCTCGCGCTGACAGGTGGTCAGACCCTGAGGGCCAGAATTTGATTGGAGCGAAGGTAACTATTCTCGGTGGCGGGGGAATCACCGAAGAGCTCTTACCGTTGTTAGCGCCTTTTCGTTGTGAGGTAACGGTCGTACGTAATCAAGTGGTTGCAATGGAGGGTGCTGCTCAGGTAGTCGACGGCGGTGATCTTCACGATGTGCTCCCAACATCAGATCTTCTCGTTCTCGCTCTCGCATTGACTCCTGAGACCACTGGAATCATCGGCAAACAGGAACTGGATCTACTTCCCGAGCATGCGTGGATAGTGAATGTCGCCCGGGGCGGTCACATAGTGACTGCAGATCTGGTGGAAGCATTGCGGGACGAAGTAATCGGGGGTGCCGCTCTTGATGTCACCGACCCAGAACCCTTGCCTGAGGACCACCCTCTGTGGGCGTTAGAGAATTGCATCATTACCCCTCATATAGGAAACACACCTGAAATGGGTATCCCGCTGCTTGCAGAGAGGGTGACCGAAAACGTGCGGCGACGCATCGCTGATCTGCCTCTGATAGGACCGGTAGACGTTGATAGGGGCTATTGACCGTCAAGCTCGAAGAGTGGCTTGGTGGGTGCTCTCCACCGCTTCGATACAACGTTGACGCACTGCTCCGACTTCCTCATCAGTCATTGTTTTATCGTTCGCTTGCAACCTGAGAGAAAACGCCAACGAACGCGCACCTTCATCTAACTGCTCGCTACGAAAAACATCGAATAAGCGCAACGATTGGAGTTCTTCACCTGCGGCGTCGCGCAGAGTTGTCTCTATTTCTGAGGCCTGAACCTCATCGGCCACCACAAAAGCTAGGTCGACGTCACTTGAAGGAAACGTGGAGACTGGTTGGTAAGGGGTGCCCTGCACAGAAATGGCAGCTTCGATAACTAGGTCAAGTCTGATGTTGAGCCAGGCACATCTGTCTTCAATTTCGTAGTTTCGTAAAACGGCGGGATCGATTTCTCCAACCGACCCCACTTCTGTGTCTCCGAGATTGATTCGAGCTCCTCTAGTGGGGTGCAGTCCCGCTAGACCGTCAGTGTTGATCAAGCTGAATTCCAGTTTGAGCGCGGATCCTAAAGCTTTGAGCAGTGAGGTCGCCGCGAAGGCATCTGCGTTGGATATCAGCGCTCCTAGATGCTCGCTCTCGATCGGTAATGTCGACGAGTCATCTGAAACCTCGAACACAGCTCCGGTTTCAAATAACTCCACCCCGGTGTTTCGATGCGAATAGTTATATGACACTGCTGTCAATAGCCCGGGCAGCAGGGAGGGCCTTAGAACCGATTCCTCAACTGCTAATGGGTTAAGTAAGAGCACCGGCTCTTCAACAACCAGACCGGCTCTGTTGATGTCACCTGGAGCCAGGAATGGGTTGGGCATTGCTTCGATGAGTCCTGCACCAGTCATAATCTGTCGGATCACTCGGCGAAGCTTTTGTTCTGGGGATAGCTGACCTGCGTCTGGAGATCGAGGAACCGTGGTCCCCAATCTTCCATAGCCGTAATGACGTGCTATCTCTTCGGCAACATCGGTTTCGGTTTCAGTGTCGGGTCGAAATGAGGGGATCGTTACCAGTTGGACATCCTCGTCATCGGTCGGTTCGACACCGAAGCCAATAGGAGTGAGTAGGTTTCGTATTTCTTCAGACAAGAATTCTCGACCAAGCAACATGCTGACTCTGGAAGTTCTCACTGGAACTGAGATGGTGTCGCGAGTCGTGCCTGCCACATCAAGCACTTCTCCCACCACTTCAATCCCACCCGGAGTAATTTCGTTGAGTAGGTCACAAAACCGTTCGACGGCGGTCACGCTTATCTGCCAATCGGTGCCCCGTTCAAATCGGGCTGATGCTTCCGACCTCAAACCGAGTCTCTGCGAAGTTCTAGCTATCGACTCCGGTTCCCAGCAGGCGAGTTCCAGCAGAACGGAGTTAGTGCTGTCAGATATCTCCGTCGAAGCACCACCCATTACGCCAGCAATGCCAATGGGTTCATCTGCCTCGTTGACGATCAACCCATCGTTGGGTTGAAGTGTGCGCTCTTGATCGTCAAGGGTTGTGATCTTTTCTCCCGCTGTTGCCCGCCGCACGCCTATATGGCCGTTTGGAAGAAGCGACAAGTCGTACGTGTGGTTGGGGGTTCCAAGTTCAAGCATCACATAGTTGGAGACGTCGACAACAGAATTGATGGGACGCATCCCCAACAAGGTCAAACGCATTTGCATCCATAGAGGGGACTCTCCAACGTTGACACCTGTTAGTACTCGGCCCGTAAATCTCGGGCATAGGTCTCCATCAGTAATTTCGATGCTCGCTAGACGTTGCTCGGAACCTGTTGAAGCTACCGATCGTTCAGGGATTTGAAATGGAACATTTAGTCGAGCTGCCAAGTCCCGTGCCACGCCCGCGATTGACATCGCATCCGGACGATTGGGATTGATCTCAAGATCCCACAAAACATCCCCAACGAGCCCGAGCTCTTGCATTAGCGGGGCCCCTGTCTCAAGATTGTCGGGCAAAATCATGATGCCGTCATGGTCGGCACCTAAGCCCAGTTCCGCAGCAGAGCAGCACATGCCGTTAGACATCTCCCCTCGCATTTTTCTCTGCGCGATTTCCATGCCGTCAGGCATAACTGTGCCAATAGTCGCGAACGGGATCAGGTCACCGACCGACATGTTGAATGCTCCGCAGCAAACTTGCATTGGTTCGCCGTTATCTATTTCGACGTCAACAAGTTGGATTCTGTCTGCTTTCGGGTGGGGCCTAAGGTCAGCGACTCGCGCTACTACGACGCCATCAAGTGAGTGGAGGATTTGCGTCTCTTCAACCGCCATCCCCAAGTCGCTCATATGGTCTGCCAGTTCGTGAGGGTCCCCTTCAATAGGGGCGAACTCACGTAGCCAAGAGAGGAGAACTTTCATTTCGCAACCTCCCTAGAACTGCTTAAGAAATCTGACGTCGTTGGTGTACATGTCTCTTAAGTCTTTGATGCCATATCGCATCAGAGCTAAGCGGTCTATTCCGAAACCAAAGGCGAATCCCGTCCACTCTTCACTATCAACTCCGCAGTTTGCGAGAACGTTCGGGTGCACCATTCCACAGCCACCTAGCTCAATCCACCCGGTTCGTTGGCAGGTCTGGCATCCTGCTCCTTCGCAGATCACGCAGGTGATGTCGAACTCGGCGCTCGGTTCGGTAAAGGGGAAGTAGGAAGGTCGCAAGCGACTACTTATGGCTCCTCCGAAATAAGCAGCGGTGAACTCATTTAAGGTTCCTGCTAAGTCGGACAAACTGATGCCTCGATCTACGACGAGTCCTTCTATCTGATGGAACACCGGCATGTGACTGGCATCGGCGGTATCTCGCCGAAACACACGTCCTGGACAAACTGTGTAGATCGGTGGAGCAGTTGATTCCATGACTCGCACCTGCACCGGTGAAGTGTGAGTGCGAAGCAAGATGTTTGTTGCTTCTCCCCCTTCGCCATCGCCTATCTCGGTGCGTTCACCAAGATCCAAATAGAGCGTGTCGAACATTGACCTGGCAGGGTGCGCAGCTGGAAGGTTTAAGGCCTCGAAGTTGTACCAGTCTGTCTCTGCTTGTGGTCCTTCGGAGACTGTGAATCCCATTCCGACGAAGACATCTTCGAGACGTTCCATGGTTTGCGTTACCAAGTGCAGATGACCACGAGCTGGCGCTTGTAGTGATTCGGTGAGATCGAGTCGTTCTGCTTCCAACTGCACTCGACGATTCGCCGACTCAAACGTGTCTCTAGCCGATGCGTGTGCTTCGCGGACGGCCTCTTGCGCTTGGTTCAGAGCTTGCCCAACGGTTGCTCGTTCTTCTGCGTCAACTTCGGCCATCAGGCGTTTGAGACCGCCTAGTGTCGACTTCTTTCCAAAAAGCATCGGCTCTATAGCTTTCAAGCTTTCCAGGTCGCCTGTTTTCTCAATCTCGCTAATCGCAGCGGCCTGTGCTTCAGCTATTTGCTCGTAGACACTCACACTGTGAAGGATACGGCCAGTGGGGCGGCTACCCGAAGTCAATAACGCAATGAGTTGCCATTGGTAATTTCATTAGCGCATGCGGTACATGATCAATCCGGCTGCAACTGCAACATTTAATGATTCAACGAAGGGTCCCATGGGCACGCTGACAAAAGCATCGGCCCTACTCGCTACCACTTCCGATAAGCCGTGAGCTTCGCTTCCCATAACGAGCGCCATGTGTTCTGAGAGCGGTAGTGCATCAAGTTCCGTGTCGCCTTTTGAGTCGGTGGCGACGACAACGTGGCCTGCTTCACGCAGCGCGTCAAGGCCAGACACAAGATCAAAGTTTCGAAGAGACTGCAATGCGAACGACGTACCAGCGCTAGCTCGAATCGCTTTCGAGCTCCACAGGTCCGCTGTTCCTTTCGAAGTGGCAATAGCGTCGAACCCGGCCGCGACGGCCGTGCGAGCAATAGCCCCCAAATTGCCTGGGTCTTGGACAGCGTCGATTACCACTACACGTCGGCACTGTGCCAGGGAATCAACATCTGCTTCTTTGATGGTCACCACTGCAAGTATCCCTTGTGGAGATCCGCTGTCCGCGACTCGATCCAATACTTCTTTCTCAACCTCGAAGCACGACACATCCGACCCTTCGAAGCCCTCGGCAATGCTTAGTTGGTCTGAGCAGTAGAAGATGTCTTGGAGATCAGCGCCAATCTCTGTCGCTGTGGTTATGGCGCGCGGGCCTTCAATAACCGCTTGGTGTTCGCTGTCTCGAAAACGACGATCGCTGACCAGGCGCCTGAGGCGCTTAAGTCGGGGTGATTGGGAGGAAAGAGTCAGCTTGCTTGCCGGGCTGACTCAGCTTTTGCGACTAGCTTGCTAAACGCTTCAGGGTCGTTAACGGCCATCTCAGACAATATTTTGCGGTCGACCTGAACTCCAGCGGCATTGAGACCATTTACAAGCTTGCTGTAGCTAGTTCCGTTCTGTCGGGCCGCTGCATTAATTCTCTGAATCCACAGTCTCCGAAATTCACCTTTACGGGCTCGACGGTCCCTGAACGCGTAGTTACCGCTGTGCATAACTTGCTCGTTCGCCGCTCTATATGAACGACTCTTATTGCCGTAATAGCCCTTGGCTTGTTGCAAGGTCGCTTTCCGGCTCTTTCTGCCTGCTACAGAACGCTTTACTCGTGCCACTTGACGTCTCCTCTAAGAATCGTTTCTACTTGCCCAACATCTTGTTGATGCGCGGCAGATCGGCTTTGCTGATTTCACCTTCGAGCGCCAAACGGCGCTTCCTTTTAGCGGACTTCTTTTCGAGGATGTGGTTTCTGCCCTGCTTGCGCCGGACAAGTTTGCCGGAACCACTGGTTTTGAACCTCTTTTTGGCTCCACTGTGTGTCTTCATTTTGGGCATAACGTTTCCTTATCGGAGGGTTCGAGAGTTCTGTTTTTCAGATATCGGGGCGTCGCCCCGCTCCCTAGGGGTTTGGATCTTCTTCGTTTTGCTTTCGGCGTTGTTTCGCTGTCTTATCGGGACTCAGGACCATGGTCATGTTGCGGCCGTCTAGCTTGGGAAATTGGTCTACCTTTCCGACTGTTTCCACGCTCTCTGCAACTCGTTCAAGAATTTCTCGGCCCAATTCTGGATGGAAGACTTCTCTTCCTCGGAACATGATGGTGATTTTGACTTTGTGACCATCTGAGAGGAACTTCTCTACTTTGGTCGTCTTGGTGTCGAAATCTCCTTGGCCAATCTTCGGCCGATATTTCATTTCCTTTAGGGAAACGGAACTTGCCTTCTTTCTTGACTCCTTCGCCCGTTGAGATGACTCATACTTAAATTTGCCGTAGTCCATGATCCGACATACCGGAGGATTGGCGTCTGGGGCCACCTCCACTAAGTCGAGATCTAGTTCTTGGGCAATGTTCAGTGCTTCTGGCAAGGGTTTGATACCGATTTGTTCCCCGTCTGGGGCTACTAGTCGGACCTCCCGCACTCGAATCTCTTCATTGATCCGAGCGTCGCCTTCATCTGGGCGTGCTATGGCCTTACTCGCTTAACCAAGGACATTCTCCTAGTCCGTTGATGGCGCCTCCCGCTAAATAACGAAAGGCGGACACATTTGGTGTCCGCCTCACATATCGGTGTCTGCCAACAGCCGAAACTGTTTGCCGAACCGACAGGGACCACATCACACCTCTCGGTGGACCGGTGGGGGCGAAACCCCTCTTGTATCTGTTGTTGAGGGCGTAGGGTAGCAGGGTAAAGACAAATTCCGAACTAGCAGTAGCCATCTTTGGTTGCTGCGCCAGTACGAAAGAGGGCACGTGAGCAGCTTTTGGACTCCGTCTGGAGAGCATGAAGTTCCCAATGAAGACAACGGGGGCGGGGCCTTCGATCCTCAGGTCTCAGGAGTGGGAGACTCCGAAATAGACCCTGAGACTGCCGCAGCAATGGAGCAGCAGCTCCGAGAAGCTCAAGAGCAGTTACTTTCCGTGCCGGCGGGCCAAATCGTAGCTAACCACGTGATCGGCCTGTTCGAGTTAGCGGCTCTCCACCTTCGGGTTGATCCTCCGAATCTGGATGAGGCGCGACTCCCAATTGACGCTATGGGCATCTTGGTGGAACAACTTGGTGATCAGCTACCCGAACATCAAACCTTGGCCGCAGCGCTGCATCAAATCCGACTTGCGTTTGTCGAAGTGCAAAATCAGACACCTGATGACGAAACTTGATGTGCTCCGGTTCTAGGGAACAATCTTCGAGATAGGTAACTCGATCACATCGGTGGCTCCCAGCTCGAGGAGTTGAGGAATCAAAACGTTGATGTCGCTTTTGTTAACAACTGTCTCTACTGCGAAACCTCCCCCATCCCACAATTCGTTAACAGTTGGCGCCTTCATTGACGGAAGCACACTGATCACTGCATCGAGTTCTGAAGCTCCGACATTTAACTTCATGAGCACTCGTCCTCGAGCATCCAATACTCCGTCCAACAATGTTTTGATCTGCTCCATCGCTTTGCGTTTGTCGGGATCTTCATAAGAGTCGTTGTTGGCAAATATTTCGGTGTAGCTCGTCAAGATCTCATCGATGATTTTGAGGCCGGCGGCTTTTAAAGCACTTCCCGTCTCAGTTAAGTCGACAACCGCATCCACGATCTCAGGTGCCTTTGCTTCTGTCGCCCCGTAACTGAGTTGCACGTCAGCCTCGACGCCTGCTGCATCAAAGTGGCGCTTGGTCAACTCGGGGTATTCACTCGAAACCCTCACTCCTTGAGGTAAATCTTTGATGCTTTCATATTCGCTGTCAGCTGGAACCGCTACGACAATCTTCACCGGCTTGGCCGTAACTTTCGAGTACTTGAGTTCACCAAGCGAGGTGACATCGCTACCGGTCTCTTCGATCCAGTCTCGACCAGCGATCCCAACATCGAACAAACCATTGGCGACGTATACCGGGATTTCTTGTGGTCGCAGAATACGTACTTCAGCGATCCTTGGGTCATCTATCGTCGCTCGGTAGTCAACATCACTGCTTCGACGAACAGTAAGGTCGGCCTCTTCGAACAACTGAAAGGTTGCCTTTTCTAGAGAACCCTTCGGTAACACAAGTTTCAGCATGGTGTTGACGGTACCGGTCCAGGTAACTGAATCAGCAGTTAATTTCTTGATTCGCCAGTAACGCGCGACGCTAAAGCCGGTAGCTATCTCAAAATGTTCAATCGACCGATAAGTCGTCGAGACCTTGGATCATGTGCCCAAGCCGCGCATTTTTGGTTCGTAGGTAGTCCAAATTTTCCGAAGTAGCACCGGTGTTAGTAGCGACCCGCTCGACAATTTCTAGTCCGTAACCCTCAAGGCCACCGATCTTCTTGGGGTTGTTAGTCATGAGACGCATCTTTGTGACTCCGAGCTCTACAAGTATTTGGGCTCCAATGCCGTATTCTCGACTGTCGATCGGCAGACCCAATTCCAGATTGGCGTCGACCGTGTCTCGCCCTGCGTCTTGAAGATGGTAAGCAGCCATTTTGTGGCCAATACCGATGCCTCGGCCCTCGTGGCCACGCAGGTAGACCAGCACACCGGCTCCGGATTCAGCTATTGCGTCGAGAGCAGAGTGAAGCTGGCTTCCGCAATCGCAACGCATGGATGCGAGGATGTCTCCCGTCAAGCATTCGCTGTGAACCCGAACCAAGACGGGTTCCTCAGCCCCCATAATTTGACCAAACACCAAAGCTAGGTGTTCAGTTTCGTCGAAATCTCGAAAAACGTGGGCCGTGAACTCTCCGTACACGGTTGGAATCCGCGCTTGGGATACGGGGTCAACGAGACGTTCGTTCGCTCGCCGATAACGAATCAAATCTGCTATTGAAATCAGCAAAAGATCGTGTTCTTCACAGAATTCTACGAGGTCCGGCAAGCGAGACATGGTGCCGTCCTCGTTCACGACTTCGGCTAGAACTCCCGCAGGTTCGCACCCAGCTAGCCGCGCTAAGTCAACCGCTGCCTCCGTATGACCAGCGCGTTTTAGAACGCCACCTGGTCGGTATCGAAGAGGTAGGACGTGACCGGGACGAACAAAATCATGTGGTTCACTACTTGGAGAGGCCAACAAATTCAGTGTTCTTGAGCGATCCCCCGCTGAGATTCCAGTGGTGGTTCCTTCCGCCGCGTCGACTGTGATGGTGTAAGCAGTTCTCATCGGTTCGGTGTTGATAGCCACCATCAGGGGAAGGGCTAGTGCATCAAGTTGTTCACCGGTCATCGGCGCGCACAGCACACCCGACGTGTAACGAACGAAGAATGCGATGCTTTCCGGCGTGGCGTGTTCCGCTGCCATGATCAGGTCGCCTTCGTTTTCGCGGTCTTCGTCATCGACCACTACGACGATTTCGCCGCGCCCGATAGCTTCGATCGCGTCCTCCACTGCTGCCAGCGGCGAATCAGGATCTCCAGATTTTTGATTCCTTGATTTTGGTTTGGGCATCGCTCTGGACCTCTTCGGAGCCTTTATGAGCCGTTTCCAGCGTGGGGGGCTAGGAGCCGTTCGACATACTTGGCAATTACATCTACTTCTATATTTACGATATCGCCCTCAACATAGGTTCCGAGGGTAGTTACTTCGAGGGTATGGGGAATCAAAGCTACTGAAAACGCCTGCGCCGTGGTGTTGAAACAAGTCAAACTCACTCCATCCACCGTCACAGATCCCTTTTCCACAAAGTAACGCTCCAGATTTTCGGGGATTTCTATTCTTAAATCCGGTCCGGGTTCGAGAACAGTTCCGACGCCGTCAACGTGACCTTGGACCATATGCCCACCTAGCCGATCACTGGACCTGACGGCGCGCTCAAGATTTACAGGATCCCCAGGCTCTAAACGACCCAAGGAAGTTCGGCTAAGTGTCTCGGATACTACGTCCGCTTCCCACCAGCCGTCCCCAAGATCGACGACTGTCAGACAGCAACCATTCACCGATATAGAGTCATCGATTTTTGTTTCCTGGGTTACCGTCTGGGCCGCGAAACGATAACGATCACCGTCGTTGTCGACGAAAGACCCAAGCTCTTCGATCAATCCGGTAAACATCAATCTCCTTCTGCTGGTCGAAGCTCAACACGAATGTCAGTTCCTATGCTGCGAATGTCGCGAATATGCCCGCGCCATAGATCCGCCATTGTCGCAGAACCTGGACCTTCAAACACTGGCCGCCCGTCGTCGCCGCCCATCAATGCAGGCGCAACGTAAAAGATGTACTCGTTCACCAAACCCTCGGTATGGAATTGGGATGCCACACTCGCCCCTCCTTCGACAAGTAGATCAACGACACCTCGATCGCTGAGATCACGGAGAAGGACATCCAGCTCTCCCTCAACTTCCCAGCAAGGATGCACAGCTGACTTAGGAGGAGCTTTACCCAAGACAATTCGCTGGGGATCGGAACCCGATACCAGGCGTGTTGTTAGTGATGGATCGTCGGCTCGCACAGTTCCTGCGCCGACCAATATTGCGTCACATCTTGCTCGTAGCGAATGCACATCGCGCCGGGCCTCTTCGCTGGTGATCCATTCTGATGAACCGTCAGGGGCCGCGATTCTTCCGTCGAGAGTGAGAGCTACCTTGAGTACTACCCACGGCATTCCCGTCGTTCGCTGATACAGGTACGGCTCGAGCTGCGCCTCAACTAACTCTCGTTGAACTCCTGAGACAACTTCGAGACCGGCGTCGCGGAGCGCCTGTAGCCCCTTACCAGAAACTTTTTGGTCGGGGTCTTCAACACCGACCACTACGCGGCTGAAACCCGCTTCAACTATGTGATCCACGCATGGAGAAGTTCTGCCCTCATGGCAGCAAGGTTCAAGAGTTGTGGCTAGCGTCGCTCCCCTAGTCGTTTCACCAGCGAGATCAATAGCGATCCGTTCTGCGTGAAGACCCCCGGGCGGCTGAGTGGCCCCGTCGTATAACTGGCCGTCAGAGCCGAGCACTACGGCTCCCACCCAAGGGTTAGGGGCTGTCGTTCCTCTAACAGCCGCTGCGTTTTCTATAGCCCTCGTCATGAGATGGGCGTCGGAAAGAGGGTTGGAGGTATTCACCGTTAATGCAGCCGTTCGCCGTGAAGTAACCGTAAGGCATGGGGCAAGACGTCAGCGACCGCCTCAAAACATTCGACACACCCCGCTGTCGAGCCCGGGGTATTGATGATGATGGAGCCTCCTACGATCCCAGCTACGCCTCGGGATAACCGACCCAACGGATTTATTAGACGCATGGCTTCAGCTATTCCGGGTGCTTCTCTTTCTATTACTAGTCGGGTTCCTTCTGGAGTTAAGTCTCGTTCTGTGAACCCCGTTCCACCTGTGGTGACGATTAACCCATGAAAGTTACTTGTAAGACCAGTAAGAGCTTCCGCAACGTTTTGCACACCATCTGCTACGACCTTGTGCTCAACGACGTCATAGTTGTGGGAGCTGAGGGTCAGCACTAGGGCTTCGCCGCTTCGGTCCTCCCTAACCCCTTCAACCACTCCATCGGATACGGTCAAAACTTTGGCCAGTAAGGATTCATCGTGCCCATCAGAGCTGTCTGCGTGGTGTCCAGATTCGCCGTTTTTTTCATCTGAGGCCATATCCGGAGGCTACCGCTCTGACTTGTGAAGCATCGGACCGTATTGGGGAACTAAGTTTTAGGTATGAGTTACGCCAAAGACCGCACATATTTGGATGCCGACAGTCATCTGATGGAACTACCGGACTTTCTGACCGCTCACGCGGATCCAACGATTCGCGATCGAATTCCCAAGATTGATTTCGATGCTGGAGCGCGAAGCAGCGATTCTTGGGAAGAAGCAGCAAAAACCGGGGCTCACTCAGCTGAAACCGTTGCCGAACTGGTTGCTCTCGGAGATGGTCTTATCGCCGGACCGAAGGGCTATTACGCGCTGGGCGCCTTCAACAAAGAAGAACGTCGAATGGCGTTAGATCTCCTTGGTTTCGACCAACAATTTGTGTTCTCAACCTTTAGCGCGCCCATTGCGTTTGACCCTAAAGCCGACCTGGACATCCGTTACGGCGCAACGCGAGCTCATAACCGAGCAATGGCCGAATTCTGTTCTGATGATCCGCGTCTTATCGGAGTTGCTTTGCTTCCGTTGGATGAACCGGAAAACTCTATGGAGGAACTCGAGTTTGCAATATCTGAGGGCCTAGAAGCCGTGTGGGTGCCCCATAGACCTGCCGGTGGTGGTTCACCCGGACACAATGATCTTGACCCCTTATGGGCACGTTTAGCTGAGGCGGGAATCCCGTTTCTGCTGCACGTGGGCGGCAATCCGCTACAAATCAAACCCGACTGGATGAATACAGGTCGACCGATTCCGACAGATTGGATCGGCGGTGGCGAAAACGTTCGGGGTAAAGACATGATCGCCCTTCACCATGCTGCAGAGACCTTTGTTGGTGCGTTGGTCTTGGACGGCGTCTTACAGCGACATCCTGACTTACGCGGTGGCGTTATCGAACTTGGGGCAGGCTGGGTGCCGGCTCTCCTGCGACGTTTAGATTTGATCGCTCAAATCTGGAAACGATCAGAACCCGACTTGGAGGCGCTCAAGACGCCCCCGTCAGAGTTGATCTCTCAGCAAATGGCCTTCACCCCGTATCCCTTTGAAGATGTCGGCGCCATGATTCGCGAATCGAACCCCGATTTGTATCTTTTCTCGTCTGATTACCCTCATATCGAAGGTGGACGAAATCCGCTGGGTCGCTTCGAAACTTCACTTGAAGGTATGAGTGACGACGTGCAAAACAAGTTTTATTCACAGAACATGGCCACCCTGTTGGGTTCGTGACCACCGCCATCTGACCCGATCGAAACACCTGGTCTTCGGGTTTCGAAAGGAAGGTCTAGTGAAAGACGTCAACTTTGACGCTCAAACCGTCCGAGTAACCCTTCACATTCTGGCGGTCTGTGTTTGGGTTGGTGGGCAGATCGTCGTAGGGGCAATTGTTCCTGCACTCAAACGGGTGAACCCTGATGCCGTGAGTCATGTTGCAAGGGCGTTCGGACGGATCGGCTGGCCATTTTTTGGGCTTGCCGTCTTCACCGGCATATGGAACATGGTGTCTCTGCCAGGAACCAGCGCAAGCTGGAATGCGCTACTGGGCATCAAGATGCTCTTGGTGGCAATTTCCGGTGCAGGAGCTTGGCTTCACCAGTCCACTAACAGAGTTTCTGTGAGAGGAGCGAGCGCTGGCGTAGCTCTTCTTGCTTCCCTGGCCGCCCTCGTAATGGGGGTCATGCTGTCTGGCTAGTCAGCGTTCGGGCGCCTCTGAGTCGCATCAGATCTAACAGCGATCTAGTCTCGGCGTGTGACTTACACCTGTTTTAACGTTGAAACCAAAGACGGCATCGCCCACATCCGCATGATCAGGCCAGAACGCGCCAACTCTATGATTCCCGAATTTTGGGACGAGCTCCCACAGATCGTTAACCAACTTTCTGAGGGCGGCGACGCCAGGGCAATTGTTCTCTCAGCGGAGGGCCGACACTTTTGCTCAGGTATGGATCTCAGTGTTTTTGCTGGCAACAACGATGTGACTGTCCAAGACAACACAACGCACATAAGCCGTCAGCGAGCAAGTTTCCGCACTACCGCGTTGCAGTTACAGCGAACATTTAGCTGCCTCGAAGAGAGTCGCCTGCCCGTCTTGTCAGCAATACAGGGAGCCTGCATCGGCGGTGGCATAGACATGGTGTCTGCAACCGATCTTCGCTATGCAACGAAGGACGCCTTCTTCTCCATTCATGAAATCAACATAGGCATGACCGCTGACGTGGGCACCCTGCAACGAATGCCGAAACTAGTCCCAGAGGGAGTGGTTCGCGAGTTGGCCTACACAGGTCGCAATATGTCCGCCTCGGAAGCAAAAGAACGCGGATTCGTCAACGAAATTTACGAAGACCAGGATGCTATGGACGATGCGGTTCTCGAAATCGCCAAAGAAATCGCATCGAAAAGTCCAATGGCTATCTGGGGCACCAAACAGACCTTGAACTACGGGCGTGACCACTCCGTAGCTGACGGTTTGGAATACATCGCCACTTGGAATGCAGCGATGTTCGACCCAGATGACATGGCCGAGGCATTTATGGCTCAGACAGAAAACCGTGAAGCCGACTTCCCAGATCACCGACCCACCCGAAAAGGAATTTAAGGCCGTCATGGAACAACTCTGGCAACTAAGCGCAACTGAGCTAGCGAACGGAATACGGGACAAGGACTTTTCAGCGAGGGAGGTAGTTGGTTCAGTTCTTGATCGAGTCGCCGCAAAAAACCCGGAGCTGAATGCCATCACCGTTGAGTTCCCCGAGGAAGCTGTGGCCGCGGCCGACGCTGCAGATGCGGCCATCGCGGCGGGAGAAAACCTAGGACCGTTGCATGGGGTGCCGGTGACCATCAAAGAAAACATCGACGTTGCTGGTCAGGCGACGCCCAACGGTGTTCCCGCTTTTGAAGGCTTGATCGCGTCTGCGGATGCTCCTTTGGTGAAGAACCTCCGAGACGCCGGAGCTATTGTCATCGGTCGAACGAACGTCCCAGAGTTTTCAATGCGAGGGACCACTGTAAACCCGTTACGCGGCCGGACCTTTAACCCCTGGGATGTCGATGCAAGCCCAGGGGGCTCCTCGGGCGGGGGTGGATCTGCCGCCGCTGCGGGCTTCGGACCTCTCCATCACGGAAATGACATTGGGGGCTCACTGCGATTTCCGGCGCTTGCTAATGGGATAACCACCGTCAAACCAACCAACAATCGGATCCCTGTATACAACTCCACTGCCGCAGCAGAACGCGGTCCCCTATCCCAAGTCATGTCGGTTCAAGGCATCATGACTCGAGATGCCCAGGATCTAGCCCTGGCCACGGAAGTGATGATTCGCCCAGATCCAAGAGACCCTCTTTGCCCACCAATTCCTTGGCGTGGCAGTCAGTTAGATAATCCGATAACCATTGCGGTGACTAAAGATCCATGTGGTTACGCCATTCATGAAGGAATCCTGGACCTAATTGACCAAGCCGCTGAGGCGTTACGTGATGCCGGCTACCACGTAGTTGAAGTCTCTACTCCGTCAGTTGAAGAGCCATTCAAAGACTGGTTCCGAACACTAATCACCGAAATGGACGTAGCTCTTTGGCCCCTGATTGTCGAACATGGCAGCGACGAAATAAAGACGACCTTTGATTACTTCTTCCAGATGGGAGAAGTGCTTGAGTTAGACAGCTTCATTCGCGATTTCGGCGAACGAACAAGAATGATGCGAGAGTGGAACCTTTTCTTAGACGATTACCCTCTAGTCCTCACTCCGATCTACATGAATCGACTGTATGACTGGGACTACGACCTGCAAAGTTTCGAAGCATGTAAGGATTTCCTTGAGGCTTCTACATACTCAATGGCCTTCAACTATTTGGGTTTACCCGCGGGCGTCATCGGTACAGGATTAGTTGAGGATCGGCCCGCCGCAGTGCAAATCGTCGGCCAAAGATACAGAGAAGATTTGATCTGTGATGCTCTTGAGGCTTTGCAGCAGCGCTGCGGCCGGCTCACCGATCAACTTTGGGCAAGGGAAGAACTCTGAGCAGTTGACTCTGCATCTGCTCGCGGATCCAAGCTAACGTTTTTCTATGACGTCTCTGCGACTTGTTCCACTCGAGTGTGGTTGGTTATCAACTGCAGCTTCGTCTGTGGTCGCTGGACTAGATGGAAACGTGGAGTTGCCCATACCTAGCTGGTTGGTTATTCATCCCAGCGGCCAGACTGTGTTGTTTGACACGGGACTGCACCATGAACTTGTAGACGGTGTTGGTGCCAGATATCCGTTGATGGCTCGCCAATTCGAGTCCCGCTTTGCTTCTGAAGACAAGGTGTCTGAACGCCTTCAACAGGTCGATATCGACCCTTCGGAAGTCACCAACATCGTCTTCAGTCATCTGCATTTCGATCATTGCGGTGGTACGTCTTTGGTGCCTAACGCTCGGATCATTGTGCAAGAGGCGGAGTGGAAGTCAGCGCATCATCCCAAATTGATTGAATATGAGGTCTACAACCCTGCTGACTTCGAGATGGGTCATGATGTGTTGAAAGTTGACGGCGACCACGACGTTTTCGGGGACGGTTCGGTTGTCTGCATTCCAACTCCTGGACACACGGCTGGGCACCAATCGCTTCGAGTGAATTTAGAGAGCGGTCCCGTCATCTTGACGGGTGACTGTGTTTATTGGGAGCAAGTGCTGGAAGAAATGCTGCTTCCGCCTTTTGGTTTTGACCACGACATGCAGTTGGATTCGATGCGGATGCTCAAACAGCTAAGAGACGAACATGGTTGTCGACTTCTCTACGGTCACGACGAGTCTCAATGGGCCAGTCTCAGTCAGTCTTCTGCGGGCATAACTTGATCAGATTGCAAACTCGTCCATAGTTGTTTCGGCATGCGGTACAAGACGTGACGGCTCAAATCACTGTCAGAATCGAACATCGGATGACAAAAGTCGTCGTCCAGGTTGCGAGTCATTCCAAGCAGCTCCATCACAGCTATAGAGCGAACATTCAAAACTGGTGCGAAGGAAAGCACTTCGTCAATATCTAGTTCATTGAAGCTGTAGTCCAAAATCCGGTGCGCTGCTTCAGTTGCATAGCCCATTCCCCAATAATCGCGACTCAAACGCCAACCGATGTCTACACACGGCATGAACGGTGAATTCCATTGAGGAACAGACAACCCTGCGCAACCGATAAATGGTCCCCCGGTTTGACCCTCAGAGCGAAGCTCTATAGCCCAAAACCCGAAATTTCGTTCTTCCAGACCTAGCTGCATCATTTCTGCATACAGATCACTCTGATCCGCACTTAGACGCGAAGGGAAATATCTCATGACTTCAGGATCGGAGTTCATCAACGCAAAAGGACGTTGATCTTCGGGAGTCCAATGACGCAAGATCAAACGAGGAGACCGAAGCTGTGGCGCCGGCATAGTGCTACTGATTCAAACGATAAAACCGACGAGCGCTCCCAGAGAACAGCTCACTTCGTTCCGCACTACTCCAACCAGCTTCGTTCGCGATCCGCTGGAAGGCATTAAATAGAACCGCGTAAGAACAGCCTTGTTTGTCAACAGGGAAATTGCTCTCAAACATGCACCGGTCGGGACCAAATGTGTCAACACAATGCCGAATGTCCTCACTCCATAGCTCGGCGACGTGTTCGGAGCTTGGAGCTTCGGGTAGACGATTTAAGCCCACTCCGTAAATACTCATTCCTATTCCGCCCACCTTGACCATCACCTGCTCGTGTTCGGCGAGTGCCTCAAGAGCTGGCCTGAGAGTGGCTCGAACTTCTTCGCGAGCTCCAACGTAAGGGCCAATTCCAAGCGGCCCACCTAAGTGGTCTAGGACCACGGGCGTATCTGGCACAGCTTTTACGAGATCCACTAACTCTTCGACTTGAGGGTGAAACATCCACGCATCGAAACTGAAACCCATTTGTCCGAGTTTGGCGAACCCGGCGCGGAAATCTGCATGGCTCAACAAAGCTGGAGGCGGTTTGGTGTGTGACTCGCGGATCTGGTCACTGGCGTCCCATGCGTTCGCGTGACGAATACCTCGAAATCGGCCACCACCGGCCACGTCTTGGGCGGCCAGGACTTCTTCAACCGCTTCACCTCTAGTTAAATCGGCAAACCCTACGATGCCAGCGATCTCTGCGCCATCAGTTTGCATCGACAACTCAGCTTGCTGTCGAACGAACTCGATTTCTCCGACAGGCCGAAGGTGTTCAGGTCCGTCATCTTTGTACTCGGCGCTGCACTCAACAAACACTGTTTGTACGACGTTATGACTTGAGCCCGTATCTAGATGCAGTTCCGGCAACAGATAAGTCCCAGTCGGAAAGTCCCACAGGTGGTGATGTGGGTCGACTATTTCTTCGGAGGGATCGATCGCTTCTTCGATCGTGCTCGCTAGCCAATCAGATTTATCCATAGCGGTACTTTCTAGACAGACATCAGGAACACTGAAGACGCTAGCCAACCTTTACCAAGGCCGTCCCCAAGTTTCCCAATCGAACGGTTCAATGCCATCTTCGGTGAGCTTCCAGATCGAGGCTTCGACTTCACCATCGACGATGTCAAGAAAGCCTACGGTGCCCAGTTGAACTGAAAGGTTGTGCGGGAAAGTGGGCGACCCAGGGTTGACACATAGGACTCCGTCGATAGTGGTGATGTGTTCAACGTGGGTGTCGCCGTATACGACGACATCAAGGGTCGTCACGTCAAAGTGCCTATTGATCGCATCTAAGACCCCGTAGGTAGGCAACTCGGGGATAGGCATGTGGTGAGTTAATCCAACGGTCAAATGTTCGAAGGTGTGCACCCACGATGAGGCCAACAGCGGGTGGTCCGGTTGAATTTCGCGACCTGATGAACCATCGTCTCCATTTCCTCGCGCTGCCCAGGTGGGCGCGATCTGATGAAGTTTTTCGATGACGGAGATCTCGTAAATGTCTCCGGCATGCAAAATCGCTTCGCAGCCTTCGAACGCTTCATACACCTGGGGCCAAAGTTCAGGGCCGGCCTCGGGAATGTGGGTATCAGAAACTAGACCAATTCGCATGAAACACCCTTCACTGTCGCCGCCTCCACTGGAAAACTGCCATGCCGTCAGTTCCATGGTCATGAGGCAGAACAAGTCCTCCTTGATGATGTTGTCGCCATGGAGCTTGGGTCACGGGGATAATTTCAGCTTTGTGCTGCCTTGCGTCGAATTCAAGCGGAACTTCAACGGTCTCTTCTCGCGTAACAGTGCAAACGCTATACGTAAGCACTCCCCCAGGGCGCAGTAGGCGAAACGCCTCATCCAACAATGTCGCCTGAATGCCCACTAACCGCTCGATTGCTTCCTCAGAAATTTGCCAGCGGGCATCGCTTCGGCGACCTAAGGCGCCCAGACCGCTGCATGGAGCATCAACCAAGACAGCGTCCGCGCAGCCATCACGAAACGGTGCATCGCCGCCATCCCCCACCACTACTTGAGTATCTGGCCGATATTTCTGGACTACCTCTTGTAGCACTCTGGCGCGAGCAGGGTCGACTTCGTTAGCAAATACCGGGGACCAGTGCGCACCAAGCGCCGTAGTTTTCCCACCAGGCGCCGCACAAAGATCAACCAGTTGCCCCCCGTTGCCACCTGCAGCATCAATGACTTCACCTACCCATTGTGAGGCTTGACCTTGGACATAACCATCGGGTCTAGGGTCTGGCCGTTCAGGTGTGTTCATCGCTATTAGAGATTCGCGGCCCGCCTCGCCCCAGCCATCCACATACAGATTCCAAATCCAATCTGGGTAGCTAAATTGAATAGCTTCACTCGGCCATACAGCATCGTTTTGCGCGACCTTTCTCAGGACCGCATTAACTAGACCGCGTGCTCGTCTGGGCGCTATCTCGACCGTATCGTTGACGGCGGCGTGAGGTGGGGTCCCGAGGTGCAGGAGCTGGTGCACACCCATTCGCAATGCCGAGCGAACATCTTCATCTAATTTTCGCTCTATGAACGGCTCCAACGCGTGATCTACGGCCCGGCGCATGCGAGTCGTTCCTTGAACCAGCTCAGTAACAAAGGCCCTATCTCTAGGGCTTAGGGCCGCCCCCTCTTTAGATAGCGCTGTTGCGAGGGCGTTGTTGGCTCGCGCTCCCTCACCGATTTCGTTTAATACCTGGGCGGCTAACTGTCGACTGGTTATTGACCTCACGTGCCCAAATACGTTTCGTCTCCGAGGCGAGCGCCATTGATCCAGTCCACGGCATCTAACCGGGACTTTCCTTCTGGTTGCACGACTAAGAGCTGCAGGGAGTCTCTGCCTGTGCCGACTACGTCTTTGATTAGTTTTCCTGCTCGGCTTTCGCCTTCAATAACTTTTACTCGGTGCACCTTTAGCGGAGATGAGTTAATCGTCGTCCAAGCACCACCCACTCGAATCACTCGACTCAGTTCATACGCTGACAGTGTCCAATCAAGCTCAAGATCTGATCTAAACAATTTTTTGGCGATAGTCGCATTGCCTTCTTGAGGCTGAGGGTCGCGTAATCCATCTTGCAAGGCAGCTAGTAGTTCTTCAGCTCCTAAAACTGCTAGTTCTTCTGTCAGTTCAGATGCTGTGACCTCATCATCGATTAAAAGCTCTCGTTTTCTGTAGATAGGTCCCGTGTCTAGTTCCGGCTCAAGACCCATAATGCAGACTCCGGTAGTTTGGTCGCCCGCAAGAATTGCACGTTCAACTGGTGCGGCTCCCCGCCAGCGAGGAAGTAAGGAGAAGTGGACGTTCACCATCGGCAACTTCATTAAGAACTCGCTACCGATTAGTCGGCCGTAGGCAACAACAACGCCACAATCGGCATTTACAGACAAAGCGTCGGAAATCTGATCTGTCACTGGTATTCCGAGATCCAGCGCTACTTTTTTTACAGGGGTGGGGGAAGGTGCTGCTCTTCGCGTTCGACGGCGATCAGGCATCGAGACCACCAAAGGAATTTCAAATCCTGCCTCAACCAACCTCTGTAGCGAAGGTACTGCGGCGTCCGGACTGCCGAAATAAATGAGAGAACGTGGGTGTTCGGGTGGGGCAGGCAGAGCGGTGCTCACGGCAGTGCAATGTCGGCTCTAGTTGTGAAATCTGAGTGCTGTGAACTTTGAATGTTGCGCCACTGACGGAGTGCCGCTTTGCGCTCATCGCGTTCTAAGTGGTCAAGAAGAAGCACCCCGTCTAGATGGTCCAGCTCGTGTTGAAACAATCGCGCTAAGAGCTCGTCGGCTTCTATAGAAACTTCGTTGCCCTCTAGGTCGCGTCCAACTAGATGGACCTCTTTCGGGCGAATAATTTCAAAAGATAAGCCCGGGACTGACAAACAACCTTCTTGGAAGCTCCATTCACCGTCGGAATCAACGATTTCTGGGTTAACTAAAGTTTCTGGACCTTCCCCGATGTCGTATACGAATAGTCGTTTCTGAATTCCTACTTGAGGTGCTGCCAGCCCAATTCCCTCAGCCTGATACATCGCTGGGATCATATCTTCGACCATCTTCGCGATACGACCGTCAATATCTTCAATTGACGCAGCAGTTTGCCGGAGAACTGGGTCTCCCATCAGACGTATCTGGTAACTCATAACGTTTCCTAGGTTACCTGCGTTCGACACTCAGGCTCTAAGCGGGTTGATTTCAATACGGAGCCTGCCCGAAGGTCGATCTACATTTTTCAAATGGTCCACTAGCTCTTGTCGATCATCAGAACGGATCCGCCATCTATTTTCGTTGGCAGGCCTTATCTCTAGGCCTTCCGGACTACCTAAACGTTGAATGAACTGATCAGCTGAAGCTCCTGAAATTATCGCCCAATGAGCTTCAGGAGGCTGTCGAAGCTCCCTACGGACCTCTAACTCGCTTCGCGCCAGCGATCCAGGGTCCGCGTTAACCGCCGCCTGAAGCACCGGGTGTTGCGGGATCCGCGTTTGAATCACAACACGGCCACCTTTTTCGCGTCTACCCACTAATCGAGCAGCTTGGATCAGTAACGACATCGCTTCTTCACCTGCTCTATAACGCGGAGCTAAGAGTTCCTGATCAAAGTCTAAGAACGCCACCGTGTCGGCACTTTCAACTCGATGTAGTACTGCTTCAGTGCCAACGTATAGGTCTGCTTTTTCTGGCAAAGATTCAGTAGCCGCTGTGACTTCAACAACCGGGCGGCGAGAAAGACGTTCTAATTCTTGAGCGACACCAGTTACACCCAACTTGACTCGTCGAAATTTTGTGGATGAACACTCCGAGCACACTGCGGGTCTCTCATCGCCGTCAACCGGATGGACAAGGCGATCTCCTTCTAGTCCCAACGGTTTACCGGTCTGTTCTGATCGGGCTAACTCACCGCATTGAGCGCAATAGGCAAACCGAGCTCGCCCCTTTCGATTCAGCACGCATACAACTCGACGACCCGTAGTTAATGTTCGAGATAGATGCTGTGAACACCAGGAACCTGCAGAGGGTGCTTCATCTCGAAGGTCAATCAGGTCAAATATGGGCCATCCTGCTCGTTCAGCAGCTCTGTCTGCTGTCAACAACGGAGCTCCGCAGGTCAATGCCTCCAGAGAAGGTGCTGGAGACGCGATTACCCACCGAGCTCCATCCCGTTTAGCTCGCTCTAGAGCCACGTCACGAGCATGCCATGTGGGAGCTGCCTCCGATTGGTACGCCTGGTCTTGTTCGTCGAGCACCAAGACTGCGTCTAACTCCGTTATGGGTGCCCAAGCGGCCGATCGTGTGCCTACGGTTGTTCTCCCACCTGCAGAAATTCGCCAGTCTCGAGGATGCAGCGCTACATCAACTCCAGCTCGCTTCATAGCTAAGGCCAGATGTTGTGCTCTCGCCAGAGTCGGGACGAGTATTAGCGCCCGTCCCTGAGATGCAGCAGCGATCGCTAGCGAGAAGTCGTCACTCGTCGGAGGCGTTCGTACCACCGCTCCCCCTCGCCTGAACGCCTCCGCAGCTAAGTTATTGGGCGCTGTGGCAGGAACAGGACGACTAGAACTTGGAGTTATAGACGGAACAATTCGACTGTGGGTCGCTGTGCGTAAGAAGTGCACTCGGCTACCTAGCCACTGCTGACTCGCCCACTTGGCTAATTCAACAAGGTCCGCCGAGGGTCCGACACCGCTAACTTTCTTTACCTCGCTGAGAGTGACCCCTTCGGGAGGAGTGACATCCAGGTCCGTAATCCACCCCTTCACTCTTCGGCCTCTGAGATCGATACGCACCAACGTTCCGACGCAGATGGGAACGTTGGGAGAAGCCTCAACCACAGCGTTTGGTAGCAGATAGTCGAATTCCTTATCGACAGCTGGTTCGTCAGGAAGAACCCGAACTATTCGTGACACACGCCCATTGTGCTTGACGGGTGAGACTTCAACGAATCAAGTAGGAATTTTATAGACCGAGCGCCGAGCGGAGGTCATCAACCCGGTCGGTTCGTTCCCACGTAAACAAATCATCAGATGCATCGCGACCGAAATGACCGTACGACGCCGTGGGTTGAAAGATCGGCCGTCGAAGATCTAGGTCTCTTAGAATTGCTGCCGGCCTCAGATCGAATACTTCGTTGATTGCCGAATTAATGCGTTCGGGGTCAACATTCTCGGTGCCAAAGGTTTCAACCAGCACCGATACTGGGCGCGCGACCCCAATTGCATAAGCAACTTGGACTTCGCAGCGGTCTGCGGCGCCAGCTGCCACGAGGTTCTTGGCTACCCAGCGCGTCGCGTAAGCCGCCGAACGGTCCACCTTTGATGGGTCTTTCCCTGAGAAAGCGCCCCCACCGTGTCTTGCGTAACCGCCATAGGTATCTACAATAATTTTTCGGCCCGTAAGACCACAATCGCCTACCGGGCCGCCAACCACAAAGTTCCCTGTCGGATTTACGAAGACTTCAAAGTCATCGTCAGCAAATTCCGCAGGTATGGCTGGCCGTATAACGTGCTCTACCAAGTCAGGCTTAATCATTCCGTCTCTATCGATACCCGGGTTGTGCTGACTTGACACCAGAACTGTTTTTAGCCGTATGGGCTTTCCGTCTTCGTATTCAAAAGAGACCTGTGTTTTGCCATCTGGCCTCAGATAGGGAACTTGGCCGGATTTCCGGGCTTCAGTTAATTGTTCAGCCATCCGATGGGCTACATGGATTGGAAGCGGCATCAAAACATCAGTTTCCCGGCAAGCGAAACCGAACATCATGCCTTGATCTCCGGCGCCTTGACGGTCGAGTTCGTCTTCTTCGCCAGCTTTGCCGCTTCTCACTTCCTCTGAGTCGTTGACTCCTTGAGCAATGTCTGGTGATTGCTCGTCGAGACTTACCATCACTCCACAAGTGCTTCCGTTGAAGTCCAACGAATCTCGGTCATACCCAATGTCGTTGATTGTTTCTCGGACTACCGAGGCGATGTCCACGAATCCACTTGTAGTGATCTCTCCCGCCACTACTACCAAGCCGGTGGTGACCATGGTTTCGCAGGCCACCCGACTATTTGGGTCTTGTCTAAGCATCGCATCAAGGATGGCGTCAGATATCTGATCCGCCATCTTGTCGGGATGCCCTTCTGTCACCGACTCTGAGGTGAAAGTCCATCGACTCACGCCATCTCTCCTGATCATCCAATTGACTCATCCAAGGCTAGGCCAAAGAGCGTCGTTACACGTAGCTCAAGCTATTTGGCGAGCATTTGGGTCACGGTATCTAAAACTTCGTCGGCTATTTGCCGCTTGGATCGAAGGGTGACGTGCCTCTGCTCTCCACTAGCTTCCAGAATCGTCACTTCGTTAGTTTCATGACCAAATCCAACTTCTGGGGCTGACACATCATTGGCGACAATGATGTCAACATTCTTTCTCTGCAATTTCTCCTGTGCGTGCGAAATCAGCTCTTCGGTCTCCGCCGCAAATCCGACAATTACTTGATCCCGTCGTTTCGCTGCACCCAACGCGCTCAGAATATCCTCGGTTTGTTCCAACACAAGCTGGGGCGGACCTGCGTCTTTTTTGATCTTTGCGTTCGAAACGTCGGTAGGCCGGAAGTCCGCAACAGCTGCGGCCATCACAATCACGTCAGCATCAACTCGTTGAAAGACTGCTTCGCTCATCTGTTCTGCTGATTCAACGGGAACGACTTCAATTCCAGCCGAACACGCTAAGTTGACTGTCGATATGAGGGTGACATGAGCTCCTCGAGCTAAGGCAGCTTCGGCCAGAGCGTACCCCTGCTTACCAGTAGATCGATTACCCACATAACGAACTGGATCTATCGACTCGCGAGTCCCACCCGCTGTCACAACGACGCTTTTCCCGTATAAATCGCCACCGCTTAACGCGCTCTTTATCGTTTCGAAAATAGTTTCAGGGTCAGCTAGACGACCCGCTCCTGCATCCCCACCAGCTAATTTGCCTTCTTCGGCGGGCACCACAATCACGCCTCTATCGCCCAAGGTTTTGAGGTTGTCCTGAATAGCGGGGTGTTCCCACATCTCGGTGTGCATCGCAGGGCATACAACTACCGGAGCCCGTGTAGCGACCAAAGTAGCTGTAAGTAAGTCATCGGAAATTCCGCTTGCGTAGCTTCCAATGCAGCGCGCCGTTGCTGGGGCGACAACAATGAGGTCCGCTGTCTGACCTAGCGTCGTGTGCGGGATCGGATCCACGTCGTCAAAAACTGAGGTTCGAACCGGTTCCGAGGCTAAGGCATCAAAAGTCGCTCGGCCGACAAACTTTTGTGCACTTTCCGTCATAACTGGAACGACGTGCGCGCCTGCGTCAACGAGCATTCGACAAAGCAAAACTGCCTTGTAGGCGGCTATTCCCCCGGTTACCCCCAGGACGATGCGGCGACCCGCCAGCATCGGCGAATACCTACTCTTCGTCAGGCACAGCCTCAAGAGCGGCTGCAGCCGCTGCTGCGTCAGCCTCTGCTTGCGCCAGCGCCTCAGCTTCTAAGCGAGCTCTTTCTTCAGGGTCAAACCGCTCGTAGCCAATTTTGTCTGCTTGGATTTCCTCAAACGCCATGGATAAAGATTTGCGTGCGGTGCTGGTGACTTGTGGAGGAACTTCGCTTCCCCCACCTTCACCTAAACCAAGATCATAGGAGATCAATTGGCGTGCTCTTTTAGCGGCAAGGCTCACCAAAGTAAATTTCGAGTCGACCTTTTCAAGCAACGCTTCAAGGCCCGGACTGATCATGGTGTCTTGTTCATCAGACATCTGCGTTACCTCAACAAAAATTGAACTACTACGACCGGGTGTCCATGCTATCAGCGGCTCATTGGCTCCAACGAGCCTTCAAAACATAAGCCTCTATTTCTTCATCCTTTGTTCTCGCACAGCGGCAACAATCGACTCGATTTCCGCTACTGCTGTCTGAAGTTCCTCATTCAGCACCACTGCGTCGGCCAGGCTGCGGCCGGTTTGCTCTTCTACCTCTGCAGCATCTAGTCGCTGCTGTATATGATTTTCGCTATCGCCTCTGGATCTCATTCGACGTTCTTGTTCGCGTCGATCAGGTGGGACAACCAAGACAACGACTGCGTCCGGTTGTCGTTCTCTCACCGCGACTGCTCCCTGGACATCTATTTCAAGTAACAAATCTTTCCCGGTTGGTACGTCGGGAGTGGGAGTTCCGTATCGATAGCCAAAGAACGTCGCCCATTCATAAAAGCCATCATCCGCTATGCGCTCGACGAATTCATCTTCGGTTACATACACATAGGCGTCTTCGGGCTCATTTGGTCTACGGGGCCGCGTTGTCCATGACCGACTCAAGTGAAGGCTGGCGTCTCGTTGCACCAACTGCGTTACCAGAGTGCCCTTCCCCGCTCCCCCAGCGCCGCATATAACGAAGACAATTGGGGTTGTATCTTCAGTCACGACACTCAATTCCTTAACGCGGGTCAGACAGTCTCAACTTGCGAAAAACGCAACGAGTTGGTCGCGTTGATTTTCTCCGAGCCCTTTCAGCCTACGGCTTTCAGCGATACCCACTTCTGCCATGAGTCGCCGCGCTTTTACTTTTCCTATTTTCGGCATGGACTCTAATGCGGTAAGTGTCTTCATCTTGCCAACTAATTCGTCGTTGTCCGCTAGATGGAGTAGTTCATCAAACGAAACCAGCCCCATCTTGAGTTGATCCTTTGTCTCCGCTCGCACCCGACGCGCTGCAGCGGCTTTCTCAAGAGCGGCTTCACGTTGTTGTGGCGAGAGACTCGGCGGGTTTGGCATGGCCGAGCAGTCTAACTGAGCAAATGAAGCTGTGGCTCCCTTACTAGATCGCCTCTCCTACTTCAGTAGCTATGGCGTCCGCTGCGCTCTCGGGATCATCAGCGGATGTAACCGCCCTACCGATTACCAAAATGCCTGCTCCCTGTTGGATCGCTATTGCAGGGGTTGCTGGGCGCCCTTGGTCGTGGCTCGCAACTCCAGCGGGTCGAATACCTGGTACGACCGCGAGAAGTTCCGGCGCGACTCTAGCTACTTCAAAAAGATCATCGGCTGCACAAATGACTCCCCCACAGTCAGCCTCTAGGGCAGAGGTGAGCCTTTGCTCTAGAACTGCGCTGGGAGCATCTGATTCTGAGGTCAACACCGTCACTGCAAGCACTATGGGAGCTGGCAATCCGGCGGCTGTAGCACCTTCATTTAGCCCATGAACAGCTGCAGAGAGCATGTCTACGCCGCCCGATGCGTGAACCGTGACGTATGAAACTCCGAGGCTCCCTAGAACTCTCGCTGCCTTGCCTACTGTTGTCGGGATGTCATGCAATTTCAGATCAAGGAACACTTCGTATCCCTGATCGACGAAAGCGCCCACCGCTTCAGGTCCGGACGCTGAGAAAAGCTCAAGTCCGATTTTGGCGACAGAAAACCACGGTGACATTCTGCGCCCCAAACGGCCGGCCTCTACGAGGTCGTCTACGTCCAAGGCCAGAGCTAGACGGGAGCGAATGTCGTCTGAGATATCAGGTGATTTCATGAGCTGCTCCAATCAAAGAGGTGACCGAACTTATGCGACGCTTGCGACACCATCGCTCTAGATTCCGGAGAATTTGCTGAGACGCTCTCGGATTGGCGAAGTGAGCTGAACCGACCTGAACGGCTGAAGCGCCTGCTGCCAAGAATTCGACCACATGTTCCCCTTTGGCTATCCCTCCTACCCCAACAATTGGGATAGGTCCCAAGTTTTCATAGACGTCGTATACCGCTCTGAGTGCTACTGGGCGGATGGGTGGGCCAGATAGTCCTCCGCCGCCGTTACCAAGAACAGGGCGCTGCGTTTCTGGATTTATCACCATGCCAAACACAGTGTTGATGAGGGTGAGGGCCTCGGCACCCGCATCCATTGCAGCCCTCGCTATACAAACAATGTCTGTAACGTTGGGACTCAACTTGGCCCAGGTAGGCAAACCTGAAACTAGGGAAGCTCTAATCGCCGCTTCGCAGGAGTCGGGGGCGTGGGAGAACATATCCCCTCGGTCTTCGAGATTGGGGCAACTGACATTGACCTCAACTGCCGCGATCCCTTCAACTCCTTGTAACCGTTTAGCAGCTTCAGCATATTCGGCGACTGTCCTGCCCCAAATACTGACCACAACTCGTGCGTTCAGAGCACGCAATGCTGGAAGGTCTTCTTCCAGCCAGCTGTCGATTCCGGGATTTTGGAGTCCTACTGAATTAATCATTCCCGAAGAGGCACCATGCACTCGAGGACTCGGATTACCTGCCCATGGGTCAACTGAAAGCGACTTCACCACAACTGCACCAAGTTCGGACAGATCAAAATATGCTGCTAACTCAGCGCCATGGCCCGCTGTACCAGACGCTGTCATCACTGGGTTTGGAAGTGTCACCGAGCCGATCTGTACTGATGTGTCGCTTGTGTTCACTGTTTTGATTCCTCATACCCGAGGAACTCCTGGAGGGGCTTCACTGTGAGGGGGTTCGACATCCACTCCCTCATCCCAACCGCTGCGGCTCGAGCTGCGGCAACCGTCGTCAAGCAAGGAATTTTGTGTGCTGTTGACGCGAATCTGATTCGGTAGCCGTCACTTCTCGACCCTCGTCCTCGGGGAGTATTGACCACCAGTTTCACTTGGCCAGCGCCTATGAGTTCAACTGCGTCCACTCCAGCGCTAATTTCTCGGCCTTCCTCGCTTAGTTTTGCGACGACTGTCTGGACTTGAACTCCGTTGTCCTCCAAAAACTTCGCAGTGCCTTCGGTCGCGGCGATTTCAAAACCCAGTTCCACAAAGCCTCTAGCTGCCTCCAGGCCCTGATCTTTGTCTCTGTCGGCCAGAGAAAAGAAAATAGTTCCGCTGAGAGGTAAGCCTTCACCGGCCGCTATTTGGCTTTTAGCGAACGCTAGACCAAAGGTGACATCTATCCCCATTACTTCACCAGTGGACCTCATCTCTGGGCCTAGAACGGTGTCAACGTCAGGGAATCGTTGAAACGGAAGTACCGCTTCCTTTACTGCAACATGACCGTCACGGATGGCCTCGGGCAGGGCACCGCAAGAACGCAACTCTTCGAGTGTTTCGCCTGCCATGACCCGAGCCGCAACCTTGGCTAGCTGCACTCCTGTTGCTTTGGCTATGAAAGGTACGGTTCTCGACGCGCGGGGGTTGGCTTCAATGACGAAAACTTGGCCCTGTTTAACTGCGAACTGGACATTCAAAAGTCCGACGACTCCAAGGCGTTCCGCCAGGCGTTTCGTGTATTCAACTATTACTTCCTGGGTTTCCGCAGACAGATTGGGTGGAGGGATAGCGCATGCGCTGTCCCCGGAGTGCACGCCTGCTTCCTCAACGTGTTCGAGGATGCCTCCGAGGAGAAATTCTCCCGTGTGATCTCTGATGGAGTCGACATCTACTTCAGTGGCATCTTCTAAGAAGCGGTCGACAAGAACGGGTCGATCAGCCGAGAGGCCGCCCTCACGCCCTAATCCGCCGAAGGCAGCCAGGTCGTCCATGGCCTCTTGCAATTCGTCAACGTCGTAGACGATTGTCATTGCTCTGCCTCCCAACACATAGCTCGGTCTCACAAGAGCCGGGAATCCGATTCGGTCACAAATAACGGAAGCTTGTTCGAATGTCACAGCAGTTCCGCCGGGCGGTTGGGGTATTTCTAGTTGGGCACAGAGCGAATTCCAGCGCTCGCGGTCTTCCGCAAGATCGATTGAATCTGGAGAGGTTCCGCACACAAGACTGTCCGGCAGCCCTGATGCGAGTTTGAGTGGGGTTTGACCTCCCAAACTGACGATGATTCCAACGGGGTCTTCGGCATCAATGATGTTCAGCACGTCTTCTAGCGTCAACGGTTCAAAGTAAAGCCGGTCAGAGGTGTCGTAGTCGGTAGAGACAGTCTCTGGGTTGCAGTTGACCATGATGGTTTCATAGCCCGCCTCTTCGAGGGCGAAGCTTGCGTGTACACAGCAGTAATCAAATTCGATGCCTTGACCAATCCGATTTGGACCCGAGCCTAGGATCATCATTCGCGGCCGCTGTCCGGCTCGTATCTCGTCCTCATCTTCGTAGGTCGAATAGTGGTAGGGGGTTATTGCGTCGAATTCTGCTGCACATGTGTCGACGGTTTTAAAGGTTGCTGCAACTCCCTGAGCAAGTCTCGCTGATCGGATATCGCTCTCGTCGACTTGCATCAAGTACGCGAGTTGCGCGTCAGAGAAACCTAGCTGCTTGGCCCGTCGCCAACCGCGACGACTTAAAGACGAGCAGTCTGCTTTTTCAAGGTGGAGTCGCTCTTCGACAATTGCCTGCATCTGATCAAGAAACCATGGATCGATGTGACACGCGTCGTTGATCTCCTCGATCGTGACGTCACGTCGCATGAGTTCCGCTATTTGGAAGAGCCTTTCGGGGGTCGGGACCGAGATCTGTGAAAGCAACTCGCTGGTGTCTTGCTCTAAATATTGCTGCTCACCTGTGTCGGCGTTAAGGCCCATACGACCTTGTTCTAGGGAACGAATACCCTTTTGGAGACTCTCTGGGAAAGTGCGCCCGATCGACATTGCCTCTCCAACGGATTGCATTTGCGGTCCGAGCACTCCGGGCGCTCCCGGAAGTTTTTCGAACGCCCAGCGGGGAATTTTGGTGACGACGTAATCAATTGTTGGTTCAAAGCTGGCTGGGGTTTTCTCGGTAATGTCGTTGGTAATTTCGTCGAGTCGGTAGCCAACAGCTAGGCGCGCTGCGATCTTGGCGATCGGAAATCCCGTGGCCTTGGAAGCCAGAGCTGAGCTCCGACTCACCCGCGGGTTCATTTCGATAACGACTTGTTCTCCTGTTTCAGGATGAACAGCAAATTGAACGTTGGAACCGCCGGTTTCGACTCCAACTCGGCGTATGCAAGCAAACGCTGAATTTCGCATCTCCTGATATTCGACATCAGACAGCGTTTGAGCGGGTGCGACGGTTATTGAATCACCTGTATGGACTCCCATAGCGTCAACGTTTTCGATCGAACAAATCACTACGCAGTTATCGGCGTGGTCTCTCATGACCTCCAGTTCAAATTCTTTCCAGCCTTTGATTGATTGCTCTATCAAGATCTCAGAGATGGGGCTCGCCTCTAAGCCAAGCGCTGCGACGCGCTCGAATTCTTCTGGTGTGTGCGCGAAAGCTGTTCCTTTGCCGCCGAGGATGTAGGCGGGGCGGATGATGACGGGAAGCCCGATGTCTTCTATCACCGTCATGGCTTCGTCCATGTTGTGCGCTATTCCCGACTGGGCGCACTGCAAACCAATTTCTTCCATTGCTCGCCGAAAAAGATCCCTGTCTTCAGCAGTTGCGATCGCCTCGCCGCTCGCTCCAATCATTTCAACGCTGTATTGTTCGAGAACGCCTGACTCAACCAGCTCTGTTGCGAGATTAAGAGCGGTTTGACCTCCCAGAGTGGGAAGGATCGCGTCCGGCCTTTCGCGTTCGATGATGGCGGTGAGGACATCAAGTTCGAGCGGCTCGATATAGGTCGCGTCGGCAAATTCAGGATCCGTCATGATTGTCGCTGGGTTCGAGTTCGCCAGGATTATTCGGTAACCCTCGTCGCGTAAAACCCGGCAGGCTTGGGTGCCTGAATAGTCGAATTCGCAAGCCTGTCCAATCACTATCGGACCAGATCCAATAATAAGGATGCTTTCAATGTCATCACGTCTTGGCATTAGCTGGCACTCCCATTGAAAGAAGCCATTAGCTCAGCGAATTCATGGAACAGATACCTCGAGTCGTGAGGTCCTGGGCTGGCTTCGGGGTGGTATTGGACACTGAACGCAGGAATGTCCGTGCATCTCAAACCTTCAAGGGACCCATCATTGAGGCATACATGAGTTTCGGTAACTCCTGGCACCGAACCCGATTCAATGGCGAAGTTGTGATTTTGGCTGGTGATTTCAATCCGGCCACTTTCGATGTTGCGCACTGGGACGTTGCCCCCATGATGACCGAACTTCATCTTGTATGACTTCCCGCCAAGCGCCAGAGAAAGAATCTGATGCCCAAGGCAAATTCCAAAGATCGGAACTTGACCGAGGAGATCTCCCAGGGATTGGACTACCGGACCAGCCATTGTTGGGTCCCCCGGACCGTTAGAGAGGAACACCCCGTCAGGTTCTAGGGCAAGCACTTCGTCACTCGGCGTATTTGCGGGAACAACTATCACAGTTGCTACTTCTGCCAACTGTTCAACAATCGACCTTTTTATCCCTAAGTCATATGCAACAACCCGAAATGGGCCATCTCCTTCTTGATACGAGTGCTTTGTAGTTACTAGTCCGACAAGGTCGACGCCATCAGTTCCAGGTTCAGCTTGAGCTGCCTCCGTTAAACCAGCCACCGATCCGGACCCAAGTGCACCCGGCATAGCTCCATTTTCGCGTACGTGCCGCGTCAGTCGTCGCGTGTCGACTCCGGCAATTCCTGGCACCCCTTGGGATCGCAAGTAGCTATCTAAATCTCCTTCGCTTCTCCAATTCGATCGCCTCCTGGCCATTTCACGCACGACGACCCCTCTGCAGAAGGGTTGTTTTGCTTCGTTGTCATCAGCCGTCACGCCATAGTTTCCGATATGGGGGTAGGTGAAATTGATGATTTGACCCGCATATGACGGGTCAGTTATGACCTCTTGATAGCCGCTCAAGACGGTGTTGAATACGACTTCACCGGAAGTCATTTCGACTTCAGCACCAATCAATTCACCTTCGAACGCTGTCCCATCGGAGAGCACCAATGCTCCTTCCCTGATGGCATTCACCTGATCACCTGCTTGTTCATTCCGGGAATTTCACCTACCTGTTTTCTGTTTTCTGTAGCCATCTCAATCGATCTCTATTCCCGAGCCGAGGAGTCTGAAGAGAACCGCCATGCGAACTGCTACACCATTGGTCACTTGTTGTTGCACTAATACGTTTGGCCGTTTATCTAAAACTGCGTCTGCTATTTCAATTCCGCGATTGACTGGTCCAGGGTGGGTGATGGCGACTTCAGGTCTCAATTTCTCGGCTCTAGATTCCGTCATCCCGAAGCGTTCGATGTAGTCGTCAATCGAAATCAGGGAATCGTCGGTGATGCGCTCTTTCTGAATTCTGAGCAGACCCACCACATCGAGATCGGACAGAACTGCATCGAGATCATCGGAAACTTCGACCGGCCACTCAGAAACATCATCTGGCACGAGTGCTTCGGGTGCGACGACAGTAATTTTGGCCCCAAGGCTGCTGTAGGCGGCCACGTCGGTTCGAGCGACACGACTGTGTTTGATGTCCCCTACTATTCCTATGCGAAGGCCCGATAGAGATGCCTGTGTGCCGGCAGCTCCGTTGAAATGTTGGCAAAGGGTGTAGGCGTCAAGGAGTCCTTGCGTTGGGTGTGCATTTAGTCCATCGCCTGCGTTGATTACCGAAATGGTTTCTCCTACCGCATCGGCGATCTCTCCCGGGAGCCCGCCTGAGCTGTGTCGGATAACAAGCGCGTCAACGCCCAAAGCCCTGATTGTCTCAACCGTGTCTTGGAGAGATTCGCCTTTTGACAGGGATGATGTATGGGTCGGAAAGTCCAAAACATCAGCTGAGAGTCTTTTGGCTGCTAGATCAAATGACATTCGGGTACGTGTTGAATCTTCGAAGAAGATGAGTGCCACGGTTCGACCTCTGAGCGCTGGAACCTTCGGAATTGGCCTTTGACACACTTCAACAAATCTGTCGGTGAGATGCAGCAGTTCCCTCATGGCTTCGGTGTCGAGGTCTTTGAGATCGATGAGGTGATTACTCATTTCCTCATCTCCCCCAGCAGCACTCCTTCAGGATTGACGTCAACAACCTCGTCGCGACGAGTCGGTAGATTTTTCCCGACGAAATCTGGTCGAATCGGGAGCTCTCGATGACCACGGTCGATCACAACAGCTAGCTGCACAGCGCGAGGGCGCCCAAAATCAGTCAAGGCATCTAACGCTGCTCGAATAGTTCTGCCAGTGAACAAGACGTCGTCAACCAGCACCACAATTTTCCCTCCAAGATCAATTTGGATGTCGGTTTCTGCCTCAGGCATTACAGGGCGTAGCCCTATGTCATCGCGATATAGCGCTACGTCGAGAGTGCCGATGGGGACATCTACATCATCAATTTCGAACAGAATGCGAGCGATGAGCCGCGCTATCTCAACTCCACCGGTTTGAAGCGCCACAAGTACAACGTCATCAAGGCCCTGATTACGTTCAATGATTTCGTGGCTTATACGCGTGAGCGCTCTCCGAACTTGCGCTGCGTCCAGGACTGTGGTCCGGGCAACAAAAACGCCCCCATAGGGGGGCGTCATTCGGCGCTCGCGGTCGGCCACTACATTTCCTCCTGTCCGTACGAGCCTCGCTGAACTCGCTTCACGGTCAGGAGTGCATCCTAGTAGAAAGAAGCTTTGACGCCGTGACCAATTCTCAGTCTGTTGATGGTTTTACTGGAGATCGTTCGCGGCTGTTCCGAGCACGCCGTTAATGAAGGCACCACTTTCGTCTGTGGCACCGAAGCGGTTGGCAAGTTCGACAGCTTCGTTGATCACAACCGCTACCGGTACTTGGCGTGACTGCAATTCGTATATTCCTAGGCGAAGAATCCAGAGGTCCAGCATCCCTAAACGGTCTAAAGACCAACCTTCATGAAGATACGCGTCAATGTCAGCATCAATTCGCTCGATGTCATCTGAAACTCCAACGACAAGTTCAGTAACTAGCTCAGCAGGCGTTATTACCTGACTCTGTAGCAGCTCGCCAGCTGGGATTCCTTTTATTTCTGACTCATAGAGCAGTTCGATCGTTCGCTCTCTTGCTTCTCGCTTTTTAGCGGAAGGAGCTGCAGCGAAAGGGTCATCGCTCACTCGTTTGCTCTCTCGATGTAGTCACCAGTTCGCGTATCTACCTTTAGTCGCTCTCCAGTTTCGATGAATAGCGGCACTTGCACGATGACACCGGTTTCCATTGTCGCCGCTTTACGCGCTCCCGAAACTCGGTCCCCTTGGACTCCTGGTTCCGTTTCTTTGACTTCAAGTACCACCGAGGCTGGTAGTTCAGTACCTACTATCTCGCTCCCATACATCTGCAAAACGGCTGCATTTCCTTCGACGAGATAGTCGGGAGCATCACCCAATTGCTGCCGGCTGATTTGGAGCTGTTCATAGGTCTCGCTGTCCATGAACACGAGTTCGCCACCATCTGAGTACAGGTACTGCATCTCGCGTTTGTCGATGACAGCGCGTTCCATTTTCTCCCCAGCTCTAAATGTTCTTTCTATGACAGCTCCTGTTCGAACATTTTTCAAAGTTGTACGAACAAACGCTCCACCTTTGCCTGGTTTCACATGTTGAAATTCTGAGATTTGAAAAAGTCCATCATCCAAATCGATAGTCATCCCGTTCTTAAAATCTGAAGTGGATATAGACATAGGTTTCCTTCGGCTATGAGATTGAACTAGATGATTGGGTCTTTCGGAGCAGTGGTGAGTCGCCGATATCCCGAAGACGTGACGAGCACCGTGTCTTCTATCCGAACACCACCAATACCGGGACGGTACACCCCTGGTTCTACAGTGACTACCTGAGATTTTTCTAATATGTCGTCGCTTTGGGAGTTGAGCCAGGGACCCTCGTGGATTTCTAGGCCTACGCCATGTCCTGTCCCATGAACAAAGTATTCAGAAAGGTTGTGCATTGCGAGATGCGATCGACAGGCATCATCGATATCGGATGCCTTTGCTCCCGGTTCGACGCTGTCGCATCCGCGATTCTGTGCGTCAGTTACTGCCTGGAGCATGCCCAAGAGGTCCTGAGCTACGTCTCCAATGGCAAACGTTCTAGTCATGTCAGAGTGATAGCCGTCAATCACCGCACCGAAATCGAGAATTACTAAATCTCCTGATCGAATGGTGCGATCTGATGGTCTTACGTGAGGCAACGCAGCGTTAGGGCCGCTAGCACAGATGGTCTCGAAGGAAAGAGCTTCAGCTCCTAGTTCGAGCATGGTGCGATCAAGAGCGCGCGCAAATTCGTTCTCAGTGGGCTCACCCGCCAGGTCTGCCTTCACTGCCGCTAGGGCTTGGTCTGCGATGGTCGCCGCTGCCTGCAGGCGTACAACTTCTTCAGGTTCTTTAACCCTTCGCAAGTCTGAGAGCAGACCCTTTGCCGGCACCAATTCGACTTCGACGCTTTCCCTTAACGCTTCAGCTTCACTCCAGGTAATACGATCCGACTCAAGGGCTAGCGATTTCGCGGCAGAAAGTGTGACTTCGATTACCTCTTTGTGTTTTTTTCGGTCTCCGATACAAATATCGATTCCGGTTCCCGCTGTTTCTTTTGGCGCCTGTTCCCCATATCGACCGTCTGTCAACAATTGCATGTTTTCATCGGTAACAAGCAGAGTGGCGGCGGAGCCAGTAAATCCACTCAGCCACCTCAAACTAGTGCTGTCAGATGTTAAGAAGCTGTCAATGCAAGCATCTGTCATAGCTTCCCGGAGAGCAACAACGCGGGCTCCTCGTTGTAGTTCCGGGAGATCAATCATCGATTTGGGTGCACGCATCTATAGCAACGTCTATTGCTTCGATGTATCCCGCCCCACCCTTACCAACGATTGAAGCTGTGGCGACGGGTTCTACAACCGAGAGGTGACGCCATGATTCTCGCCTTGCTGGGTCAGACAAGTGGACCTCGATGACGGGCCCCTCGTAGGCCTCCAGAGCGTCGTGTAGCGCCCATGCATAGTGAGTAAGAGCACCAGGGTTAATCACTATTGCAGCCACCCGTTTACGCGCCGCGTGAATTGCGTCAATCAAATCACCTTCATGGTTGCTTTGAATGTGTTCTAAGTCGAACTCTTGGGAATTGGCTCGCTCTCGACTCGCCGTGACGTGGTCCAGCAGCGTTTCGGTTCCGTACACCTCTGGCGCGCGGTCACCCAATAGGTTGAGGTTAGGACCGGAGAGAAGCAGAATTACTGGACGAGCCACACCAATAGGGTGCCAGATCAAGAGGCAAATCAGTGCCTCACATTTGAGTTAGTGCTTCTCGGAGTAATTTTTCTGGCACCTGTTCAACGACCTCCAACCCATTGGGGCCGTCTAGAACAAAGGTCAGTCCGGTTAATGCCTTCTTGTCGCGGCGAAACAATTCCATTATCTGATCGGCGTCGGAACCCTCAGGCAGGCCGCGCGGCAAGTCGTAGACGTCGAGAACGCGGCGATGTTCAGCCAGTCTCGCTTCGTCGATTCTGCCGAGGTCGTGCGCTACCAGCGCCGCATATTCGATACCGATCGCAACCGCTTCGCCATGTCGAAGGTCGAAGCGCCCTTCGATTTCTAGCGCATGAGCAAGTGTGTGACCGTAATTGAGTAGCGCCCGGGTCGAGCCTTCTCGTTCGTCAGATGCAACAACATCAGCCTTTATTTGCACACATGCAGCTACGCGCTCTTCGAGTGGAAGCGCATCTAGTTGCTCGCCTCCCAAAAAGTGGTATTTGGCTAACTCTCCCATCCCTGAACGCATTTCGCGATCAGGGAGGGACGCCAGTAATTGAGTGTCACATATGACGGCGCACGGCTGCCAGAAAGCCCCTACTAGATTTTTTCCTTCTTCTAGGTTGACCCCTGTTTTTCCCCCAATCGCGGCATCGATTTGTCCGAGCAGAGTTGTCGGCACATGCATTACTTGGATACCTCGGTGATAGACCGATGCAGCGAAGCCGGCGACGTCGGTAACGACTCCACCACCGATACCGACGACAAGATCGCGACGTGTTAGACCTTCCCTGGCAAATTCGCCGCATAGTTCTTCTATGACCGAAAGGCGCTTTGCTTGTTCTCCATCGGGTAGATGGTGGATGGAGGAGGGAAGCTCAGTCGATATCGAAACGTCAATGCCTTCCTGGGTAACGAACGCGATCCTCGATACATCCGGTGGAACCAGCGAATGGAACTCCGAAAGTATCGATTTCCCAACGACTACTGGGTAGCTACGCGAGTCAAGCGGGACATCAATTCGAATCACATACCGAAGAGTACCGACTCCGCGGAGTTAAGCAGCTTGAAATATGTAGTCGATGCGCTGCCCGAAGAATTCGAGTTGGTCTCACAACTCGTTGCAGTTTGAAGGAATTACCAATAATCCAACGTAACTCCGACGGCATCAGCCATGGCGCTAATTGGTGCTTCTGAGCCGGTCCACAAACGGAACTGTTCACCCGCTTGGAATAAAAGCATCCCTAGCCCGTTGAGTACTTGGAGGCCTTGAGTCTCGGCCTCAATCAAAAGCTTTGTTTTTTCTGGCTTGTAGATGAGGTCTACTACGCACTGGCCTGTTCCCAAAAGATTCACGTCAATGGGCATTGGTTCGTTGTCGTTCATTCCTAGAGGAGTTGCGTTGATCACGAGGTCCGCATCACTAATGGCTTCTTGTTCCACCACCGATGAACTTCCGCCGATGAGGTGGACTAGTTCTTCAGACGATGTGCGAGTTCTGTTGCTAACACCGATACTTGCGCCATGTTCGGCCAGTGTTAAAGCAACGGACCGCGCAGCGCCACCAGCTCCGACAATAACAACACGAAGGCCATCTGGTTCGATGTTGGTTTGTGCTCGAAGTCCGTCCAAGAAACCAATGCCGTCTGTATTTTCGCCTATGAGACGGTCGCCTTCTCGGCGGACGCAATTAACGACACCAAGCTTCGCAGCTGTTGGTGATAACTCGTCCACTGCTCGAGCTGCGGCTGCTTTGTGAGGCATGGTGACGGACAAACCTTGGAAGCCTTTTGCACGCATATCCGCAACTGCCTCTTCACCTTGACCATCTGGCACGCGACACGCGATGTAGATCCAGTCCAGTCCTAAGGCATCGAAACCTGCGTTGTGAAGGCGCGGGCTTAAGGAGTGGCTTACTGGATCACCGATGACAGCTGCTATTTGTGTTGTTGGTGTCGGAGTATCTCGTGGGGGTATCAGCACAGGCCTCGCTCCTGACACTTCGCTTTGTCGCGTTCAAATTCTTCGCTGCTGACTGAGAAGTTATGCCGACCTTCGGCATCCGCTAGGACGTAATACATCCATTGGCCGGGAACTGGACCCATGGCCGCCTCAAGGGACGCTTCGCCGGGAGCCGCTATCGGTGTGGGAGGAAGCCCTTTCGATAGTCGGCTATTGAAGGGCGACTCCATCTGCAAGTCGCTCAAGGTAAGTTCGTTGTCACCTGTTATGTAGACAATTGACGCGTCGATTCCGAGATACCAGTCGGCTGCGAGTCGGTTGTGAATTACTCGAGATATTTTTGCACGTTCGCTACCAATGCGAGCCTCTCGCTCAATGAGACTGGCGAGTACGACCGTTTCGTAGGGAGTTAACCCGACTGTTTGAGGCGACGCCGCATAACCGAGTTTGGTGAGGATTTGGTCAAATCGAGTGACCATTTGAGTTAACAGCTCTTCAGGCGTTGAATCTGGACCGAGGTAGTACGTGTCAGGAAATAGCAACCCTTCGTAAGGTTCGATAGCTCCGCTAGGCATGGCAGACGGAGACGGGGCGTAATTGGAGACAACGTGTTGCATGCGCATCTCGGCTTCGAACTCGGCTCCGCTAAAGGGCATATCTTCAATAGTGTCGATTTCATTGATGATTTGCCGGACAGTGAGACCTTCGGGGATGGTGACCCTGATTCTCAGCGTTTGTTCAACGTATCGCGGTCCGTCTTTGAGAACTTCTAGTACCTCCCACACGGCAGAATTAGTGTGAAATGTGTAATCGCCAGCCTGAAACAGTGGTGCTCCTTTGAGACGGACATACCACTCGTAGGCGCGAGCGTCGGGTACTACTCCGTAATCTTCAAGTAAGTCAGATATCCCCTTGGTGGTTATTCCTGGCGGCAACGTGAGGTTAATGGCCGCTCCCTGTTCTCCGGGAGGGTCTAGTTGTTCTCTACCCCATTGGACTGCTTGCATAGTGGCCCATATCGCCACGAGTAAAAGCAGTAACAAAAACAGTACGGAGAGTGTCGTACCGCGTCCCTTGCGAACAAAAACTGTTTCGTAGTCCACCCCTTCACGCTGCGGTGGGCGTGATCGCACTGGTCGACGTTGACGCGGTGGCGGTGGCCGGAAGCCTCTAAAGGACGTCCCAGCTGAGTCGTTCATCTGCTATCCATCCATGCTTGCAAGATGATGGCAGCAGCGACTTTGTCTACTATTTTTCGTCGTTCAGCTGCATCTAGACCTTGTTCTTGCAGCATTCGTTCTGCTTCAACGGTGGTTAGTCGTTCATCGTGCATCGCGACTGGTATAGCCAATACTTGTTGGAGAAGTTCCGCTTCCTTACGGGCATTAACAGCTGCCTTACCTTCGGCGCCGTCTAACGACAACGGAAGACCGACGACGAGAATCTCTGCCTCCACCTCTTCGACGATAGCTCCGATCAGTCGGTGGTCTTGGTCGCGGCTACCTGAACGGTTAACCGTTTCGTAAGGGGTTGCGACTCGTCCATCACTGTCAGAGATAGCTACGCCAATTCTTTTTTCTCCGAGATCGATTCCAACGGCTCTCATCCGAGGAATCAGCCTCCCCCTAGGCCCGCAGCGCGCCGGGCACTATCCAGTGCTTGATCGATCCCGTCTATGTTTTTGCCTCCCGCCACGATTAACGGCGGATTTCCTTTACGGCCGAAGCCACCTTGAATTGCCTGTGCGGCTTCGTCAATCAGGTCAGCAGCACTCAATTCACCTTCGGGCGGCACAGCAGCTACAAGCGCTACTCCCCCTCCGTCCGGGGCACCAGCCAATACGACTGCACGAATTTCCGGACGGTCTCGGATTGCTGCAGCGAGATCTCGAAGTTCGTCCCGCTCTAGGCCATCCAGTCGGGCGACGACGATACCTTCCTCTGCGGTGTCAGCTAATTCACCGGCGCGGACTCCCGCTGTTACCTGTTGGAGTGTTTTGATTTGGTTGCGTAAATCTTTGATCTCTCCGAGGCGACGGCGAAGCGCGTCGAGTAGCTCCTCGGTTGAAGTATTCAAGATCTCGTTCATTTGTGCGATTAAGTGCTCGTCGCTTTGAAGTCGTTCAACCGTTGCCAAGCCGGTGATCGCCTCGACGCGACGGATATTCGAACCGATACTGCTCTCGGAGATGATCCTTAAGTGCCCGATGTCGCCTAGCGCATCGACGTGAGTACCACCGCACAGTTCGAGCGAATGTTGCCCTGCCTCTAAGACTCTGACCATGTCTCCGTATTTGTCGCCGAAGAACGCAATAGCGCCCGCTTCTTGGGCATGTTCCATAGTGGTTTCGTAATGTCGGCAAGGCGCATTGGTGAGGAGTTCAGCGTTCACAAGGTCTTCAATTCGCGCCAGCTCATCGTTCGTTACGGCTTCAAAGTGGTTGAAGTCGAACCGCAGTCGGTCGGACGCAACCAACGAACCTGCTTGTTTCACATGCTCCCCGAGCACTTCCCTCAAAGCCCAATGAAGGATGTGCGTTGCGGTGTGATTTCGCCGTATCGCCGAACGCCGTTCTTCGTCTATGGAGGCCGCAGCTGTACACGGTGAGCTTATGGTTCCTTCCACTATTTGACCTACGTGCCGATGCAGCCCGGGAAGAGCGTAGGTACAGTCTTGAATTTCGATGACGCCACTCTCAGTTTTTATTGTCCCCGTGTCACCGATCTGTCCACCGCTTTCCGCATAAAAAGGCGTTTTATCCAGAAATACTTCGACTTGTTCGTCATCTAGCTCGATAACAGCTAGCAACTGCGCGTCGTCCACGGCACCGGAATCTCTGACGAACTCTGTTACATCAAATTGATCCAAGATTTGTCGGTAGGTCTCGTTAGCAACCGTGGGTCCTTCAGCTCGAGCGGATCTCGCCCTTTCTCGTTGCTGATCCATCTCTGTGTCGAAACCGTCTTTGTCTAGCGTGAGGTCTCGTTCACTGAGAATTTCCTGAGTGACTTCTACAGGGAAACCGAATGTGTCGTGAAGTTGAAAGGCGATACTGCCGGGAAGCGGTTCTCCGCGTTCAAGGTCAGCGACTGCTTCATCCAAGATCTGCGAGCCGGTAGCCAAGGTGCGGCGGAACTGTTCTTCTTCGCGCCCGACTACGTCTTTGACTAGTTCAAGGTTGTCTTGCAGCTCGGAATAGTGGTCACCCATCACGTCGCATACAACCTCAACCAAGCGGGGCATCACGACATCGTCTACTCCTAGGGTCCACGCGTGTCGAACGGCGCGCCTAATGATCCGACGAAGCACATAGCCTCGTTCTTCGTTGGAAGGAAAAACGCCGTCACTGATAAGTAGCGCTGTCGCTCGGGCATGATCGGCGAAAATTCGCATGGAAATATCGGCCGCCGGATCCTGACCATATTCAAGACCGGTGATTCGTTCCGCTTCGGACAGCAAAGGCGCAAATAGGTCGATGTCCCATGCTGACGGCACTCCCTGCAGGACTGCTAACAGTCGTTCCAGACCAGCCCCTGTATCGATGCCTGTTTGGGGAAGCGGGGTTAGTTCACCCGAGCCGTCATTGGAGAACTGCATGAAGACCAGGTTCCATACTTCGATAAATCGATCTTCTCCGCCTTCCGCCGGTCCCCCGTCGTCGCCGTATTCGGGTCCAAGATCGTAGAAGATTTCACTGCACGGCCCGCAAGGTCCTGTATCTCCCGCGGCCCACCAATTGTCTTTGTCGAGGCGTTGTATGCGCTCAGCAGGTAGACCAACCGACTGGGTCCATATTTCTTCAGCGTCGTCGTCGCTGACATGAACGGTAACCCAGAGGCGGTCCTTTTCTAATTGAAGGACGTCGGTGACAAACTCCCAAGCCCACGGTATGGCTTCCGCTTTGAAGTAATCACCGAAACTGAAGTTGCCCATCATTTCAAAGAAAGTGAAGTGGCGATTCGTTCGACCGATGTCATCTAGGTCGTTGTGCTTGCCTCCAGCACGAACACATTTTTGAATGGTGCACAGTCGAGACGAAGGAGGCTGTTCTTCACCCAAGAAGTAGGGCATGAAGGGCACCATTCCCGCAACAGTGAACAACAAGGAGGGTTCATGAGGTATGAGACTTGCCGACGCGCGGACGTCATGATCCCGGTCACTCCAGAACTTAGAGAATGCTTCGCGCAACTCACCTGCTTGCATGCCCCCTGATGGTACCCAGGTGTCGCTCTTGGAACTCGGTCCTAATCAATAACGATTAGAAAGTTGATCCTGTTTGGCTCGCAGTTCTGTCTCGGTATCACGCATCTTGCGTTGACCGTCAGCCCATGCGTCACGTAGATCACGTCCAACGCGACGGGCTGTTCCAGCTACAGTCGCCGTGCCACGAACTGGTGCGTACCGTTCGACGAGGTGGCGAAATTGGCGTCTCACCCATAAAGAACTACCAGCACCGAAGATGCCTCCGAGCAGTAACCACCTAAGTCGTTTGAACACTTATACAGCCTGCCATGAACTGCCGCTAATTGCGTTCATCTCGGACTGTTACGTCCACCATTCTTGATCCGACCGAACCCAGATTTAGCCCCTGCTGAGATCGCTCTAAGTTTAATAAAGGGAACTGAGACTACGCGGAGGAGTCTTCGACCAAACGACCCTATTTGCTTCGATGCTTGCTCAGCTGCCGTTACTACGCCTTGAAGTCTCTGCAGTTCGATATCGGCGTGGTCAACGGTCTCTCTGAGGTCATCTACTGCTGGCAGTGCTTGCTCAGACAGCCGGTCGGCCGCCGAGCGCAATTGTTTCAACACTGAAACAAGTTGAATCAAGATCAGCAGCAACACTGTCATCGTCACAATGACACAAACCGTGACCACCACAGCAACCAAATCCCAGACCGTCATTTATTCTGATCCTTCGCTTCGTCGTCAGAGGTGGTCGTATTGTTTCGGGGTTCGATGGCGCCCCGCAGATCAGCTAAACGTTGAACAATGTCCACTTCAAACCCGTGCGAACTGGGCGAGTAGTAGCGATGCCCCGTTATGTCATCTGGAAGATACTGCTGCTCTACCCATCCTGACTCACTGCTATGCGGATAACGATAGCCCTCGCCATGTCCTAGATCTTGAGCGCCGGTGTAGTGACTGTCGCGCAAGTGGCGAGGCACCCTGCGGCCCTGACCCTGTCGAACGTCTTCCCTCGCTCTGGTTATGCCAAGTAACGCTGAGTTCGATTTTGGTGCTGTTGCTAGATGAATAACTGCTTGGGAAAGGTTTAGTTGTGCTTCAGGTAGCCCAACGAAATCAACCGCTCTAGCGGCAGCGTCAGCGACCAAAAGCGACATGGGATCTGCCATCCCGATGTCCTCGGAGGCCAAAATCACAAGCCGTCGTGCTACGAAGCGAGCATCTTCCCCTGCCTCCAGCATACGAGCCAGCCAATACAGGCTCGCATCAACATCAGAGCCGCGAATGCTCTTAATGAAAGCGGAAATAACGTCGTAGTGTTCATCCTCGCCATATCTGTGAGCGCGCGCGTCTAAGGCTTGCTCTGCGTGATTTAGGTTTACGGTTGATCCTTTACCTCCGGCGAGCACTGCCGCCACTTCCAAGGCAGTCAGAGCGCGCCTCGCGTCACCGTCTGCTCGCCGAGTGAGATGATCAGACGCGTCTTGACTCAGTGAGATCTCTTCGTGCTTAGCGCCTCGAAGCAACAACTCCATTACGGCTTCATCGCTCAACTCGTTCATGCGGAACAGGTTGGATCTTGAAAGGAGTGGTGGGTTGACTTCAAAGTAAGGATTTTCGGTGGTGGCTCCGATGAAGGTAAGCAGACCGTCCTCTACTGAGGGCAGAAGAGCGTCCTGCTGACTTTTGTTAAAACGATGCACCTCGTCAAGGAACAGGATCGTTCCAATATTCTGCTCACCGAGACGCTGTCGGGCTTCGTCGATCACTCGCCGAACATCTTTCACCGACGCTGAGACTGCGGAAAGGGTTACGAATTGTTTCTTGGTGTGGTTTGCGATGAGACGCGCGAGTGTGGTCTTTCCGCAACCTGGCGGACCCCACAAGATGATTGAGGTCAGCTTGTCCGCTTGGATCAAAGTTCTGAGCGGAGCTTGAGTTCCTAACAACTCGTCGTGACCGACAAGGTCGTCTAGTTGTCTCGGGCGGAGCCGCGCCGCTAGTGGGGCTTGGCGACGCATCACCTCTTCTGCTGCCGACTCGAAAAGGTCGCTCATGACAACGAACCTAGTTCGCCGTGGATCCAAGATCGATCAAGTAGCTGGAGGAAGCACCCTAAGGCCTAACTCATTGAGTTGAGTGGCGTCTATGGATGAAGGGGCGTTAGTAAGTGGATCGGCACCTGATTGACTCTTAGGGAAGGCAATGACCTCTCGAATGTTCTCCTCGCCGACTAGTAACGCCACCAGCCGGTCTATACCGAAAGCAAAGCCTGCGTGGGGTGGCGCCCCGTAGCGGAAGGCGTCCATAAGGAATCCGAACTTCTGTTGTGATTCTTCTTCGTTTATGCCCAGCAGATTAAAGATTTGTTGCTGGATGTCTCGTCGGTGGATACGAACGCTGCCCGACCCTAGCTCCCATCCATTGAGAACAAGGTCGTAGGCCTGAGACCTCACGTTTAGTAAATCGTCGGGGGTGTTGCTATTCGATAGAAGTTCTAGGTCATCTACATGAGGCATTGTGAAGGGGTGGTGAGCGGGGAGTGGATTTCCGTCATCATCGACGTCTTCGAAAAGCGGGAAGTCCACGACCCAAAGAAAGCGCAGGCCTCCCTCATTGACCGGTGGTCGTCCCAATTCCAGCCGAAGAAGACCCAACACGTGCACCACCCGTCGCCAGTCGTCGGCAACGAGATAACAGATATCTCCCTCTTTCGCGTTCATCGCTGATAACAGACCAGATATCTCAGCTTCACTCATGAATTTGGCTACTGGCGAGGTCACTTCGCCCGATGGCCCGACCTTGATCCACACCAGTCCCTTGGCGCCCCAACTCTTCGCTTTGTCGGTTAATTGATCCAGTTGATTGCGACCCATGTCGGCACCGCCTTCAACTTTTATTCCTTTGATGGCCGATGCCTTGAACGCGTTGAAGTCAGTACCTGAGAAGACTTCGGTGAGTTCAACTAATTCCAGATCAAACCGTACGTCTGGCTTGTCCGATCCATATCGGTTCATTGCCTCTAGCCAAGACATCTCCGGAATTGATTCCGGTCTCTGGCCGGTAATGATCTCCGTTGCATTGCTTATAGCTTCCGATACCACGGCTCGGACTTGCTCTCCGTCGGCGAAGCTCATTTCCATGTCGAGTTGCGTGAATTCGAATTGTCTATCGGCTCGAAGATCTTCGTCTCGCATGCAGCGAGCAATTTGGTAATAACGGTCGATTCCGCCAACCATGCAGAGCTGTTTGAATAACTGTGGACTCTGAGGAAGCGCGTAAAAGTCTCCTGGGCTCAACCTGCTGGGCACAACAAAATCTCTTGCTCCTTCTGGTGTTGAAGCAATCAGCATTGGGGTTTCTATCTCAACGAAGTCCTGGTCTTCCATCGAACGACGAATTGCGGCACTGATCGCCGCTCTGCTGCGGAGATTTTGTTGCATGCGGCCGGTACGCAGATCTAGATAGCGGTGACGTATACGTATGGTCTCATCAACCTCAACTCGGCCATCTATCTGGAACGGAGGCGGTTCGGCGCTGGCAAGGATTTCAACAGTCGCTTCTCCGATTTCTATCGAACCTGTAGGTAAGTCAGTGTTGATGGTTTCGGGTGGACGTTCTCGGACGGTCCCAGTCACTGCTAGTACGTATTCGCTTCGAATGTCGTGAGCGTGGTCGACAACACACTGAACTATTCCCGTGCGGTCACGGAGGTCCACGAACGCTAAATACTCTCCATGTTCTCTGCGCTTGGCTACCCAGCCACATACTGTGACCGTACGCCCTATGTCATCACTAGATAGTTGACCGCAGTAATCAGTTCTTTTTGTCATCGTCTATCTCCAGGGCCGTGCGCCATAGTCAAGAGTCCAGCCCGAGAAGCTGTCGAACTTGACTGACGACTTCTTCTCTCGGAACAACTATCTGGTCAGCCGCGCTATCACGCAACATACGTATCGAAATTGTTGCTTCTTCTAGTTCTTGTTCGCCAATAATCAGAGCTAATTGGGCTCCAGATCGGTCAGCGCTACGTATCTGGCTGCGCATCGAACGGCCGTCAAAGGACCTGTCTGCGACGACGCCGTCGGTTCGCAGCAATTGAGTTAGATCTCGCGCTGATGAACCATCTGTGACGTCTACGACCCACACCTGAGTTTTTGGCGGCGGGTCCGGGAAGGACCCTTCGGCGTCGCAAGCAAGTAGCAGGCGTTCAATACCCATGCCAAACCCAATTCCTGGAGTAGGGGGTCCACCGAGTTCTTCGATCAACCCGTTGTAGCGTCCACCCCCACAAACTGTGTTCTGAGCACTCTCTAACGCCTGGCTTTGGAACTCAAAGGTGGTATGGGTGTAATAGTCCAACCCTCGAACCAATTTGGGTTCGATTGTGAATGGGATGTTCAAAGCGTTGAGTCCTTCTTGAACTCGTTCAAAGTGCGCTTCGGCGTCTCCGCCCAGGAATTCTTCAATCAGTGGTGCTTGGGCGATGACACTCTGCGTCGCTGGCCGCTTAGAGTCCAACACCCGCAAGGGATGCGATGCAACTTTGCTTCTATCCTCTTCATCTAGGTCGAGCACACGTCCTTCTAGAAAATCACCCAGCGACTGCTGATACTGCTTTCGGGTGTTCGCGTCACCCATGGAGTTCAATAGCAGGCTGACTTGCTTTAGACCCACGCTTTGTAAAACGTTCCACCCTAAAGCAATGACTTCTACGTCAATATCAGGGTCATCTGAGCCAATACTTTCAATTCCGAATTGGTGGAACTGTCGAAAGCGCCCTGCCTGAGGCGCTTCATACCGAAAGTACGGACCTCGGTAATACACCTTCCATGGCACTGGTGGACGATGTTGGACGAAGGAGCGGCATATAGCTGCTGTTCCTTCTGGACGCAGCGCCATGTGCCTTTCGCTTCGGTCGTGGAACTCATACATTTCTTTTCCAACCACATCGGTGCCTTCACCGATTCTGGAAAAAACTCCGATGTCTTCAAATAGTGGAGTATCAACGAGCGCGAATCCCGATCGAGATGCCACAGAGCTAAAGACTTCAACTACCGCCTCCCATCGGGCCGACTCGCCGGGGAGAAGGTCACGTGTTCCGATTGGAGTTTGGAAGGTATTTGCCTTCTTTGACATGGTCATCCTCGGGCGCGTCCGGGGTGTGAGAAATAGCCGTCCGGTGGACATACCATCGTAGATGGTTCCGACAGAAAGTCCCTGACACTTATTGATCTACTTGGATTCGCATTCAAGAAGGTGGACGTACGCTGTTTGGCATTATTCGGTGCGCGTCGAATACGGCATCTATTTCTCGTAAGGCTCCGAGCAGCTGTTCCAGAAGCGTCGGGTCGCCTACCTCTATATCGAATTGCAGGACCGAAACTTGATCGTCCCCTGTGAAGGTGTGGGCGCTGGAGATGCTGAGGTGATGATCAGAAATCACCGATACCACGTCAGCGAGCAGCCGGTCTCGATCAAGGGCCCTCACTTCAACGCTGGTGCGG
>Ga0208261_1000017_pt1 | contig 67663 bp, 66 predicted proteins | sample Knorr_S7_td_DCM__FD_185595 | JGI IMG/M metagenome (GOLD analysis project Ga0208261, IMG submission 185595) | Marine microbial communities from Southern Atlantic Ocean transect - Knorr_S7_td_DCM_ad_131m_LV_B (SPAdes) (version 3) | ecosystem: Environmental > Aquatic > Marine > Oceanic | place...
AAGGTGGTGGTCCATTGATGGGCGCCAGCAGCGTTGCGTTTGGTAACGAACACGTCGTAGCTGCCGTTGGAGGTGACGTTCCCGGCCCCGAAATCAACTGTGCCTACGAAGACGCCGGTGGTGTACACGTTGCCGGACCCATCAACCGCCACCCCGTGGCCATAGTCGGTGTCGGTGCCACCGAACGTGATCGACCCATAATTCGTGTCACTACCAGCAGTTGTATCCCACGCCCCAGCAGACGAGCCCCATCCCACAACCACCAACACGCAAACAGCAGTCAGTCTCAACAAGGTCCGGTGCACTCCGACAACCTAGAACTCGGGTGGGAAAGAACAACGGACCCTCAACAAAAGGCGTATCGGTTCTTGTTTGGTACCACGGTTAGAGAAGATCGTGTCTGTTAATAGAGGACACAACTTGTAACCTCCGCGCCACAATCCACAACGCGGTACCAGCGGCCTTGAGAACTCAAACTAAAACGGAAAATCTTAGGAAATGAAAAGGCAAAGCCCTTTTGGCGGTTAATGTCACCTGCGACATGAATACCGCCATATTGAGACAACAGGCACGCACTGCCGTGATCGAAGGCCGAAACGCCGGTCTAGGAATGGACGAGCCCGTCACCATGAAAGACGGGTCGGTAGGTGTGACTATGCGATTCAAAGGTCGAACCCGCAGCCTGCGTTTCACCGAAGAGGTCTCAAACTCCGGCGCTATCGACATCTGGGTGATGAACCCATTCCAAGGAGCGATCTCGTGGAGACTTGGAATGATGCGAGCAGCGTCAGAACTCGGGGCTCACATCGACAACCTCAAACAAGTCACCCACCGTTAACCAACAAAGCGACAGGCTATTTGGAAACGTCTATTCGATAGAGCTTGGCGGCGTTGTCTTGAAGAACGCGACGAACATCGAGTTCGCTCAGACCATCCAATGCGTCCATGAGACTGATGTCATCTCTCGGATATAGACAGGTTGGGTGAGGAAAATCAGTTTCAAATAACAGACACTCACTGCCCAAAAAATCAACCGTTGGTTTAATCGTTGATCTCTCAAACCAAAAACAACCAAAAAACTGGCGTCGAAAATACTCCGACGGCAACAGCGACAAATCCGCTAATTCGTTCGGCGCTGTTTCAGTCAGTTGATGATCGAGCATTTCAAGGAAAAATGGGAGCCAACCGACTCCGCTTTCAACGGAAACGAATTTGAGGTCTGGGAAACGTTCCGGAATACCCGAATAAATGAGGTTGCCGACTGTGCGAGCGTTCCCCATAAACAAATTCGCTGAACCAACAGCAAGTTTTCGTTCCTCACCGAACGAAGGCCACGGAGCTCTCCCAAAGAAATCCATGTTGCCTTTGGAAGAACCGATGTGAAAGTTCACTGGCATTTGTAGATCTGAACACGTCTGCCAAATCGGATCCCAATGGTTCGTTCCCATGTCAGGAAGCCCGGCTTCTTCAGGGTTAGTGCAAGTCACTATTCCCCGCAGCCCATTCGCGTGAGCTCGCTCTATTTCTCGTACCGCTGCGTCAAGGTTCCACCAAGGCAACAAAGCCATACCGAAAACCCTCTCGCCTGTGTCTGCTTGAAATTCGGCGAGCGCGTCGTTATAGATCTCAACGCTTAAGAGCCGCAACGCTTCATCAGGGGACTTAAGAAAATTCTGATTTCCGAATCCCGCGACGTTCGGATACATGATCTGAGCGTGAATGCCCAGATGGTCCAGCATCGCAACTCGAGCTTCTGCGTCGAAACTTGCCCGGTGTACCACCTCGTTGTCCATCTCAAAGAAAGCGGTGCCGGTGATCTTCTCCCCATCCGGGTCGATGACTGAAGAAGCGATTGGAAGGCCGATAGGAATGTCCCCGTCGAACCACCAACGTCTTTTGCCGTTTCGTTCAACCATCTGCGGAACACGGTCCTGCCATTTGGCTGGGGCTCTGCTCGTCCACAGGTCATAAGGTTCTGACCAGTGACTATCGGTATCAATAACCTTTAGATCGGTGAATGCTCCCGAGTTCACGTCGGACGTTCTCCGAACTCAGGTCGCTCCGTACGGGTTTTCTTCAATTCCCAAAATCCGTCGATATCGCCGAGCATGGTCATAGCGTCCCACAGTTTCAGGGCGTCTTCCTTTTGTGGAACCCGAGTGATGACGGGACCAAATAACGCGACGCGATCACCATCACTTCGGTTCCAGGCGATTATTGGCGTCCCAACGTCGTCACCTACCAGCGACAAACCGTCATCCATTTTCTCTCTGATAGGTGTATCCCACTTCTCGTCGCTAGCTGCTTCGGCGTAGGTTGCCGCTAGGCCCACGGTTGCTAACGCATCAGCAATATCGAAATCCCGATCACCGTCGTGGTGGATTCGGCTACCGAACTCCCAGTAAAGATCAAAAACTTTGTCTTCTTGCCCGTCGGCTTTCACCGCTTCCATTACACGCAACATCTTGTGTGTTTTCGATGTGGACTCGTAGTACGGAGTGTCCTCAGGGGGCTCATTTTTAAATAAAAGACTAATTGGTTGCCATGTGATCGAAAGATCGCGTTCGGCTGCAACTTCATCGACGACCCAACGAGCCGTCACCCAACACCACGGTCATATAGGGTCAACCCAAAATTCAATGTCGTTTGCCATAAATGCAGAATAACTCGCATATACGTGCTTGGTCAGTTCGGTTAGTTCAAGGAAACATTGCATATATCTGGCGCGCGGGTGCCTTCATCCGCGAATATTCCTGAGGAGAACAGGGGGAAACCGTGAATCTCGGAATGTTGCTTTTTATGCCGGCCTCGATCGCCGGAGAGCAGATCATCCTTATCGACACCTCAACTGAGGCAAGTGGCGGCGCTGCGCGCGAGGTCACATATGGCGAACTTCTGGAGAATGTGAGCAAAACAGCCGGATTGCTCACAACTCTCGGTGTGGAAGCAGGAGACCGCGTCGGCGTATTTGCTACCAACAGCGTTGAATGTGTTGAGGCAATTTTTGGCGCCGCATTTGTCGGCGCGACCGTTGTCCCAATGAACTTCCGAGCGGGCGCCGAAGAAGCAGCTCACCTCATGGCGGACAGCGGAGTGAAGGTTCTCTTCACCGAAAGTCGTTACCGCGATTTAGTCGACGACAATAGGCCCGAGAGCGTCGAACAAGTATTTATGCTCGACGAGGAAGACTCCTACACCCAAGCGCGAGACGAAGCATTCGAGCTGCCCGTCCCAGAAGACGTCGACCCAGACGGACTATGCGCACTGCTCTACACCAGCGGAACTACGTCCCTTCCCAAAGGCGTGAAGCTCACCAACGGCGCTATCACTGGCTACGTGATGGGTACCAACGACGCGGCCACAGGTGAAGATATCGGCAGGATGGCGTTAGCAGCGCCGCTGTATCACATAGCCGGCGTGACCTCGATGCTGAACGCTTTGTACAGCGGACGTGTCGTCGTGCTGCTACCCCAGTTCGAAGCATCAGCTTGGATCGACACAGTACAAAAGCATTCGGTCACTCATGCGTTCTTGGTTCCCACGATGCTCGGCAGAGTTATGGAAGCCCCCAATTTCTCCGTCGACGCGTTTGTTGGCATGGAAGCGATCACCTACGGCGCAGCCCCGATGCCTCCTTCAGTTATACGAAGAGCGATCGGCGAATTCCCACCCAACGTCTCCTTCGCAGGTGCCTACGGTCAAACCGAAACCACCTCAACGGTCGCGGTGTTAGATCCCGACGACCACCGGGTTGAAGGCACTGAAGAAGAACAAGCGTTGAAACTGAAACGGCTGTCTTCGGTTGGTCAGGTACTCGACGACGTAGAAGTCCGAGTGGTTGACGAAGACGGAAACCCCGTTGAAGCAGGCACCCTCGGGGAAGTACAACTTCGAACCTTCCGAGCGATGGACGGCTACTGGGGTAACGAAGAAAAAACGCGTGTGACGGTTGACGACGAAGGTTGGGTTCACACCGGCGACCTTGGCTACCTCGACGAAGACGACTATCTGTTCCTGGGAGGACGAACGGGTGACATGATCATTCGAGGTGGCGAAAACGTATCTCCCGATGAAGTCGAAGCAGTCCTGTACGAAAACAGTGCTGTTCTGGAATGCGCAGTTGTGGGAGTCGCCTCCGAAGAATGGGGTGAGCGTGTCGTCGCAGCAGCAGTTGTGCGAGAAGGAAGCGGAGTAACAGGCGAAGACCTCGTTGCCTTCGCTAAAGAAAAGCTCGCTCCATTCAAAAGACCCGAAGCGGTTGAACTTATGGAAGAGCTACCTAGAACCTCCACCGGCAAACTGCTCAGAAGAGACTTAATTCCGATGCTCGAAGAGCTCGGTATCTAAAACCGATGACCTCGCTCCTCGTGAGAGGAAAGGTCCACACCTTCGACGACAAAGGTTTCGTAGCTTCGAATCTGCTGGTACGAGACGGAATTGTTTGCGAAATTGACAGTGGCGTCGTAGAAGCAGATGACGTTGTCGAACTTGGCCCTGACGAGTACCTGCAACCTGGCTGGCGCGACGATCATCTTCACCTGCTATCGACTTTGGCAGTTCACTGTTCACAGGATCTATCTGAAGCGACGACTATCGATGATCTACTCCAATTGGTGGATGCAGCGTCGCCTGGCGACAACGGGTGGATTAGAGCATGGGGTTATGAACCCAGCTTGTTGACCGAAAGGCGGCACCCAACCCGAACCGAACTAGACGAAGTGACAGGAACATGTCCCACAGTGGTGCACGATCGAACCGGGCACGTCGCTGTTATCAACACCGCAGCAGCTGCGGTTCTTAACGCCGACCACTATCTAGAAGGACTGTTAGTGGAACGCGAAGACATACTGGGTCAAGTTCCGAGCATAGGGATCAGCGATCTGAAACGAATTGCTCAAACTGTTTTCGATGACTGGCGTGATCTTGGAGTTGTGGCATTGACCGACGCCACGCACACCAACGACATTGAATCCGTCAAGCTGCTGGCCGAGATCCAAAACGAATGCAACGGCCCCCAGATAACAGCGATGGTCGGAGCAGATCGCCTCGACGGTCTCCGATTCGGTGACACCTACGGTGACGTCGAAATCGGCCACGCCAAAGTAATGCCCGACGTAGAGCTACAACAGAACCTGGAGCAGTTGGTTCGAGTAGCTCACGAAGCCGGATTTCCAGTAGCGATTCACGTCATGGACATCGACACGCTCGAAGAAGCGCTCCAAGCTCTGGAAGCTTCACCATGCCCGGGACCGGTATCGGACCGGCTTGAACATTGCTCACTTGCATTACCCGAACAACTCGACCGAGTTGCGTTGACAGGGGCAACGGTTTGCACCCAACCTTCGTTTCTTACCCGTCGGCTCAATAAATATGTCGAGAACTTGTCGCCCGTTGAACAAAATTGGTTGTGGCCGCTTTCATCGCTCATCGAACGGAATATTGCAGTCACATTGTCGTCGGATTCCCCAGTGGTCCCAGTCAATCCAGATGAATGGATTAATGCCGCGACTTCGCGACCGATTTCGTGCCAAGAAGTTGTTACTGAGGGGCAAGCTAAGACGATGACCGTCGTATCGCCAGTAGCAGCAGGCATGAGCGCTGATCTACTCGTAAGAGTTACTCCAACTGGGTACACACCGCTGGCTGGCGTGAACTGATTCCAATGACAGTGACGGCACTCGAATCTCTTCTCGTTATGGAAATCGGGACGTCTGTTGCTGGCTCCTATGCAGCGAAATTGTTCGCCGATTACGGCAGTGAAGTTCATGTGCTGGGTAGTGATCACGCACCCTCGCAGACTCTCTTTTTTGATGCTTCGAAACATGTTGGCGACCGTGACCTGTCAATACAAGCAGATGTCATCATTCAGTCGTCCGGCTCGGGTCCTCTCGATACTCCACTGGAACCCCTTCGCCCGGACCAAATTGTTCTTCGAATTACACCCTTCGCGGGGACAGGACCATACGCCGATTGGAACTCAACAGATCTCGTAGACGCAGCTATTGGAGGTCACCTCAGACTCAGTGGTGACCCCAAACGGGAACCGCTCAACGGGGTCCCAGATTTAGTTCACATGGCTGCAGGTGTCACCGGATTCGTTGGTGCTTTAGCTGCTTTGATGGCGCGGGCTCGAACAGGTCGCGGGCAACTTGTAGAAACCTCGCACCAAGAAGTTATAGCTGCGCTCCACCAATTCAGCCTCCTTCGTTACACCCACACCGGTTCCATTTTGAATCGCATGGGAAACCGGTACAGCGGCCCAGGAACACCAATCGGTGCTTACGAATGCGCTGATGGTTGGATTGGTTTAGCGATCAGTCAGAGCGATCAGATGGAACGGCTCCTTGAAGTGACAGGTTTAATAACTCTGCTCGACCATGAAGAAGTCGACACAATCTATGACGTCATGACGAACCAAGAACTGTTGGATAGTCACCTGATTCCCTATCTGAAAACACAACCAAGAGACGATTTAGTTGAACTGTTTCAAGCGCTGCGTCTCCCGGTAGCACCCATTTCCGATATCGATGATCTTCTCGAGGACCCCCACTTCGAGGAACGAGACTTTTGGAACGAAACTACAGATGGAGTTAAGAGCCCAGGACCTCCATTCCGGCTAAGCCACCACAAGTGGGAACTTGGACCTAAGAAGCGAAGCGGAGTGTTCGCGTCGAGTGATGAACCCGTCACCCATCTTGCCGATGGACCGTTGACAGGACTGCGGGTACTGGACATGACCAGAGTGTGGGCGGGTCCTCTAGCCGCGCGAGTGCTCGCCGATTTAGGTGCAGAAGTACTGATGACTGAGGTGCCTTGGACCCGCACCCCTCTTGAAGTTCCCCAAAGTTATGTCAACTCAACTCATTTTTTTCCAGATGATGACGCAGGTGAACGACCTTGGAACCGCACCGGTTTCCATAACAAGTACGCAAATAACAAGATGTCGACCGTTATCGAGTTAGACAAACCCGCAGGCCGCGATTTTTTTGTGCGGATGCTTCCAAAGGTTGACGTAGTAATCGAAAACTACGCGCCGAGAGTCATGCCGAACTTTGGACTCGACGAAACTGAACTCAAGCAACACAACCCTGACCTGACATATGTCACCATGCCCGGCTATGGAAGAACGGGGCCGTATAAGGATTGGGTAGCGTACGGCCCGACGATTGATGGCCACGCGGGCCACACATGGCTCACCGGATACCGTGACGACATCCCCTGGAAATGCGGGATTGCTTGGCCGGACCCAACAGCAGGGCTGCATGCTGCTGCTGCGACCATCGTCGCGTTACTTGATCGTCAGTGTTGTGGGATAACTGGACAAACAGTCGAAGTAGCGCAGGTCGAAGCGGCAATCAACATGATCGGTCGACATGTCGTAGCCGCCCAGGTTGACGAACCACCTCAACGACTAGGAAATCGACGACCTGGACGTGCCCCTCAAGGCGTATACAAATGCCAAGGAGACGACCGTTGGATAGCAATATCTGTCGTTGACGACGACTGCTGGGCTGCTCTGTGCAAAGTGACCGGATGGAGCGACCTTGAAGAACTAGATGCTGCTCAACGATGGCGAGACCACGACGCCATTGATGCGCGGTTAGCAGCGTTCACTGCCCAACGAAATGACTTTTCGCTCATGATGGAACTCCAAGCAGCCGGTGTGCCGGCTGGAGCGGTCTTTGACGCAGCAGACGTAGTGAACGACCCGCAGCTCGCAAGCACCCAATTCTTTGTTCCACTTGAACACCCTGAAGCAGGAACTCATGTTTGGCCGCGTTTCGCGGCGCGCCTCGCCCTGACGCCCGCAACGATGCGCCGACCCGCAGCCACTATGGGCCAACACAACGATTTCGCAGCACTGCAGTTAGCAGAACTGGACAACGACACCTACTCGGCTTTGTTGAACAGTGGGGTGATTCGAACGACACCCCCCGCCTAGCTGGCGTTGCTGAGCGTCACTCGTTAGGTGCTTCGAATCTTTGATGAATGAATTCAGCGATGTTATCGATAGCTGCGGTTGCTTCTTCGAACAATCCGACACATGCGTGCCAGACATGAAACATTTCAGGCCATACCTGTAAGTCAACGCTCACTCCCGCAGCAGCCGCCTTCTCAGCGAATCTTTGACTGTCCGACAAGAGAACCTCTTCATCGCCGACGTGTATCAACAATGGGGGTAGGCCCGCGAGTTGAGCTTCCAGCGGCGAGGCGAGAGGATCACTGATTTGGTCCTCGGTAACGAAAAGTTCTCGAGTCCGAGGCATCGAGGTCGCCGAAATAGAGGCGTCATTGTCGTCGTTAGTGACCATACTGTCGCCACTCAACGACATGTCTAGCCAGGGAGAGATCAAAACTCCCGCTGCTGGGAGAGGCAGCTGTTGTTCACGCAGAGATATCAAACATCCTGCAGTGAGACCGCCGCCCGCAGAGTCGCCGGCTAGAACGATGTCCGCTGGTTGGTAGCCCTGTGACAACGCCCATTGGTAAGTAGTAACCGCGTCTTCTACTGGCGCAGGGTGCGGATGTTCAGGCGCCAGGCGATATTCAACAGATAGGACACTCAAGTTTGATTGCAGAGCGAGGTGACCGGTCAGATTTCGGTGGGAAGCGATAGACCCTCCTATGTACCCACCACCGTGAAAATAGATAACAAGTTTTTCTTTCGCGGCGTCGCTAACTGCTTGAAGTTCAGCAGTGACACCGTCTACGTCGACCATCGTTCCATCGACACCTGGAGGGAGACCTCGGGCAGTTGATTCCATGTTGGCTCTGAACTTCTCGATGTTGACCGGGCGGCCACTCGTATTCCGTCTCGAAGCGATGATGTCTCGTATCCGATGATATTCCGGGCTTGCCACAGCAACCTCCATGGGTTATTTCTCGCGAGAGGGACCTTACTGCCGCTAAGTTCGCGCCGTCGTAACTTCCAGAGGTGGCGCAATGCTCTTAAACAACAAAGTAACGATCGTGACTGGTGGAGCTTCTGGAATTGGTGAAGCTACATCACGACGCTTTGCCCAGGAGGGAGCTGCGGTTGTTGTTGCAGACACTCGCCTAGGCAAGGCCGAAACGGTTGCTGCGGACATAAACGATAACGGTGGCCATGCAGTGGCGATAGAGGTCGACGTCGCAGAAGCCGACTCGGTCGCAGCGTTAGTGGATTCCGCTGTCACCGAGTTCGGACGTCTTGACGTCATGTTTAACAACGCAGGAACACTCAGACCCGGCACCGTCTTAGAACTAGACGTCGACGACTGGGACCTTGTCATGGCAGTCAACGTGCGATCGGTGTACCTCGGAGGGAAGTTCGCGATACCCGCCATGCTGGCATCGGGTGGCGGCTCAATCATCAACACCGCATCCATTTCCGGGTTGCACGGAGACGGAGGCGCTGTTGTTTACGCCGCTAGCAAAGCAGCGGTCATTAACTTGACGCGAGCAATGAGCACCGACCATGCCGCCGATGGCATCAGAGTCAATGCCGTGTGTCCGGGGACCATTGAGACTCCACCAGTTCAACGAATGATGCAGGATCCGGTAGCTCTCGAAAGGAACTTGAATGCGCATGCGATAGGTCGTCTAGGTCGTCCCGAGGAGATAGCTAACGCAGCCCTGTGGCTCGCCAGCGATGAGTCCTCATTTGTGACTGGGGAGGCCATAGTGGTTGATGGTGGACTGCGAGCCCAGTCACCTTTGGGTCGGCTCGCTGACCCGAGACCGACGCATCTGAGATGAAACAGTTAACAAAGAGATTGTCGCCAATGAGGTCTGGGCGCCCCATTTGCAGCAGAATCCCCAAGTGAGTGATTCCGACGTGAGCGACGAGTCAGACGACGTCGCAGGGCATGAAATAACGAATGCGCTGTCCGTTCCCGATTACAAACGTCTCTGGCTAAACAACCTCATATACATGTTTGTGGGTAATGCCCAACGCTTCGCGGTTGGATGGCTTGTCCTCGACGGTTTCGGCGGAAATGAGACTCGTCAGGGGTTGGCGGTTTTCATGCTTGGAATTCCGATGGCGTTCATTGTCATGCAGGCCGGTGCGCTTGCTGACCGAGTCAACGGCCGGGTTTTGTTGATGCGAAGTCAGTTGGGTTTTCTAGTTGTCGTCGCGGCGACGCTGCTCTTATTGATCATGGGTCAACTCAACTACCCGTGGGTCCTGGCTCTGTCTGTCCTTTCGGGGATTGCCCAAGCTTTCGGGCAGCCGGTGCGACAAGCGTTGATCCCGCTACTGGTCCCTGACCGTCTGTTGATGAACGCGGTGGCCTTAAACGCTTTGGCGATGACTACGAGCATGATTCTCTCGGCACCCTTGGTCAAGATTGCCGGTGACCTATATGACTTTGAAGGCGTGTATGGAGTGCAGGTCATCATGCTGGTCCTGGGGTTACTGGTGGTTCGACGCATGCGAACGCCCGAAGTTAAAGAAGCACCGAGGCGCCGCCTGCTACAAGAAACAGCCTCAGCTCTTCGACATGTAATGAGTGACATCAGATTGCGAGTCTTGTTCTTGTTGCTCGCTGTTGCAGCGGTCAGTGTCAACACCGCCGTCATGGTCACGATGCAGGCGAAACTAAAAGAAGAACTTCTCCGTGACAGCGGCGACATGGCCTACCTCTTGGCCGTCATGGCATTGGGTATAGCTATCACGTCGGTCATCGTCATGCGCAAGGGCGACATGAAACGGAAAGGCGGAAAATTCCAGCGGGCGATGATGTGCGGCTCCGCGATTGTGGCGTGTATGGGCCAAGCCTCCTCTTTTCGTGTTCTGATCCCTCTGTTCTTTCTCATGGGTCTAGCGGGGGGCTTATACATAACAATGAACCAAGGACTCATCCAATCGAATACTCCCAAGGACCTCATGGGGAGAGTTATGGCCCTGTACTTATTGGTTCAAGCAGGTTTGATGCCCCTTGGGGCGTTGGGACTTGGATGGGCGGCATCTTCGATCGGAACCGGCAACGTCGTCACTATTTGTGGGGTAATCTCACTCACAGTGGTGACCTGGACCCATCTGGGGTTTCCGACGGTACGCAACCTGGACTAGTTTCGTCTCTCTGCGAGGGGTGCACGACGTGATCCGACCGATTACAGCCGCGGTGATTGACGGTAGCTGGGCACCTGCTGTTGTCCCGCCGCCCTATGACGGGCTCACTTCCGAACAGCGGAAACAACACCTAGAGCAACATCCCCACTCTTTTCTTCACGTCACCAGGTCGGCCGACGCCAGTCATGAGCACCCCTCAGAACACCTTCGCCTCGCCACCGAAGGTAACGCCGCCCTCAACGAACTGATTTCCGCTGGGGCGTACAGAGAACAACAGAAAGAATGTCTCTTTCTGCAGAAAATCGAAGCGGACGGAGTCACCCAGAGATCGATTATTGGCGCGATCGATCTGGCCGAGGTTGAACCACAACCACATGAGGCTGTACACCCCGGTCGGGTACAAGCGCTCGCGGCTCATTTCAGGCAGGTGCGTTCGATGTCCAGCCCGGTAGTGATCACCTCACGTTCGGATGATCTAGACCTTCGACTCTTGGAAGAATCGGAGGCAACAGAACTTGTCACGAGCTTTACTGCCACAGACGGTACCCAAATAAGCCTCTGGGAAATTAACTCCCAGCTTGAGACAGATTTAGACGTCCTGTACATCATCGACGGCCACCATCGAATAGCCGCAGCGCGAGAAGCAAATTTCAGGGAACTTCTCGTTGCATACGTGCCGCCCTCCGAACTACACATCGGCAGTTTCGACCGCGACATCGACGAAATTGAGTTCTTGCCTCGCAAAACAATCGATGCGCTTACCAAATGGTGTGATGTACGAGGGTCATCAGAATCGGAATCCACGAAACCAGCAGATAAAGGCGTCCTCAGAGTCCGGTTTGGAGACGACTGGTTTTGGGCGGAACGCAAAGAACCCAGCGGCTTAGATTCAGAGTTCGTTCACTCAGTCGTACTTCCGGAACTATTTGGTATCTACGAAGCCGACGACCCCAGACTTTCCTACCGTCCCTCAGGAGCAGGAACAGATAGCACTCCGGCAACAATTCGGTTGGCTCCAGCTGAGCTCGAAGACGTGTTCGAGGTCGCCGATGCAAACCTCGTGATGCCACCTAAATCCACATATTTCTTCCCCAAAGCTCGGTCCGGGGTGTTAATCATCTCCTGCTAAAGACCCGGTCTTTACAGCCCAAATAGCGTCCGGGTGTTATCACCAATAAAGGCCCGTCGATGTTCTTCGGGAAACATATTTACAAGTTCGTTGAGGTCGTGAACATATTCAGGAGTGTGATCCGCATGCGGAAAGTCCGATGCCCACATGAACCGGTCATACCCAAAACGTTCAGCCAGTGACGGAATAGTTCGCTCATCAGGATCACAACTGATCCAGATCTGCCGCATGAAGTATTCGCTGGGTTTTAACTCAAGAGGCACTCGTGTGCCAACGAACGTGTGCGCGTACACCGCGTCGATTCGGTCCAACCAATAACCGATCCACCCACCACCGGACTCAAGCACTAAGACTTTCAGCTCGGGAAATTTATCAAATACCCCGTAGTCAAACATGGTGGTGAACTGGTGCCGAACGCCATCAGAGGCTGTAACAGACGCAGTCAACCGCAACTGCTTAACGTTCTCCCAAGCGCCCATACGACTGCCTTTAGTCCACTGCGGTTCAAACGTCGGATGTATGGCGAACGGAACATCAAGTTCTTGAGCAGTAGCAAATACGACGTCGTTGTCTGGATGACCCAATGGAGTCGCGTTATGGGTAAATGGAGCAACATAACAACCCTTTGCCCCATCGTTCACTGCGCGCCGAAGTTCAACTGCGGCTGCTTCAGGGTCACTCAACGACAGATGTGCTGAAGGCACCAGCCGACCGCCGCTGTCGCGACAGAAATCGACGACCCATCGGTTGTAAGCGCGCGTATAAGCCTGACTTAACTCCGGATCTTCCAGCTCCGCTTCCCACAACAAACCCACTGTCGTATAAATCACGGCCGCATCAAGATTCTCGGCGTCTAACACCTCCAGCCGCTGATTCGGATCCATCGAACCAAATGGAGCCTCGTGAAGATAAGTTCGATCAGGGTTGCGTTGAATATCTGCGAGATCAGGCGCACCCATCGCTCCTAAGGTCGCAGGGAAACCCCGCCGGCTCATTGTGCTTCGCTGCCCGCCGATTTCCAGTTCCTCAAGCCCGTTCTCATCAACACGAATCCTCAAGGCGCGATCTTTGTACTTGGATTCCAGATACTCATCCCAAAGATCGGGCGGCTCAAGAATGTGACCGTCAGCGTCAATAGCGCCGTCACACTCGATCCTATGCACCTCGTGCATTTGCTGATCTGGTAGCCCTTCGCGTTGAATAGTCGTAGCCATGGTCCTCCTCCAAACTATGGACATTCTTTCAGAGAACGGCCCTATCTAGCTGAAGCACCACCGTCCACAGTCAAAGTAGTTCCACTGATATGGCTAGCGCGCGCCGACGCCAAAAAAGTAACTACGTCTGCGCACTGTTCAACTGTGCCCGGAGCGGGATCCTCAGGAATAAGTTCTTCCCAGCGACCCGCATCTCCAAATTGATCAATAGCTTCCCGTTTTAAGATGTCACCCATACGATCAGTCACAATCAAACCTGGGTTAATGGCTAACACCCGAACGCCGTGGCTGAGGCTCCTACTCCCGAGCGCCGTCGTAAGCCCGACCAGACCGGAATTGCCAACAGCCCCCGCGATGTAGGTTGGCTGAGGTCTCACAGCAGCCGCACCAATCACGTTGATGATCACACCGCTTCCACGTTCGACCATCAGTCCGTACACCTCTCTGCATAAGTTGATGTAGCCAAACACTTTCAAATCCCAAGCCGTGCGCCAGGTTTGCTCATCAATAGTTGCGATGTCCCCAGCAGGTATAGCCCCAGCGTTGTTAATCCAAATGTCAACTTCTCCCGCCGCTGACACCAAAGCCGACTGGTCTTGAGATTTAGATAAATCAACCGAATGCGATACCACCGTCACATCCGGATTCGCATCAAGGACCGCTGACACCGCTGCATCAAGACTTTCTTGACTCCGTGAAGCGAGATGTACGTCGCAGCCTTCGCGTGCCAATGCGATAGCGCAACCCAAACCAATGCCCTTTGATCCGCCCGTTACCATGACTTTTTTGCCAGTCAGATTTAGATCCATAAAGTGACCGTAGTGCGAATAGCGAGCACGAAGCCCCGCGATTGGGCGACAATGACACTGCAAAGTCAGATAGGGGAAAGATCATGAGTGGAGCGCTTGAATCGAAAGTGGCAATTGTTACTGGTGGGGCCAGTGGAATGGGCTTAGCCACAGTTCGTAGATTCTTAGAAGAGGGTGCCTCAGTCGTAGTCGGTGACCTGAACGCCGAGAATGGCCGCACTGTCATCGAGGAACTGAATGCCGAAGGATACGAAGGCAAGGTCAGCTTCACAGTCACCGATGTATCTGTCGAAGATGATGTAGCGGCAATGACCGAGCTAGCGGTTGACGCATACGGTCGCTTAGACGTCGTGTTCAATAACGCAGGCATCGGCGGCGCCTTCGGCCCCATCACCGAACTAGAGGTAGATGACTGGGACAAGACGTTTCACATATTGGTTCGATCAATCTTTTTGGGAACCAAACATGCTGCTCGAATCATGATTGACCAAGGTCAAGGTGGATCCATAATCAATACGGCGTCTATAGCGGGCATGGGCGGCGGCGCTGGACCTCAGGCGTACTCTGCCGCGAAAGCCGCTGTAGTGAGTCTGTCGAAAACAACAGCGGTGGAGTTGGCTCCCCATAACATTCGAGTAAACGCAATCTGCCCCGGCGTCATCTTTACGCCATTGATGCATAGCGGTAACGAAGAACAAGCAGAGGAAGTCATTGCCGAAATTCAACCGCTGTCCAAACGTGGAGAGGGGTCCGATATAGCAGGAATGGCTCTTTTCCTTGCTAGCAGCGACTCTGCGTTCATAACAGGTCAGGAACACATCGTGGATGGCGGTCTTCTGGCGAGCGGACCTCGACTCATTGGTCGAATGCACAATTCCCGTAACTTGCATCGCATGGCAGGTATGGCATACGGCAGCAGTGGCCAAACTCCCACGTATCGACGGCTCTAACCGCCGCTAACAACGCGTTGGTTGGGAATCAGTTCCCCGCCAAAGCATCCCGATGATCAGGGTGAGCAATGCTGATCAGCAGCTCAGCTCTTTCTGCAAGAGACCTACCCCTCAACTCAACTGCGCCATGTTCGGTAACGACAATGTCCGCCAAATAGCTAGGAAGGGTTGTGGGCGCCCCCACAGTTAACTGTTGAACGATACGCGACACCGATCCCTTAGCAGCTGTAGAAGGCATCGCGATTATGGACCGTCCGCCAGTAGCGATAGACGCTCCGAACGCAAAGTCAGGCGCCCCACCAGGACCCGAAATAAATCGACCCGAAGCGAATTCGCTATTGGCAGAACCATCCAGGGCCATCTCTACCGTTGACTGCAAAGCAACAAACTTCTGAACCGAAGCCATTCCCGGAATACCGTGAGTGTGAGCTCCTCGCGCCAATTTCACCAAGGGATTCCGATCGACCCAATCATAAAGTTTCCTCGTGCCCATGATCTCCGCTGCTACTGACACCCCTTCGTCGCAGCCTTTACGAAGATTGTTGACCGCGCCGCACTCAATCAATTCGAGACAGGCATCATTGATCATCCCGCCATGTAGCCCGAGATCCTTTCGGCCCCGCAAACTAGATAGAACAGCGTCAGGTACCGCCCCGATTCCGAATTGCAACGTCGAGCCATCGGGGATAAACGGTTCAATGAAGTCGGCTATCGCTGCGGACACCGTGTCTACAACAGCTGGTTGCAGCTCTGGTAGCGGTTCATCTATCGACACTAAGAAATCAAAATCCTCAATAGAGCATTCACCCTCCCCGTAAACATGCGGCATCTCGTTGTTGATCTGCCCAATCACAACTGGAGCTTGTTGCAACAGAGATACGTGGCCTCCGACGCCAGTTCCCAGACTGCAATTGCCGTCGTTGTCTGGGGGACTTACCTGACACACAACGACGTCAGCGGGCAGCGGGCCGCTAGGGCTGCATATGCCATCAAGGTCTGAGTAACGACCGGGAATGATCCCAAAATCTTCGTGATCTAGTACATCCCTCATCCCACCAGTTGGCTGTAAAGAGAGCCAACTAAATGGTTCACCCAAGTGGTCTACGGGGGCAGGTCGCTCCAACAAGAACGCCGACACAAACTGCAGACGTTGGAATTGTTCACGCCGTTGGTCGATAGCGGTCAAAAATCCGTAAGGGCAACCAGACCCCTGGGCCACATAAATAAGGCTCCCTTCAGGAATAGCGTCAACCGCTTCGTCGAGTGTGACTCGCATGCCAGCTCGGCGTGAGTTCATGACCTCTCCATTTCAATCAGAGAAACGCTAGTCGTCGACGTGTTCAGTGCGAATCATTCGAGTAGGGGTGTACACCATGACTACTTGTTCGTCCTGATTGAAAACCTCGTTTCGTGTAGTGACAATGCCTCGATCTCCTGACGAGGTCATTCTCGCTTCAGTCACCTCCGCAATCACCTGCAAAGTGTCGTTCACAAAGGTGGGCCCTTTGACCTGGACCTCGGCCCCGAGATACGCAATGCCGGTTCCAGCTATAGCGCCCCCAGAAATAATTAGTCCCTCGGCGATAGACATCACGAGGCTTCCTGGAACCAATCGACCTGAATAACCAGCGCGCTCAGAGCCGGTGGCATCAAGAAATAGACCTTCGACAAACCCGAATTGGGTCGCATACACCATCAGATCGGTCTCCGTTACCGTCCTTCTTGACGTACTCCAGCGTTTGCCAACAGGTACTTCGTGAAAGGTCCACCCGCGATGCGGCCTAGGGGGCATCTCAACTGTCATTGCGTTCTCCGATGTGTCTTTGGTGAGACCGTAGTTCGCTATTTGGGCGCGAACCCTTTTCTGCGCCTACCATCAAGAGTGTTGTCCTACCAGGGAGAGAAATATGGCTGCTGATCGACGCACCCACCGTTCTCATGTCAGCTACATAGACAAATCACGAAACTATTACGGTGCTCAGGGCTATCCCCAGGCCTACCAGTGGTCGTACAACCATGATGTGCCCTTCACGCCACTCACCAAACCCCTAAACGAATGTCGCATCGGACTCGTCACCACCTCTTTCTTTGAAAGAAAAGTCGACAAAGCTGCCGTAGCGGGCTCGGCAACGAAAGAACCCTACGCAGCTCGTTGCGATGACGCGCTTGGCGGTCTCTACAACAAAGATCTCTTCTGGGACAAAGACACCACGCATACCGACGACCTCGACACTTATTTGCCGATCAACCGTCTTCGCGAACTCGCCGAACAAGGAAGAATCGGATCCCTAGCAGAACGTTTCTATGGAGTGCCCACCGACTACAGCCACCGGAGGACCAGCCGCAGAGACGCCCCACAAATCCTTGAGTTCGCTCAGGAAGACGAACTCGACGCCGTTATTCTCGTGCCGCTTTGACCGGTTTGTCACCAGACCGTGAGTCTGGTTGCAAGACACCTTGAAGAAGCTGGACTGCCGACTGTGGTGATGGGCAGCGCCAGAGACATAGTCGAAGAGTGCGGGGTGAGTCGTTTCGTGTACACCGACTTTCCTCTGGGGAACCCCGTAGGAAAGCCCGATGATGTCGAAATGCAAATGGCGATCACGGGCACGGCTTTAGACCTCCTAGAACGTGCCTGGGAACCGCGCACGACAGTACAAACGCCTTTTATTTGGGATGCCGACAGCAACGACGACTGGCGTGAACATTTCATGAAGGTTGATGACACAAATCGTGAAGCGTTAGCGGCAGCTGGTGACCAACGACGAGCAGCTCAAGCAGACGCGAAAGCTGAAGGTCGGAATAGGGGATAGCGTGGACAAGGCTGATCGGGGCGCTCCTCTTGACGGAGCCCCCAAGCCTCACAAAATGATTCCCGCATCGGGTGGTCTACAAGTAGCAGCTGACATCTACGGGACGGAAGGACCACTGGTCGTTCTTCAACATGGTGGAGGTCAGACTCGCCATGCGTGGAAAGGCGCAGGACAAAAACTTGCTGAAGCCGGCTACCTGGCGGTCAGCCTTGACGCGCGCGGACATGGTGACAGTGACTGGGCACCCGACGGTGATTACTCCAACGACGCCCTCGTCGAAGACCTAGTTGCCGTCGTCGACAGCTTCGAACAACGCCCGATACTGGTAGGCGCATCCATGGGTGGCGGAACCTCGCTGACTGCGGTTGGCGAAGGTCGAGTCGATGCTGCCGCCTTAGTTCTCGTCGACACCGCTCCGCGGATTGAGGCAGGCGGTGTCCGAAAAATCAGAGACTTCATGGGTCAAGCACCCGATGGATTTTCCTCGCTAGAAGAGGTAGCTGACGCTATTGCGAACTACCAACCGCACCGAAAACGACCTCGTACGCTCGACGGTCTCGCCAAGAATGTTCGATTGTGGCCAGATGGACGCTACCGGTGGCATTGGGACCCAGAATTCATGCGCCGTAAACGCTCACTCAAAGACCGCGTGCCTCGCCAAGAGGAAGCGGCTCGAAACGTTGACTGCCCTTCTCTACTGGTCCGTGGTGGCCTAAGTGACGTTCTTTCCGAGGAAGGAGCTCAGGCATACTTGGAACTCGTCCCACATTCTGAATACGCAAACGTTGGTGAAGCGGCTCACATGGTGGCGGGAGATCGAAACGACATCTTCGTAGCAGCAGTTTTGGATTTCCTAGGAAAAATTGCAGCATCAAGTTGACCACCCCCAACACACCCCGTCCCCTAGGAGATCACTCAAAGGGGCCACAAACATATGTGTGCATCGATTACGAAGTTGACGGTGAACCTCAAGGTAGAGATCCCCAAAATTTCGTAGAAGAGATCCTCGTAGCTGGTGGCGCCACGATGATCAATCATGACATACCAGTAGTGGCGTCTTTTGACGACGTTGGCGCAGCTATGGAACATGCCATCGTCGCCCAATGGCGAACTCAACGCGAAATCAACGACCGTGACCGCAAGCTGCGGATCGGTGTGCATCTAGGTGAACTAGATCACGCGATAGCGGTAATGCGATGCGCAAACGGAAATCAGATCGTCTTCTCTGGAACCGTTGATTCCGCAACCGGAGGAATGTTGGATGCTCGTCCGATGGCGCTTGCCAACATCTGGAGCGACTCGGAACCCACTCAACTCTGGCTATCTACAGATAGTCGCCCTGACATAGATGGGCGCCCACTGCGAATTCCCACCTAAGGTCTACATTCGATGAACGTTCACGCCGGACGTAACTCCTAAAGCAGAGGGAAAAGGGGGGATTATTAATGCCGACCGAAGCTCGGGTAGTAGTTGTTCCACAAGAACAGGGTCAAGCGTTAGAAGTGGTCGATGTGACCCTGCCGGACCCGGGACCAAACCAAGTGGTTGTGCGTCAATTCGCGTCAGGAATTTGCCACAGCCAACTGCACACCATTCACAACCCCCGACAGGCACCGGCGATACTTGGTCACGAATCAACAGGTGAGGTCGAAGCTGTAGGGGAGTCAGTAACGGACCTGAAGCCAGGCGACACGGTAATGGTGACCTGGGTGCCAAAGAACCAACACCAGGCTCGACGGCAAGGAGGACCTACGGCGTTGGAACTACCAGATGGCCGCACAGCGACCAGCATTAATGTGTTCACGTGGGCCACTCACACCATCGCGGACGAAATGTACGTTGTGAAGGTACCCGATGACATTGACCGCGAAAGCGACAGCATCATTGGATGCGCTGTCATTACTGGCGCAGGCGCGGTGCTTCACACCGCCCAAGTCCAGGCAGGAGATAGCGTCGCCATCATCGGTGTTGGAGGCGTCGGTCTGTCGGCGGTGGCAGCTGCAGCGCATCTGGGTGCTGATCCCATAATCGCAATTGACCTCGACGACACAAAACTAGAATTTGCAAAGAAGTTCGGTGCAACTCATGGCGTAAACGCATCAGACGTTGATGCCGTCGCAGCAATCAAAGAACTGACTCCCGTTGAAGGCCAGTTCGACATCTTGCGTCAACCAGTAAGCGGCGTTGACTATGCATTCGACTGCATTGGACATGCCTCCACGATGAAACAGATATCCGAAATGGTGCGAAGTGGAGAATTCGGCCAAACCAAGGGCGGTACCGCTGTCTTAGTTGGGGTACCTCAAACACCCATAGAACTTGACAGCAGACACATGTTCATGGGCGAACGGGCCTACATCTGCAGCCTCGGCGGGTCATGTGAACCAGGAGAAGACTTGCCTCGCTTCATCGAATGGCACCGCGACGGCATTCTTGATCTCGACTCATTAGTGACTCAGCGTTACTCCATCGACGATATTGGAGTAGCCGTCGAGGATCTTGAGAACGGCAGAGTTGCCGGTCGATCCATTCTGGTGTTCGACTAGCTCATGGGACTTGACGGCGCTGGCGACGTTCCAAAGCTGGAAGTGACTGACCACCGAGCGCGACTGGTCCTGCAACGCCCCGACAAAAGAAACCGCTTAGAGCCAGCAGACCTCGAACAGATCATCAGCCATTTAGAGAAAATAGAGAACAATCCCTCCATCCGGGTAGTCACGCTGGAAGCTGAAGGACCGTCGTGGTGTTCGGGGTATCACCTCGGAGCGTTAGCAGAAGGCGAACGACCACAAGTTGACTTCGGAGATGTTTGCGACGCATTAGCTGAGGTCAAGGTACCGACGATTGCAGTCCTCGGAGGAAATGTCCATGGAGGTGGCACCGACCTAGCGATTGCCTGCGATCTAAGAGTCGGAAGCAAAGAAATTGTTTTGGGAATGCCGGCAGCCCGCATAGGAATCCAGTACTACGCCACCGGACTGCAACGGTTCGTTCAACGAGTCGGAGCGGCAGCCACTAAACGCATTTTCCTCACGTCAGAAACAATTGCCGCAGACGAGTTACTGAGGGTGGGTTATCTGACTGAAGTCGTCAACCAAAGTGAACTCGACTCCCGAATCGAAGAACTGTGTTCCACGATCGCCGAGCTATCACCCAACGCAGTCAAATTAACCAAACTAGCGATCGATAATTTGGCGGGTACTGCTCCTGACCTCCAAGCAGCGCAAGACAATCATCTTGCAAGCTTAAAATCCGCTGATCATCGAGAGGCGATGCAGGCGATCAAAGAAAAGCGTCCACCTAGGTTTTTGGATGACGACAAGGCGCGCAACGAATGAATTCTGATAGATAGCTGCTGTGCCCGAAGAACCGTCAGACGTCATAAATGTCAACAGTGTCAACTCCTGGATTAGCGAACATGCTGATGTTGAAGGGCCACTGACCTACGAACTCATTGCTGGCGGCAGATCAAATATGACCTTCACGGTGGCCGACGCTGGGCACCCGCGATTTGTTCTGCGTCGACCGCCCATGGGGCCGCTCCTGCCCTCCGCCCATGACATGGCACGCGAATATCGGCTTATGAACTCACTCCGTGACAGTGATGTGCCGGTCCCGAAAATGGTTGGTTTGTGTCAGGACGAAACTGTCAATGGACGCGATTTTTATGTCATGGAGTTCGTTGATGGCATCGTTGTGCGCGACGTAGACATTGCATCCACCATGGATTCAGCCGCTAGAGAGAAAATGTCGCGATCTCTTATCCAAACATTGGTTGCGTTGCACCGAGTCGACATTGACGAGGTCGGCCTCGGAGATCTAGCCAAAAGAAGTGGATATATAGAACGACAAGTCAAGCGATGGACCGGCCAATGGGAAAGTTCTCGTACCCGAGAACTTCCGATAGTGGATGCCGTCGCATCGGAACTACTGTCGCGGATGCCTGAACCGAACCCAACGACTATCGCCCACGGCGACTATCGACTATCAAATTGCATGGTCGACTCAAATGGAGAAGTCATCGCAGTACTGGATTGGGAGCTGTGCACATTGGGGGAACCAATGGCAGACCTAGGAGGGCTCCTTGGTTATTGGCACGACCCTCAAGAAGTCGACCCGACCGGAGACGCAGAAAGTACCGGACTAACCGGCTTTCTAAATCAGGATGATTTAGCCGAACTATATGTTCAACAAATGGGATCCGACGTAGCGTCAATTAGCTACTACAGAGCTTTTGCGCAATGGCGTTTAGCTTGCATCGGAGAAGGCGTCTACGCCCGCTATCTAGGCGGTCAACAAGGTGAACAGGACGAAGAAATCGACTTGGAACGAATGCGAGATTCGGTAGCGGAGCGAGCCGAACGAGCAGCACAATTATTAGATATGAACTGAAGCTTTGAAGCCTGTTTGCCCCAAAGGCGACTATCTCTGCTACTTCCCGTGGCGCAAAAGCTTGCCGCTGTAGGTCTCCGTTTGTTCGTCGTCTTCGATCGTGATTTGGCCGTTAACCATCACATTTCGATACCCAGAAGCTTTTTGGATTCGACGCCACTCCCCGCCGGGAAGATCGTGAACCACTTCCATCGGAAGCACCTTCAGATTCTCGGGATCGTAGACCACTACGTCAGCGGGACACCCTGGACGCAACACCCCTCGGTCGCGAAAACCAGCAAGCTGAGCTGGAAGAGCTGACAATCGTCGATGGGCTTCTTCATATGACACCCACCCGTTGTCTCTAACCTGTTCGGTCAGAGTTTCAGTTGGGTAACGGCCCGCTGTTAGGAACTTGGTATGAGCCCCTCCGTCCGACACCCCAAACAGCATGTGAGGGTAGCTAACGATGTCCTGCAACAACTCACTGTTTCCCTGCGGGGGAGCGACAAAGAACAGGGTGTCGAGACCATCTTCGACGGCGATATCAAGCATGACATCGACTTCATCTTTACCGCTCAGTTCGGCAGCTTGAGATACCGACATCTCTCGGAACTGTTCGGTGCTGTCCGAACGAGGAGAAAGAATAGTTACCGTACCGATAGGCGCAGTAGCCGTTGAAGGGAGATTGTCTTTGAGCGCTTGGCGACGGGAAGGATCAGCAAATTTAGCTAAACGTTCCTCTTTGGTACCCATGCAAGCTTCCATCCACGCCTCTGAGTCGTCGTAAAGATTCCAATCTTCGAGAGTGAATGTGAACCCCGCGTCACTTGTAACCCCCTGTCCATAGACGGGAATCCCGCGCTCTCGACAGCGCTCAAGCCATTCGATCTGACGTCGATGAACGTGTGGTTTGTCTTCAAAGGCTTGAACCACATTGTGTAATAGAGGACGCCCGCTTATCGAAGCAATCTCCTCCAAATGTGCGAGATCGTGTTTTATGTCGTCAGTGGTCAACGTCATTTGAACAACGCCCTGGTTGCGTTCCGCTAACACTTGCGCCAAAACTCGAGCTGTTTCGTCATTCATCATGTCGGTAGGCATCGGCGTACCGTCCCAGTCACGTTGTACTGCTGCTGGACCTGTAGGAGGAAGACGCTGCGCTGACCATCCGCAACCACCGGCGTCCATGGCTTCTCGCAATAAATTCGCAAGCTTTTCGTGTTCAGCGTCAGTCGGCATTCGGCCCGCTTTAGCATCCTCGACGCCAAGAACTTCGAGAAGCATCGGCCCGACCGGCACGTACGGCAAGATGTTCATCGCTTTGGGTGTCCGATCCAAACTATTCAGATACTCGGGGAAGGTCACCCAATCCCAGGGCATCCCCTGAGCCATCGATTCATAGGGGATTGCTTCCACCCGCACCATCGATTTCATGGCGTATTCGCGCATGTCAGGGGCGACAGGCGCAAACCCGAATCCGCAATTCCCAATCGCGACAGAGGTAATCCCGTGCCAGCCGGACAAGGTGCAATACGGGTCCCAGAACACTTGAGCGTCATAGTGGGTATGCAGATCCACGAATCCTGGGGCTACGTGCATACCCGTGCCATCGATGACGGTATCTGCGTCACGGTGGTTCACTCTGCCGATCTCGACCACCTGACCATCAGTGATGGCTAGGTCCCCTCGAACTCTTGGCGCACCGCTGCCATCGAAAATAAAGCCGTCTTTTACGACAATGTCAAAGCTCATATCTGTCACCCCGCTGAACCGGATCTGCAGACAGCGTAGATCCGATCATGAGGGGCGTGTCGGCCAAAACTAGCTAGAAAGGATCGCGTTCTATATCTAGAACAAATCGACCTAATTGGTGCGTAACTCGATCTTGATGAACATTGATATGTAACGGCATCGCTCGGAAATCGCGGTACCTCCGCTCAAAGGTCCCGCCCTCTCGCAGGCCATTACCTCCCTGGGTTCGTTCCAACAACTGCATTGCTTCCGCTAACTGTTCAACGCTCATCGACACGACAGACATTTGACGCAGGTAATCGGCCTCGTCGGGAACAATCCCAGATATGACCCGTTGATCTAATTCATTGCAGGCGTTTTCAACCGCAGCGCGAGCTGAAGACAGTAGAGCGGCCGCTCGCCCAATATTTATTTGAGCTGTCGCTTTCTCAACCATTTTCCCGCCCATGATGACCCGCCGTTCGCGAGTGCCGGAGGCAACTTCTTGGAGAGCTCGACGCACGATTCCGCACGCCATCCAACCGAGCCACAGATCAGAAATACCAACCCAGTCTTCCCTATACCGATGATTGATCACCGGAACCGTCCTAAGCGACTCCGCCCGATTAGCGCCATACCATTTGACACAACGATCTAATGAAACTCGCACTTCGCTGTAATGGAGATCATCAGTAGCCGAAGCGCGAAGACCAGAGCCATCCCAGGTGGGATCTATCTTCAAACCCTCGACCGAGGTGGGAACAATCGAAAAACGCAGGTCCATGGGGCGAACCGGCTCACCATCTTCACCAACTACGGCAAACACCACACCGCAATAGTCCGCGTATCGGCTGCCCGTCCCGAATGTCGCCTTCCCGTTGAGAATCGCTTCGTTGCCTTCGATCCGACCGTAAACTCCGCTACCGGCGCCGGCTGGGAAGCTGACCCAGTGGCCACTGTGGATTATCTCTTCCAGAAAACCCTGATGTTCGGGGCCTAACGTGCCCACGAACAAATGGAACACTGCGAGATGATTCCACAAACACCAAGCAGTCGAAGGGCATCGCGCCGCAACGGCCTCAAGTTCTCGACCCATAGCAAGAATTGAAGATTCAACGCCACCAAGTTCGCTCGTCGCTGCCATCCGCATCACATCGCTGCCTCGCAAACTTTCGATTACGTTGCTGGCGACGGACCGGGTTCGATCGGCGTTCTCCGCTTGTTCCTCAAGAGCATCAAGAGTCGGTAAGACGAGCAATCGAGATTCGTCGCTCGCGAAGAAATGTTCAACAGGATCTTCAATCATCAATGTCACCGTATCCAACTGAGTTATCTTTTGCCGATGACTCCAGATGATAGTGCCCCATCACAACGAGTCACCGTTCGACGAATGCCCGATAGGGGCTTCTATGACAGTGACACCGTGAACTCGATTTTGGATGAAGGTCTGATGGCACATGTCGGATTAGTTACCGCTAAGGGTCCGGTTGTAATTCCAATGATCTACGGACGCGAAGACCAGACGCTGTATCTCCACGGTTCTCCTGCAAGTCGGCTGCTTCGCGACGGCCGTAGCGCTCAACTATGTGTCACAGTCAGCCTGATTGATGGCCTGGTGGTAGCTCGATCTTTAATGCACCACTCAATGAACTATCGCTCCGTTGTACTGATGGGCGAAGCCTCCATTGTCGATGACTTCGACGAGAAAACAAGTGCTCTTGATGTCATTAGCGAACATGTCATTCCCGGACGCGTTGAAGCTACTCGTCCCCATCATGACAAGGAAGTAAAGGGAACATTGGTGCTATCGATGGCGATCAGCGAAGCATCTTCAAAAATCCGAACCGGTCAACCCATTGATGACGAAGAGGATTATTTGTTAGATACCTGGGCTGGAGTTCTGCCGCTTGGCATCAAAGTAGGCGAACCGATTCCAGACCCTCAGCTCAAAGACGGTATTGCGACTCCAGAACACATCGCTAACTGGTCCCGTTAGTAGCTAATCGGGGAGGTGAGGTAGGACCTCTTCCCCGAAGCGCCGAACTGTTTCCTCTAACTCGCTGTCGGACACCCCACCCAAATCAAACATAAATAACTGACGGTTATGACCGAGCAATTGATGGAGTTCTCCCATGCGGTCAATGCATTCTTGAGAACTTCCCGCCACCGCTGGGCCAGCTAGGAAAGATTCCAAGTCAAACGGCATCTGAACTTTGCCACCTGTGTTGGCGCTGATCAATTGGTCAACGAAATTCCAATAATGACCGTACCGAGGAGCAAAGCGCTTTCTCATATCGGCGTGGTCTGATCCGGCAAACGCGTGACAGCACGAGCCAATGACTATGTCATCCGCTTCGCGTCCGGCTTCTTCCCACGCCTCCTTGTATTGCTCGACGATCGGGACAAACATTTTCGGATGACCAAAGACCGACGGAAGCATTAATCGGCAACCTAATTTCGCAGCTAGTAACGCAGAAGCAGGCGAGCCTGCGCCGATCCAAATAGGCAACTCACTCGTAGGCCGGGGCCTAACAGTTACATTCTCCAGTGGACCGCGAAACTTCCCCGACCACGTCACGTTTTCTTCTCGAAGAAGAAGTTGGAATAGTTCAAGTTTCTCTTCAAATATGTCTCGAGCGTCTTTCACATCCAAACCGAATGCCGGGTAGCTACGGCTGAAGAAGTTTCCTCGACCGGCGACTATCTCAACTCTCCCCGGGAAGAGATTATCTAGGGTGGAGTAATCCTCAGTGGCTCGCACAGGATCCAACGTAGGTACCAGGGTCACGGCGGTCGACAAAATGAGGTCGGGGACACGTTCACCTATTGCCGATAAGACCACAGGTGGCGAACTCAACATGTAATCGTTGAAGTGATGCTCACCAATGTGCACCGCATCAAAACCAGACTCAGCCGCCCACACCGAATACTGAATCAGCTGCCGATGCCGCTCAGACTCTGATAACGACTCTCCGGTAACTGGATGAGCCAAATTGTCACCCAAGCTAAAAGCTGCTGATTCCACGACCTAATTCCTACTACTGCTTACTGGTGCCAGCTAGATCGGCCATTAACCGAATCGCTTCTTCTTGACCAGTGTTGATGTTTAAGCCAGTCAGACCGCTATCAGACCACTGCAAAAACCTTTGCCGTATCCGATCCGGAGAGCCGTAAAGGCCTGCTTCGTCAACGTATTCATCAGGAATCGACTCGGCGGCCTCTTCTTTGCGGCCAGCCAGATAAAGCTCTTGGACCCGCTCTGCGACATCTGGGTAACCCCTCTGAACCATGTGTTGATTATGAAAATTGACATCCTTATGGCCCATGCCGCCTGTGTACAAAGCAATGTTGTCCTTTGCTTTTCGGAACACAGAAGTCACGTCGTCAGTGATCTGTACCGGACATTGACCAATGATCTCGAAATCCTGCCAGTTTTTGTCAACCCCGCGACGTTTAGCTCGTTCGAAGCCTTCCTCGATCCACGGGCGAAAATGATTCATGCGTCCAGGCACAAAGTGCATTGGTAACCAGCCATCGCACAACTCCGCGGTCAGTTTGACAGTCGCTTCTGAGCCGCTTCCCAACCAAATCGGCAGGTCGGTGTTTGTGTGCAAAATAGACGTCAAGGGCTTCCCTAGACCGGTAGTGCCTTCACCAGTGAACGGCAGCTGATACTCCGAACCGTCATGTGTGACGGGTTGTTCGCGTTCAAATATCTTCCGCATAATTTGGATGTAATCGCGTAGCCGCCAATACGGCTTGCCCCAGGGCTGGCCGTACCAACCCTCTACAATCTGGGGGCCCGACACACCGAGTCCAACGATCATTCGGTTGCCGCCCGCTAAGGCATCGACAGTTTGTGCTTGCATAGCAGCCATAGCGGGGGCCCTGCCTGCCAGCTGAATGATTCCAGTACCCAGCTTTATTCGCTCCGTGTGAGCCGCAATATATGCGAGGGGGGTCATGGCGTCGGACCCGTACGCTTCAGCTGTCCACACCGAGTGATAACCCAACGCTTCAGCCAATTTGATTTGTTCCATTGGTAACTGGAGCTTGCCGCCGGAGTAGCCGAGCATCAATGCGAGTTTCATAGTTCCTTTCGTGCCGGCGTTATTTGGAACGTGAGCTATATGCCACAGACACTATGGTCACAAACGGCGACAATGTTTTGTTGATTTCTCCATCCGATGATGCGACTTCCAATCATGGAAACCGGATCAGTTGATCGACCTGTCTTTCCCTTCCCAATGTGGGGCTCGCAATTCGCGTTTTAGGACTTTGCCGGGACCAGATTTTGGGAGTTCCTCTGAGCGAAACTCAACCGATCGAGGCAGTTTGTATCCCCCCAACGATTCTCTACAAAATTCGATTAATTCCTCAGAGGTGAGACTCTCGTCTCGTGGCACCACAACTGCATGTACCTGCTCACCCCATTGTTCATTAGGAACTCCAAATACAGTCGCCTCAAGAACCTTCGGATTTTGATAAATCACCTCTTCGACCTCTGAGCAATACACATTCTCTCCACCCGAAATGATCATGTCCTTTGCTCGATCAACCAGATATAGGAATCCCTCATCGTCCAAATAGCCAATATCTCCAGTTCGATACCAACCATTTTGAAGAGCGGCGGCGGTCTGTTCGGGCTTGTTCCAATACCCCTGCATGACATTGGGTCCTTGCACCAGAACTTCGCCGGCTTCTCCGGCAGGCGCATCGATGCGCAATGACACTCCTAGCGAGGGGTGGCCTACCGATTTGCCGCGGCTTGTTCCTATGAGGTTTTCTTCGTGTCGTAGGCCCGTAACCAACGGAGCAGTCTCAGTCGCCCCGTAGAGATGGAGCAACTCTGCTTCAGGGAACTCCTCATGAGCACGCTTGAGTACCTGAGTCGCAATCGGTGATGCTCCGTGGCAAATCAAAGTGACACTTGACATGTCTCTAGGATTCGCAGATTGGGCTTCGACAAGCGCCGCGACCATGGTGGGAACGGCCAGCGTCGCTGAACATCGGTACTTCTCAATCAGATCAAGACACAAGTTTGGCTCAAATGCAGGTACAACGACCTGACAGACACCCAACGCTAAACACTGAAGGACAGAGTTGGACCCAGCAGCATGAAACATTGGCGCGACGACCAAATAGGTGTCGTCTGGGCCTAGAGGCATAGTTATTTGGCTATGCAAAGTGTTCGCGATGAGGTTGCGATGTGTGAGCATGACGCCCTTGCTCTTACCTGTCGTACCACCGGTATAAAACAGGCCAGCGAGATCCGCTTCGCTGGTGTCAGCGAACTCCTTAGGCGAACTTTCCTGAAGTAGCTGCTCATATTCATCGAAAGAGATCACTCGATCGACGCACTCGGCGAGTTCGCCCGCGTCTTGATCGGCAATCAAAATTTTGGCGCCGGCGTCCTTTAAGGCGTACGCCAACTCAGGTACAGCCCAACGGCTGTTAAGGGGAACAATCGCCCGCCCAGCTGCAGGTACACCGCAATACAACTCGGCGTAGACATCAGAGTTGGCTGCCAACAAACCGACGCGATCACCAGTGCCCACTCCAAGCAGATCAAGAACTGATCCCACTCGTCGACACCGATCTACGAACTCTTCGAAGGTCCTCGTCCGGTCACCGCAGACAAAAGCCAATTTTGTCTTGTGCATAGATTCTGCGCGTAGCAGCGGATCAGAAATAACTCGCACAACAGCCCTCCAAAGTTGTTTTCACAGCTCTATGTTCGCTGTTCTAGCTTCCGAGAACAATTCCACATCAATGACAATGACCCGCCTCGGAGGGCGCTACGTCAATAGCGGGATTCCTGTCGAAAAATCCATCCGGAACCAGCATGAATCCAGCGTATTCGGTAGGCATAACTGGATAGTCCTCAACACGAACATCGTGAGTGAGCCCGAAGCTATGCCACAGAGTCACATCAGTGTCAGTTACGGAGCGGTCATCGGAAGTGAATGATGGCAATCCTTCCCCAGCGTTTCTTTGTGTGGGGTAGTCACCCGCTGCGTACCGTTCAGCTTGCATCGTCGGCGTGACCCATAAATTGTGTTTAGCGAACATGGCTCGCTGAGCATGAGGTGAATCTTCCGACGCGAACATAGTTGCCGTTGCAGATGGCAACAGTCGATATGCAGTAGGACGCCCAAGTCGATTTGTTTTCTCGGAACTCTCCACTCTCCAATATCGACTACTAGCCGAATTCGTCTTTCTCATAGCTGAATGCTCACTCGTCAAAACGGTTTCCCGTGCAGCAAACGCCGTGTTGTGAGGATTGTCGGGACCAGAAGGTAGAGGCTCGGTGTTGACCTCAACAACATTATTTGTGTTTCCGTCAATCGCCATATCGAGCCGCACACAGAAAATATGTTGATGAATTGGCCCTGCAACGTTGGGAGCGACTTGGCGAGCAAATGTCAGGTCGTCACCATCGACGTGCGCTCGAGTGGTCAATATGCCGGTCAGTTTGATCTCAAGCTTGATGGAACCGTCCAGGTGGAAGTACCAGAAAAACCCGTACTCATAATTTCCCACTGTCGAAATGGTGCTTACCACCAGTCGCCGCGACCTACGAACCTCAACTTCGCCTGTCAACATGTCTGTGTGTTTCCAGCCGATCCCGAAGTCCTCCTCATGAATGCAGATTGCGTTGCCGGTAGTAACGACGCTGCCATCATCAAGCATCTGAACTGCATCCAAGTAGAAAATTTCTCCTAAACAATCACAGCCAAGCGTTAACGAATTGGCCGTCATCCCCAAGCCGTACTCACCTGAGTCCAGCGCGTGTTTGAATGTCTGACTTGGGCGAGTATCGCCGTAAGGAACCACCATTTCAGCCAACGAAGCTCGATCGATGATGGGACGTTCCACCCCATCTTGGGTGTAGGTCACACGATGCAGCACTAAACCTTCGGTGTCATCGACAACCATCCGGAATCGCCATTTTTGCCAGGTGATTTCATTGTCTTGAACAGAGAAACTGGTGCCCTCAGGCTGAGTGATTTCTACGGGTTTCAAGTCGTCTCTGAGTGGCCCATAGTCCTCGACCACCGACTCAACGTCATAGTTGCCGCGTTCGGTAGCTAGCGGCCACTGTCCAAAATCTTCGACGTGTAACACTTCCAAACTGTCGACGTCCACATGAACCATTAGACCGTCTATAGGAAACGCGTAGCCGTTGTCGTTAGGGCTTGGCCGGTGAAACGCTATGCAGCGTTGCACCCGTCGACCGTTTTCAAAATCGAATCCGTAGTCCCCGGTCGGCCATGGGTCTATTTGAACCGTCGACGAGTCACTAATACCTCGTTGGGTAAGAGCCTCTTGAAAAGTTGGATCGTTTCTGCATGCCTCCATTACTTTGAACAACTCAATGAACCCGACTCGGGGCACAACGCCTGGAATCGCTTCCCAACGATCAACCTCGCGACGAGTTACCGATACCCGGGCCTCAAAAACTTCACCAGAGTGCCGAATCACTAAGTCCAGCCGACGATCCGTTGTATCGCCGTGCTGCCAACCAGCAACCTCATCTTTTGGTGGTTCATAAATGCAGCAACCATGGAAGGTGGAGTTGTCATCAATTTTGCCGGCGTCACGCAACACAGCGACGCAGGTTTCGAGTTCCTCTGCGGTCATCATTGAGAGTGGATGCATGGGCTAACACTAGGTCCGATTGAATGAAACCGAAAATAACGTTGCGCTTCATAGGAATTTCCGTATTCTGCATGAGCGAACCTTGGAGGATTTGAATGCTTGAGGCTGGAATTGAGGCACCGCCCTTTACTTTGCTTGATCAAGACGCGAAGGAAGTTTCTCTCGGTGACTATGCCGGACAGTGGGTGTTGCTGTGGTGGTACCCAAAAGCAGCCACTCCGGGTTGAACGATTGAAGGACAGGGGCTCCGTGACCGAGCCTCAGACTTTGAAGCGGCAGGTATTGCAATCTTGGGCGCTTCCTTTGACACGGTTGAAGAACAAAAGGCTTTCGCTGACAAAGAGAACTTTTCATTTCTGTTGTTGTCGGACACAGAGCGGACCGTGGGGGAGTCGTACGGAGTTGCGCGTGCACCCGACCATGACTTCGCTGGGTGGCCACGCCGGGCCAGCTTTTTGATTGACCCCAATGGAGTCATAGCGAAGGTGTATGACTTCGCTGACAAGCCTGACCTTGCCGAACACGCCGCGACGGTCTTAACCGATCTTCAAGAATTGAGCTAGAGATCGGCGCTTCGCCGTTATGCCCTTAGAACAACGAATCTTGGACCAACTGGGCAAGCTCTACCCCAACCATGACGGACGCGAACTGCTGACGCAGTGCAAGGCCGCATTGGGGGAGTCTGAACCTGCTATCGACTCAACAAAATGGTCAGAACGGGACGCGGTGCTGATTTGCTACCCGGATCAAATCGTTGACGAAGACCAAGCTCCGCTCGCAGTTCTCGAAACCGTTTTGCAAGAAATGGGCGAAGCATTTTCTACGATTCACATCCTCCCCTTCTATCCATCTAGCTCGGACGGAGGATTCGCTGTCATTGACCATCATGTCGTCGACGAACAATTTGGCAGCTGGGCCAACATCACCTCTGTCTCCTCCAGTCACCAAGTCATGGCGGATCTAGTCCTCAACCACGTCAGCTCTTCACACCGTTGGGTCGAACAATTTGGAGCTGACATTGAACCAGGGCGAAGTTGCTTGAAAACAGCAGCACCTGATGACGATGTGTCAGCGGTCGTAAGGCCCCGGACATCAGATCTGTTAGTTCCTTGCGAAACCACAGCCGGAACAAAATATTTGTGGTGCACCTTCGGTCCCGACCAAGTTGACTTGGACTGGGAGGAACCCGAAGTTCTACTAGAGATGCTGAGAGTCATTGACGCCCTGCTGCTCGCGGGGATTCGATGGTTCCGTCTTGATGCAGTGGCGTACGTACAAAAACATGTCGGCACTAGTTGCATACACCTCGAAGAAACTCATGAGTTAGTCCGGTTACTCAGGGACCTCTTGACTTGGCGAAACCCGAGCGCTGCCCTGATTACGGAAACCAACGTGCCACACGATGAAAATCTCTCGTACCTACGCGATGGGCAACAGGCACATGTTGCCTACAACTTCACTCTCGCTCCGTTGCTCACTCACGCTTTAGCGGTCGGCTCTAGCACCAAGCTCGCAGATTGGTTACGTGAAGCGGAACAGCCACCTGAACGCACCACCTTGCTCAACTTTTTGTCTAGTCACGACGGCATCGGATTACGACCAGCCGAAGGAATCTTAAACGAAGACGAAATCCAGGCTTTGGTGGACGCCTCAGTTCAAGCTGAGGGCACTTGGTCCGGTCGAAGCCATGGAGATGACATTCTTCCCTATGAGCTAAACGTCTCAGCCGCATCCCTGCTGGGGGTCGATCGTCTACTAACCGCGCACACTGTTCTCGCAAGTTTGCGCGGCATCCCCACTTTTTATTTGCCGGCGGTGGACGGTGAACCAAACGACATAGAGGCCGCGGAGAAACAAGGCGATAACCGGGCTCTTAATAGGCCGAAGCGGACGGTAACTGCCCGACAAGCAGCATTGAGCGGCAAGCGAAAGACGGCCCGAGATGAACTGTTCAGAAGATTAAGTGTCCGCCGAGAGATACCCGCGTTTCATCCCGAAGCAACTCAACAAGTAATGAACCTTGAGAGTCCCCTGCTGGGAATTGTCCGCGGCGACGAGGCATCATCTGTTCGAGTTATCGCAAACTTGGGTTTCACTGACATGACCTTGAACGTCCGGGATCGAAGTACCGACTTGTTATCAGGTCAAGAAATCTACGGCGAACTGCTTATCGCCCCAGGAGACGTGTTTTGGCTATCCACAACTTCAGCTAGATCCTGAACACAGCCAGGAAACTCGCAACGCAGCTGATCCCAGGAGGGCAGATCAGGAGGAAGAACACGTTGGGTTTCTCTAATTAGTTGCGCAAACAACTTCACTGCTACCAACTCTTCATCTTCGTTCACCGGAATGCCATTGCTAATTGCGTTAGCGCGATGAGCAGACACTGCGTGTTGAAGCTTTTCGTCAAACGTATCCGCGTCAACGATGTCTCTACCGGCGATTGACAGCAGGGTACTAATGACGTCTCTAGCCATCCTGTGTAGGCCTACCTCAGCGTTGTCTGCTGAAAGTAATTGGTGTTTGTGGTCGTAGCGGTCACTCAGGTCGGTTTGCGCGATGCCGGCGCCCGAAGCTTTTACGGCTGCGAGTAAAGAAATGTCGACACCCCAATGTTCGGGCATGGCTATTGATTGCGCTACCGAAATCCGCGAAGCGAATTCCCCAGCTAACGGATATCGAAAGGACCCTAGATACCGAAGGTCAGCATTTTCGGGCGCTAACGAGATCAGCGACTCAAGCAAAGGCCCTACTAACAGTCGAGTAAGCCGTCCATTTAAACCTTCGCTATCGAACCGAGGATAAAAACCCTTTACGAAGTCAAATCCCAACCGATCATCAACTATTGGCTGAGCCAACCTGGCGACAAATGAAGATTCATAGGTTGAAATGTCGGCATCATGCACCACGATGGTGTCAACCTCTTCGAAACCTGCAGCCACTCCCACACACCGCCACAAGTTTCGGCCCTTACCGCTCCCCGCGGCGATACCCAACCTCTGATCAAACGCTTTCATTGCGTCGTCGTCGTTCCAAACGGTGGTGGTCGCTTGGGGGAGTTGCGTAATGAGTGCTCGAGCGGCCTCAAAAGAGTTGCTATCGGCCCCGTCGACCCCAACGATCACTCTTCCCAACCAGTCAAGCTCACAGAGTTGTTCAACCATTCGAGGTAACGCCGGACCGTCAAATTCGCTGATGAGACAAGGCAAAATCAAAGCGACTCGTTTGCCCACGTCGCGTTGATCGAAAAATCTTGAGACCTCCGCACCGTCACTGTCAACCAAGCGGTGCAGCGTGGTAATCGGGCCTTGTTGTTGAAAGTCAGCCATGCCGCTCCTGTCGTAGCGCATACGGTAGACGACCAGTACACCCGTTACTAAGGAACCCGAGGTATCGTTCGTCATGGCTCCCTCTCCATTTTCTTTCCCCGCCGAGGATGAAAAATTCGCGATAGAGGGTTTGACCTTTGATGACGTGCTCCTTCTTCCCGCAGCGTCGGAAGTGTTACCCGACGCAGTAGACACAAAGTGCCGCTTCAGTAAGAACATCAACCTAAACATTCCACTCGCAAGCGCTGCGATGGACACCGTCACAGAAGCCCGGCTAGCGATTGCAATGGCGCGTCATGGTGGAATCGGCGTAATCCATCGAAATCTTGACATTGAGGAACAAGCAAACGAAGTCGACAAGGTGAAGCGATCCGAGTCCGGAATGATCGTGGAACCCATCACGTTGCCTCCTCATGCGACGTTGGCTCAAGCGGAAGAACTAATGGGCCGGTTCAAAATCAGTGGTGTACCAATCACTGACGAAGAACGAAAGCTCGTCGGCATCCTCACTAACCGAGATCTTCGATTCGAAACTGACTATGGGCGCAACATTTCAGAAGTTATGACTTCTGATGGCTTAGTTACTGCCCGAGAAGGCACCACACTCGAAGAAGCTCAGGTTGTGTTGGGGAAACATCGAATTGAGAAGTTACCGATTGTCGATGAGGAATACCGATTAATCGGTCTGATCACAGTCAAAGACATCGAAAAAAAGATCCGGTATCCCGACTCTGCGAAAGACGAACGTGGACGTCTGTTAGTTGCGGCGGCGGTTGGGGTCGGTGCCGGAGTCGATGATCGAGTAGCTGCACTAGTCGAACGAGACGTGGATGTACTTGTGATCGACACAGCTCACGGCCACAGTCGAGATGTCATCGAAATGGTTGCCAAGGTCAAAGCCAACTACTCCGTCGAAGTTGTAGCCGGAAATGTAGCCACAGGAGACGCTACCCGAGCCTTGATTGATGCTGGAGCCGACGGCATCAAAGTTGGGATTGGGCCGGGTTCGATCTGTACTACCCGGGTCGTCGCAGGGGTCGGCGTGCCTCAGATCACAGCTGTTTATGACTGCGCTAGCGCTGCAGCCGAATTCGATGTACCTGTTATCGCTGACGGCGGAATGCAGTTTTCTGGAGATCTCGCGAAAGCGATAGCAGCTGGGGCTGAATGCGCCATGGTCGGAGGACTGCTTGCCGGTGTTGATGAAAGCCCGGGCGAAGTAGTCCTTTACCAAGGTGAACGATTCAAGGAATATCGAGGCATGGGCTCAATTGGCGCCATGAAAGGCCGCAGTTTTTCGAAAGATCGATACTTCCAGGATCTTCGAGACGAAGACTTGCTTGTGCCAGAGGGCATAGAAGGAAGAGTTGCCTACAAAGGACCCATATCTAACGTGCTCCATCAACTAGTTGGTGGGTTACGGCAAGCTATGGGGTACTGCGGAACCAAAAACATCGATGAGATGAGAACGAAAACCCGCTTCGTCAAGATCACCGCTTCAGCCTTACGCGAAAGTCACCCCCACGACATCATGATCACGAAAGAGGCCCCCAACTACCGTCTTCCGTCGTGAACGATGATTGGCCCGGACCTGCGAAATATCGGATTTTTGGATGGCTAGTTGGACTAGCCATAATCGCTTTGTGTATTTACATGGTCATTATCTGACCGCCAAGCAGCACTTATAACGACACAATTTCAGTCAACTTCATGACCGCTTCACCCACTGAGCGAGACTCTTCAAGATCCACAAAACCTCTTATACGCCATTCGTTAAAACCCTCGGGATCACAAATGATTTGCTCAACCCCACAACGGTTTCCCTCTGGTTGTTCGATACTCACCCAGACCTTGGAACGCGCATCCGCATCAATCAAAACGCGATCAAATTGTTGCCAATACAGTGCCACCACCTGCTCCAAGGCGTCCGGATCGGCCAACTCTCCATCAGCATCTTTCGCCAAACCCACATAATCAGCATTAGCGAACAGTCTCAGCCAGCGAAAAGCGCCGTTGCGGATCATGACGTTGAAGGCTTGAACCTGAGTAGTGATGTCGGGTGTTTCGGGGCGAACTTCTACCGATACATCTTCTGGGTTCTGTAAACGCTCCCACTCGTCGATCAGGCTGCTGTCAACTTGACGAACCAAAGTTTGTAACCACTCGCTCACATCGCTCAAATCATCAGTCCAAGAAGCATCCGGAACTGTCTTAATTAAACCCTTATAAGCATCAGTCAAGTAACGGAGTAGCACTCCTTCAGAACCCTTAACACCATAAAAGTTGACGTATTCGCGAAACGTCATAGCCCGCTCGTACATGTCGCGAACTATGGACTTAGGGCGAAGATTTTCTTGTCCGATCCAAGGATGGTGACTAGCCCAAGCGTCAAAAGTTGAGTACAAGAACTCCCTCAAGGGTTTAGGCCACTCAACTTCATCAAGTCGAGCGATACGCTCCTCGTACTCGACTCCTTCGCGCTTCAACTCGGTGAACAACTCGTCGCGTGCCTTGTCAGCCTGACGAGTCAAGATAATGCTCGGATTTTCAAGAACGGATTCGACGACTGTTACGACATCAAGGGCATAACTCAAATCAGTTGAGTCCAACAGCTCTACAGCATCTAAAACAAATGGCGAAAGAGTCCCGGTTAAATCAAACTCAGCTTGTAGGTCAACATTGACTCGCACAAGACGGTCATCACCGTCAGGCTCTTCCAGAGTCTCAACGATCCCAGCAGCAGTGAGCGAGCGGTACATTCCGATCGCCTGTCTTATATGGAAGCGTTGTTGTGTACGCAACTCATGGTTAGTGGTGAGAAGGGTTCGCAGACTTCTGCACCCGTCCCCTGGCCGATCCAACACATTCAAAAGCATTGAATGTGACACAGCGAAACTAGAGTTCAACTTTTCTGGTTGACCTGTGCGCAGCCGTTCGAAAGTTTTGTCATCCCAATGGGCGTAGCCTCGTTCGGGAGGCTTCTTGCGTTGCATCTTCCTGCGCTTCTTGGGATCGTCACCGGCCTTCACCGCCGCTTTCAGATTTTCGACGTGATGCTCAGGTGCCTGACACCAAACATATCCCTGATCATCGAACCCTTTGCGGCCAGCCCTACCCGCAATTTGATGGAAGTCTCGAACACTAAGAATCGCCGTGCCATGTCCATCAAACTTGCACAACTGGCTGAAAAGAACGGTGCGAATTGGGACGTTGACACCAACTCCAAGGGTGTCGGTGCCACAGATGAGCTTCAGGAGACCATCTTGAGCTAATCGTTCAACGAGCAGCCGATATTTCGGTAACAGACCGGCATGGTGCACGCCGATCCCAGCCTTAACGAACCGAGCGACGTCCTTCCCAAAAGGTGAATCGAAACGGAAGTCGCCGATCGCTTCTCGCAACTGGTCTTTCTCAGAGCGGGAAAGTACATCCAAACTGGTCAACGCCTGAGCCCGTTCGGAGGCCGCGCGTTGTGTGAAGTGAACGATATATATGGGTGCGCGATCAAGTTCGACCAGCTCATGAACTGATTCGAGCAACGTTGACTCTCTATATTCCCAATCCAACGGAACGGGTCGCTGAGTGGAGGTGACCTCAACAGCTGCACGCCCTGTTCGTTGCTCTAGGTCCTGCAGGAAAAATTCTGTTGGGCCAACGGTTGCACTCATCAAAAGGAACTGGGTGTTAATTAACTCGAGGAGAGGGACCTGCCAAGCCCAGCCTCTGTCCCGATCTGAGTAGTAGTGAAACTCATCGATAACAGCAGTGTCGACGGGCGCTGCAGAGCCATGACGTAAAGCAAGATTGGCTAACACCTCTTGAGTGCAGCAAATAATTGGTGCGTCTGGGTTCACAGACGCGTCGCCGGTGATCATTCCCACGTTGTCGGCTCCAAGCTGCTCGCACAGGGCAAAAAATTTTTCGGAAACCAATGCCTTAATCGGGGCCGTATACCAGCAGCGTTTTGAGTTGGCCAAGGCATCAAAATGCGCTGCGGTGCCAACCAGAGATTTTCCGGAACCAGTCGGCGTCGTAAGCATCACATGTTGCCCCGCGAAGAACTCAAGTACGGCTTCCTCCTGGCTCTCGTACAGTTCAATACCGGCCGCTAAAGCCCAGTTCAAAAACCCATCAAGCAAGTTTTCAGCGTTTGGTTGCGAAGGAAGATGGTCAACTAGCTGAAGTGAACTCACGGCGAACGTAGCTTTTTAAGGTCTTCATTCAAAAGTGTTCCCGTGGGGTCGAGCTCATTTCGAATGTTCCACCAGTCCACCCAACGCTCGTACTCTCCCGACAACTCGTCGGCGTTTAAATAATGGACCTTGCCCCAATGGGGTCGGCCGCCGTAGGACCGGAAGATCTTTTCTGCAGACTGGTAATACGCTGTTTCGTCGCGAACTACATCCTCGTGAATGGAAATTGTCACAGTAGGACGTTTACGAGCAGGTGAGAGCCACACGTCGTCAGGTGCGACGGTCCTATATTCAATCGGCCAAGCGACATCGGGGAACTTGCGCTCTAGTAGTTCCCTAATTTCCACTACACATGCAGGGCCATGTTCGGCGGGTATCGAATACTCCATTTCGGTGTGTGGATTGACTCGTTGGTTTGGCAAAACTTCGAAACTCCAGGCCAAGCGTTGACCTTCGTCCCCTAACGGATATCGACATGGCTCATCGGTTAGATCGATCGACTTGCACACCGCCCGATCCTGCCCAGGCCACCAGAAGTACTCGAAATGTCGAGTGGCGGAGGTCAGTTCCTCAATTCGGTCCATGACACTTTCGAGTGGTTCAAACCACTGGCGTTCTTCGAGACGGTACGCCTCCCTCACTCGCAGAGTGACTTCCAACACGACCCCTATTGCTCCCAATGACAGACGCGCTGCTTCAAAAAGATCAGCTTCCGTCTCCTGATCGCAGGTCACAACCGAACCGTCAACTAACAGAATCGATAACTGAGTAACGGCGCTCGAGAAACTTCCTAGCTCGACTCCGGTTCCGTGAGTTCCAGTCGCTATAGCCCCTCCGATTGATTGTTGATCAATGTCGCCTTGGTTCAACAAACCCATGCCATGGTCAAGCAACGGACGTCCGCAAGCGTGAATCTTGGTGCCAGCGCGAAACGTTGCGGTCATAGCATCGTTGTCGACGGCGACAAGTCCGGCAAGAGGACGAGTGTCTAGGATTACGCCATTCGTAGGCAGCAACGGATAATGCGAATGTGCAGTACCGGAGGTGCGAACAGTCCACCCGCCGTCTCGCGCCGCCAATAGCTCACTCCTGATCGCTTCAACGCTGCCAACTTGAACGACGCTCTTAGGACGAGCGGAAAGTTTTCCGGACCAGTTACTCCAAGCTGGCCCCTTGCCGTGGTCTGTCATGCACAGGAGCTTAGGACTGAAAATCTGTTATCGAGATGTGTTACGTGTCAACACGCTCGGAGTTTCGACCCGGCCAAACTTCCGGATTAAGGATATGTGAAGGCTTGGTGCCTTCCAGAGCGCAAAGAACCTGTTCTAACGCCATACCGAAAATTCGTTTCCGCCCCTCTTTCGTCGCAGACGCGACATGAGGTGTGACAACAACATGTTGATGGTCGAGCAATGGGTGCCCCGATGGAAGTGGCTCTGGTTCGGTGACGTCTAAACCCGCTGCCGCCACCTTTCCGCTGTTCAGGGCGGCAAGCAAAGCTTCGTCGTCGATAAGGCCGCCCCGAGCGGTATTCACAATGAAAACCCCGTCCTGCATATGGCTGAGCAGGTCAGCATCAACGAGATGACGAGTCTCTGGAGTCAGTGGCGCGTGAATGGAAACAATGTGAGCTGAAGACACTGCCTCGCGGAGGTTGACAGCACGTTCAACTCCAAGATCTTCGAACCTGTCATCCGCTTCAAAGGGGTCGTACGCAGTGACACGCATTCCCATCGCTGAAGCAATCTTCGCCACCCGCGACCCAATCCTGCCTAATCCGATCAAAGCGAGTAATGCTCCATCGAGTTCAATGGCCGTGTGCCGTGGACCGTAATTACCCTCTTGGCGTTGGAGACGTCCTTCACTTTGCTTGAGGTCCTTTGAAACCGAAAGCATAAGCGCCAAAGCATGCTCAGCAGTCGAAACAGTGGGACCATCAGGCGTGTTGCAAACCGTTATCCCCAAAGACGTAGCGTCCGCCAAAACAACGTTGTCGAAGCCAATCCCGGCACGAGCTACGACCTTTAGCTTCGGTGCTTTAGCGAATACGGATTGATCGTAAGTCAGCGAAGCACCAGCTATCACCCCGTCGGCCGCATCGAGACTTTCGAGAGGATCATCCGATATCGGCCATACGAAATCTGCCTGTCCACCCAGAAACTCAAGTAAGGCTGGATCTGGTGAACGATCAAACCAAATTACCGGCGAATAGGCCATCTTGGGACTTTAACGCTATCGAGTCGATTCGGTCCTACTTGGCCTGCGCTTTCTCATTACCATGACTGTTATCGGGGAGAACCATGCACGTCGATGAAGCAATCATCCATGACCTAGAGCGCTACCGCACCGAGGGTTACCCCTGGGCTGAATGGGACTTGTTCCGTGATGAGGCGCCGGTGTACTGGTACGAACGAGAAGGAATCACTCCCTTTTGGTCAATCACTCGCTATGCCGACGTGAAGCACGTATCTGGAGATAACGAAACTTTCGCGAATGGCGAAGGACGATTGCGACTCGACCTAGCGGAGCGAGACACCCGATTTTGGGACGGGTATCGCGAACGAATGATTGAACGAGGTTGGGACCCCAACGAACCACCCGATTTCATCTATACCGACCGACCCGTCCACTGGGACATGCGCCGCCTCGTTGCTCCGGAGTTCACGCCCAAGGCGATGCGGTCACGCGAAGAATCTCTCACTCTCCACGCTCAGATGTATGCCACCGAATTCGCCAATCAGGTCCGAAACCACGGAACAGCAGACCTGGTTGAAGACTTAGCGGTGAAACTCCCCCTCGCGGCAATATGCGAAATGATGGGCGCCTCCCCCCAAGATTGGGAACAGGTCCACGCTTGGACAGCAGTTCTTTTCGACGATCCAGCCCTCATGCGATTCGCCAAAGAAGGTGAATCCAAGAAAGAGATGCGTCGTCGAATGTTCGTCGAATTTGAAGATTGGATCTTTGAGCAAATAGCTGACCGACGATTAGCTGGCTGCACTGGACCAGACCTCATATCGATTCTGTTGCGCTCAGAAGTAGCAAACGAGCCGCTGACACCACAGCAACTACTGGGATACATCCGCGTGCTAATTCTTGCTGGCAATGAGACAACTCGAAATGCTGCAACCGGTGGAATGATCGCCCTGCTTGAACACCGGGAGGAGCTCGACTTTCTCGCCGAGCACCGAGACGAAGATGATGTAATCGACACAGCAGTCGAAGAAATCCTTCGGTGGACATCACCTGTCATCCAGTTCGCCCGAGTCTGCACACGAGATACAGAAGTCAATGGCCAGCTGATCAAAGCGGGCGAACACGTCGGCATTTGGCATGCGTCGGCGAACCGAGACGAACGTCAATTCGCGGAACCCTACCGATTCGATGTTCAACGATCCCCAAACGAACACGTGGCATTCGGACACGGAGCACATTTTTGCCTTGGGACTCACTTAGCACGTTGGGAGCTGAGAGCATTCTTCAAAGCCGTTCTGCCCGTACTCACAGATCTCCAACTTGACGGTGAGCTGGAACGAGTCGGTCACCTACACGTGGGCCCGATACAACGCCAGATGGTGGTCCGCAAGCACACAGCGTCAACCAAAAGTTAAAACAACCCAGGTTTGTTCCGCAGCTTCGCGTTCTCTCGTTGTCAACAGTTCCAACGGTCGCAAAGCTTCAACCAGTGATTCAATTTGAACATCCAATATGCCTGAAATAACTAATCGGCCGCGAGGTCGAACCGTCCCAATCAAGTCCGGCGCGAGTTCGATCAGGGTCGAAGCCAACATATTGGCAACCACAACATTGAAGGTTTCCGTAACGTCGCTCAAAGGACCAGTCGACACCTCAATGAATTCCTCGACGCCATTAGCTCGAGCGTTCCCCACAGTGACGTCAGGGGCTGCAGTATCAACATCGATTGCGAGAACCCGAGTGGCCCCCAGACGAGCAGCAGCAACAGTCAAAATGCCGCTGCCACAACCAACATCAAGGACAGATTCATTACCCTCCAACAGTCGCTCCAACTCAGCTAAGGCGAGTTGAGTAGATGGATGACTTCCAGAACCGAATGAGCGTCCAGGGTCGATCCAAAGAACGAGCTCGGTGCCATCGGGTTCGTAACTAACCCATGGCGCTTTAACCACTAGCCGATTGCCTGTTCGATAGACAGTCGCGAACTCTCGCCAAGTATCCAAATAGTCGCCGGACCCGAACTCTTCAACAATTGCAAAACGCCCCAACTGTGTCGCAGCCTCATCAGCCGTAACCGCCGAATCGAATCCCGCTAAGAGGATCACATCATCACCATCTATTTGCTCTTCAATGCCAAGCGTTCCTAGATGCCAGAGTTCACCCGAAATTCGATCAACGTCGTCGCGGTTCACTACCAGTCGAAGGCGGGCTTCTTGACGGCTCAGTTCTCCCACGCCTCAGGACGCTAGCTTCGTTGTAGTCGGTAGCTCGACTTTTAAAGAATGAGATCTGGAGTTGTAATGGAAACAGAGATTGTGCTGACAGGTTTAGCGTTCGGAGAGGGCCCTCGATGGCGTGACGGACATCTATGGTTCTCGGACTTTTATCGCCATGGCATCTTTCGTGTAGATGAGAACGGATCAGAGGAGTTGATTCTCGAAGTCCCGACCCAACCATCGGGTCTCGGATGGCTCCCAAACGGCGATCTGTTATTTGTGTCGATGCTCGATAGAGCACTCAAACGAATGAACGAATCCGGTGAGGTAACGACCCACGCCGATCTTTCACATATTGCTGGCGGACCCTGCAATGACATGGTGGTAAGCCCAAGCGGCGTCGCTTACGTAGGTAATTTCGGGTTCGAGGAAGGTGAGAACTTCGCTCAAGCCACCCTCGCCATTGTCGATCCCGATGGAACAGCCAGACCAGGCCCTGATTGCCTCGACTTCCCCAATGGCACAGTTATAAGCCCCGATGGAAACCAACTGGTAATAGCAGAGTCATATGGTTCTCGTCTGCTGTCTTTCGATGTCCAACCAGATGGTTCCCTGACCGGGAGACGACTGTTTGCGGATTTAGGTACACGAGTCCCGGACGGAATTTGTTTAGACGAAGAGGGCGGTATTTGGGTAGGCGACCCGGTCAACCACTCTGTTTTCAGAGTTATCGACGGGGGAGAAGTGACTGACCATATCGAATTAGAACTCAACTGTTACGCATGCATGTTGGGTGGGGAAGACCGCAAAACCCTGTACCTCGTTACTGCACCGACGTCTGGTCGAGGTGGAGCCGCAGACCAACGAGAAGGACGAATCGAAAGGGTCCAGGTGCCCGTAGCGGGCGCCGGCTCTCCGTAGGCAAGTTGCTGACCATTTAGAACTTGAGAGGATTTCCGGCGCTCCACTCGAGTTGCTCTTCAGCCAAATTTAATTTGACCTGTCTCCAAGTCAGTTCGACATCGTTATCGTCCCCGGTGTCGACCATTAATTCGAACATTCCGTCATCAGTTTCTTCGCCCGGCCGAGCCAGAAGCGCCATGAACGCTTCTGCCATCTCATGAGGTTCGAGCATTCGGCTCTGCCACCTTCCGAAGACACGGTCGTTGTTCACATATTCATCGGTCATACCCGTTCTGATAAACGGAAACATCAAAGAGAAAGCTTGGACCAAGTCGGAGTTGCGCCCGAGATTGACCTTCAACACCTTCGGCAGTTGCAGTACAGCCCAATTACTTATCGCATAGCCGGGAACTGCTGGACCAGGATCAATGGCCTGACGAGATGACACATACACCAGTTGAATGGGTTCGTTGTAATACACCGCTTCTCCAGCCCAAAGATGGGTAGAGGCGAGGAACCCATCAACCTTTGTATCGAGTACCAGTCGGGACTCGTCCAGGCTGTCGAGGAAATGTTGACGAACACGAGCGCGTCGCACAGCACTAGGTTCACCCTCTTCTTCTTTCAACGCCCTACCGAAGCTATAACCCGACTCTGTCAGCCCTGAATTGCAGATAACGAGATTGGGAGGAAGACCACCCATCTGCTCTATTACGTAGCTGCGACAGGCCCAAAGGTCACGAAGATTTGTGACATCAGCTTGCACCGGGAAAGCGTTCGCACCCTCGTTGCGAAGTTGATTGACTAAGTCAAATCCGTCCTCATAACTGCGATGAAAATGGACGCCTACCGACGCGGCTCCGTTGAGCCCAGCAGATAGAGCGAAGGCCTGACCGATCCCTCCGTCCTTACCCGCACCGGTGATGAAGACCCTTTTCCCTTCCACAGCTGACTTATATGCGTCGAAGCGAAAAGCGTCGGTTGGGGCGGTATACGACATGGTCACTCTCCGATGTTGAGACCAGCGGCTGACAGTAGCCACAGTCTTGGGAGATTCCGACTCGCCGACAAATGTTTTTCTCGGCCTTGTCTTAAGCGGGCGCTTTCCACATCAGTGCGTTGCGACGCATAGTGGCGACCAAAACATCATCTTGGTTGTGTGCCCGATGTTCGAATAAGACAATCCCTTGATCGGGTTTACTCGAAGACTCTCGCGAACTCACGACTTCAGATTCGACACGGAGCGTGTCACCGTGAAATACCGGTGCCGGAAAATTCATTTCCTCGAAACCCAAGTTGGCGACAGTAGTTCCATGAGTAGTTTCGTGAACTGAAATACCTACAACTAATGCCGCAGTAAACATCGAATTCACCAGTGGACGACCAAACTGAGTCTCCTTCTCCGCGTAGTCGAAGTCGAGATGCAGAGCAGCTGGATTCATGGTCATAGTTGTGAACATGATGTTGTCAGTTTCGGTCACAGTACGACGCAAACGATGACGTATAACGAGTCCAGGAGTTAACTCCTCGAACCAAAGACCACCATGAGGTCGATCTTCCATCACGACCACTTCCTTTCTTTCAAGCGTGATTCGATTACAGAGTCATGCCCGGGATCTCGCAAGCTTGATCCAACTCAATTTCAGAATGGACGATGGCGTTGCGGTGGGGACCAGCGCACCATGAAGGCATGACCATGGTGTACAAACCGCTTCCCCCTGCTTGGAGAACAAGGATGCGGCTTGGATCTTTCAGTACATGAATAAGATCCTCATCAGCTGCCTCGCTGAACCGGCCCTTGTCATCGGCATTTATCCCCTGCATAAAGAGCATCGGGTTTATACGTCGCATAGTGCCGACCGAAATAGTTGCCCGCTTAGCAAGTTCTGCCTGGACGTCTTCCCGTGTCAACCCAGCCCTTTTTATGACTTCGGTGTGATCGGGATTCATAATTACCGTAATCGCACCTTCACGAAGATGAACGTTGTTGCTCCCCGGGTTTGCCATCACCATCGCGATGACATTCAACAAGCTCTCTACCGAGTTCGGGTCGTCTCGATCGCCCGTAAAGAACGTGGAGTGAGGTGCCTCCGCGCCGGTAATAACGACGGCACTTTGGTCGGGTTCGTAGCCGAAGGTTGTGTGTAGTCCGGGGAACGGACTGTTTTCCTCATCCTCGGCTATGCAGTAGGTGAACTTGCCTGGATGTCCGTGCAAAGCCATGTCGGACGAACCCGGGCGAGCGCCACCAATGTTGATCATCGCGAGACGTAGAGCGCGACCAATAGATGCGTTGGCCCTGTGCCCAGGGCCAAGTGCGCCAAAGCCCGAAGCGATTTCACCACAAGCATGGCGAGCAGGACCGCACACAATCATTAGCGGCGCGGTGCAATGCGTCGTTGCTTGCATTTCCGTCAGATCAAATTCTGGTTGGCAAATAGCCCTCACTGCAGCGACCACAACGGGAACATGATCCGGAGTGCATCCGGCCATAACTGCCGCCGTTGCTACCTTTTCAATTGTCGCAGCGCCGTGCATCGGACCCATATCACCGAGAACCAGATCTGGTTCGTAGCCAGTCGCAAGAACCATTCGAGCGACTCGGTCTGCAGTTGGGACCACCACGGGTAACCCATCGGTGCAGCCGAGATCGTGGAGTAGTTCTAGAGCGTCATGTTCTGAAGCTGCGTCAAGCAAACTCATCGTGGATGATTCGCGCTAGTCAGGAACTAAGAAGTTCAACGATGGATGGTGTTATGTCCGAAGCAACCTCAGCCATCTTGTCTTCACCAGTGCCCGCGACAGGATGAGGCAATTTCACCCTAGGAACTTCAGGCATCCCTGAAGAAGTGGCAAAGAAATCACCCTGAGGCCAAAACTCTTCAGTGACGAGTGCCACAGCAGGAATTCCTAGCCGAGCTATCGAAATGCTGTCACGCACGGTGCCAGAGGTGCAACTGCCTCAATGACCGTACGCAGCTACGACTGCCTGACACTCAGCCTGGATGTCTTCAAGCATTTTTCCACCGACGACTGAAGAGGCATCGCCTTTGTCGTACCGGACGAATGAAGCCGAAGGAACCGCTTGCGCAAGCGTTTTTTCAACGTGGTCCAAAAAGCGAACACTGTCGGGGAAACCATTGGCTACAAGTCCAATCGTCAACGGCCCATCCAGGTCAACCCTAATTTCGTACGGTTCAGCAACCGCTTTTGGTTGAGCCCGTGGATCATGGAATTCGGTCGTAGTGCTCACTGTCCACCCCCGTCAATCTGATGAGCATGGTTGAACGCTCATGTTGGTTGTTTCCTATCTTAGCCGTCACCTTTTATCTGTCGAAGAAACATACCGTTATCGAAATAATCTCTCCAAAATGTGATCAAACCCTCATTGATTTCAAAGATCCCCATTACTGGAAGCTCGATCTCTTTTCCGCTCGCCGTATTGAAACGATCAAGTCGCTCATTCATCACTGTGTTACCGGTGCAGGTTTGACGGACTACCTCAAACTCCACCGGGCCTTCGCCTTTGAGTAAACCGCTGAGAAACTCGTGCATGTCGCTTTTACCTGTCATGTCTCCAATAGGGACGTTGTCGTAGTAACAGTCCTCAGACACATGTTCCAACGCGGCATCAAGGTCGCGTGATTCGATCTTAGAAATAAAGGAGTTGACGATGGACTCAGGATTGGTTTCTTCGCTCATACCCCTAATTGTTGCAGGATCTCCCACGGCTTGCTTATCCGTGGGAGGCTGTGTCCATGCGTTTCCAAGACAAAGTCGTCGTCATTACTGGTGCAGCGGGAGGGATAGGTCTTGCAGCGGTTCGTCGATTCGCATCAGAAGGCGCCCAAATCCTCGCGGTTGACCTAGAAGGATCCGATTTGGCAGCTGTCACGGCCGAAGCTGAACCATTCGGAGTTAAAGCGATCTCCCAAGCGGCTGACTGTAGCCAGTCATCGGACGTGTCCGCCTACGTTGAGCGATGCGTCAACGAATTTGGGCGACTTGACGTCCTGTTCAACAATGCCGGCATCGAAGGACGGATACTCAGTCTCATGGAGTACCCCGAAGACGACTTTGACCAAGTAATCAACGTGAACTTGCGAGGCGTATGGCTCGGAATGAAATATGCAGCGCCGGCGATGATCGCCAATGGCGGCGGTTCGATCGTCAATACAGCGTCAACAGCCGGACTGTTAGGAGCGAGGGGCTTGTCCCCATACGTGGCGAGCAAACACGGTGTTGTGGGATTAACCAAATCTGCCGCGCTTGAATTGGTACCGCAAGGCGTGCGAGTAAACGCTGTATGCCCTTCCCCTATAGAGACCCGAATGATGAGAAGCATTGAGCAGGGATTCGGAGGCGAAGAGGCTGAAATGATTCGAAAAGACTTCGCGTCACGCAACCCCATGGGACGCTACGGCGAACCTGATGAAGTAGCTGCCTTGGTTGCGTTCTTAGCTTCAGACGACGCCAGCTACGTCAACGGCGGTATTTACCCCGTAGACGGCGGTTCACTCAGTGGGCGATGAGACCCAGTGAATCAAAAGCGAAAAGTTCACGATCTGGGTGGGGCGCTTGGCTGGGGGCGCATACCTTACGACCCGCAAGAGGAACCGTTTCACGAGGAGTGGGAGAGACGAGTCTTCGGAATGATCTTTCAGGTGCTCCCACACACAGCCGTTCGCCCCGGAGAGTTTCGATACGCGCTCGAACGACTAGCTGAAAATGACTATTTCGCTCCCGACGGGTATTACGGCCGATGGCGATCAGCGATGGAGGTCCTTTTAGAAGAATATGGCCACTTCGAAACCGGAGAGTTAGACAGCCGTTTGGCAGTACCTTCAGGCACTGGTGCTGGGTACCGCGTGCAATCTCCGACAGCCGTCAATGAGAAAGATCTACCACCCGATTCACCCACTCCCATACCTGAACATCGCACCGTCAGACGAGAACTGGACCGCGCCCCGAGCTTCCAAATAGGGGACCGAGTAGTAGCACCGGGGAATACTGCAGGAGGTCACACTCGTCTACCTGAGTACGTACAAGGCGCGCCAGGCGTCGTCGTCAAGATCCACCCAGCCGAAGTGCTGCCCGACAGCACTGCTCACGGCCTTGGAGAACGACCGCAACACGTTGTAAGCGTCGCCTATCAGGCCAGGGACCTATGGGGCGACGAAGCAGAAGAAAAAGTAGTCATCAACGTCGACCTATATGAAAACTATTTACAGCTAGAAGCGGAGGCACAGTGACCGAAAAGCATGATCACACCCACGAAACAAATGCCGGCTCGTCAGAGATAAGAACCGCAGCGCTTGAAGACCTGCTCGTTGAAAAGGGGTTAGTGGACCGGTCACGTATCGATTCTCTCGTCGAGCGATTCGAACACGACCTAGGTCCGATGATTGGTGCTCGTTTAGTCGCGAAAGCCTGGCTTGAGTCGGACTTTCAAAGTCGACTGGTCAGCGACGCAGATGAAGTACTTAGACAAGAAAATATTCGTGGAGGTGAAATTGAACACGTTGAGGTCAAAGTAAACGAACCAGGTATCCACAATGTTGTGGTGTGCACCCTGTGTTCCTGCTACCCCTGGGCTCTCTTGGGTTTACCCCCGGCTTGGTACAAAAGCCCCGAATACCGTGCGCGTGTTGTCCGTGAACCAAGGAAAGTGCTTGAAGAGATGGGATTATCACTCGAACCAGATACGGAAATCCGAGTATGGGACAGTAGCTCGGAAACTCGATTTCTTGTCCTTCCAGAACAGCCTGCAGGAAGCGAAGATCTGGGAATGGAAGATCTAGCAGCGCTAGTTACTCGAGATTCGATGATCGGAGTGGCGAAGGCGCTGAGCCCATGACTGACCTCGAAGTTCTAGATAGTTCGCCTGCAGCACCCCCACGCGACAACGGAGAACTTATTTTCGAGGCCCCATGGCAGAGCCGAGCATTCGGCGTGGCCGCAGATTTAGTTGCCTCAGGACATTTCACCTGGAATGACTTCCGCGAACACCTCATAGAAGCCATTAACGAATGGGAAACGCTGGAAACGAGTGAACAACAAAGCTGGGACTACTACTCCTGTTGGCTCACAGCACTCGAGCAAATACTCACAACACGAGCGTTACTCGACGGAGAAGAATTTGAAACCAGGGCCACCCACTACGCCAGTCGCCCACACGGACACGATCATTAACTCTGTGGCAGAGCTCCACTAACTGTCCCGGGAAAGATCACCTGAATGCTCCTCCCACCACCAGTCGGATTTAAGCATGTAACAGCGCCGCCTCGGTCCTTCTGCTTCTAAATCAAGCGACTCATAAGCGACGTCCCCGTCATAAAAAGCGACCATCCCCGGATCATTTCCAGCTACCTCTTTGATGTGAGTATGAAAACACTCGGGATAGTGGATAGAGGCACATGCCTCGTCCACAGATCCGAAGCCCCGCAGCCAATTAAGTGTGCAAAAGGTAGGCGTCACCATCTCTATTTCTCCTGCCGAGCGCCGCAACAGCGCTTCCGTAGGTGTCATCCAGTGATGCTCGGTGATTTCACCATGGTCGATCTCTACGTCAAGATCGCCAGGAGCCGCTGCAAGAAAAAATTGGGTCGAAAATCGTTTCGGACGCACGGCCGGAGGAAGCCAGTGCGCGAAATGATGCAACGTTGCCTCCGTCAGATCGATGCCAGCTTCCTCATGAGCCTCGCGAATAGCTGCGGCATGGAAGCCTCGCCCATCACTGTCATCGCAAACACTCACGGTTCGAGCATCAGCGCGGTCCTCAGGGTCTACCCGGCCTCCCGGGAACACCCACATGCCACCAAAATAAATTTTCGAATTTCGACGCAGCATCAGAACTTCGACACCATCCGCACTGTCCCTCGCTACCACCACAGTCGCAGCATCAATAGGTTCAGATGCATCACTCACGAGTGATCCCCTGTTCTTTCTATGAGACGTTGAGAGCCCGCATCCAAGCCAGGGAGCTGCTGAGCAACAGATCCAGCGTGCGCGGCAGCCAATTTGAGCACCACGTCTTCGAGTTCGGCCCAAGAGGACACTCGCGGTCCTTCGATGTGACGGTTATAAGGCTGATCGAAAGTGAAAACGGTGTGGCCCGCTTCCCGTAGACCCTCAACATTGTGGGGTCCGTCATCAACATAGGCATGTGCAGCAACGTCGGGTTTCTCGCCTACGAAACAAACATCACGGTAAGGAATACGCTTCTCATCTAACCATTGAGCAGTGTCAGCAATAGCAACAGCGTGCCCCCAGTTGACGTAGAGACGATGAGTCACGATCCGTATCCAAACCCCTGCATCTGAAAGACGCCACAAGGTTTCTGCACACCCGGGCACGACTTCCATATCTCGAAACATTCGATGTTCCATGACAGCGATGCGGTGAAGGCGCTCGAAGTCATCGGGTCCAAAACCCCACTCCCTAAAATCCCAACTGCGTTCTAAAGGCAATGATCCTTCGGCGACGCCCAGTTCTCTGGCAACGATTTCTCTAAATATCTCCGTGTGTTGCCCGCACACCCCATCGAGGTCGACTCCAAGTATGAACTCGTTCATGACCGGCGCCTCCCGAATCTCGACCTCTTCGGAGAGGTCTCCTCTTTGACTGGAAGCTTGACCCAAGAGTCAACGAGCTTTGCTTGACCCTCCTCGCGAATTTGCTCGAGCTCTGTTGGGCTCCAAGGCGTAGCGCGTGGATCAAGTGCTTGATAGCGAGCTTCGATATCATCAAGATTTTCGCTGGTAATGACATCTGAGATCAGTTGGCAGGGCTCCCAACCGTCGACACCAGTAATCCAAATGTAGCTATCGGCAATATCTCGCAGCCTCAACGAAGTGTCAACCCCATTGACTGAGCCCACAACCTCGTTCAATCCGACGTTCCCGAGCGTTGCAAGGTTCAACGCAATGCCGAATGTTTCTGGATTCTCTGGAGCCGCCGCAACCAGCGCTTCAACTCTCTCCACAGCCGTGCTGTCCTCGATGGCTCCGTGAAACACCGCTCGCGCAACACCGTCTCCTACCCAGCGATGAAGGAGGTTCCCGACACTGACCGTCGGTAACCCGTCTTCCCATTGAACAAATTTCGTTGTCGAACGCTCGCTGGAGACCAGTACCAACGCCCGCTCGCCTAGCCGAAGAATTTCATTAGTCAAGGTGTTCGCCATATGAAATGCAGCGACATCTCGGTAGTGCCCACCCATCCACCAATTCCTTAGCTCTAACTCACTAGCGGATCTGCCATCCAGAAGGCCCGGGTCTTCGACATAAGTAGGAATTCCCAGCCCGATGATTCTGAACGCTGGCGCATCAGAGTCGAGAGTCTGATTCAACGACCAAGCCGCCTTCACGACCTCCGCATATTCTTGATACGTAAAACCGATCCCCATTAGGTCGACAAATAACCCTGTGCAACCGGCGTCGTCCCACTCGTCGCTCGACAGCAAACCGTCAAGTTGCTGTTGCGCTCTCGAGTTGGTGAACTCCCATGCAAGATGTCTGACCCCCGCTTCGTACAGTTCGGGCAGAAGCTGGGCAATGAAGGAAACGTGCTGACTGATACCGATTTGGTCGCCTAACAAAACCAGCTGTTTCGAGCTCGCGAGCTCAACAAGATGCTCGGATGCGGATTGCAAACTTGTCGTTTGCTCGCTTGCGGGTTCGTTGTTGTCGTTCATTTCGTGCCTGTCCGCGCCTTAAACGATTTGAGTCCAACTAAGTTCGGCTGCTGCTGCAGCGTTATTGACTGCGTTTTCAAAGTCCTCGATTGTTGCATCAGAGCTTCTAAGTTGCGGATCAAGTGACCACCTGCGTGCCTCGACAAGATTTGCCTCGGTAACCCATCTTTGCAGAGGAGTTGGTCCGCGTACTTCTCGCGACGACTCCAAGAACACCCAACCTTGAGCTAGCTGAGAAATATCTCCTCCGTCGAGAGACGTTGAGCATGACAGTCGCCCCACAAGGCCAGAAGTCGCGTCAAACGCCAACGGAACATGAGGCCGGTTTTTATGAGCGAACGCCGCATCTAAATAACCGTCTGCGGGAAGGGTGAATAACCCATGTTCTCCGTCTGCGGTCAATGGTTGATGGATCAGAACAGTCGCAGCTTGATCGGCGATAGCGCTGTAGACATGATTTCCGCAGCCCACCACCCGTCCATCAACAACTTCGGTGTCGATTCGATCGAGCAGCGAATGGGGTCGACGCTTAAGGCGCGTCAAAGCATTAGCTGTGCGAGTGAACACCAAAGCTTTCTGCCCCCTGTCGACGAACTCACGTAGAAGAACATCCGCCATGTGTCGCGAAGCAGGCCCCTTTACGCGTAAGTGTTCCCATGCGTATGGTGACAACAGATCAGCGTTATCTGTTACGGCATCGACATCTATGTCGTAATCAAGGGCAACTACCCGAAACGTCGGTGCGTTGGGTTGCCGAGTTCGATTGAGCGCCCAAACCGCCCTCAGGACGTCGAGATATTCGACGTATGCGAAATGATGCCTTAATCCCCAACGAAATAAGGCCGAACGCGCAATCCCTTCATCAAATTGTTGCGCTGTTACTAGCTCATCTAGCAAAGACTGATCATCCACACACGCCCATTCAACAGCGAGCAGATTCACACCGGCGCCACTCACAGCAGGTATGAGCTCCTGCATAAAAATGCCTGTTTTTCGTGATGGGGAATTGTGACCTACAAAAACAACTTCATGACGGGCGAACAGGTTTGCAACGTATTGAATTGGTTCGCTTCCAGTCAAAGAAATTTCATCAATCACCGATCCGAGATGTCCATGATCAACTGACGGAAGACGACGACGCTGTCGAAAATGTTCAATCGTTTCGAACATTGCGTCATCTTCAGAAACACTCACCTGACTGAGAGTACCTAGCGACAAAGCCGCAGCAACATCCCGGCTTCGATATTCAACTCCCATATCGCTGCTAGCTGGGGCGTGTCCGACCTAGTGTGAAAGTGCTGCATTCACAGGTTGAGGAAGTGATATCTAGATGACTATGCGTCTATATGACACCGCCCAGCAAGCCGTGGTTGACCTGGAGTTGGATGATCAAGTTCGGATGTACGTATGCGGTATCACTCCTTATGACTCAACTCACTTAGGGCACGCAGCTACATATCTCACCTATGACCTCATTATTCGCAGATTGGAAGATCTTGGTCACACCGTGGAGATGGTGAGGAATGTCACGGACGTAGACGACAGCATTTTGCCCAAGGCACGGGAACTGGGAATTGATTTCCTTCAGTTAGCTGAACAAGAAATGGAACGTTTCGGACAAGACATGGACGCCTTGAATATGCGTCCCGCGAAATTTGAACCTCGGGCCACTGAATCCATAGACGGCATGCTCGACTTGATCCAACAACTCCAAGATGGCGGCCACACCTATGTGAGCGAAGGAACGACATACTTCGATGTAACAACCTTCGCTTCGTTTGGAAAGCTCTCGCATCTAACCGAAGAACAGATGAAAGAACTCGCCGCTGAGAGAGGCGGAAATCCGGATAACCCTGCTCAACGAAATCCTCTCGACTTTGTTCTGTGGCAGCCCAGCGCAGACGATGAACCCAAATGGGATTCACCTTTCGGGGTAGGCCGCCCGGGATGGCATATCGAGTGTTCAGCTATGTGCATGAATGCACTAGGACCGACAATCGATATTCACGGTGGTGGAGGCGACTTAATCTTTCCGCACCATGAATGTGAGATTGCGCAGAGCGAAGCGGTTAACGAAGCTTCCTTTAGCCGCTATTGGGTCCACGCGGGGCTAGTTGCCTACCAGGGAACAAAGATGTCCAAGTCTCTAGGCAACTTGGTTTTTGTCTCTGATTTGCGCACAGAGATTGACCCTAGAGCGATCCGTCTGGCGTTGATGGCCCACCACTATCGATCGGATTTCGAATGGTTCGATGACGAAGGGCCGAAAGCACAAACCGATCTTGACTTACTTATTGAAGCCTGCGCTATCGCTGAGCCGCTCAGCGAAGGCCAGTTGATGGACGAAGTACGCGAGGCTCTTGACGATGATCTCAATGCGCCACGAGCGCGGGAACTTTTACTCGAATCAGCGCAAATCATCGTCAACAACCCATCTCAAAGACATGAAAGTTGCGTTGCCGCAGCCGCCGCATTGTGCGGAATCGAAATTCGATAGTCACGTGTTTCCTTGAGCTACCCGATCACACTGCCCAGCGGGGTTAGCCTGTGAACAATGCAGTCAATTGCAATAGTGAACCAAAAGGGAGGGGTGGGTAAGACCACCATTACCCTGGGCATCGCTGAAGCTGCCGCCGCGTCAGGTCTACGTGTGCTGGTCGTCGATCTCGACCCCCAAGCAAACGCGTCGAGTGGTTTGGGAATCTGGAATGGCTCCCCGTCGATCGATGATGTGATGTCGGAGCCTCGAGCGGGTTCAGCAGCTGACGCCATCTGCGCATCTCGTTGGCCTGAAGAAGAGCCGCGACCCGATCTCATTCCAGGTAGCCACTTGCTCGCCAATCGAGAGCCACAGTTAGCAGCGGATCCGGTGGGAGCTCAAGACCGGCTGAAACTAGCCCTAGCGGGGATCACACATGATCTGGTGTTAATCGACTGTCCGCCGTCGCTTGGCCTCCTGTCCATCAACGGACTTTTCGCTGCCGAACGCGCCGTTATTGTCACGGAACCCGCTGCGTGGGCTGCCGATGGCGTTGACCTGATGCACAACACCGTCGAACGAGTCGCAGGGCGCTTAGGGAATCCGAAACTTGCCGGGATCGTCGTCAACCGAGTTGGACGCACCAGAGATAATCGCTATTGGTGCGAACAACTCCAGGAACGATTTGATGGATTGTTGCTGCCACAAATCCAGTTAAGAGCAGCCGTCGCTGAAGCATCGGGACAATCCACCACTCTGCGAGCATTGGGTAAACGACCAGGTGCTGCTGAAGCCGCCGCACAATTTGATGCCTTGTGGATGGCACTCGACAATCGTCAAGGCCCAGATGTCAGCAAGCAACAACTTGACGACCTACCCCACACCTCGACGGCCACTACTATCGAGACGTGAAGGAGGGGTGATGGCTGGCTATGACCCCAACCGACCCCGACCCACCGATGGCGACCCGTTTATCGGGCTGCCCGGTGACCCGCCGGCTAACAATCCCGATCCCGAAACGGGCTCACCCGTCGTAAACGAACCAGAGTTGACGGTGTCGGCCGCGGCGGAAGATGAAACTGAAACGACGCTGCAAGCCGTCCCCCAGGCGGTTCCTCCGTTAGACCGAAGAGTGCCGTTGATGGCAGTCCTGGGAGGTTTATGCGGTTTCACGCTCATTGTTTTCATCATTAGACGCATGGTTAGAAAAGACCAATGACCACAAACAGCGTCCCTCCCCTGATCCAAAATTAGGGCCGTGACTTCCGTCGTATCCGAGTCCTCATCGTTTCGCCCCCGGCATCTAAGCCCCAGTTCTGCCTCAACTTTCCGTCAATGTCCGCGACGATGGAAGCTGAGATACATCGACAAGCTGCCCGACCCTAAAGGAGAAGCAGCAGTTCTCGGAACCTTTGTTCACGAAATCCTGGAACACCTTTTGACTCTCCAGCCAGATCGCCGATCAATTGATGCAGCCAAGAAGATTGCCCGCGAGTTGTGGGACCAGGTTCTCGAAGACGAAGACTTTCAGGCGTTGGCGCTCTCCGACGACGATGCAAAAGGATTTAGGTGGAAGGCGTGGAGGCTCATGGAACAGTACTTCGCGATCGAAGACCCCACCCGAGTCGATGTCCTAAGGGCCGAACAAGAGATAGCAGTCGAAATCGCTGGGGTCCCATTTTTTGGGATTGTGGATCTAACCGAGCAAGTTTCAGATGGCATAAGAGTTGTCGACTACAAGACCGGGAAGGCGCCCAGTAGCCGCTTCGTGGAGGACAAACTCTCACAGGTCTGGTTGTATGCAGCCGCGTTAGCTGAACAAGAAGTTGAAGTTTCAGAGGTCCGTCTCATGTACTTGACCAGCGGGTCAATAGATCGACCTATCGACTCTCAAGCAGTCACACAAGCTGTCGGCTCCCACCGCCAAACCTGGGATGACCTCTGTCAGGCAATCGATGCACAAGAATTTCCGCACAAAACTGGTCCTCTGTGTAACTGGTGCCCATATTTGGATCATTGCCCCGAAGGTGCACTCGAAGCTGAGAGACGCTATGGGCCCCGCAGTTGAATTAAGACACAAACGACGTGCCTGAGCTTCCGGAAGTAGAGACGATACGTCGTCAACTGGGCCCAAAAATAACGAACCGAACGATCGCCGGCGCAGGAAGCCACGAATCAGCAAAGTTTTTGCCGGCTCGAAAAACCAAAGGAAAACGATTCCTGCAGCTGCGCAGACGCGGGAAATACTTATTAGCGGAACTAGACGACCAAACTGAACTGGTAGTTCATCTCGGAATGACGGGTCAGTTAAAGGTCACTGAAACCGACGATCAAAGATCCATCGGGTCTGACTACGAGCGAGCATGGTGGCTATTAGACAACAACAAGACGATCATCTTTAGAGATGTCCGGAGATTCGGACGAATCGCGTTGGTGAAGAAAGGTGATTACTCACAAATACCCACTCTTCGAGATATGGGACCCGAACCATTTTCACCCGAATTAACAGGCGAAGAACTGTGGCGCAGAACGAAGGGTCGCAAACAAAGAATCAAGACGCAGCTCCTCGGTCAACGGCTTATCGCCGGCGTCGGGAATATCTACGCAGACGAAGCGCTCTTCTATGCGGGAATCAACCCGTCAGTTAGATCGATTACTCGCGCTCAAGCAGAAAGATTGCTTCAGAGCTTGCAGATGGTCCTCTCACAAGCCATCGACATGGGCGGAACGACACTCCGTGACTACCGAAATTTAAACGGCGAAGGCTCCAACCAGGACTACCTCCATTGCTACGGACGATCAGGTCTGCCCTGTCTCAAATGTGGTTCTGTCCTTCGATCCCGAATAATTGACGCCCGCTCAACTACCTGGTGTCCCGTGTGCCAGAAACGTTGACCACCCCCACCCGTCCGTGGCAGATGGGTGATTGATTCCGGCATCACCTGCTTTGGCAACGATCGCACCACCAGCAACTCCTGCCAGCAAACTGGCTAATCCTAATTGGAGAACTGCATCGGCGACACGGCTGACCTTCTCGCTTGTACACATACAAAGAGTCCTCGGGCTTAAGACGCCCAGGTGGTCGACCGCCATCTTCTTGGCTGACGGTCACGATGCGGTTCAACCGAACTCCTTGACGCAATTGGGAAACCGACAAATCCCAAAGGTCAGCTATCTGACCTGCTTCCAGGTCACAAGCAGGCCGTTCGGGGTGAATGCCGAGCAAGAAAAGGAACTCAGCCCGGTAGACGTTGCCAACGCCAGCGATGACAGATTGGTCCAGTAACGCAATTGCAATAGGAGTTTTCTTCTTCGCCAATGCCACAGCGAAGTCTTCACAGTGGCTTCCTCGACGAAGCGGGTCCGGTCCGAGGGCATCAGTTATCGAAATGAATTCCTCGGTTGTGACCAATCCACATTTTTGTGGACCAGTGAGATGCCAAGCTCTCTGACCTTCCAAGCGAAGACGAACCGTGTCAGATGGTGAAACATCAAGAGGTTGGGGTCTGAACTTCCCTATCAACCCCAGGTGGACGTGCAAGATCAGCTCGCCTGAAAAACGGAGAAACAAATGTTTGCCCCACGCATCGCTCCCCGAAAGAAGCTCCCCGTCAATTAGTGAAGCCCCGCTATTAAAACGACCTTGAGGAGAACTTGCGCTGACTGGTCCCTCAATCAGGTCCGAGCGCAAATCTTTAGCTAATCGATGAATAGTGTGACCTTCAGGCACCGTAACATTTCTAATGCGCGCGAAAACATAAGGGCGACATATGGCACTAGGAATCGAAGAGGTCATGGTCGGATGCTGGACTGACCATGAAAACGCGACTGGAGTCACGGTGATACTCCCACCCAAGGGTTCGCTAGGCGCCATAGCAGTTCGGGGCGGCGCGCCAGGCACCCGCGAGGCCGCCGCATTAGGGCCAACCGGTTCTGGAGAGGAATGCCATGCCGTCGTCCTATGCGGCAACAGTGTTTTTGGACTAGCTGCTGCGGACGGTGTAGCGCAATGGTGTGTGGACAACAACAGAGGTCTTGAGTTGGCTTCTGCGATAGTGCCAGTGGTAGGCGCAGCAGTCGTATTTGATCTCACTGGCCCTGACAACCCCCGCCCAGGTCCCACTGCTGGTCGCATGGCTTGTGAAGCAGCGACCAACACAGAACCAGAGTCCGGGCGCATAGGTGTAGGTAGGGGGTGCACAATCGGAAAAGCGGCAGGTCGCGCATACGCCGCCCCCGGAGGTCAGGGGATGAGCATCGTCCAATCTGGAGACCTCGTCGTCGGAGCCATCGTTGCAGTAAATGCATTCGGCGATGTACTAAACCCCGACGGAACAGTGCTTCTGGGATCGTCAGCAGCTCCAGAGGCACCTCGTTATCCGGCGGCATCAATCGAAGAAGTAGCTGGTTGGGAAGCCGGCGAAGACAAGGCAAATACGACCATTGGTTGTCTAGTTACCAACGCTCGACTAACTAAAGCCGAAGCTTGTCGGGTCGCTGACTTGTCCCACACCGGGATAGCGCGGACGATTGACCCTCCACACACAGCCGTTGATGGCGATGCACTTTTCCTACTCGCCACCCAAGAAATCGCAGCGATTCCCGATCAGGTAGCCGCTCTTGGCTCACTGGCAGTGTCGCAAGCGATCCGAGACGCGGTTCAAGAAACCTAGGTCATTGGAAGTTTCATTCCTAGCTGCCACCCTCGCGCCGAGCGAATGTGTCACCATCTGTTCACCAGAGAAAGGAGGTGGTCCATACAATGCCGTTACTTAAGAGGACTCTGGAGGTGGTCGGACGCTGAGGCGGCCTGCCAACTTGGGAGGAAGCCTCCTTCCCTAATAAAGGAAGAGGTGGCGACTCCAAATCCGGACCATCCCGCCTGATGATGAGCGTGTCGGTCCTCGCGCAACAAAGCCCTGACCCTCGTCAGGCACAGCATCTCAGGTGTAAACAGGCGCCCTCGTTACCAAACGAGGGCGCCAGTCTTTTCACTGGGCCAACAGGTCGCAGAAACGCCAACCCTTCTAACGAAACTAACCGAGGCCCTTGACCTGACCTTGAAGACGCAGCTTCACTGCCTTCGGAAGATTGTCAACAACGAGGTCGTAGCTATCTTCGATCCATTCCTGAATATCGTCCATGGGGATAGAACCATCAAGGAAAACCCTGTTCCAATGCTTCTTATGAAAATTGCTGGCATGAACAGCGGAATATTTGCGTCTCAAGGACTCTGCTCTTTCGGGATCGCACTTAATCGTTAATGACAGACGATCAGACCGAACGGGAAGCAAAGCGAACATCTTTCCGCCGACCTTGAACACCGAAACATGATCACCGAAAGGGAAGTCCTCCATCGCTTCAGGCTGACTCAAACAGGTATCGACTAATTGTTTCCGTGTCATCCAGACTCCATTCCCCAATTACATCACCAGGGGTGCCATGATGCGCAAGTGACCTCAAATGACGAAGAGACCGAATTTAGTTGCCCACGTTGTTCCGGCTCCGTTCGAGAGAGGTTCTATGGCCCTTGTATCTCATGTCGTGAAGAACTCAGAGAATTGTTTGCAGGAAGCCAGAACGAAGTTGAAGCTCAACGTTATGAACCCAAGATGAATGTGACCCCTAACGCCGTCGCAACCAAAGAGTGAATTCAACGAGGGTCCACCACCCCGAAGCGACACTCACGTCTGGTGCCGAACAACCTGAATTCAGTTAACGATTGTTCCAACAGTCCAAATGATCCAACACCCGACAATTAACGAGATCAGAGCGACCAAAATTTGAGTCCGTGTTCTAGCTCGCATGATCTACGACCGTGTCGCTACCCACTGACCCAACCTATTCACAGCTTCAAGCGCTTCTTCGCTAGACCCGGCAAAAGAAAATCGAATAAATCGATGACCGTTAGCGGGATCAAAGTCGATTCCCGGAGTTACCGCTATCCCCAGATCGTTTAACCATATTTTCGCTAACTCCTGACTGTCGTCACACAGATGGTCAACTTGTGCCCAAATGTAAAACGCACCGTCTGCAGGTGCTAGTTGATCAATGCCAGCTAGTGGCAGACCTTCTAAAAGAATTTCTCGATTCTTGGCGTAACGTCGAAGATTCGCCTCTAACTCTTCTCCGCTCTCAAAGGCGCCAAGTGCCGCGTGTTGGGAAACAGAAGCTGCGGCTATGAAAGCATTTTGAGCTAACCGTTCCACAGGTGAGACTAAATATTCAGGCAGGACCAACCAGCCGACGCGCCATCCGGTCATAGAAAAATATTTTGAGAAGCTATTCACCACAACAGCTTCTTCCCAATGTGAAGCCGCGGTGGGGGCGGGATCTCCATAAGTGATCCCATGGTAAATCTCGTCGGAAATAAGCCGAACTCCTTCAGAACGACACCAAGAGATCAGATTGAGCAGCTCTTCGTCTAACAGCATTGTGCCAGTCGGGTTTGACGGGCTAGCGACTACCAAGCCCTGTAACTGGCCTACCGCCTCAAGATCACTGGGCGAAGGCTGGAAACGTGTTTCGGGTCCTACAGGGATATCGACGACTTCAACTTCAAGAGCGCGTAAGACGTTGCGATAACAGGGGTACCCAGGCGTTGGCACCGCAACACGGTCACCAGGTTCAAAGCAAGCCAGAAAAGCCAAGGTGAAGGCCCCACTCGCTCCAGCAGTTACCGCAATACGAGAAGCAGGCACTTCAGCCTGATACCAATCTCGGTAATGGGAACTAATTCGTTCACGGAGAAGGTCCAACCCGAGCGCGGATGTATAGCCAAGGATTTCACTTTGAATAGCGTCTGCCGCCCGTGTCCTAGCTCCGATGGGCGCGGGTGTAGAGGGCTGCCCAACCTCAAGATGGAGCACCTCCCGACCCATTTTTTCCTGCTCGGCAGCTGAACGCATTACCTCCATCACATAAAAAGGTGCAATTTCGGACCGAGTTGAAGTCTTTAATGCCATATCAGGAGTGTGGCTGCAATAACGCCCAAAGCACAGTCTTTTCAATCCACATCAGATGAAATGGAACAGCTTGAAACGAAACTCTCTTTCCTTTCACCCATCTAATGGAGCATGCTGGAGTAATGGGCACAGCCTTAATGACCGACCTCTACGAACTCACCATGCTCGATGCTGCACTGCGCTCCGGGGTGGCGTCTCGTCGAGCTACGTTCGAAGTTTTTGCCAGACGGCTGCCAGAAGGGCGCGGCTACGGCGTCGTCGCCGGACCAGGTCGCCTGGCAGAACAACTTGCCCTCTTCCAATTTTCACCTGACCAAATTGACTACCTCGCTGGTTTAGGTCGTTTCAGCGACGAACTCTTTGAACACCTCGAAACTTTCCGATTCGAAGGAGAAGTTTGGAGTTACCGCGAAGGAGACCTCTACGTCCCGGGCAGTCCCGTGCTTCGGGTCGATTGCTCGTTCGGAGCTGGGTTACTCCTAGAGACTCTGGTGTTATCAGTCCTCAATCATGACTGTGCCGTTGCTTCCGCAGCCGCGCGTATGCACGATGCCGCTAATGGTCGACATTTAATCGAAATGGGGGGTCGGAGAACCCACGAAGAAGCTGCAGTTGCTGCTGCTAGAGCGGCGTGGCTCGTCGGTTTCGACACCACGTCAAACATGGAGGCTGGCATACGGTTCGGTGTACCAACCGCAGGTACGTCAGCTCACGCCTTTACCTTGGCGCATGATGACGAAGAGGCCGCGTTTGAGGCACAAATAGAAGCTCACGGACTTGAAACCACACTGTTGGTCGACACCTACGAAATAGACACAGGTATCGACCGAGCGTTGGCCGCTGCTAAACGACTCGGTGGAGTCCCCGGCGCTATTCGCATCGATTCAGGTGACCTAGCAAAAGAAGCCTTACGCGCTCGAAAGAAACTGGACGACAATGGCGCAGCGTCAACCCGTATCGTGGTTTCAGGAGACCTCGACGAGTATCGAATCGCGCAACTCGCGGATCACCCCATTGATGGTTACGGAGTCGGAACCCAACTGGTAGTTGGTTCAGGTCACGCTACGGCAGGCATGGTCTACAAACTGGTAGCCGTCGCGCGTAGATCAGGAACTTATGAGCCTGTCGTGCCGGTAGCAAAGTCATCCGAAGGAAAGGCCACCCGAGGAGGGGTAGTGCGGCCGTACCGAATTGTCGACAATGGCCAAGCAGTCGATGAAGTTCTTGTCCAGCACGATCGCCCCGGACCTCCCGACGCTCGAGCACTGCATGTCCCTCTCTTTCGCGCTTCAGGACCCGCCTACCCACACAGCCTTCAAGACGATCGAACCTTCCACCTTCGGGTCCGAAACGAACTTCCACTCTCCATGCGGCAACTTGACGCCGACCCGCTGTTTGAGGCCCGAACCATATGAAGTGGGCACCAAGTATCGGTATGTCTGGCCCTCAAACGAACTGAATCTCGCCAATGCTTCACGGGAGCACAAAAAAACCCTTGGAAGCGCCGACCTCAAGTGTGCGTCTGACGTCAACCACTCTTGGCCCATCGCGACGAACCACTGCACGAGTTGCTGTACCGGCTTGAATCTGGTGCTCTCGGTCGCCGTCAAAAGCAAGAGTTGAAGGACCGTCCAGAACGATCTCTTCGCCGAGATCGATTCGTTCTACTTCAAGAACGGGTACTTGCTGATACAAACCCGGCGCTATCGGCGCGTTGGTCAATGCCCCGCCTTCGCCGCACGTCACCAGGATCGCTGCATCATCTTGAGAAAGACAGACCGCATGTAGGCCCGCTACTGATGAAACCCCAATCGTGTCAGGCCTCGCTGTAGAAACTAGTAACTGACGCAAGTTATTTGGGTCAACAGGCATACGGTTCCCAACAAAATCGTTAGCGAGCGTAGCTGCGTCGATAAGCGCTACATCTTTAGAACCATCGGCCAAGGCCAGATGGATCATTTTGGATCTTGGTGCCACCTCATCTTCATCAGCCTTTCCGGTAGCTACTAACCCAGCCGCTGCGCCCGCTACGGTCGGTTCGACAAGGGACGGGAAAACATTATTTGTCCCTGTAGACATCGGTACCAACGTCACCTCAGGCCATACGCGAGCGATAGTTCGGTTCGTGCCGTCGCCTCCCAAGGTGATCACGACTTTAATCCCGCGGTCCCTCATGGCTAGAGCAGCGCGCGCCGTGTCTGCGGGATCAACTCGCGCTCCGATATCAAGAATCTCCAACTCAGCTTCCACTGGCAGGTCTGTGAGAGCGCCACTAGCAATACCGAATGGTTCCTTCATCGCCACGACATGGGTTGCCCCTCCGGCAACTGCACCAATAACGGCGCGAGCGATTCTATTTCGCTTGTCCTCAGCGCTAGAGATTCCTCCGCGCGCAGCGACACGGCGAATATCTCTGCCTGACACGGGATTGGCAATTATCCCAACAGTCATCGAATGGTCCGCCATGTCCCCACACTAGGCAAGGAAATAGTGCTGCATCTGCTACAACAATCTCATGTCTGAACCACCAGTAGCGCTAACAATCGCGGCCTCTGATTCAGGAGGGGGTTCAGGACTTCAAGCAGACCTAAGGACATTCGCCGCTCATTCAGTGCACGGAGTTTGTGCTGTGACGGCAGTATCAGCACAAAACACAGAAGAGTTTCGTTCCGTGCTGGCCGTACCGAAAAAAGAATTGAAGTCACAAATTGAGGCGGTATTAGATGACTTCGATGTCAAAGCAACGAAAACTGGTCTGTTGCTTTCTGAGGAGAACATCCAGCTGGTAGCGCAGGTAGCAGCAGAAGGCGCATTGCCACAATTGGTCGTAGACCCGGTCATAGTTGACCGGCATGGCGATTTGCTATACCCGCCAGACCTTATTCAGATCATCCGTCAAGAATTGATTTCTCGAGCACTGATCATCACCCCAAATCACGTTGAAGCTATGCACCTACTAGGCGTCGAACCAACTGATGACATCGACAAGATATCTGAGGCGGCACTTGAGCTAGCTGCCATGGGGCCAGAAGTTGTCCTCGTAACTGGAGGCCGCCGAAATACAAACTCAATGATCGATGTCATGGCACACCAAGGCGAGATCATCGAGATTAAATCGGAACGCTATAAAACCAAAAATGTGCGAGGTACCGGAGACACCCTCTCCGCAGCGATCGTCGCGTCTCTGGCTGGGGGACAACCATTAGCTCAGTCGATAAAGAATGCTCACAAATTCACCGCCGGTGCAGTCCGACGCGCCGCGGAATGGAAATTGGGTTCTGGCCAAGGACCTATAGATCATCTAGGTCACCGTGACGACGTCCGCCTAGACTGAGCATGCTCAAATCTCAATGCGCCTATGGGAGAAGACTGTGACGCGAGAGCAATGGCAACAAGAATACGAAGCCGGAGAAATCCGCGACGTTGATTATGAAACCATGAGTGGTCTTCCGGTTGACCCTCTCTATGCACCCAAGGACAGTGATCCCGGTGAGTCCATAGGGTGGCCTGGGCAGTACCCCTATACGCGTGGCGTACATCCCAGTGGATACCGAGGCCGCTTATGGACCATGCGAATGTTCGCCGGTTTTGGTACTCCAGAGGACACCAACACCAGATTCAAAGAGATCCTTTCAGCTGGCGGAGGGGGCTTGTCGACTGCGTTTGACATGCCGACTCTCATGGGCCTCGATAGCGATGACGTGCTCTCGGTCGGAGAGGTCGGACGTTGCGGCGTTGCTGTCGACAGCATCGAAGACATGCGTCTTCTGTATAACGACATTGATCTTGAGAAGACCACAACTTCAATGACCATCAACGCTCCCGCAGCACCGATCTGGGCGATGTTTGTTGCTAACGCAGAAGACCAAGGCGCAGACAGAAGTCGACTCGGCGGAACGCTCCAAAACGACATTCTTAAGGAATATCAAGCTCAGAAAGAATGGGTCTTCCCTCCGCGACCCTCAATGCGGCTTGTTGCAGACACCATTGAATTCGCGAGAAACGAGATGCCCCGCTGGAATTCGGTCTCAATCAGCGGGTACCACATTCGAGAAGCAGGATCTACAGCAGCGCAGGAACTGGCATTCACCCTTGCCAACGGTTTCGCCTATGTAGAAGCAGCTAAACAACGCGGTCTCGGCGTCGACGAATTCGCCCCCAGACTGAGCTTCTTCTTCAATGCACACATTGACTTCTTCGAAGAAATAGCCAAATACAGAGCTGCTCGCAGGATTTGGGCACGATGGATGAAAGAGCATTATGGGGCTCAGGACCCGAAAACAATGATGCTTCGCTTCCACACCCAAACCGCTGGAGTTTCTCTGACAGCACAACAACCCGAAATCAATATCGCCCGGACCGCGATAGAAGCACTAGCTGGGGTCCTCGGCGGTACGCAGAGCCTCCACACCAATTCGATGGACGAAGCGCTCGCGCTACCAACCGAGAAAGCAGCACGCATCGCGTTGCGCACCCAACAGGTCATCGCTCACGAAACAGGCGTGACTGATGTGGTCGACCCACTAGGTGGGAGCTGGTTTTTGGAAGAACTCACTGACCGTCTAGAAGCGGAAGCAGAATCGATGTTCGCGCATATTGCTGAAGCTGGTAACGACTCGATGCTTGAAGGAGCATTCGAATTAATTGATGAAGGTTGGTACCAGGGCAACATCGCAGACGCGGCCTACGACTTCGAAAAGAAAATAAATGCTGGCCGACGGATTGTGGTTGGGGTCAACGACTTCACTGAAGGAAACGAAGAAGACCAAATCGAGTTGCTGAAAATCACCAACGAAGATGAACAACGACAGATTAAGAATCTGCAGGCAGTGAAGAGCGACCGAGACCAACAAGCCGTCGATGACGCATTGGTTGCGCTCAGTCGAGCCGCCGAGACCGATGCAAACTTGATGTTGCCCTTGATCGACAGCGTAAGAACGCGGGCCACT
>Ga0208261_1000018_pt1 | contig 66738 bp, 76 predicted proteins | sample Knorr_S7_td_DCM__FD_185595 | JGI IMG/M metagenome (GOLD analysis project Ga0208261, IMG submission 185595) | Marine microbial communities from Southern Atlantic Ocean transect - Knorr_S7_td_DCM_ad_131m_LV_B (SPAdes) (version 3) | ecosystem: Environmental > Aquatic > Marine > Oceanic | place...
AGCACTGATAACAAGAAATCCTAGTCCAACCCAAATACCGCCATACATAAAACATACTGTCAACATTGCTAAATAAAGTAAAAGACCAAATAGTTGTGCCATAAAAATATTCTCCTTTATCGTAAAATTTACAAAAAAAAGACTAACGTGGTAAAAAAAAGGAGAGGAGCAAACTAAACCTAACCAAGGGTAAGAGAAAGGAATTAAGAGGTAATTTTAAACTTTAATTTGCTCCTCATTTATATATATGACCTTAGTAGAAAAAGGTTCCACTTTTTTCTTTTTTTACTTATTATACGTTCAGATCGCGGGATGGAGCAGCTTGGTAGCTCGTCGGGCTCATAACCCGGAGGTCGCAGGTTCAAATCCTGCTCCCGCTACTAACCCTTTAACAGGATCGAAAGGAAAACCAAGCATGAAATTGTCAAAAATTACGCTTACTTTTGTTTTAACAACCTTACTGATGAATTGTACAAATAATGATGAAGCTCTAATGGAGCAAGCAAATGAATTGGCCCAAAAATTTATTATTACCGATGGACATATTGATACTCCATGGAGAATGCATAAAGGTGGATATGAAGATATCTCAGTAAGAACTCCAGGTGGAGATTTTGATTATGTTCGTGCAAAACAAGGTGGACTAGATGTTCCGTTTATGTCAATTTATGTTCCTGCTTCTTATCAAGTAACTGGTGGAGCAAAGGATAAAGCGGATGAATTAATAGGTATTGTTGAAAGAGTAACAACAGATCATCCAGACAAATTTGAAATAGCTCATTCTGTTTCTGATGCTGAAAGAATTGTTGCTGAAGGAAAGATTGCATTACCAATGGGAATGGAAAATGGCGCTCCTTTAGAAGGGGACTTATCGAACCTAAAATATTTCCGTAAAAGAGGTATTAGCTATATCACCTTAACTCATGCTGAAGATAACGATATCTGTGATTCATCTTACAATCTTGGCGAAAGAACACATAATGGATTAAGTGAATTTGGTGTTGAAGTTGTAAAGAAAATGAATCGCATTGGAATCATGGTGGATATCTCTCATGTTTCTGATGAAGCATTCTATCAAGTGATGGATGTTACAGAAGTTCCAGCTATTGCAACCCATTCATCTTGTAGGCATTTTACTCCTGGTTGGGAACGTAACATGAGTGATGATATGATAAAACGTCTTGCTGAAAATGGTGGTGTTATTCAGATTAACTTTGCATCATACTTTGTTGATCAACCTTCAAAGGATAGCAAAGGCCCAATTGATGCAGATGTTAGCAAATATGTTGCTGATAACAATATTGATCCTCAAGATTATGCTGCATATGATTCTTACAGAAAAGAACAATATGATAAAAGATTTCTTTATGTTGATGCTGCTAGGGTAGTGGATCATATAGATCATGTTGTTGATCTTGTTGGAATTGATTATGTAGGATTTGGATCTGATTTTGATGGCGTTGGATATACTTTACCAACTGATTTGAAGGGTCCTGAAGGATTCCCAATTATCATTTACCATCTTCTTAAAAGAGGTTACTCAGAAGAAGATATTGAAAAGATATGCTACAAAAATATTTGGAGAGTGTGGCAAGCAACAGAAGATTTTGCTAAAGATTTCTGTGATTGTGGAAAGCCAAAAGGTGAATGTGGCGGCGGAATGTGTTCCAATTAAATTGAGATTTGTCTTAGACGCTCAAATACTATAGCACTTACTGCTGAAGACACATTTAAAGAATTCATTTCATTGGACATTGGGATTGTTGCTGTAAAGTCTGAATTTTCTAACACTTTTTTACTGATACCACTTCCTTCTCCTCCAAAGATGAGTACGGTTCTTCCTTTTAAATCAATCGAATACCAATTTTGAGCATTAATATTGTTTTCAAAACTTGTAATCCAGTAATCATGTTCTTTGAAATGAAGAATTGTCTGACTGATGTTATTAATTTCGTATATAGGAATCTTCGCAAAGCCTCCTTGGCTTACTTGAGCAACTGCACTTGTTATTGATACACTGCTTTTATCTGTTATAATAACTCCATCAATTTTTCCTCCAGCACAAATACGTAATATTTGTCCTAAGTTGTGCGGGTCTTGTACGCGATCAAGGATGACATAACATTCATTATCATGTTTAGGCATTGGCAACGCTTGTGCAATGGATACTTGTGCCTTAATTAGTATTCCTTGTGCTCTATTGGTGCCTACTTTTTTTGAAAAACTATCTTCATCTAAGAAAAGCGTTTTATCTGTTGGCAAATTAGAATAAAGAGATTCAATTTCTTTATGTTTTGATGCAGAGGATTCTTTTCCAATGTAAATCTGATTAATCTCAACCAAGTCAGATTTAAGTGCATCAAGGCATCCGTTGATACCATATACAGAAATTTTACGTTTTGTGAATTCGTCCATAAATATTTCTTAAATTTAGGAAGAAAATTCATGATTAAAATTAAAGAATCAGAATTACATTTTTCATTTGTCCGATCTCAAGGTCCTGGAGGGCAGAATGTGAATAAAGTATCTACTGCTGTACAGCTACGATATAATATTCATGAATCTGATATTCCAAAACACCTCAAAGAACTGTTTATAGAGAAATATTCTAATAGAATTTCCAAAAATGGTGAAATCATTATTATTGCACAAAGTCATCGAACGCAGAATAAAAATAAAATTGATGCTATCAACCGTTTAGAATCTTTATTTTCTGACATAAAAATTCCTGTAAAGAGAATTGCTACGAAACCTTCTAAGGCTTCACAGGTTAAAAGAATTGAAAGCAAAAAAAAGAGATCGTTAATAAAGAAAAGTAGAAAGAAAGTTAGCTTAGATGATTAGATATATTACCCTATTATTAGTTCTATCTTTTGCAATTGCGCAAGACTTGAATATTGAAGAAGTAGAAAAAGATTCTGTGTTCTTCGAATCAATTCTTGCAGATACCATTACTGATTTAGAGCTAATGTTAATTGCTGATATCAATCGTAATAAAATTTTAGAGAAATATTTAGAATTGGATGTTATTTCAGAGTCATTACAACTGAATGCTCCTAAATATGATCGATTTGAACGTAAAAATAATCAAGGTTTTTATATGCCTACTGGCCGTGCCACCACACTATACTTTGATAGAGGGATAGTCGGTTGGTCAGAAGCAAGTAAATGGTTGATTGAAAATAATGAATCATATTCAAGCGGGTTTTTTAATACTTCATTTGAAAAGTTTACCTACTATAATTCAAGAAAAGGTTTTGTAGATACAGATAATTATTTTAAAGATCCTTGGAACCAAAGAGACATTAACGATTATATTCGTTATATGCATATGCCACCAACTATGACAACCATACATCCAATGGAAGCAAATACGATTTATGATCCAAATCGTAATTGAGGATGTTTTGCGCAATGTTGCGCAATTAACTAGCGCTATTCAGAGCAAAAAAGTTTTAGGAATCACTTCTGATTCAAGACAAGTGCAATCTGGCTTTATCTTTGTTGCAATAAAGGGCGTTTCTGTGGATGGAAATCAATTTATCAATGATGCTTTTGATAAAGGAGCTCTATGTGTTATTACAGATGCTAATGACATAGAGGCTACGGATACAATTATTAAGGTGAGCAATGCAAGAAAAGCATTAACTCAGCTAGCATCAAATTTCTATGGAAATCCTGAAAAGCATATTAAAACCATTGGAATTACGGGTACAAATGGAAAAACGTCCACCACGCTTATATTAAAAGATATATTGGAAGCAGATGGGAAAAAAGTAATTCAAATTGGTACTTTAGGTATCATTCCCAAAATTCAATCACTTGATTTTTCTTTAACCACTCCAGACCCTGTATCTCTTTTTCAAGTACTGCATTATGCAGTAGAAGAAAAATTTGATTATGCTATTTTAGAAGTATCTTCTCATGCTTTATCACAAAATCGTGTAGATAGCATTGTCTTTGATTCGGTTGGATTTACTAATCTTACTTTAGATCATTTAGATTATCATAAGTCTCTTGACAACTATTTTAATGACAAGAAAAAGTTGTTTGGATTAATAAAAGAAGGAAATAATCCATTGATATTAAGTGATACTGATTATGGACAAGCTATTTGCAAGGACTATCCAAATTCTAAGAAAGTTTCTTTGAAAAATTCAGATGCAGATTACTTTTGTAATGATGTATCTATTAATCAAGATGGCATTACTGGAATCATTCATTCAAAAGATAGTTCCGTACAAATTAATTCAACGTTAATTGGAAGATATAATTTAGAGAATATACTTTTAGCTTCTTCTATTGCATTAGAGCTTGGCATACAACAATCATCTGTTGAAGAAGGCATTAAAAATTGTGATTATATAGATGGAAGAAATGAAAATATTTCTCAGCCAGAATGGCCAGACATTATTGTTGATTACGCTCATACACCTGATGCGTATAGAAATATGTTGAGCTCCATCAAAGAAATATATCCAGGTAAAACAGTCAAAGTACTGTTTGGAGCAGGAGGGAATAGAGACCAATCAAAAAGACCAGAAATGGCTAAAGCAGTTCAAGAATTTGCTGATGTAGCTTATTTGGTACCTGATAATCCAAGGTTTGAGGATATTAACAGCATTAATAATGATGTGATATCAGGGTTTTCAAAAGATATGTTCCAAGTATTTGATAATCGCAAAGATGGATTGTTAGTTGCGCTTGAAAACTTAGATTCCGAGGATATTTTAATTATTTTTGGAAAGGGGAATGAAAAATTCCAAGAAATTAATGGAGAAAAACTACACTATTCTGACAGAGAGATTATAGAGGATTTTTATGCGAATTGATATCATCGAAACTGATTTATTCCTTAGCTATCTTTCTGATGCTCTTAATAGAGATAATCTTTCTTCAATTAGCGGAATTACTACAGATAGTCGACATGTTAAAGAGAATGATTTATTCTTAGCAATCAAAGGAGAGCATTTTGATGGATCTGATTTTATTGATGAAGCATTATCTAATGGTGCAATTTATGCTATTGCTCAATCTGTGCATGAAAACGATAATGTTTTCACAGTAGATGATGTGATTGAGTTTATTGGAAAGGTTTGTTCTGAATGGATGGTTAATTTTAATGGAAAAACGATTGCTATTACTGGAAGCAATGGTAAGACAACCACAAAAGATTTGATTTCACATATTCTTATTAAAAATGGCCATAATGTTTCTAAGACAGAAGGGAATTTTAACACGTCAATTGGGGTACCTTTGACTATATTTTCCTTCTCAAATGACCCTTCACAAATCTATGTTTTAGAGCTTGGTGCAAATCAAGTGGGAGACATTGATTATTTGTCATCTATTGTTAAGCCAGATATAGGAATTGTAACAAATATTTCTGGTGCTCACTTAGAAGGCTTTGGATCAATTGATAATATTCGCAAAGAAAAGAAATCAATTTTTAACCATTCTAATAAAGGGTACTATGGCGATGAAATTGAGCCTTCATTTACTTTATCAAATCATCCTCTTGCAAATAATAAAGTATTTTTAAAAAATGCTTCTATTGCTTATGAAGTTTGTAAAGATTTTATGGGCAAGAGTGATCAAGAAGAGTTTTCTCGAATGATAGAAGACTTTGTTTTGCCAAAAGGAAGAGGACAGACTTATTCTTTACCTAGAGGGATTGTGTTAATTGATGATACCTACAATGCAAATCCAGAGTCTGTGAAAGCTGCTGTTGATAATCTTGCAAGATATGAAACGCAGGGAAGAAGAATTTTTATATTTGGAGATATGAAAGAACTTGGAAAAAATGAAATAGATTTTCATAAAGAAATTGCTGATTATTGCGAAGGGAAAATTGATGGAATCATTTGTTATGGAGGCTTGGCAGAAAATACTTTTAACAATAGTAAAAGTATTCCCTTACGCTTACATTTCGACAATAAAGATGCACTTACTACTGAAGTTTGCAGCTTGCTAGAAAATGATGATATTATTATGTTAAAAGGCTCTAGAAGTATGGAATTAGATTCGGTAGCAGAAGATATTAAAAACCATGTTAAATGAACTATTAGATTCGTTAAGAAATTTATTTGAGTATATCACATTTAGTGCAGGAGCCAGTGCGATTCTAGCACTTTTGATTAGTTTTATTTTTGGTCCAATTATTGTTCGAAATCTTACAAGGCTCCAAATTGGAGAATCCATTAGAGATCATGGTCCAGAGAGCCATCATGAAAAACAGGGAACGCCAACTATGGGCGGCGTTCTTATCATTGTTGCTACCATAATACCTACCTTAATATTTGCGGATATAAATAATCTGTTTATACAAATTATTTGTGTTTCAATGCTTTGGATGGGTTGTGTTGGTTTTTACGATGATTATTTAAAATCCATAAAGAAAAAAGATGGAGGTTTAGCTGGACGTTATAAATTAATTGCCCAATCTATACTTGGTATTTTTATCTCATTTATGATAATTAATTCTGGCGCTTATATTGCTGACGGCATAGATAAGACTTATTTCACCTTTGTTCCATTTTTAAAGTATGTTTCAATTGATTTTCTTAATCCATTTATCTACACATTATTCATTATTCTTGTTGTATCTGCAACATCTAATGCTGTGAATCTAACCGATGGACTTGATGGGTTAGCTACAGGATTGCTTGCTATATCTGTTAGTGTATTTGGAGTATTGTCTTATATATCTGGAAGAGTTGATTTTTCTGATTATCTAAATATTACCTACATACCAATGGCAAGTGAATTAACAATTTTTGCTGCTGCTCTTTTTGGAGGCTGTCTTGGATTTTTATGGTTTAACGCAAGACCAGCATTGATTTTTATGGGAGATGTTGGTTCTTTGTCTATGGGGGCTGCATTGGGAACGTTAGCAATCCTATTAAAGAAAGAACTTTTGTTAATTATTGTAGGTGGAGTTTTTGTTTTGGAAGCTTTGTCAGTAATATTGCAGGTAATATATCATAGGTGGACTAAGAAGAAGTATGGAGAACCAAAAAAATTATTTTTAATGGCACCTCTTCATCATCATTTTGAATTAAAAGGATGGCCTGAATCACGAGTAGTAGTACGTTTCTGGTTGCTTGGAATTTTCTTTGCGTTATTGTCTCTTACAACCTTTAAAATCTTATAGAAGTGAGAAGAAAAACTATCAATGTTAGCGTCGGAGATGTGATAATTGGTAGCGATTATCCCATCGTAACCCAATCAATGACAACAGCTTCAACATTAGATACAGAAGCTAGCGTTGAAGAAGCGATAAGAATTATTGATGCAGGTGGACAAATAGTACGATTTACTGCTCCAAATATTAAAGAAGCAGAAAACCTACAGAATATTAAAGATTCTCTAAGAAATAAGGGGTATACAAACCCTCTAGTTGCCGATATACATTTTACTCCTAATGCTGCAATAACTGCTGCAGAAATTGTTGAAAAAGTGAGAATTAATCCTGGAAATTATGTTGATAGAAAGAAGTTTGAAATAAAAGAGTATAATGATAAAACTTACAATGATGAACTGCTTAAGATTGAAGATCGTTTTATTCCATTGTTAGATATTTGCAAAAAACATAATACTGCTATAAGAATAGGAACAAATCACGGTTCCTTATCAGACAGAATAATGAATCGATTTGGAGATACTCCTCTTGGAATGGTCGAATCTGCTCTAGAATTTTTAAGAATTTGCGATAAAAATGATTTTGACCAAGTTGTTTTATCAATGAAATCAAGCAATCCGTTAGTGATGGTGCATGCTTATCGATTATTAGTCAAAAAAATGGATGAAGAAAATATGCATTTTCCACTTCATCTTGGAGTAACAGAAGCAGGAGATGGGTTAGACGGTAGAATAAAGTCTTCTTTAGGGATTGGTTCACTATTAAATGATGGTATTGGTGATACAATTCGAGTGTCTCTTACGGAAGATCCAGAATTTGAAATACCTACTGCGAAAAAAATTATTGATAAAACAAGAATATTAAATCCAATCAATAAAGACGACCATAGGTTATCAGAATATCATAAAAGTTCTACTTCAGCAGTGCTTAATATTGGTGGAGACAATGTTCCAGTCGTTCTATCTAGTTCTAATGCTTTATTTGAAGGGAATGGACCTGATTATTTTTATGATGGAAAAGAGTTAATAAATAATAAAAATGAAAGATTACCTTATTTTCATTCAATTAAAGAATATCGTCAATCAGATGATAAATCTGATATAATAAATTTTGTGTCTCTCAGTAAAGAAACTATTACTAACTCGATTATGAGTTCTATGCCTAAAAATGTTGTATTTGTATTTGATTTTCATGACAACGAAACTGATTTTAGAGATATATTTAATTTTTTTGAAAAACAAGGCATTACTAACCCTGTTTTATTTAAAAAATCTTACAAAGAAGAAGATTTCGAGAAGCTATCTATTGATGCATCCATAGATTTTGGTACTTTGTTATTGGAGGGAATGGGGAATGGTCTTTGGTTAGATTCTGATTATCATCATGAAAGAATTAATGAATTGAGCTTTTCTATTCTTCAGAATACACGAACAAGAATCTTTAAAACAGATTACATATCATGTCCATCTTGTGGAAGAACAAAATTTGATCTTCAAGAAACTACAGCACTAGTTAAAGAGAAAACAAGTCATCTAAAAGATTTAAAGATAGCCGTAATGGGTTGTATTGTGAATGGCCCTGGAGAGATGGCAGACGCTGATTATGGGTATGTTGGTTCAGGAAAAGATGTTATTTCTCTTTATAAAGGAAAAGATTTAGTTAAAAGAAATATATCAAGCAAAGATGCGGTTGACGAACTAATTAACCTAATTAAAGCGAACAATGATTGGGTCGAGCCTTTAATTTAAATTGTTCATTATCTTGACGAAGTAAACTTTTATTAGTAATCTACCCCCATGAACTTAGAAATAGCTTATTTAGAGTGGATGGAGCCTATTTTAACCATTGTTGGTGGTGTATTTATAGGTTTTATATTTAAAACTTATTTTTTCAGTAGAATAAAGAAGTTTTCTGACGGTACATCATGGAAAGGAGATGATGTTGTAATCAATGCATTTGATGCTATGGTTGTATTTTGGTTCTTTTTAGCATCATTGTCTATTGCATTGAGCAATGTTGAGCTTGCTGATCCATATAATGTTTATGCATCAAAGCTGATATTTGCATTTTTGGTAATATCAATCAGCTTAACCTTATCAAAAATTATTATGGGGTTATTAGATGTATGGTCAAAGAGCAACAGTTCACTGCCTTCGACTGGTATTTTTAAAGGATTAGTCAATGTATCCATTTATGCTCTTGGATTTTTAATTATTTTACAGTCTTTTGGAATTTCTATTACTCCTCTTATTACTGCATTGGGAGTAGGTGGTTTAGCTGTTTCTTTAGCACTTAAAGACACCTTATCTGATTTGTTTGGAGGAATTAATATATTGCTTAGTCAAACAATGAAAGAAGGAGACTATGTTGAGCTGGATAATGGCTATCAAGGTTATGTAGTAAACATAGGTTGGCGTTATACAACATTGAGAGAAAGGCAAAATAATCTTATTTCTATCCCTAATTCTGTTCTTTCAGGCTCTACATCAAAGAATTTTACATCATCAGATGCTGCATTTAGAGTACCAATAAAGATTGGTGTATCTTATGATAGTGATTTGGATCATGTAGAAAGAGTTTCTTTAGATGTTGCTAACAAACTTTATAATGAACTTGAATGTATCAATACGGACTATAAGCCAACTATTAGGTTCAGAGAATTTGCCGATTCAAGTGTAAATTTTTTCATATATTTTCAAGGTAAAGAATTTGGTGATCATAATACAATTTTGAACGCATTTATTAAGGCGCTTCATAAGCGATTTAAAGAGGAAAACATTGAGATTCCTTATCCAATTCGTACTGTGATTCATAAAAATGAAATTAAGAATTAAACCATTCAATGATGTTGTCAGAGAGTTGTATGAAACTCACTCACATTTCCATACAGGTGATGCCGGATTAGATTTGTTTGTAGTGGAAGATCAGGTTATACCTGGGCACTCTACTACTCCAATTCACTTACAGATTGCATGTGAAAATTTAGACAATAAAGCTTATTATCTTTTCCCTCGATCTAGTATTTCAAAAACCCCATTAAGATTAGCTAATTCAATTGGTTTGATTGATGGCGGATATAGAGGAGAATTAGTTGGTATGGTTGATAATATATATCCAGAAGATTATGCAGTAAAGAAAGGAGAAAGATATTTTCAGTTAGTTGCTGTTGATAGTTCTCCAATAGAATTTGAATTAGTAGATGAATTATCTGACACCTCTCGAGGAGAAGGTGGATTTGGAAGTACTGGCAAGTAACTCAAATTTATTTGTTATTCTTGTTTATTAATGTTAAAATTCCAAGCGCAAAATTAATAATGGAGGAAATATGTCTCTAAAAATTAAACCATTAGAAGATAGAGTTGTTGTAGAGCCACTAGCGGCTGATGAAAAGACTGCTAGCGGTATTATTTTACCTGATACAGCACAAGAAAAACCTCAACAAGGGACTGTTCTTGTCGTTGGTGAAGGAAAAAAATGTAATTCTAAAGAGGATTGCTTTGAATCTTCACTTAAACCGGGTGATAAAGTTTTATATGGAAAATATTCTGGTACTGAAATCGTTCATGACGGTAAAGAATTACTGATCATGAGAGAAAGCGATATTCTAGCAGTACTTTAAAAGGAGGATTAGTTAAATGGCTAAAGAAATAGCATACGATACAAAAGCACGTGCAGCATTAAAGAAAGGCGTAGATAAACTAGCCAATGCTGTTAGGGTTACCTTAGGCCCTAAAGGTAGAAATGTTGTTATTGAAAGAAAATTTGGTGCACCTACAGTTACTAAAGATGGTGTATCTGTTGCAAAAGAGATTGATTTAGAAGATCAACTTGAGAATGTTGGAGCACAAATGTTAAGAGAAGTTGCTTCAAAAACTTCTGATAAAGCTGGAGATGGAACAACTACTGCTACTGTTTTAGCACAATCTATTATTTCTGAAGGGTTAAAGAATGTTACCGCTGGAGCAAATCCAATGGAAATTAAAAAAGGAATAGACCTTGCAAAAGATCATATTATAGAATTTATATCAAAAATATCCAAGGATATCCCTGATTCAAATCAAATAGCACAGGTTGCTACAATTTCTGCAAATGATGATCAAGAAATTGGGTCTAAAATTGCTGAAGCAATGGATAAAGTAGGTAAAGATGGTGTAATAACTGTTGAAGAATCTAAAACTGCTGAGACCTATTTAGAGTTTGTAGAAGGGATGCAATTTGATAGAGGTTATTTATCTCCATACTTTGTAACTAATTCTGACTCTATGGAAGCTGATTTAGAAGACCCATATGTATTAGTTCACGATAAAAAAATTAGCAATATGAAAGATTTACTTCCTTTGCTTGAGAAAGTTGTTCAAGCTGGTAAGCCTATTCTGATTATTGCTGAAGATATTGATGGAGAAGCACTTGCAACTTTAGTTGTAAATAAATTAAGAGGAACATTTAAAGTTTTAGCAGTTAAAGCTCCTGGTTTTGGCGATCGAAGAAAAGCAATGCTTGAAGATATTGCTATTCTCACTGGTGCAACAGTTATCTCTGAAGAGCAAGGATATAAATTAGAAAATGCAACTTTAGAATATCTTGGTTCTTGTAAGAAAGTTGTTAGTGATAAAGATAATACCACTATTGTTGATGGTGTTGGTAGCAAGAACGCTATTAAAGCTAGAGTCAATGAAATCAGAGTTCAAATCGATCAAACAAGCTCTGATTATGATAAAGAAAAATTACAAGAAAGACTTGCAAAGCTATCTGGCGGAGTTGCGGTATTGAATGTTGGTGCAGCAACAGAAGTTGAAATGAAAGAAAAGAAAGCAAGAGTTGATGATGCTTTACATGCTACTCGCGCTGCTGTAGAAGAAGGAATTGTTGCTGGAGGTGGCGTAGCATTATTGAGAGCTAGTTTAGAGCTTGATAAAGTAAAAGCAGATAAAACTCAGCAAGTTGGTGTCGATATTATGAAACGTGCTTTAGAAGGTCCAATTAGACAAATTTGTGAAAACGCTGGAGTTGAATCTTCTATTGTAGTTCAAAAAGTTCTTGAAGGGAAGAATGATTTTGGATTTGATGCCAGAAATGAAGAGTATGTTAATATGTTTAAAGCTGGAATTATTGATCCTGCGAAAGTAGCAAGGGTTGCAGTTGAAAACGCAGCATCAATATCTGGTTTACTTCTAACAACAGAAGCAGCAATTACTGAAAAGCCTGAACCTGAAACTCCAATGCCTGCTGGTGGAGCACCTGATATGGGCATGGGCGGCATGGGCGGCATGATGTAGTGAGTGATAAGGTCTACTTATCTATTGGATCTAATCTAGGAGATAAAGAATCAAATATTGCTTCTTCTATTGCAATGCTTGGTTCTCATGTAGATAACAAGAATATCAGAACATCTTCTTTTTATAATTCGGAACCGCTGTATAATCAAAATCAACCTTCTTTTATTAATATTGTTGTTGAGCTGGATACAGCTCTATCTCCATTTGAGTTTTTAGATCAAATTCATAAAATAGAGAAGATGTTAGGAAGAACATTTCCAAGAGAAAAAAATGATCCTAGGACCATTGATATAGATATTATTCTATTTGGAGATTCATTTATTGAAACAGATCAACTTACAATTCCTCATCCTGGTGCATTACTGCGTAAATTTGTTTTACTTCCACTATCTGAATTAATTCCGGAAGAAGTTTTTCCGGGTACTAACCATAAGATTGTTGATTTATTGAATAATTGTCCGGATACTTCAAGAGTATCTAAACATTTAATTGAAAAAAACGCATGATCGAATCATATATAGCAATAGAAGGCCCAATTGGCGTAGGGAAAACAAGTTTAGCCGAGATTATTGCAGACAAACTAAATACAAGGAAGGCGTTAGAAAATTTTGAAGAAAATCCATTCTTAGATAATTTCTATGATAGCATTGAAGAATATGCCTTTCAAACCCAGATGTTCTTTCTGTTACAACGATACAAACAGCAACAAGAAATTAAACAGTTAGATGTGATGAAAAAAGGCGTTGTCACCGATTACATGTTTGATAAAGATCGTTTATTTGCCAGCTTTACATTAAGTGGACCAGAAATGGAGTTATACAGTCGTGTTGCAGATATTTTAGAGCAAGATATTATTAAACCTGATCTTGTTGTCTATTTACAAGCTGATACGCCTTTATTAATGCAATATATTAAAAAGCGTGGTAGAGATTTAGAAAAGGGTGTTACTGCAGATTATATCGATTTAGTTAATCAAAGGTATCAAGAATTCTTTGTTAACTATGAAGATACCCCATTATTAATTATTAATACTAATAATATTGATTTTGTAGAGAATCCTAGAGACTTAGATGAATTGCTAGAAATTATTCAAAAACCTGTTCAAGGAACTAAATATTTTAATCCTTCTTAAATAAATAGAAATGAAGACACTTTTATTATTAACTTTTTTGCTGGTACTTTTATACAGAAGATTTAAATCTTCCATATCAAATTCTTCTGAAAATAATGTTGTTCCAGAAAAAGAAAAAAATACTAAAGTTGATTATAATAAAGTTCGTGATGCTGACTTTGAGGATTTAGATGAATAATATATATAAAAAAATTGTTATAGTATTTTTGCTGCTATCAATTTCATTAGGACAAGGAAAAAACCATAACCTTAATTTCCTTTTTGCAAATAATGCTTATGGTCTTGCGTATGAGTATCAAAAATTTGTAAAAGATGATTTTTCTGTTGGAGCTGATATTCGATTCTATGATATTAGAGAAGATGAATACCCGGTGTATGATCCATTTTTCAATCAATATAGTGTTTCTGGTGAGAAGAGCATCCTAATGTTTCCTATGTATTTAAAATTGACTTACTATCCTTTTCAAGGAAAGATAGCAAACAACTTTCAACCATTCTTAATGTTCTCATTTGGACCATTTTTATCAGTCGATGGAGATGAAGATGCTGGAAGTTTTTCAGATAAATGGTCTGGAGCGCCTACCCAAATTAATTTTGGCGGCTCAATTGGTTTTGGTGTTAATCTCAAAACAGATCAAGCATCAGGGTTATCTTTTGGGATTGGCTATGATCATCTGCAAGTAGATGAGCCGATACACGATAAAGAAGATTTTGGTGGCGCATTTCTTTATCTACAATACAGATTAGGCCGTGAGTAATTTTTTCTTTATAAGTAAGAACAATATTCAAAAGAATAATTTCCAATTTGATAGCGATGAATCACATCATTTGATTAATGTTATGCGTTTGAATATAGGATCAGAGATTTATTTCACTGATGGAGAAGGAGGTTCTTATACTGGGTCAATCTCTTCTCTTGATAACGACATCGTGTCAGGAAATATTCTTGATGTTCATAAAAATAAGAATGAATTGAATTATCATATTCATCTTGGATTACCTGTTATAAAGAAATCTAGAATTAAGATTGCTATTGAAAAATCTGTGGAGTCTGGAGTAAAAGAAATTACACCACTATCCCTTGAAAGATCAGTTAAGCAGAACATTTCTATAGAAAGACTCAGTGCAATTTCAAAATCTGCAGTTAAGCAATCTATGCGAAGCATTATTCCTGCTATAAATCCTACATCTTGTTTATCAGATTGGTATGATTCAGATGCTCTTAATATTGCATGTATTATAGGTTCAGATAAAAGGCTTAGTAGTTTTAGAGATGAGATTGTGAAATCTGTTAATGATAAGAAAAAAATTTGTTTATTGATTGGCCCAGAAGGAGATTTTTCTAATCAAGAAAAAGAGTTTATTTATGATAATAAATTCATTAAAGTTAGCCTTGGTAATACTATTTTAAGAACTGAAACAGCAATTATATCTGTTTTATCAATTTTGAATGAACTAATAGAATATGAATAAAACAATCTTCGAAAAAATTATTGATAAAGAAATTCCTTCTGATATTATTTATGAAGATGATTTATTGATTGCGATCAAAGATATTAACCCGGTAGCTCCTGTACATTTACTTATCATTCCTAAGAAGGTTATTCCTACTCTAAATGATTTATCAGAAGAAGACTCTATTATTGTTGGCAAGATGGTTAGTCTTGCAAAAGATTTGGCAAAGAAGCTTAATATTGATAAAACAGGTTATAGAACTATTTTCAATTGTAATGATGATGGCGGACAAACTGTTTATCATATACATCTCCACTTAATAGGTGGTAGAAAAATGACTTGGCCTCCAGGATAAAATATGCACATTTCAAAAATAGAAGTATTTGGTTTTAAATCTTTTGCAAAGAAGCAAACTGTTCTCTTTAATAGCGGTATTACTGGCATTGTTGGACCGAATGGTTGCGGAAAAACTAACATTGTTGATGCAATTCGTTGGGTCCTAGGAGAACAAAGAGTTTCAAGACTAAGAGGTTCGAAAATGGAAGATGTTATTTTTAATGGTGCATCTAATATTAAACCTCTTGGATTTTGTGAAGTTTATTTAACTGTTCAAAATGATAAAGGAATTTTGCCTCTTGAATATACAGAGGTTGAAATTGGTAGGAAGTTATATCGAAGTGGAGACAGCGAATATTTTATCAATAGAAATTCATGCAGATTAAAAGATATATATAATCTTTTTGTAGATACTGGTATGAGCTCAGATGCTTACTCTGTTATAGAGTTAAATATGATTGAACAAATTCTTTCTAATAAGGACAACAATAGAATAGCTATGTTTGAAGAAGCTGCTGGCGTTAATAAGTACAAATCACAGAGACGTTCAGCATTGAAAAAATTTGATTTAAACACGAGAGACTTAGAAAGAATCGATGATATTATTATTGAGATAGAAATGCAGGTTAAGAGCCTTGAATTGCAATTAAAAAGGTTCAAAAGACATGAAAAATTAAGTAAAAAATTACAAGAATTAGAAATAGAGTTTGCTCAATCAAAAATAACTGACTTAAATAAACAGATTAAACCTTTGCAATCTCTTCTTAACAAAAAGAATAAAGCATTAGATAAAAATTCTTCAAAAAAGAAATTGGAAAATTTAGATCTTGCTGGAGCTAAGAAAGAATATTTAAAGAAAAAAGAAGAGCTTAATAAATCTCAAATGAAAGTTGATGATTTAACAGCAGAGTTGTTAAGTAAAGTTGAACAAAAAACTGATGAATCTTCAAAGGGCATTAGCATATTAGAAGATGAATTACAGAAAAAGATTGACCAGTTAAATCAATTTGATAAAGATTATATTAAAATAGTTTCAAACTGTAATGAATGTGGAGAATCCCTCAAAATTATTTCTGAATGTAGCAATTGTGGGAAAGTTGAATTAGATAAGAATTATACCATCATTGAAACTGACCAAAAATATGATAAACTAAAAGAAAGCGTTAATGACTATAAAAAGAAAATTAAGTCATATAACAAAGAAAAAGAATTTGATCTTACTAAGCTTGATAATTCAATCAAAGATATTCAGAAAAAGATTGATACTGTAAAATCAGAAGTAAAAAGAAAAGAAACTGATGCAAATGATGCATTTAAAAAGATGGAAACTATTCGCGCTAAAATAGATTCAGATAGATTTAGTCAGCAGGATGTATTCAATGAGATTAAAAATGCAGAAATGAAAATTGCAGAACTAAATATTAGAAGCGAACAAATAGAAGAGCAAATAAAAGAGAAGTTTGGTGAAGATATTAAAATGAAATCCATAAAGAATTATGACTTATCAGACTTGTTATACAATATAGAAAAAATAAAAAGAAGTATTGAGGCAATTGGTCCAATTAATTGGGCAGTTGCTGATGAATATGAAGAGCAAAGCAATAGGTTAAAATTATTGCAATCTCAGAGAGAAGATCTTATCGAATCAGAGAAGAATCTTAGAGAAGCTATAGATAAGATTGATCATGTTGCGAAAAAACAGTTCTTACAAACATTTAATAAGATAAAGGGAAATTTTGAAGTAATGTTTGAAAGGTTTTTTTCGGGAGGTAAAGGTACAATTAATTTAAGTGATATTGATGATCCATTAAATTCTGATATTATAATATCTGCTCAACCTCCAGGAAAAAAGAATAATTCATTGAGAGTGCTTTCAGCCGGTGAAAAATCTTTAACAGCTATTGCTTTACTTTTTGCGATATATCAATATAAGCCTAGCCCTTTTTGTATTTTAGATGAAGTTGATGCTCCTCTTGATGATATCAATATAAATAAGTTTACAAAAGTCATAAAAGATTATAGTAAAAATACCCAATTTATAATGGTGACTCATAATAAGCTAACTATGGAATCGACTGATTGTATTTATGGTGTTACTTCAGAAAAAAAGGGTATTTCTAAGGTAATTTCAATTGATTTTGATGAAAAATAAATTATTTGTAGTATTCAATCCTTTTCTACAAATTACGCGTGTTTTATTAATTGAAAAAAATTAAATGGAAGAATAAAAGATATGGCAACAAAAATTAGATTTAAAAGAATAGGAAGAAGAAATAGACCTTTCTATAGATTAGTCGTTATTGATTCTCGAAAAAGAAGAGATGGAGCACCAATTGAACAATTAGGTTGGTACGACCCTATTAAAACTGACAAAGATTCTAATTTTAATTTTAATGAAGAAAGAATAATTCATTGGTTAAAAGAAGGAGCTCAAACTTCAGATCCAGTCAACAAGTTAATGAAAAGATCAGGTCTTGCTTACAGATGGCATTTAATAAAGCAAGGTTTATCAGATAGCGAAATAGAAAAAGCGCTTGAAAAATGGAAAGAAGAAAGAGCTAAGATTGTAGAAGATAGAAAAAAAGCAAGAATTGAAAGAAAAGCTAAAAAGAAAGAAGAAAAAGCTTCTAAAGAGGTTGTAGAAGAAGCACCTGCAGAAGAACCTGTAGAAGAAGCTCCAGCAGAGGAAGCTCCAGCTGAAGAAGAAGCTCCTGCAGAAGAACCTGTAGAAGAAGCTCCAGCAGAGGAAGCTCCAGCTGAAGAAGAAGCACCTGCAGAAGAACCTGTAGAAGAAGCTCCAGCAGAAGAAAAATCTTAAGATCTAATATATTACAAGGAGGTATAGGTGGAACTAGCTGATCTTATTAAGTCTATTGTTATCGAATTAGTAGATAATCCTAATGAAGTTGATATCAAAGAAGTTGAAACAGATAATCAAATAATTCTTGAACTCAAAGTCGCAAAAGATGATTTTGGAAAAGTTATTGGTAAAAGTGGAAGAAATATTTCTGCAATTAGAACAGTATTATTTGCTGTTAATGCAAAAAAAGGCGGCAAAAAAGCAAGACTTGATGTTGTTGAGTAAGAATGAATATTTATTTTATTACACCTTTTCCAGAATCGATTAAGATTCTGATTGAAAATAATATATCTAATCAAGGTATAAAGAAAGAATTGATTGATGTTAATATTGTCAATCTCAGAGATTTTTCAGATAACGAATATAAAAAGATTGACGATGAACCTTATGGAGGCGGAAGCGGTATGGTGATGATGGCTGAACCATTATTTAAAGCCATTGATTATTGTGTTGAGAAGTGTGCTGATAAACCAAAAATAATTTTTCCTTCACCTAAAGGTAAAGTTTTAGATCATTCAACTTCAGAACATTTAAGTAAGGAAAATTCATTAATTTTTATATGTGGCCATTATAAAGGAATAGATCAGAGAGTAATTGATAAATATGTTGATTTAGAAATATCTATAGGTGATTATATTATATCAAACGGAGAACTATCTTCTATGATTATATTTGATTCTATAGTCAGATTGGTTCCAGGAGTACTTAATGATTTAAATTCAGCAATGACTGATTCTTTTGTTGACGATTTACTTGATGCTCCTTATTTTACGCGACCAAATGAGATTGATGGATTAAAGGTGCCTGATGTTCTATTGTCAGGCAATCATAAGTCAATTGAAGATTGGAAAAATGATAAAAAGATTGAGGATACAAAAAGTAAAAGACCCGATCTTTGGAAAAAATATAAAGAAAAGAAAAAATGAGTAACGAGAATACAAACAAAATCCCAAGTTTTAAACCTGGTGATACATTGTCAATCAATGTAAATGTAAAAGAAGGGAAAAAAGTTCGTCAACAGCTTTTTAAAGGAACGGTTATTGCAAGAAAAGGTTCTGGAATGAGCGAAACAATCACTGTAAGAAAGGTTTCTAATGGTGTAGGCGTTGAAAGAATTTTTCCTCTTCATTCTCCTAGTATAGCTTCTATAAAAGTTAATAAGATTAACAAGGTTAGAAGAGCTAAATTATACTATCTAAGAAATCTTTCTGGAAAAGCAGCAAGATTGGCTGAAAAAAAATAGAGGATTACTAAAAAATAATGTTAATTAGTATGACAGGTTTTGGTCTTGGTCATTATGAGGATAAATCTATCTCAATTGATGTAGAAATTAGATCATTTAATTCAAGGTATTTTGAACTACAGACAAGATACTTTGATCTTTCTAGCGAAACAGAGTATAAGATTAGAAAGTTTTTAAAAGATAATTTAAAAAGAGGGTCTATAACATTAAGTATCAAAATTGATTCAAAAAATCAGTTCAAAATTAATAATCATAAAATAAGCAGCCTTCTTCAAGCTTATAAAGAAATAGAAAAGAAATATGATATACAATTGGACTATAACAATTTACTATCTAACAATGATTTAATTAGATTTTCTACATCAAATAAAAGTTTTGATAACAAGATTCTTAAAGCTGTGAAAATGGCAACAGAACAAGTAATCTCAATGAGAAAGAAAGAAGGAAATGATATTCAGAAAGAGTTTATAAAATATATTAAGATTGCTAAAAAAGATTTAAAAGCTATTGAATCTACTCATCTAAAAGAAATGAGGAGATTACACAAAAAGAATTCAAATAATGAATCAAAAATTGAGGAAATAGAAAAAATTAATATTATTGAAGAAATAGATAGAACAAAAAGCCACTTTAAACAGATAGAATTATCTATTAACTCTAGAGAGCTTTCTGGTAAAAAGATTAACTTTATACTTCAAGAGATTAATAGAGAGTCAAATACAATTTTATCAAAATTTTTAAATAAAAGAATTGCTAAGTATGCGATTAGTCTGAAAATTCAAGCAGAAAAATTAAGGGAACAAATAAACAATATATTATGAATCTTCTTTTTACAATATCAGGATCTTCGGGCTCAGGTAAAACAACTTTATTAGAGCTTTTGTCTCGAGATCTTTCTATTAATATTTCTGTTTCTCATACTACTAGAGAGCAAAGAGAATATGAAATTGATGGAGTACATTATCATTTTATAACAAAAGATGAATTTGATAGCCTGAAAGCAGATGATAAGTTTATTGAATATGAAAATGTTCACGGTGACTTTTATGGCACAACAAAAGAAGTTGTAGAGGATTTTTTAAAGGAAGGGAAGCCTCTTTTTCTAGAATTAGATGTTAAAGGAGCATTAAATCTTAAAAAATTATACCCTAATGATACATTTTCTATATTTTTATCTGTTCCAATTGATGAGCTAGAAAATAGATTAATTAACAGATCTTCAGAATCAAAAGATGAGATTAAAAAAAGATTGAGCAGATTTGACCAAGAAGAGAGCTTAAAAAAAGAATTTGACTATACACTTATTAATGATAATTTCGAAACCACATTTGAAGAATTAAAAAATACAGTACTGAAGAGGATTAAAAATGGCAATTGAACCAATTTCTTTTAAAAAATTATTAAAAAAAACTGATGATATATATGAATCTGTAGCAGTTGTCTCTAGAAGAGCAAAACAAATTCTCCAGGATAGAGTATTCAAACAGATAATCGAAGAAAACACTGAACTTTCAGAAGAAGAAGGGGTATTGTCAGAACCGGTTCATAGAGAAGATATTGATTTTGATAAAGAGGAAAAAGTTACAAGTATTGCTCTTGATGAATATCTTGAAGGAAACATAAACTGGAAACACTCAGAAGAATCTCTTGACGAAGAATCTTAATGTAAAAAAACAATATCTTTTACAAAATCAGGAATTATTTGGATCAGATATATTCCTAGATTTAAATCAAAAATTTCCATCATCTAAAATTCGGATAAAGAATTCTAAAACAGTAATAATTGATGATACTTGGTATTATGCGCTTGAAGACGAATTTTCAAAAGATTATTGGAAATCTTTGACCACTGATATACATCATCTATATAAAAAAAAGAAAATATATCCTCATGCTAAAAAAATATTTAATGCCTTTGATTCTACGCCTTTGGACAAGGTTAAAGTAGTAATTATAGGACAAGATCCATACCATGGCCCTGGACAGGCTCACGGATTATGTTTTAGCGTTGAAAAAGACACCAAAATTCCTCCTTCTTTACAAAATATTTATAAAGAATTGAGTTCAGATTTAAATGTTGCTATTTCTGATAGTGGAAACTTACAGTCGTGGGCAAATCAAGGAGTTTTATTATTAAATAGGGTTTTAACTGTTGAAGCCAATAAAGCAAATTCACATAAAGGCTTAGGGTGGGAAAAATTTACTGAAGCAGTCATTAAAGTTTTATCAAATGATTTAAAAAATGTAGTGTTCATGCTGTGGGGGAATGAAGCAAAGTCTTTTTCTTCTATATTGGATAAAAATGTTCATTGTGTTCTTTCAGCTTCTCACCCATCTCCATTATCTGCAAATAATGGGTTTTTTGGATGTAAACATTTTTCAAAAGCTAATGATTACTTAATAAAAAATGGTAAAACTCCTATAAATTGGGATATATCTCAGTAAGGTTCGATTCTGCAGTAACGAATAAGCTTGTTACCACCAAAAAAGTGTATTAATCTAGTCAAATTAGATGTATCAATTAGAATGTTGATAGTTTGTGGATAAAATTAACGGATAAAGATGGCTAATAATAAAAAAGAGAATAATATTAATTTGCAACCTCAATCAATTGAGGCTGAAGAAGCTGTTTTAGGCGGAATGATGATTGATGATGCTGCTGCTAATAAAGCAATAGGATTATTACGATCAAGCCATTATTTCTATAAAGATGCTCATAGAAAAATATTTGATGCAATGCTTATTCTATCAGAAAAAAGTAATCCTATAGATACTGTTTCAGTTTCCAATGAGCTCAAAAAGAAAAAATTATTGAAGTCGGTAGGAGGTTTATATTATTTAACAGGTCTTGTTGAAAAAGTTCCTACTGCAGCAAATATTGAGACATACGCATCGATTGTGAAAGAGAAAGGAATTTTGAGAGAGTTAATATCTGCATCCCATTATATGTCAAAAAAAGCTTTTGAATCAGGTGAAGACGTAGCCACTATTCTTGATGAAGCTGAACAGTCAATTTTTAGCCTTAGTCAACAGAAGGATAATAAGTTATTTCAGCATATAAAACCTATTCTTACTGAAGCAATTAAAAATCTTGAGATTATTACTTCCAAAGGAGGAGGTATAGTGGGTGTTCCTTCTGGAATCGTTGATCTTGACAATGTTACTGCCGGTTTTCGTAAGAGTGATTTAATTGTTATTGCTGGTAGGCCTGCTATGGGTAAAACAGCTTTTGCTTTGTCAATTGCTAGAAATGCTGCATTAGAAAGTAAAGTTCCAACAGCAATTTTTAGCCTTGAAATGTCTAGTGATCAATTAGCTCAAAGATTGCTTTCTTCTGAAGCAAAAATAGATGGTCAAAAAGCAAGAACAGGACGATTGCAAACTGCAAGATGGAAAGATATCACCATCGCTTCTGGAAAGCTTGCTGACGCTCCACTTTTTATTGATGATACTCCAGCTTTATCAATATTAGATTTGCGTTCTAGAGCAAGAAGGTTAAAGAGAGAAGAGGGTATTGAACTTATTATAGTAGATTACTTGCAATTGATGCAAGGACCAAAAACAGAGAATAGACAACAAGAAATTTCTAGCATAACACAATCTTTAAAAGCGCTTGCTAAAGAATTAGATATCCCTGTTATAGCATTATCTCAGCTATCTAGAGCTGTAGAATCAAGAACAGACAAAAGACCTGTATTGTCTGATTTACGTGAAAGTGGTGCAATTGAACAAGATGCAGACCTTGTAATATTTTTATATAGACCATGGATATATAATGAAAAAGATGAAGATAAAGGTTTAGCATATCTTATAGTTGCAAAACAGAGAAGTGGACCAACGCGAACTGTAAAAGCAACATTTATAGACACATATGCTCGATTTGAAAATTACACAGATTGGTCTGAATCTGAAAATATGAGTTAACTATGCCTTCAGATATTATCTCTTCCAATAATAATCTGATTGATAAAAAGAGCAATACACTTCTTTCAAGATTAAAATCTAATAAATCAAAGAAAATAGTTAAAAATGCTCTAGAATTTTCTATTGAGATGCATAAGAATCAAAAGAGAAAATCTGGAGATCCATATGTTGTTCATTGTATTGATGTTGCAAATATTTTAGTCGATTGGAATATGGATGTAACAACTGTTGCTAGTGCACTCCTGCACGATACTGTAGAAGACACTGATGTTACAATTGAAAAGATTAAAGAATCTTTTGGCGATGATATTGCATTTTTAGTTGACGGTGTTACAAAAGTAGATAATATTATATTTAAATCTGAGGAACACAAGCAAGCTGAAAATTTTACTAAGCTTTTTCTTTCACTGGCAAAGGATTTAAGAGTTATTATCATAAAGTTTGCTGATAGATTAAACAATATGCAAACTATCGAACATTTATCTCCTAAGAAAAGAAAAGAAATTGCAACTGAGACAAAAGAAATTTTTGTTCCTTTGGCTCATAGGCTTGGTATGGCAAGTTTGAAATGGCATTTAGAAGATTTATCTTTAAAATGTTTGGATCCTAAAGGTTATAAAGATATAGACAAAAAAATCTTCCAATCTTCAAAAAAAAGCGCAACTGTTATTAATGATATTATTAAGCCAGTTAAGAAAGAATTAAAAAAATATAAGATTAAGTCAGATATTTCTGGTAGATACAAATCTATATCTTCCATTTACAGAAAAATACAATTACAGAATAGAGATTTTGAAGATATATATGACTTATATGCTATAAGAATTATTGTTGATAAAATTGAAGATTGTTATTTGGCTTTAGGCGTGATACATAGCATGTATACTCCTATGCAAGATCGTTTCAAAGATTTTATTGCTACACCAAAAACCAATGGGTATCAATCCATACATACCACAGTTTTTACAAGTGATAACCGATTAACTGAAATTCAAATTAGAACAAGAGAAATGGATGATACTGCTGAGATTGGAATTGCTGCACACTGGCTTTACAAGGGTAGTGAACAAATGAGTGATTTAGATAACCAAGTGCCATGGCTTAGAGATTTATTATCTATAATGAGTGGAGAAGAGTCTGAACCTGAACGTATGATGGAATTATTAAAAATTGATATGTTTGAGGATGAAATTTTTATTTTTACTCCAAAAGGAGATTTAATCAAACTCCCAACGGGTTCTACTCCTTTAGATTTTGCATTTGCAATTCATAGCGATATTGGATTTACTTGTGTTAGAGCTAAAGTTAATAAAAAGCTAGTTCCTTTAAGTTATACTCTCAATAATGGTGATATTGTTGAAGTAGAGACAGACAAAAAACAAAAACCAAATAGCGGTTGGTTAAACTTTGTAAAAACTTCAAGAGCTTCTCATGTAATTAACAAATATTTGAGGAACATTGAGATTGAAGAAAGTATTAAGATAGGGAATGAACTTCTAGAAAAAGGTTTAAGGAAAGCTAAGATATATAATCAGTTAGACGATATTAAATCTAGAATTGAAGAAATTAATTATAAGAATTTCAATGAATTTTTATCTGACTTAGGACGAGGAAGAATTATGCTAAAAGATGTTATTGCTAAGTTTTTTCCTGAGATTAGAGCTCCAAAAAATAAAATATCTTCTGATATAGATTTTATAAAATCAGCAAGATCTGAGTCTGAAGGGATTAATTTGGATGGAGTAAGGAATTTAGTGGTTGATTATGCAAGGTGTTGCAATCCAATTCCTGGAGACAAAGTAGTGGGTTATATTTCTAGAGGAAGAGGATTAATTATTCATAGACCATCTTGTAATAGTCTATCATCTTTATCTGGAGCAAAAGATAGATTAGTCCCAGTGAATTGGGATATTAAGAAAGATATTTCATTTAAGACCAAGCTACATATAACATGTTTAGATAAAGCTGGAACTCTCCATGAAATTACAGAAACAATTGCGAAAGAGAATATTAACATATTAGATGTTAAGACGGATGTTAATGCAGGAGGTTCAGCTGATATATGGATTGTTTGTACTGTGATAGACTTAGAAAGTCTTAATAGTTTAATTAAATCCATTACAAAACTCAAAAATGTAGATGCGGTTGAAAGAGTTTTTTCATAATAATGATGAAAGTTATTGGCATAGATTTTGGTTTATCAAAAGTAGGATTAGCGATTTCAGATCCTTCTGGAATTATTGCACTTCCTTTCAAGGTTCTTCGTTATAAAAATAAAGAGGATCTTTTAAGTGAGCTACAGGATATTTCAAAAGAAAAAGATGTAAATAAATTTGTGATTGGTTATCCCATAAGCATGAATTACAAAGAAAATGAAATGACTAAAATTATAGATAGTTTTAAGCAAGATATGGAAAACCTTGATTTTGAAGTGATTCTTGAAGATGAAAGGCTTTCCAGTGAATATGCCAAAAAAATTATGATTGAACAAGATGTAAAGGTAAGCAGAAACAAAGAAATGGTTGATTTAACTGCTGCTTCAATAATTTTACAAACTTATCTAGACAGAAATAAAAATCAATGAAATACAAAGGAATATTAGCTGCCTTTATATCAGGTATTTTATTGTCCTTATCTTATCCTCCTATTAGTTTAGGTTTTGTCGCCTGGTTCTTTTTTGTTCCTATATTATATTTTTTGATTAGTTCTGTCGATATTAAAGATAATATTTTGTTTATGTTTATTGCTAGCATTGTTAGCAATCTAATTACATTAAATTGGATTGCCATTAATTCTGGTACATCAGTTAGTACAGGTCTTATATCTTATTTTGCAGCCTGTTTTTATTTGACTATTTTTTGGATAGCCTTTGGTATAGCAATTTATTTTATTCCTAAAAAATATAAATTATTTTCAGTTCCTTTTATTTGGGTATTATTTATTGAAATACTAAGAAATTTTGGCCCACTAGCTTTCCCGTGGTTAGATTTATCTCTTACTCAATCGAGCTATAATATTATTCTTCAATTAGTAAACATTCATCCGAATGCAATATCATTTATTTTATTGGTTTTAAATGTGTTGATATACAAGTATTTAGAATCAAAAGAAATTAAATTTTTTGCATATTTTTCTATTTTTCTCTGTCTCATTTCTGTTTATGGCAAGAGTCAAATTCAATATTATAAAGACACTCAACCGAAAGATTATATAAATATATCAATAGGACAGCCTGTTATTTTTCCAGATGAAAAGTGGGATAGAGAACTAAGAAAGAGAAACTTTGATATTATGGATTCACTTCTTTTGGAATCAATAGAAGACGAAGCAGAGATTATAGTTTGGCCTGAAGTTTCTGTGCCTTCCTATCTTGCAACAAATGTTAATGATAGGTTATTTTTTCATAACAGAATAATGGATAATAATGCATTCTTAATTCTTGGAATTCCAGAAAGTAGATTTATAAACGGTAAACGTTTTAGCTATAATAGCGCTATGATTATGTTCCCTGATGGCAATTTTGATATATATCAAAAGATATTTTTAGTTCCATTTGCAGAATATGTTCCATTTTTTAAATCTTGGTTAGATAAAATGAATCAATTTGACGACATGGGAAGCTTCACGCCTGGCAGTGAATACAAAGTATTTCCTGTGAAAGAGTATAATGTTGGAACACTTATATGCTATGATTCTAGTAATCCAAAGATTGTTGATAAGATGGTTAGAAATGGTGCAGATATTCTATTTATAGTAACAAATGATTCTTATGTTGGTGAATTTATGCCTTATCAACATTTTGAATTGGCAAAAATAAGGGCAATTGAACAAAGAATTCCTATAATTCAAAGTGCTAACAATGGGATATCCGGTATAATTTTACCTTCAGGAGAAGTATTGTATAAATCCCATCTAAATGAGAGAGTAGTGCATACTGAGAGAATTCCAATCTATGAGTAAAAGATATAAAATTGTCATTCAGTATGATGGATCCAATTTTCTTGGTTTTCAATCACAAAAAGATCCCAATACAATTCAAAGCAATATAGAGAAGTCGCTATCATTTCTTAATAATAACAATGAAATTAAAATTGTAGGAGCTAGTCGGACTGATTCTGGAGTGCATGCTTTAGGGCAAGTCGCTCATTTTGATTTAAATACCGATTTAGATAATAAAAGTATCAAGAATGCAATCAATGCGAGACTTCCACATGCAATACAAATTATATCTGTTGAAAATGTTTCTGAAACCTTTCATTCTAGATATGATGCAAATAAAAAAGAATATATTTATCAGTGTACTTTAGACAATAGTCCATTATTAAAATCTAATTATTGGTTTGTTGATAATATTGATATAGATATGTTAAATGAATTGTCTACTCTTCTGTGTGGTAGTCATGATTTTTTATCTTTCGCAAAGTTTAATCCAGAGAAAGAGAATACAATGTGTAAGATTTTTGTTTCAAAATGGATTTTAGAAGATAAAAAGTTATCATATATTGTTGAAGGAGATAGGTTTTTACATCACATGGTTCGATATCTTGTGGGCACAATGATTAAATGTGCTCAAAACAAGATAAATAAAGATGATTTTAAAGTGTTTTTAGATAAACCAATTAAAGATGCAAAAGTATTTAAAGCTCCTGGAAATGGATTGATACTAAATAAGATTTATTATGAAAATTAAAATACTATTTTTAACACTTTTCCTAGTTATTTCTTGTAACAACTCATCAAATGAAAGTTCTAATGGTGATATTTACAGCCTAAAACAAACAGCTATTACCAATGCTATACAGAAGGCAAGCCCAGGGGTTGTAGGTATTCATGTTGAAACTACGAAATTGGTTAGAGACCGATATGGAAGAACTAGATTGTCAGAAGGAGGAGGAGATGGTTCAGGGTTCATTGTAAGCAAAGATGGTTATGTTATAACTAATGCTCACAATGTTTCCAGTATTATTGATCCTAACAGACGTGGTCAATATAAGCTCTTTGTTACTTTTTCTGGAGGAAGCATGCTTGATGCAAGAATCATTGGTTACGATGCTCAAACTGATATTGCTCTATTAAAAATTGATGGAGAAGATTTTCCTTATTGTGGTCTTGGTAATTCTGACAATTTATCAGTGGGAGAGTTTGTGATTGCTTTAGGTAATCCTTTTAATCTTTTTGCAGAATCAACAAAAGAACCTATAGCATCTTTTGGTATTATAAGTGCAAGTAATGCAGATTTTGGAGTTCAGTCTAATGGTGTAGTATTGGATAACATGATTCAAACAGATGCTGCAGTAAATCCAGGAAACAGTGGAGGTCCTTTAGTTGATGCTAATGGGGATGTAATAGGGATGAATACATTGCGAAGAGATGAATCAAGCAATATTGGTTATGCTATCCCAATTAATAAGATAAAAAATATTGTTGAAGAATTAAAAATAAGAGGATCTATAGACAGAGGAATAGATTTTGGATTGGGTTTTATTAATCTTTATACCAATCAATTAATGATTAAATATGTTCATCCAAGAGTAGCTTTAGAAACTGATTTATCAGTCTATGATATCGTTTTATCAGTCAATGATACAAAAGTGTCAAACATAAAGAATTTCTCTGATGTTATTAAAAGAAGCGATGTCAGACCTGGTGATGTGATTAAATTAAAAATTTTAAGGGATGATAAGGTTAAAATCGTTAATTTAACAACCCGATAATTATGGCTAAGCGTGATTTTAAATTAATTGTTCTTGGAATCCTATGTGGTGCAATGATTGGTACGCTTTTAGGCAATGTTTTAATGTTTTTGCTTCCTGAAAGCGCAGTTAGAGATTTTTTCTTAACTTCCATTTTTGAGTTTGGATTTGGTTCTTTAGATGGTACGCCTATCATAGATTTGGAAATGTTTGCAATTAATTTTGGTGTTTTTTTAAGATTTAATGTTTGCAGTATTATTGGTTTCTCTGTTGCATATTATTTATTAAAATACTTTAGATAAAATAAGTGAGGATTTTTTATGTTTAATTTAGGTACAGGTGAATTAGTAATAATTTTTCTTATTCTTTTGCTTCTTTTCGGAGGGAAAAGGCTTCCTGGTTTAGCAAGAGGGTTTGCTAAGTCATTAAGAGAGTTCCGTGGTGCATTAGATGACACCAAAGAAGAAATAAGAAAATCTGAAAATTCCGAAGAATAGTTATAGATGTCTTCATCTGATTCTTTAAAGGAGAAACTTTCTTCTCAAAAGAAGAAAATTGCTGATAGTAAAACAAATTCTGTGATAAGAACTAGGTTTGATAAGCTTTCATCTCAAAAATTTTCTTCTACTGGCTCTTTATATGGAAAGAGCGTTCTAATAAAAGACAATATTGCGATTAAAGATGAAGAGTTAACATGTGCATCTCATTTATTAGAGTCTTACAAGTCTCCTTATAGTGCAACAGTTGTAGATCGATTAAATGATGCCAGCGCTGCTATTATTGGGCAGACAAATATGGATGAATTTGCAATGGGTTCTTCATCTGAACAGTCACGTTATGGAAGCGTTCAAAATCCTCATGATTTAGAAAGAGTTTCTGGTGGTTCAAGCGGAGGTTCAGCTGCTGCTGTAGCTGAAGGTTTGTGTGATATTGCTCTAGGTTCTGATACAGGAGGTTCGGTAAGACAGCCAGCTGCATTTTGTGGCATATATGGACTCAAACCAACATATGGTAGAGTTTCAAGATATGGTTTAGTTGCACATGCATCTTCATTTGATACCATTGGTATTTTATCTAGAAGTATTGATGATATAGTTAATACATTTAGTGTTATATCAGGTTTTGATTCAAAAGATGCTACATCATCAAAAGAAAAAGTATCAAGTAAAGAAGAATATAACAAAAGTGCTTTACCAAAAACTGTAGGAATATTAAAAAAAGATGCTCTTTCTGAAATTGATACAGAAATTGCAAACAATTATGCTGTCATCACAGATTTTTTAAAGGAAAATGGAGTAGATCTTGTTGAAATTGATCTGCCATATTTAAAATATTGCATTCCTACTTATTATATCTTAACGATGGCAGAAGCATCTTCAAACTTATCTCGTTTTGATGGTATACGATATGGTTCAAGGGAAAAATCAGCCAACTTAGATGATACATATATCAAATCTCGATCAAAAGGTTTTGGACCTGAGGTAAAAAGAAGGATAATGACTGGAACTTATATATTGTCATCGGGATATTATGATGCATACTACTCTAAAGCGTTGAAGGTTAGACGTTTAATTAAGGATGAATACAATAAATTATTTTCAAAATTAGATTGTTTGTTTATTCCTACAACTGCCAATCCTCCATTTTATCTTAATAATAGATTAGATGATCCAATGAAGATGTATTTATCTGATATATTTACTGTTCCTTGCAATTTGATCGGTTCTCCATCACTTAATGTTCCTGGAGGGTCCACAAAGGGAGGCCTTCCTATAGGTTTCCAGATTCTTGGAGATTCTTTCAAAGAGGAAACTTTGTTCCATTTTGCGCATTCACTATCTAAAGCAAAATTATTTGAATAATTATAAATGGAATTTTTAAATCCGAACTTTTTATATCTATTAATTGTCTTAATTGTCTTAATAGCAACGAGGATAGTATTTTTCTCTAAGAGAAATGCTTCCCTACAAGTATCTAACGTAAAATCTTTAAAAATCTTCTTTAATAGAGGAGCTACATTGAAAATATTTTTATTAAATAGCCTTTTTGTTATTGCTTTAACTTTTTTGATTATCTCATTAGCTAGACCAAGAATATCTAGCTCTGATAAATTAATTAAAGTAGATGTTGTTGATATTATACTTGTTTTAGATACAAGCAGTAGTATGTTGGCACAAGATTTCAAACCAAATCGTTTAGAAGCTGTAAAAAAAGCAGCACAAGACTTTATTGAAAATAGAAATGGAGATAGGATAGGTCTTCTTGTTTTTGGCAAAGAAACATTTATACAATGTCCATTAACTATAGACTATAGCGTATTAAACAATTTATTAACTGAGGTAACGGTGATTGATAGAAAATATGATGGTACAGCAATTGGTATAGCAATTGCAAATGGAATTAATAGGTTGCGTGCAAATGATTCAAAAAGCAAAGTAATTATATTGTTATCTGATGGAAGTAATAATTCTGGTGCCATTGATCCAATTTCTGCAGCTAAGATGGCAAAAGAATACAATATTAAGATTTATACTATAGGTGCAGGAACTAGGCAGGCTGTCACATATATTCCCAATAGAGGGTACATAAAAAATGAAATTGACGAAGATACTCTTAAAAAAATTGCTGCTGAAACGGGAGGAAAATATTTTAGAGCAATTGATAAAGAGAGCTTGTCCAGTGTTTATGAAGAAATTAATAAATTAGAGAAATCTGAGATTACAGTAAGTTACTTTACTCAGTATAGAGAAATGTATTTATACTTTCTTTGTGCAGGTTTTATAGTTCTGATTTTATATGAAGTATTAAATATAATTTATTTTAGAAGAATAATATGATTTTTGAAAATATAACACTCGCTATCATCTCCATATTTATAATTTCTGTTGTATTAGTTTTTGGTTATTATCAAAGCAAATCAAATACAATTTTTGGCGAAAACAACTTTAATCCAAATTTTTTAAATAGTCTTTTCAAGTATGGAAATTTTCAATTTATTAGATTCAAAAGAATTCTAATTTATTTATCTTTTTTTGTGTTAGCATTTTCAATTTCTGGATTAAAAACGGGAACTACAGTTAAGCCTATTGAAAGAAAGGGAATTGATATAATATTCTGTATAGATGTATCAAGAAGTATGGATGCTGAGGATGTTAAGCCTTCACGAATTGATAAAGTCAAATTTGAGATTAATAAGATTATCAATGAATTATCAGGAGATAGAATTGGAATTGTTGTTTTTTCTGGTTCTAATTTTCTTTACTTACCTTTAACAATGGATTATGATGCAGCTAAATTGTTTGTAAAGAGCATTGATACAGATATGATTTCTCTTAACGGCACAGCAATTGCACAAGCATTAGATACATCGATAACATCTTTATCTAAAGATGATAAGCAAGAAAAGATGATATTTCTATTTTCTGATGGAGAAGACCATTCTAATGATTCAATTGAAGCTATAAAGTCCCAGCTAACCGACGATGTAACAATTCACGTTATTGGCGTTGGAAGCACCGAAGGTTCTTTAGTTCCTGTTAGCGAAAATGAAAGTAAAACATTTTTAAAAGATAGCTCCGGTGAGTTAGTAATGACAAAATTAGATGAGAAATTTTTAATTAATATATCAGAGATTGGAAAAGGAAATTTTTTGAGAGTTTCAGGAAACGAATCCATTAGCGATCCTATTATAAATATTATTAACACTGGAGAAGAATCATTGATTAGTTCTTATGAATTTTCTGATTATGATTATAAATATCAATATCCTCTATTTTTTGCCATTCTTTTTCTTTTTGTTAGCTATATTTTACCAACAGGAAAGAGAAGAGTATGAAGATAATTTTGATAACAGTATTATTTTTTCATTCGCATCTTAATTCTCAAGATTCTGGCTATCAAATGTACAAAGATGGAGATATTAATTCTGCATTACAATATTATAACACGCTATTAGAAATGGAAAATGAAGACATATCTAAAGAAAGCTTACTATATAACATAGGGACTATTTATTCAAGCATGGACAATATCCCTGAAGCAAATTCTGTATTTCAAAAAGCATATAATGATTCCTTAGAAAATTTTTCATCTGATCTTAGCTACAATTATGGAAATGCGCTTTACAGATCAAAAAATCTTGAAAAAAGTTTAAATGCCTATAGAGATGCACTTTTAAAAAATCCAAATGATTCTGATGCTAGAAAAAATTATGAATTTGTAAAAAATGAGATTAAAAAGAATAAAAATATGAATAAAGAGCAAGACCAGAAGCAAGATTCTAAACAAGATCAAGATAATAGAGAGGATAAAAAAGATCAAAACTCTAACCAAAATGAAAACCAGAATCAAAATCAGAATGATAATAAGAAAAATAATTCAAATAACGATGAAAATCCCAATCAAGATGAATCTCCTCAAGTCGATAATAATCAAAACAATCAAAATAAAGAAATACAGTCTAATCAAAGCGCTGAAAATATATTAAATGCTCTAAAAGAAAATGAAAAAGTAAACAAGAAGAGAAATCAAAAAAAATCTTCTCAAGAATCAGCTAAGGATTGGTGATGAAAAGACTATTATTTTTTCTATTATCATTTTCTTTATTGTTTCCACAGAAGCTTGATACCATAGTAAGTGATCGAGAAATTAGTTTAAATGAATCCATAGATTTTACTATCAAGCTCAATAATATTGATACCAATCCAGAGGTAAATTTTAATCCAGTGTTAGATTATTTTTCGATTATATCAGGTCCAAACATTGGCAGTGAATATAAGTTTATAAATGGCAAGAAATCTAGCTCTCGTTCTATATCCTGGAGAATTATACCAAAGAAAACAGGTAAAATAACTATACCGGAATTAGAGGTAAAGGTTGGAAAAAATATTTATTTAACAAATGAAATTGTAATAAATGTCTCTGAACAAATATCTAATTCTACTAGCAATGACATGTTTCTAAAGATAGAGGTTAGTGATGGAAACGTAAAAGTAGGTGAACAGATAAATATTAAATATACTTTTTTCACTAGAATAGCATCACGAGTTATAGAAACAGAATTCCCAAGTTATGAAGGTTTTTATGAAGAAAAACTATATGACCCCTCCGGCAGTAAAATTACTCCTGATAGTTGGAATGATGTAGTTATTGACAATTATAAATACAAATCTATCAAATTATATGAAGTAGCTTTATTTCCGATGTTTGATGGTTCATTTGACTTAGATCCAATGATAATGAAAGTTGAAACTAAAGAAAGCGATCCTTCATTTAAAAGATTATTTTGGGATGATCCCTTTTTTGATACATTTTCTCAAAAAACAAAAGCACGAATTCTTGTTTCAGATAAAAAAACCATTACTGTAAATCCTTTGAACAATAAACCTGATAGCTTTACTGGTGCTGTAGGAGTATTTGATATTTCTTCTTCTTTATCTTCTACAGATGTAGAAAATGGTACTCCTGTCACATTCTATATAAAATTAAAAGGAGAAGGAAATCTTGATAATATTGGAAGACCTAGAATAGATTTTCCAAAAAATCTTGATGTTTTTGATGGAGAAATTACAAAAGAAAGAGACATATCTGATAAAGTGTCAGGATTACTCGTTTGGGAATATAACTTGATTCCAAGAAAATCTGGAAAATACACAATTCCATCTGTGAAATTTCCTTTTTTTGACACAAAAAGAGAATCATGGAAAAATGTTAGAACAAAACCAATTAATCTGAACGTAACCAAAAGTATTCAAAAAAATTATGATAATAATAGCAATAATATTTTCACTGGAAAAGAGATTAGATATATTAAATTAGATACGCCTAGCTGGAATAAATATAATTCAAATACATTTTATATTATATGCTTATCAATAATATCTATTGCTCTGATCCTATTCTTATCACCATTGTTTAGCGTAAAAATTTCTTCATTCATTGAAGAACAAGCATCAAGATTTAGAAAGAATTCTGCGCTTTCAAATTCGCTAAAAATACTTTCTATATGCGAAGATGTTCACAGAGATTGTTTGAGTATTTTTAGCAAATTTTTTTATGATAAGAACATGATTAAATCTATGAATGTTGATTCTATTGTCCTTGAAGATGAATTGAAAGAAAAGATAGAACCAAAACACTTGAAAAGATTGAAATCGATTTTAGATCATTGCAATCAGTATAAATACACTGGTATATCTTCTGGAAAAGATACGAGAATAAAAGAAAAAATTGTGAAATTATTAACGGAGATCAATGGCTATGTCTAGAAATATATTGCTAATCACTTTTATTATTAGCTCATTTAGTTTTTCCCAAGATGTTGATTCTCTTTTTGTGGAAGGAAACAATTATTATAATGATAAAGATTTTTCTAATTCTGTAAAATATTATGAAAATATTCTTAATCAAGGCATATATCACCAGGATTTATATTTCAATCTTGGTAATGCATATTTTAAGCTTGAAGATTATGGAAATGCAAGATGGGCATATGAGATGGCACTAGATTTGTCGCCTCGCGAAGAAGACGTTGTATATAATTTAGATATTACAAAGAATAAAATACCTAGCCTTATTGAACCTCCTGATTTTTTGATTATAGACTCTTTAAATATGATACTTGATAATTTTACTTACCGTAATTTTGTTTTTCTGACATCTATATTAATTCTATTGTCTTCGATTTTATTTATTATGTATAAGATTAAGCCGTCTGAAATAAACAAAAGAATTTATTACTTTTTAATTTTTCTTTCATTCCTTAGCCTTACCTTGTCTGTTGATAGATTTATTTGGATAAATAATAATAAATTCGGAATTATTATATCAGAAAATGCTGACGCTTATTCTGCTCCATATATAAATGAAAATATAAAAATTTTCACTCTTTTTTCCGGCAATAAAGTCCAAGTCTCTCAAAACACAAACGAATGGATAGAAATTTCTGTAATTGACGGAAGAAAAGGTTGGATTAGAATGCAAGATGTTAGAACTTTAGACTAGTATGAAAGCAATACTTATTTTATTACTATTTGGATTGGTTTACAGCCAAGATAACGCTGACTTTATATCGCCTTCAGATTTTAGTGATAGAAAACCAGACTTACCGGATATTATACTTCCAAATTTCAATGATGACTCTGATTATTCTAATTCTATAAACGTAGATGGATTGGTAAAAGGATATAGAGTTCAAGTGATGATATCAGAAAATCAAGAAGATCTAATAGAAGTAAAAGATAGTCTTGAGAAGCTTATTCAAGAAAAAATTTATATACAATTTGAGCTACCAAACTATAAGTTAAGAGTCGGAAATTTTTCTAGCAGAAAGAAAGCTGAGTTATATCGTAATAAAATTGCTCGTCTTGGTTATAGATCTTCATGGGTTATTCCAACATTGATTGAGTCGGATTCTTAATGTCTGGACATAGTAAATGGTCAACAATAAAGAGAAAAAAAGGCGCTCTTGATCAAAAAAGAGGAAAATTATTTTCTTCAATGGGAAGAGAGATTACAATATCTGCAAGACTGTTTGGAAGCGATATTGATACCAATCCAAGATTAAGACAAGCAATCAAAAAAGCTAAATCTATTAACATGCCAAATGCGAACATAGATAAAGCAATTAAAAAAGGCGCTGGTGAATTAGAAAATATTGTATACGAAGAAGCTTCTTATGAAGGCTATGGCCCTAATGGAGTCGCAGTATTCATTGAAGTCATTACTGATAATAAGAATAGAACGGTAGCTGAAATTAGACATGTTTTATCTAAGTTTGGTGGTTCATTAGGGCAGAACGGTAGCGTTGCATGGAACTTTGATAAAATGGGTATTGTTTTTATAGAAGGTTCTAATATGTCGGAAGAGGAAGCATTAGATCTTTCAGTAGAGGTGGATGCAAATGACTTTAAATTTGAAGATAAATTTTTTAAGATATTTTTTGATCATAATATTCTTTATGAAAAAATTGAATTAATTGAGAATAAAAGCATTGATATTGATTCGTCATTTATCGAATTAATACCAAAAAATTTTGTAGAAATATCTGATGAAGATTTTTCTACAATTGAAAAACTTATAGACACTTTGGATGATTTGGAAGATGTTCAAAATGTTTATTCAAATTATAAAATTAAAGGAAATTAATGATTATTATAGGATTTGATCCTGGTTTAGGCCATACCGGCTATGCAGTTTTAAATAAAACTGGAAATGATATTAGTCTCATTGAATGTGGTTTGGTAAGCCCAAAGAGAAATAAATCAATATCTGATAGGTTGTTCACTATTTTTTCAGAATCAAATGAATTGATTGAGAAATTCTCTCCTGATTTAATAGTCATTGAGAACGTTTTTTATGGTAAAAATGTTCAATCTGCGATTAAACTTGGTCAAGCAAAAGCTTCAATTATGCTTTCATCTCAAAAATATCAAGTTGATATGGTAGATTATACACCAAGAGAAATTAAGCAATCTATAGTTGGCAATGGATCTGCTTCAAAAGAACAAGTTGAATTTATGGTGAAAAAAATTTTTAAATTAGATGATAAAACATTGAAACGTAATGATATATCAGATGCTATAGCTGTTGCGTGGTGCGGTGCAAATAAAAAATAAAATATGATTGAATCAATAAATGGTGTAATAGAGAGAAAAGAGCCTACTAGGCTTTTTATAAATGCAAATGGTTTTGTATTTAATCTTTCAATATGTATTAGAGAATATGAAAAATTGCCATCAGCAGGAACTGAGATAACTATTTTAACTTATCTTAATGTTAGAGAAGATTTGATGGAGCTGTATGGTTTTATAGATAAAGAAAGAAGAGATTTGTTTATAAATCTTATTTCAGTTTCTGGTATTGGCCCAAGAACAGCTATCAATCTATTATCAAATGCTTCAGTTGCAGCATTTAAAGAAAACGTTGTAAATGAAGATATAAAATCTCTTAGCCTTATTCCTGGTATAGGACCTAAAACAGCACAGAGAATTGTGCTTGATATTAAAGAAAAAATTGTTGTTACCGGTTCTGCAAATCAAGATATAGACAATTCAAAATTGAATTTCAATGTAGATGATATTTATACTGCTTTATCATCATTGGGATATAAAAAGTCTCAAATTGATAAAGCGATAAAGAAGTTGAATCAAGATGGTGATTTCGAAGGCAACATTGAAGATGTTATAAAGAAAATTTTGAGTATCATAAGATGACAGTCTCTCGTAAGACATCTCTTTACGAAAACCACAAAAAGCTAGGGGCAAAATTAATTCCGTTTTCTGGATTTCTTATGCCATTGCAATATTCTAGCATTATAGAAGAACATAAACATGTAAGATCAATGGCTGGCATATTTGATGTTAGCCATATGGGAGAATTTTTAATTAAAGGAGATAGCGCAAAAGAATTCCTACAAAAAGTGACTACAAATGATATTGATTTGTTGAAGGTTGGAAAAGCACAATATAGTGCAATTTGCAATGAAAATGGTGGTATCGTAGACGATTTATTGATATACAATCTATCTGATTATTATATGTTAGTTGTTAATGCTGCTAATATTGATAAAGATTTTAAATGGCTACAAAACAACTTAATTAATGATGTGGAATTAGAAAATGTATCTGATAATATGGGGCTACTAGCGGTGCAAGGACCTATTTCTAAAGAAATTTTACTTCCATTATACCCTGATATTAGTTCTCTTAAATATTATGAAACGTTATTGCCCGATAGAGATGGGGTGATAGTAGCAAGAACAGGTTATTCTGGTGAATTAGGGTATGAAATCTATTGTCCAAATGACAAAATAATTGCCTTATGGGAAAAACTATTGTTATTAAAAGATTTGAAGCCGGTAGGCCTAGGCTGCAGAGACTCATTAAGACTTGAAATGGGATATTCGTTATATGGTCATGAATTAGATCAATCAACAACGCCTATAGAAGCTGGTCTATCATGGATCACTAAACTAAAAACCAATTTTATTGGTTCAGATAAAATGAACAATCCCATCAAAAGAAAATTGGTACCTTTATTGTTAAAGGATCGTGCGATTCCAAGGCAAGGATATAAAATATTTAACGATAGCGGTGATGAAATTGGTTTTATTACAAGCGGTGGCATGTCACCATCTCTCAATTGTGGTATTGCATTAGCATATATCGATTTACCTTTTGCTGAAGAATTAGAGTGTTTCAAAATAAAAATTCGTGATAACTTCTTTGATGTTTATAAAACAAAACTTCCATTTTATAAAGAAGGAACATATTTAGCGTAATGAGTAAAAAATCTGATATCGAAATGAGATTGCAGGCAATTGGATGGTTGTTAGGTTTTTTATCTGTATTGGTTTTAGGTTCTCTTATTGGTTATGATGCTTCTGAAGAGCCATCTTTAATTCCTGAAAGCATTAATAATCCTTTTAATATTGTTGGAGTTTATACTGGTTATTATTTGGTAAAACTAGGTTTTGGATATGCGTCTTATATTTTTCCATTTATCGGATTTATTGTTTCATTTCACCTAATTTCTAATTTCAAATTTGAACTTTATCGAATTATAAGATATTTAATCGCTCTTCTTTTATTATCTTCATTAACTATTGGTTTGATTGAGAACTATCCATTTTTTTCTAGTTATAGATATTCAGGATTATTAGGAGGATTAATTCTCAAATTATTATATGATTGGATTAGTGTTTTTGGAGTAATTGGTCTAATTGTTTTATTATGGATATTATTGATTAGCAGTTTTCTCCGATTAGATTCTTATAAAATATTTGCTTCATTTGCAGCATTCATTAAAAAAGGGATTAATTCTATATCATTTAACGATTTACTACCAAAGAAAGAAACACCACAATCTTCAAAAATTATTGAAGATGAATCCTTTTTGGATGATGTATCTGAGAATGTAGAAGATAAAAATCAAACGAAAGATAACGAATTTATTGAAGAAGAACCTTTAGAAGAAGTTGACGATCCTTTGAAAGAAGAAAAAGATGAAGAAGATTTATCTATAGAAAAAACTATAGTTGAAAAAGAAGTAGATATTGATAAGAATAGAGAAAAATCAATTATTAAAAAAAATTGGAAATTTCCATCTGTTGATTTATTAGAGTCTGTTGTAGATAACTCTGAAGATTTGAGCAATGATTATTTAAAAGAAAGAGCCGAATTTTTAAGAACTTCTATATCAACATTTGGAGTAGAAGGAAAAACAGGCTCTATAAAAACAGGCCCTATTATTACTTTGTTCGAAATAGAACCTTCAGAAGGCGTAAGGGTAAATAAATTTGTTCAGCTTTCTGATGATATTGCGAGAGTGATGGAAGCAGATAGGGTAAGAGTTATAGCTCCTATTCCTGGAACATCCCTTGTTGGTGTTGAAATTCCAAATAACAATCCACAGACAATTTATCTTAAATCGGTAATTAATTCTGAAAAGTATGACAAATCAGATGCAAAATTAAAACTAGCTATAGGAAAAGGCACCCTAGGAGACACTGCAATTCTTGATTTAGGAGAGATGCCCCATTTATTAATTGCAGGAACAACAGGGTCTGGTAAATCTGTTTCTCTTAATACAATAATTATCAGTTTGTTGTATCAGCTCAAACCAGAAGAGTTAAAGTTTGTTATTATTGATCCAAAGAAAGTAGAAATGAGTCTTTATAAAGGACTTGAAGAGCATTATTTGCTCAAATTTGATGGCATTGATGAGTCAATTATTACAAAGAAAGATAATGCTATTCTTGCACTTAGGTCACTTGAAAAAGAAATGGATTCTAGGTACGATTTGTTAGCAAATGAAGGTAAAAGAAATATTGCAGAATACAATGGGGATATGAAGAAAAAAGGCAATGATTTGATGCCTTATATTGTTTTGGTTGTTGATGAATTAGCAGATTTAATGATGTACAGCCCAAGAGATGTGGAAGCTCCTGTTGCTAGATTGGCACAATTAGCAAGAGCGGTTGGTATTCATCTTGTTATTGCAACCCAAAGACCTTCCGTTGATGTTATTACAGGTGTAATTAAAGCAAACTTTGCTGCTAGAATAGCATTCCAGGTTGCTTCAAAGATTGATTCAAGAACAATTATTGATGCAGTTGGAGCAGATAAACTTATTGGCAAAGGTGATATGCTTTATCAAAAACCGGGATCATCATCACCTGTAAGATTGCACGGCGCATTTATAACGCTTAAAGAAATTGAAGATGTTGTCAAATATATATCTAAACAACCTAAGCCAGTCGAACTAATTCTTGAGACAGTGAAAGAGACGTCAAGCGTATTAGATGGTAATCAAGAGGGGTTAAATGATGAACTATTGAATAAGGCAATTGAAATTATCGTAGTAAGTAAACAAGCTTCAATCTCATTGTTGCAAAGAAGGCTTTCCATTGGCTATTCAAGAGCAGCTCGTTTAATTGATGAAATGGAGCGATTAAAAATAGTAGGCCCATTCTCTGGAAGCAAAGCTCGTGAAATATTAGTCGATGAATCTTACTTAGAAACGATTAAAGATGACGATGAAGAAATATAATATTTTAATATTTCTATTTAGCATTTTACATCCCCAGAATACAATTTCAGATGACATAATTTCTTTTATAGATAGCTTAAATAATAAAACAATGATATTGTCAGTAGATTCATCAGAATATGATACCAAACTCTCAATTTCAGATGATAAAATTTATTTTGATACTTTTTCTACAAACAATGATATAGTCACAATAGAAGGAAGTGAAATAAAAACATATGACTTTGATAGCCAGGTAATCATAATAGAATCTGCTGATGAAACTTTTCTAGATATATTTTACAAACAAGGTTTATTAAAATATAAAATAACAAACATAGATATTAAAGATTCACTTTCATTGGTAACATATAATTTGGATTCAAGAGCGTTAGTCATTGAATTTCATAATACATTGAAACAAATTGTATCCATTGAAATACAAGATGAAGATATTTCATTATTAAATGCAAAGGTGATTGATATAATTAGCTTTGATATGCCATTTCTTGCAAATGATTTTGCTTCTTGGCAAACGTTAGATTGGAGAGATTAATTAGAGATGTTTGATACAATATTTTTAGATCGAGACGGTACAATTAATGGTGACCCACTAGGATATATTAATAGCTTATCTGATTATCATTTCTATGATTATACATTTGAAGCATTAGATATATTAAAAATACATTGCAATAACTTTGTTATTGTTACCAATCAATCTGGATTGGAAAAAGGCAAACTTGATATTAATAATCTGAATGAAATCCACCATTTTGTACGTAAGGAATTTGAAAAAAGAAACTTAAATCTAAGAGCGATTTATTTTTCTCAAGATTATCATGAAGATTTTAATTCAATGCGAAAACCAGGCATTGGAATGTTTTTAAAAGCAAAAGAAGAGTTAGATATTGATTTAAAAAATAGTTTGATGATAGGAGACTCAATAGTTGATATACAGGCTGCAGAAAGAGCAGAGATGAAGTCTATTTTTCTTCTTTCAGGCCAAGGAGAATCATACCTGGAAGACATTAAAAGAGATTATAAACCTAATTTGATTGCAAATAATTTATTGCATGCAGCAAAGGAGATAACATCAATATAGGCGTCATATATGGTGGAGATTCTTCTGAAAGAGAAGTGTCTATTAATTCCGGAAAAGCAATCATCAATGCTTGTGAAAAATTAGGATACAATGTTCAAGGCTTTGATGGTTTTGATGAGTTAATTCTTGATCAGAAATTTGATTTTATCTTTTTAGCGCTTCATGGAACATTTGGAGAAGATGGATCAATACAAAAAATTTTAGAACAAAATAATGTAAGATATAATGGATCGGATTCTACATCTTCAGAGCATTGTTTTGATAAAAACTTTACAAAAATTCTTTCAAAGAAAAATAGCATTTTAACACCAGAATGGCTATTGGTTAACAGCAAAGAAGACACAAATATATCAAATATCAGTTTTAAACCTATAGTTAAACCTAATAAAGAAGGTAGCACTATAGGATTTAGCTTGGTCGAGGATATTAATAACATTGGTATTGCAATAAATGAATCTCTAAAGCATGGAGAAAATTCTTTGATAGAAGAATATATTGCAGGTAGGGAAATTACTGTTTCTGTATTAGGAAACGAATCTTTGCCAATAATTGAAATCAGGCCTTATTCTGATATTTATGATTACAAGTCTAAATATACTAAAGGAGAGTCTGATTATATATGTCCAGCAGATCTTGATGATTCTTTATCAAAAGATATCCAAGATACTGCATTGAGAGTTCACAATTTATTAGGTTGTAAAGTGTACTCCAGAGTTGATTTTCGACTAGATAAAGATAATAAATTTTGGCTTTTAGAAATAAATACTTTACCAGGAATGACAGAAACAAGCCTGTTTCCTATGGCAGCAAAAGCTATTGGTTTAAGTTTTGAAGATTTGATTGATAAAATCATTAAATTATCTTTAGAAAAATGACATTAAAACTTTACAATTCAACCACATCAAAAAAAGAAGATTTTAGATCACTATCACCAAATGTAGTGTCGATGTATTGTTGTGGTCCAACTGTATATGATGCTCCTCATTTAGGTAATTTTAGGACCTTTGTTTTTTATGACTTGGTAAAACGCGTATTAGTTCAAAATGGGTTTAAAGTAAACCAAGTAGTCAATATTACAGATATTGATGATAAAATAATTGATAAAGTAAATACCGGAGAAATAGGATATAAAGAGCTAACTACTAAATTTAATGACATGTTTTTACAGCATTCGTTGTCTTTAAATATTCAAGAGGCTAATCAATACCCGAAAACATCTGATCATGTTGAAGCAATGATTGATTTTATTAAGGCATTGATTGATAAAGAGTATGCTTATAATGCGGATGGAAATATATTTTTTGATACAGAAAAATATAGCAAATATGGGAAATTTGTAAATATAGAGAATATGGATGGATTAGAGTCTGAAGATGACGGTCTAGGTAAAAAGAATCAAAAAGATTTTGCATTATGGAAGACTTGGAAAGAAAAAGATGGCGATATTACATGGGAATCAGAATGGGGAAAAGGAAGGCCAGCTTGGCATACTGAATGTGCTGTATTGGCTACACAATCACTTGGAAATACAATTGATATTCACTGCGGCGGCGTTGATTTAAAATTTCCTCATCACGAAAATGAATCTGCACAAGTAGAAGCACTTTTAGATAGCGTTTTTTCAAATTATTGGCTTCATTCAGAACATTTGATACTAGAAGAAGAAAAAATGAGCAAATCATTAGGTAACATTCTAAGTGTTAGCGATTTATTAAATCAATATTCTGCAGAAACGATAAGATTGTTTCTCTTGTCATCACATTACAGATCAAAAATCTATTTTTCTGATGAAAAGCTAATTGATTCTTCCAAAATGATTGATAAAATTAATCGCTTTGTTAAATCTGTTGGATTGGATACGTTAGAGCATAATGGCGATGCAAACCTTTCAGGTGATTATTTAAGGTTTGTAGAGTCTTTAAATGATGATTTGAATACACCAGAAGCATTAGGAATATTTTTTGATTTTATTAACAAAAAGAATAAAAAAATTCATGAAGACTCATTATCTGAAAAAGATATAGAAGAATCAAAAAAATTTATTTTAGGTTTTAATTCAATTTTTCAGATCATAAATCCATCTGTTCTAATCGATGAAAAAATTCCTGAAGAAGTTCAGAAATTGGTCTCTCTTAGAGGAGAAATGAGAGATAAAAAAAATTGGGAAGAAGCAGATAGATTAAGAGAAGAAATCGAAAAAATGGGTTGGTTAATTGAAGATTCAGAATCCTCTCAGAAGCTCGTCAGAAAGAAATAATTTGTTTTTTTAATTATTTTGGTTATATTTCGTCGTTTTTGCCTACGCGCACGCGTACGGATAAGTGTATGCCGGTGTAGCTCAGTTGGTAGAGCAGCTGATTTGTAATCAGCGGGTCGGGGGTTCAAATCCTCTCGCCGGCTCACCAATTTAGGTAAAGAGTTATTTGAAAATTTTTCCTTCTCAAGGATTAGAGAAAATAGGGATTGAGGGGATATGGCCGAGCGGTCAAAGGCAGCAGACTGTAAATCTGCCGACGTAAGTCTACGGAGGTTCGAATCCTTCTATCCCCACAAAAAGCATTGCGGGTGTAGCTCAGCTGGTAGAGCATCAGCCTTCCAAGCTGAGGGTCGCGAGTTCGAATCTCGTCGCCCGCTCAAGAAGCTTCATGCCTGCGTAGCTCAGTAGGTAGAGCACTTCCTTGGTAAGGAAGAGGTCGCCGGTTCAATCCCGGTCGTAGGCTCAAAAAAAAGAAAAAAAGAATTTTTATTTAAATAAGGAGAAAGAAAATGGCTAAAGAGAAGTTTGATAGAAGTCTTCCTCACTGCAATATTGGTACAATCGGTCACGTTGACCATGGTAAAACCACGTTGACAGCTGCTATTACAAAAACCCAATCTGATTTGGGGTTAGCAGAAGGACGTGATTTTGATTCTATTGATAATGCACCTGAGGAAAGAGAAAGAGGTATTACTATCCAAACAGCACACGTTGAGTATAAGACTGCAAATCGTCACTATGCACACGTTGACTGTCCTGGACACGCTGATTATATTAAAAATATGATCACTGGAGCTGCTCAGATGGATGGTGCTATTCTTGTGGTTAGCGCTGCAGATGGTCCTATGCCTCAAACTCGTGAACACGTTTTATTAGCTCGTCAGGTTAATGTTCCTAGTATTGTAGTTTTTATGAACAAAGTTGACCAAGTTGACGATCCTGAATTATTAGAGCTAGTTGAAATGGAATTAAGAGAGCTTTTAAATGAATATGAATTTGACGGTGACAATACTCCTATCATCAAAGGTAGTGCTTTAAAAGCACTTGAAGGTGATGCAGATGCTGCTAAAGCTATCGGTGAGTTAATGGAAGCTGTTGATAATCATATTCCTCAACCAGAACGCGCTATTGATAAACCATTCCTAATGCCAGTTGAAGACGTATTTAGTATCACTGGTAGAGGCACTGTTGGAACAGGTAGAATTGAGTCTGGAATTGTAAAAGTTGGCGATGAAGTTGAGCTAGTTGGTTTAGGCTCTGATAAAACAACCACTATTACAGGCGTAGAAATGTTCCAAAAATTACTTGATCAAGGTGAAGCTGGTGATAATGCTGGTTTGTTAATGAGAGGCATTGAAAAAGAAGAACTAAAGAGAGGTATGGTTGCTGCTGCTAAAGGATCAATCACTCCTCACACAAAGTTCAAAGCAAAAGTATATGTCTTGAAAAAAGATGAAGGTGGTAGACATACTCCATTCTTTAACAACTATAGACCTCAGTTCTATTTTAGAACGACTGACGTGACTGGAGTTGTTACATTACCAGAAGGAACTGAAATGGTTATGCCTGGAGATAATGTTGAAATTTCTGTAGAGCTTATTACACCAATTGCTATGAATCAAGAGCTTAAGTTCGCTATTAGAGAAGGCGGACATACTGTAGGTTCAGGCATTGTTATTGACATTACTGAGTAATCGTAATGGCAGGAAATAGCAAAAGAGCAATTGTAAGACTGGAAAGTACTGCAGGAACAGGATATCGTTATACTGTTACTAAGAGTAAAACTAGACATCCTGATAAAATTGAGTATAAAAAATATGATCCTGTAGCTCGAAAGCATGTTGTTTTTAAAGAAATAAAATAGCAAATAGGTGAGTAGCTCAATTGGTAGAGCACCGGTCTCCAAAACCGGGGGTTGCGGGTTCAATTCCTGCCTCACCTGCAACAAAGGAAGGTATGTTTAAAGCGGTAAAAGATTTTTTAAATCAAGTGTATTTAGAGATGAATAAGGTTTCTTGGCCATCCTATTCAGAATTAAGAGGCTCAACATACTTGATTCTTATCTTTTCTCTCCTATTTGTTATTTTTCTTTTTGGAATTGATTGGTTGGTGCAGCAGTTAGTGAGTGTGTTGTTATGAATTGGTATAGTTTAAGAGTCATATCAGGAAAAGAAGAAAAAATTAAAGCTTCTATTTTTAGAGAGCTTGAATATGTTCCTGAAATAGCAAAAGGTATCGAAGAAATACTGATTCCAACTGAGAATGTTGTTGATATTAAGAATGGAAAGAAACAAGTAAAAAAGAAAGTGTTTTTTCCTGGGTATGTTTTGGTAAAAATGGATATGAGTAACGAAAATAAATTTTTTATTGAGAATATTGATGGTGTTATGAGCTTTGTTGGCCCCAAAGCAAGTCCTCAGCCTTTACAAAGTAATGAAGTTGACAGACTTATTGGATCAATCGATAGCGAAGATACTGATGTAAGCGATATTGAAATACCGTTTAAAGTGGGAGATTCTGTAAAAGTGATTGACGGTCCTTTTAAGGATTTTGATGGATTGATTCAAGAGGTTAATGATAAAAATAGAATAAAAGTTAATGTTAATATATTTGGTCGTCCAACACCGATAGAATTGAATTTTAATCAAATAGTTATTGCTAATTAAATAATATGGCAACAAAAGAAATAGAAACTTTAATAAAATTACAAATTCCAGCTGGACAGGCAAACCCTGCTCCTCCTGTTGGTCCTGTGCTTGGTCAACATGGATTGAATATTATGGATTTTTGTAATGCTTTCAATGAAAAAACAAAAGAATTACAAGGAACTTTAACTCCTGTTGTTATAACAGTTTATAAAGACAGGTCTTTTACATTTGAAATTAAATCGCCACCTGCATCAACATTGATAATGAAAGAATTAAAGCTTAAAAAAGGTTCTCAAGAACCTAATAAAGACAAAGTGGCAACAATTACTATCGCACAATGTAAAAAGATTGCAGAAGCGAAGATAAAAGATTTAAATGCTCATAATTTAGACCAAGCAGCAGAAATGATTGCTGGAACTGCAGTTAGCATGGGTATTGAGGTAGAAAGATGAATAAAAAGACAAAATTTTCAAAATTAGTAAATGAAAAAATTGACTCATCAAAAACATATACAATTGATGAAGCAGTTTCTATTATTATGGAATTTAAGAGGGAATCTTTTGTGGAATCTGTTGATGTCGCATATAATTTAGGAGTTGACCCAAAGCATGCAGATCAAAACATAAGATTAAACTTAATGTTACCTCATGGAGCAGGCAAGGAAGTTACAGTATTAGCTCTTGTGAATGCAGATAAGGAGAAAGAAGCACAAGATGCAGGAGCAGATTTTATTGGAAATAAAGATTATTTGGAAAAAATAAAAGGTGGATGGACAGATGTAGATAAGATAGTAGTCACTCCAGATTTGATGGCTGAAATAGGAAAATTAGGTAAAATTTTAGGACCTAAAGGTTTGATGCCTAATCCAAAAGCTGGAACTGTGACTAATGATGTTGCAAAATCAGTAAAAGAATTAAAAGCAGGCAAAATTGATGTAAGAGTTGAAAAGGATGGTATCCTGCATTCTTCCATTGGAAAAACATCATTTTCTGAAGATAATTTGAAAGAGAATTTTAAGGTTTTTCACAATGCAGTAATGAGTGCAAAGCCTAACTCTTTCAAGGGAACATTTTTGAATTCAATAAGTTTGTCTTCAAGTCTTGGACCAGGTATAAAAATAGGGGTTGAATAATTATGCCAAATGTTAAAAATATAGATTCTGTTAAAGAGTTAACTGTTAAGCTTGATAAAGCAAAAGCTGTTTATTTCACTGACTATTTAGGTTTAGATGTTGTCAGTGTTACAAAACTAAGAAAAAGTTTTGTTGAGAAAGACGTTGAATTCACAGTTGCAAAAAACACTTTAATCAAGTTAGCTGCAAAAGAATTGGGTATTTCTGGTGTTGATGAATTTTTAAAAGGCCCTACAGCGCTTGCATTCAGCTATGATGAACCAACAGACCCTGCAAAAATAATTAAAGAATTTTTAAAAGATTTTGATAAGCCTTCAGTTAAAGGTATGATATTTGATGGTGAAATATTTGCATCAGATCAATTTGATAAAGTTGCTAACCTTCCTTCTAAAGAGCAATTGTTATCAAAATTGGTTGGAATGCTTAATTCTCCAATGTCAAAACTAAGCAGCACCTTGGGCGGTTCTGTTTCAGGCTTATTAGGAACACTTACACAATTAGAATCAAAGAAAGGTAGTTAAAATGAGTACTAAAAGAGAGGATGTTTTAAAATATCTTGAAGAAGCAAATATGATTGAAATCTCTGAGCTTGTTAAAGATATTGAAGAGAAATTTGGCGTAACAGCTGCAGTACCAGTTGCAGCCGCTGCTCCAGGTGCAGCCGCAGCAGGCGGTGACGCAGGTGAAGGTGCTGAAAAAAGCACTATGGATGTAATTCTAGCATCTGCTGGTGGCTCAAAGATTGGAGTCATTAAAGTTGTTAGAGGGATAACTAATTTAGGATTAAAAGAAGCTAAAGAATTGGTTGATTCTGCTCCTAAGCCTATTAAAGAAGGCGCTTCAAAAGAAGAGGCTGAAGATATTAAGTCTCAACTGGAAGAAGCAGGCGCAACAGTAGAGTTAAAATAGTTTTTAACTGAAATATTAATTAACCAATTTTTTGGAGGAAAGCTTTTTGAACAAATCAAATAAGTTAAACACAAGACATAATTTTGAGAAAATAAAGACAGGTGTAGAATTACCTGATTTGCTTGATTTACAAGTTGGATCTTTTCGTGATTTTTTACAGGAAGATGTTAAGCCGAACGATAGAGAATTGTTTGGATTACACGAAGCGTTTGTATCTATCTTTCCGCTTCAAGATAATCATGAAAACTATATCTTAGAATACAATAACTATTCAATTGGAAAACCAAAATATTCACCAAGAGAATGTGCAAATAGAGGTATAACTTATAGCGTTCCTCTTGACGTTAAGCTTACACTGAAAATTACTGATGAAAATGACAAAAAGAAGATAGTTGATAAGCTGCCTCAAGATGTTTATTTCGGTAACATTCCTTATATGACTGATAAAGGCACATTTATCATCAATGGTGCTGAAAGAACTATTGTCACTCAATTACAAAGATCTCCTGGTGCGTTCTTTGATCAAACATTTCATCCAAATGGTGCAAAATTATACAATGCAAGAATTATTCCAATTCGCGGTTCTTGGATTGATTTTACAACAGATATTAACGATATCCTTTTTACCATTATTGATAGAAAAAGAAAATTTCCAGCTACGCTCTTATTGAGATCTCTTGGATTTAGTTCTGATGAAGACATATACAATGCTTTTGGTTTATCAATCGATTTAGATATAGCAAAGATTAATAAAGAAGATTATACAAAATATATTCTTATCGAAGATATAGTTGATGTAAATACAGGTGAATTATTTGCTGAAAGCGGAAAAGAGCTTAATGATGCTATTATTAAAGCGTTAAAAGAAAATAAAACAAAAACTGTAAAAGTTGTCGATATCAAAGATAATATTGATAGCATGATGATAAGCAACACGATTAAGAAAGATCCGACAAAATCTACAGAAGAAGCTTTGATGAAAGTTTATTCTTTATTAAGAGGGAGCGATGCTCCAAATCCAGAGGCAGCACAAAAATTTATTGATAGAATGTTCTTTCATCATAAGAAATATGATTTGGGTCAAGTTGGTAGATATAGATTAGACAAACAGTTTAATTTAAATAACAAAGGTAAAGATTCGGTTCTTACACACGATGATTTTATTATTGTTATAAAATACCTTATTCTTATGCGAAAAGGATTGAAATCTCCAGATGATATTGATCATTTAGGCAATAGAAGAGTTAGAACGGTAGGTGAGCAGCTTAAAGTTCAGTTTAATTCTGCTTTAGCCAGAATGGTAAGAACTGTTTATGAAAGAATGAATTTGAGAGAGGCAGAAACTATTACTCCTCAGGATTTAATTAATTCTAGACTTGTTACTACGGTTATTAACACATTTTTTGGAACAAGCCAACTATCTCAATTTGGAGATCAAACTAATCCTTTAGCAGAAATTACACATAAACGAAGAATATCTTCTTTAGGTCCAGGTGGTTTATCTAGAGAAAGAGCTGGGTTTGAAGTTAGAGACGTCCACTATACTCATTATGGAAGACTTTGCCCTATTGAAACCCCTGAAGGTCCTAATATTGGATTGATTTCTTCCTTAGCTTTAATGGCAAGAATCAATAAGCATGGTTTTATTGAAGCTCCTTATAGGAAGGTTGACAACAAAACTATTAGTAATAATATTAAGTTTTTATCTGCAGATGACGAAGATAGAGCTAATATTGCTCAATCTGGCTTAAGTGTTAAGAATGGAAAAATTACTGATGAAAAATTAAGAGTTCGATCTAAAGGCGATTTCCCAGTTATTGAATCAAAAAATGTACAATATACTGATATTGTACCAAACCAAATTCTTAGTGTTGCAGCTGCACTTATACCTTTTGTAGAGCATGATGATGCAAATAGAGCGCTTATGGGTTCAAATATGCAACGTCAATCAGTTCCTTTATTAAGAACAGAATCACCAATTGTTGCTACAGGGATGGAAAAAAAGGTTGCTGTAGACTCTAAGGCAGTTGTTTTATCGCCAGTTTCTGGGACTGTTGTTTATGTAGATTCAAAGAAAATCATTATCAAAGACAAGAATTTTTCTTCTTTAGCTAAGCTTACAGAAGGAGAAGATCTTTGTACTGTCGACCTGCTTAAGTATTCACGATCTAATCAAAATACTTCTTACAATCAAAAAACAATTGTTAAACAAGGCGATAAAGTTAAAGCTGGCCAAGTAATAGCTGATGGCGCTTCCACATCAAACGGTGAATTGTCTCTTGGAAAAAATGTTTTGGTAGCTCTTATGCCTTGGAATGGATACAATTTTGAGGATGCTATTGTAATAAGCGAGAGACTGGTTAAAGAAGATGTATTCACATCTTTACATATCAATGAAATTGAATTAGAAGTTCGTGACACTAAACGAGGAAGCGAAGAGTTAACTCCTGAAATTCCAAACGTAAGCGAAGAATCAACTGCACAGCTTGATGAAGAGGGCTTAATAAGAGTTGGCGCAATTGTAAATGAAGACGATATTTTGATAGGCAAGGTATCACCTAAAGGTGAAACTGATCCTTCTCCTGAAGAAAAGCTTCTGAGAGCTATTTTTGGAGAAAAAGCAGGAGATGTAAAAGATGCATCTAAGAAAGCAGAGCCTGGAGTAAAAGGAGTTGTCATAAATACAGATTTATATGAAAAAACTTCTAAAGAATCTAAAGCAAAAGTAAATGAATTAATTAAAGAACTACAAAAGAAAAACAGAGAGGATAAACGTGCTTTAAGAGAAAGCAGAGATAGTGCTATAAAAGCATTATTAAATAATAAAGCTTCTTTAGGTATAAAATCTCGTCGAGAAGACAAAGTTTTGGTTAAAAAAGGAACTAAGCTTACTCAGAAGAAATTAGATTCACTTAATTTTGAGCTTTTCTCTTTGAATGATCCTTGGATTTCCGGAGAAAAAACTTGGGAAAAGATTTTATCAGCTTTTACATCTTTTAATAAGAACTTGATTGAGCTCGATGAAAATCTTGAATTAGATATATTTAAGCTTAAAGAAGGAGACCAGTTGCAACCAGGTATACTTAAACTTGCAAAAGTTTATGTAGCAAACAAAAGAAAGATTTCTATTGGAGATAAGATGGCTGGTAGGCACGGTAATAAAGGTGTTGTTGCAACAATTGTTCCTGAAGAAAATATGCCTTTCTTGGAAGATGGAACTCCAGTAGATATATGTTTGAATCCAATGGGTGTTCCATCTAGAATGAATTTAGGGCAACTATATGAGACAATGTTAGGTTGGGCAGGACATATTTTAGATGAAAAATATGAAACACCTGTATTCAATGGTGCAACCCCAGAAGAGGTTGAAGAAAAAATGAAGAAAGCCGGCTTGCCAACATCTGGAAAAGTGACTCTTTTTGATGGGTTAACAGGAGAAAAAATTGATAATCCAGTCTTAGTGGGATATATGTATATAATGAAATTATTCCACATGGTTGATGATAAGATGCATGCAAGATCTACAGGACCTTATTCTCTTGTAACGCAACAGCCTTTAGGGGGTAAAGCGCAATTTGGAGGTCAAAGATTTGGAGAAATGGAAGTTTGGGCTCTTCAAGCTTATGGCGCTGCTCATGTTTTAAGAGAGATTTTAACAATCAAGTCTGATGATATTGATGGAAGATCAAAAGTTTATAGCGCTTTGGTTAAAGGAGAAGATTTACCTGTTCCAAGTGTCCCAGAAGCATTCAATGTATTTATGAAAGAAATACAAGGGCTTGGTTTAGATATAGAATTAGATTAAAAGAAAGAAGAAAATAAATGCATAAAAAGAAAAATAGTATTTCATTAAAATTAGCTTCACCTGAAAAAATTCTTGATAATTCATTTGGAGAAGTTTTAAAACCAGAAACCATCAATTATCGTTCTTATAAGCCAGAAAAAGATGGTTTATTTTGTGAAAAAATATTTGGTCCAGTGAAAGATTTTGAGTGTCATTGTGGAAAATATAAAGGCATAAGATATAGAGGGATTATATGTGATAGATGTGGCGTTGAAGTCACAACAAAGAAAGTGCGTAGAAATAGAATGGGACACATAACTTTGGCTGTGCCTGTTGTCCATATATGGTTCTTAAAATCTATTCCAAGTAAACTGAGCTATATATTAGGCAAGAGCGCTAAACAGTTAGAAAGCGTGGTATATTATGAAAACTATCTTGTTATCAACCCTGGAAAAAGCAAATGGAAAAAATTTGACCTAATTGATGAAGAAGAATATTCCAAAATGGAATCTGAATTTGGATATGAAGCTGTTTCTCAAGAAGAAAGAGAAGAAGAGTCATATTTCTATGCATCAATGGGAGGGCAAGGCATTAAGGATGCATTATCTGAAATTGATTTATTAGATTTAAAAAACGAGCTTGAACTAATAAGCAATACAACTAAATCTCAGCAAAAGAAAGAAGATGCATTAAAGAGATTGAAAGTGATTAAAGATTTTGCTGAAGATCGCACAAATAAGCCTGAATGGATGGTTGTATCAATTTTGCCAGTTATGCCTCCAGAATTAAGGCCTTTGGTTCCTCTTGAAGGAGGAAGGTTTGCTGCTAGCGATCTTAATGATTTATATAGAAGAATTATTATAAGAAATAATCGCTTAAAACAGTTAATGGACATTCAAGCTCCTGAAGTGATATTAAGAAATGAAAAAAGAATGCTTCAAGAGTCTGTAGATGCGCTTTTTGATAATACAAAAAGAAAAACTGCTATAAGAAGTGGTTCAAAGCGTCCTTTGAAATCAATTTCTGACATGTTGCGAGGGAAACAAGGGAGATTTAGACAAAATCTTCTTGGAAAGCGTGTTGATTATTCTGGAAGATCTGTAATTGTTGTTGGCCCTGAATTAAATATGACTGAATGCGGAATTCCTAAAAATATGGCTTTAGAACTTTTTAAACCACATCTTATAAGAGAACTTACAAGAAGAGATTTAGCAGCAACTCCTAGAAGCGCAAAACTAATGATTGAAAATAAAGATAAAGTTGTCTACGAGATTTTAGAAAATGTTGTAAAAGATCACCCAGTGCTTCTAAATAGAGCTCCAACTCTGCATAGATTAGGTATTATTGGATTTCAACCTGTTTTAATAGATGGTAAGGCTATTAGAGTTCATCCATTGGTATGTTCTGCATTCAATGCTGACTTTGATGGTGACCAAATGGCTGTGCATGTTCCTTTGTCAATAGAAGCTCAATTAGAAGCTAGAGTTTTAATGATGGCAAGTCAGAATATTTTACATCCTGCTAGTGGAAGACCAATTACTTTACCTTCTCAAGACATGATTCTTGGATGCTATTATCTTACAAGCAAGAAAGAAAAACAAAAAGGCGAAGGTAAAATATTTGGATCTATCCATGAAGTTAAAATTGCCCACGAAAATGAAAGAGTAGATTTACATGCTATCATAAATTTAAGACATAATGGTGAGTGGTATAAAAATACCACAGTTGGACGTGCTATATTTAATAGCATTATTCCTTCTGAGCTAGGTTATTATGATGAGACAATTTCAAAGAAAAAATTAAGTTATATTATTGGTGATTCTTTTGTTAAGGCAGGAAACGATAAAACTGTTAAGTTGTTAGATGATCTTAAGCATCTCGGTTTTTCGACTGCTACAAAAAGCGGAACATCAATATCAATTAATGACATTCTTATTCCAGATATGAAAAATAACATAATTGATCAAGCTAGAGGAGAAGTAGAAAAGGTTCAAGCTAGATTCAATAGACATATTCTAACCGAAGGTGAGAGATATAATAAAGTTATCGATATTTGGACAAAAGCTACAAATGATGTTAAAGATGAAATGATGAAAGGCATTAAATCAGACGAAGAAGGATTTAATTCTGTATTTATGATGGCTGATTCAGGTGCTAGAGGTAGCACTGACCAAATTAAACAATTAGCTGGCATGAGAGGTTTAATGGCAAAACCGAGAAAATCTATGATTGGTGGTGGAGAAATTATAGAAAATCCAATTATGTCTAACTTCAAAGAAGGTCTTTCTGTTATGGAGTATTTCATATCAACTCACGGTGCAAGAAAAGGTTTAGCGGATACCGCATTAAAGACTGCAGATGCAGGATATTTAACTAGAAGGTTGGTTGATGTTGCACAAGATGTAGTTGTTTCTGAAGATGACTGTAAAACGATTAATGGTATTACAATTTCAGATTTAAAAGAAGGAGAAGAAGTTATTGAACCTCTTTCTGAAAGAATACTAGGAAGAACTTCATCAGAGAATATTGTGATTGATGGTGATACAGTTATTAAATCAGGAGAAATATTTGATGAAGAAAAGGCTTCAATTATTTCTGATAATAATGTATCAACTGTTAAAATTAAATCTGTTCTTACATGCGAAACAAGAAGAGGGGTTTGTGCACGATGTTATGGTTGGGATTTAACTAGAAGAGAATTGGTAAATAAAGGTACAGCTGTTGGTATTATAGCAGCTCAAAGCATAGGTGAACCAGGTACTCAGTTGACGCTAAGAACTTTCCATATTGGAGGTACTGCAACTAGGATTGTTGAAGCATCCGATATGAAAGCAAGATTTAATGGTAAAATTCAGTTTAATGACAAATATGAATCAGCCTCAACTATCGATGAAGATGGTGATAATGTTACAAGATGTATGTCTAGAGATGCAAAATTAACTATTGTTGATTCTAAAGGTAATATTTTAGATCAATCTAATATTCCTTATGGTGCAAATGTGAATGTTTTACAGGAAGGAAAAGTTAAAAAAGGAGACACTCTTTTTTCCTGGGATCCCTATACAGATCTTATTCTTGCTAGACAATCTGGTTATATTAGTATGAAAGATTTTATTGAAGGAGATACATACCATGAAGAAGCTGTTGAAGGCGGTAAAAAACAAAAAGTTGTTACTGAATCTAAAAACAGAAGATTAAGTCCTCAGATTGAGATTTATAGCAAATCTGGTAAAAATGGGGACTTGTTATCAGGTGGAACTATTTTGCCTGTCAAAGCAACTCTAGTTGTTAACGATGGTCAAAAAGTTTCAAAAGGACAAACTTTAGTTAAGATACAAAAAGATATTGGTAAAACAAGAGATATTACCGGCGGTTTGCCTCGTGTAGCAGAATTGTTTGAAGCAAGAAAACCTGCAAACCCTGCTGTAGTTAGCGAAATCAATGGTAAGGTAGAGTTTGGAGAGATGAAACGAGGAATCAGAAAAGTTTCTGTTATTCCTTCAACAGGAAAAGAAGTTGTTTATAAAATTCCTTACGGGAAACATGTTGTTGTACATGAAGGAGATTTTATTAGCGCTGGAACTCCTTTATGTGAAGGAGCAATCTCACCATCTGATATTTTAAGCATATTAGGGCCTAATGCTGTAAGAGAATATCTTGTTAATGAAATTCAAGAAGTTTATAGATTGCAAGGAGTTGGTATCAATGATAAACATATTGAAATCATTGTTAATCAAATGATGAAAAAAGTGGTTATTAGCGATAAAGGAGATACAAAATTTTTACATGGAGAAAGATTAGATAAATCTGTTTTGTTCGATGAAAATGATAGAATGAAAGGGATGGTAGTAATTGACGAATCTGGAGATTCTAATTTAGATATTGGCATTCTTATCTCTCAAAATGAAGCAAAAGATCTGAATAAAGAACTAAAAGAAAAGGGTAAAAATTTAATCAAATTTCACAAGGCTAAACCTGCAAAATTTGGACCTATTCTTATGGGAATTACTCAATCTTCATTGAATACAACAAGTTTTATTTCTGCTGCCTCTTTCCAGGAGACAACTCGTGTATTGACTGACGCAGCTACTGCGTCTAAAACAGACCATTTATTAGGTTTAAAAGAAAATGTTGCGATAGGAAGATTAATTCCAGCAGGAACAGGTTTTCCTGACTTACAAGATATAGAAGTTGAAGAAGAAAACTTGTAATTACGCCCAATCTATTTATCTGTTTAATTAGGCTTGTCCTACGCGTTCGAGAAAACATTTGTTTTTTCTATCTTATAACGATATATTTCGACGTTTTTTATATTTATTGAAGGGAAAAATATGCCAACAGTAAACCAGTTGATAAGAAAGAGCAGAAAGAGAACGATTAAGAAATCGGCTAGTCGAGCACTAGAGAATAGTCCTCAAAAAAGAGGTGTGTGTACTCGTGTATATACTACTACACCTAAGAAACCTAATTCTGCTCTGAGAAAGGTTGCCAGAGTTAGATTAACAAATGGTATTGAAGCGACAGCATATATACCAGGAGAAGGGCATAATCTACAGGAACACTCAATAGTTTTAATTGAAGGAGGAAGAGTTAAAGACCTTCCAGGTGTTCGTTATCATATAGTTCGCGGTTCATTGGATACTGCTGGAGTAAATGATAGAAAAACTAGTAGATCACGTTACGGAGCTAAAAAACCTAAGAAGTAAAAATGAGAAGAAGAAGACCAGAAAGAAGATCTATTAATCCTGACCCAAAATTTAATGATTTGGAGATATCTAAATTCATTAATTATCTATTAAAAGAAGGAAAAAAAGGAACTGCTGAAAAGATATTTTATACATCGCTTGATATTGTTCAAGAAAAAACTAAAAAAGATCCTGTAGATATTTTCAAAAAAGCTTTAAATAATGCTGCTCCACACGTAGAAGTTAAATCACGAAGAATTGGTGGAGCAACATACCAAGTTCCAATTGAGGTTCCGTCAAGCAGACAATTTTACCTTTCATCTCATTGGATTATAGAGAGCGCAAAAAATAAATCTGGAAGTAACATGTCAAATCGTTTAGCCAGCGAAATTATTGCAGCATCTAACAATGAGGGTAATGCAATAAAAAAGAAAGAAGATACTCATCGTATGGCTGAAGCAAATAAGGCATTTGCTCATTTTGGTAGAGGGGGAAGATAATGTCTACTGATTTAAAAATTGTAAGAAATATTGGAATCATGGCACATGTTGATGCAGGAAAAACAACTCTTACTGAGAGAATGTTATATTATTCTGGTAAAACTCATAAGATTGGAGAAGTGCATGATGGTGCAGCAACTATGGACTGGATGGAACAAGAACAAGAAAGAGGAATTACTATCACTTCAGCTGCTACAACATTTTACTGGAACGATCATCGTGTTAATTTAATTGATACTCCTGGGCACGTAGATTTCACCATGGAAGTTGAAAGATCATTAAGAGTTCTTGATGGAGCCGTTGCTGTATTTTGTGCTGTTGCTGGAGTTGAACCTCAGAGTGAAACAGTTTGGAGACAAGCAACTAAATATAATGTTCCAAGAATTGCTTTTATTAACAAAATGGATAGAATTGGTGCTGATTTTTATGCTGCTGTAAAAAGCATGGAAGATAGATTAGATGCTAAACCTCTTCCTATTGCTTTACCAATTGGTGCAGGCGAAGATTTTAAAGGTATCATTGATTTGACAACAATGAAAGCTATTCAATATAATGAAGATTCAAAAGGCGCTGAATTTGAACATATTGATATTCCATCAGAATTAACTAGCGAATCAGAAAAATGGAGAAATTTTTTAGTAGAAGAAGTTGCTACATATGATGATGCGTTAATGGAAAAGTATTTAAATGAAGAAGAAATATCACCAGAAGAAATTAAAGATGCATTAAAGAAGGGTTGTGTAGAGAGCGCTTTTGTTCCAACTCTATGTGGGTCCGCTTTTAAGAACAAAGGTGTACAACGAGTTTTAGATGCTGTTATTGATTTTCTTCCTTCTCCTACAGATGTTGGTAGCACTGAAGGGTCTTTGGTAGATAATTCTGATGAAATAGTAAATATTAAGAATTCTGAAAGTGAGCCATTTACAGCTCTTGCTTTCAAAATTGCTACAGATCCATTTGTCGGTAAACTAACATATGTAAGAGTGTATTCTGGATCTTTGCAGAAAGGTTCTTTCTGTATCAATTCTAACACAGGAAAGAAAGAACGTATTTCAAGAATTTTACAAATGCATGCTAACAAGAGAGAAGAGCTTGAAGAAGTTAAAGCAGGAGAGATTGTTGCAGTTATTGGTTTAAAAGGCACTAAAACTGGACACACGCTTTCTGAAAAAGGAGATGTCATTTTAGAATCAATGGAATTTCCAGAACCTGTTGTTTCTGTTTCAATTGAACCAGTTTCTAAGAGTGATCAAGATCAATTAGCTAAAGGTTTAAATAAACTAACTGAAGAAGATCCTACATTTAAGGTCAAAGTCGACAATGAAACTGCTCAAACATTAATATCTGGCATGGGAGAAGTGCACTTAGAAATTATTATTGATAGACTTAAGAGGGAATTCAATGTTAATGCGAATGTTGGTAGGCCTCAAGTTTCATTTAGAGAAGCTATACAAAAATCTGTTGAGAAAATTGATGAAAAATTTGTACGTCAATCTGGCGGTAGAGGACAATATGGTCATGTAGTGATTAATGTTAGACCTACAGAACAGGGGTCTGGTTATAATTTTATTAATAAAATTGTAGGTGGAGTTATTCCTAAAGAATACATACCTGCTGTTGATCAAGGCATTCAAGAATCCTTGAAAAATGGTGTATTATATGGATATCCGATACCAGATGTAGAGGTTGAGCTTGTTTTTGGTTCTTATCATGATGTTGACTCGTCAGAAATTGCATTTAAAGTTGCAGGATCTAGAGCAATTATTACAGCTTGCAAACAAGCTAATGCCGTATTAATGGAGCCTATAATGCGTGTTGAAGCAACAACTCCAGAGAATTATATGGGTGATGTGATAGGTGATATTAATTCAAGACGAGGCAAAGTTGATTCTATGGAACAGCAAGGTTCGAATCAAAACATTAAAGCAACTGTTCCTTTAAGTCAAATGTTTGGATATGCTACTGATTTACGATCACTTTCTCAAGGTAGGGCTAGTTTCTATATGGATTTTTCTCATTATGATAAAGTTCCAGCTCAAGTTGAAGAAAAATTAATGAAAACAAGATCTTCTAATAATGGAGCAAGCGATGAGTAAGGATTTAATAAGAATTTCATTAAAAGCTTATGATCATAAACTTTTAGACAAGTCTGCAGAGAAAATTATAAGAACTGCTAAATCTACTGGTGCGATTATATCCGGACCAATTCCTCTGCCAACAAAAAGAACTATATATACAGTATTAAGATCTCCTTTTATTGATAAAAAGTCACGTGAACAGTTCCAGACAAAAATCCATAAAAGAATAGTAGATATCGTTAACTCAACACCAAAAACTGTTGAATCTTTAATGAAATTAGATTTGCCTTCTGGTGTAGATATAGAGATTAGAGGTTAAGGGCTATGTACGGTTTGATTGGTAAAAAATTGAAAATGTCCCAAATATTTAATGACAATGGCCATGTCGTACCGGTGACCTTAATACAAGCTGGTCCATGCACTGTTTCACAAATAAAAACAGTTGATTCTGATGGTTATAATTCTGTGCAATTAGCTTTTGGTAAGAAATCAAAAAGAAACACTAATAAACCAACAGAAGGACACCTAAAGAAAGCTGGTATTGAATCTGCAAAAACAATCGCAGAATTTAAATCTGTAGATGGGTTTAATTATGAATTAGGACAAAAATTTGACGCTTCAATATTTAAAATTGGAGAGATTATAAATGTTAGATCAAAATCAAAAGGAAAAGGTTTTACTGGTGTGATTAAAAGGCACAATTTCCAAAGACAGCCTGCTACTCATGGTACAAAACATACTGAGAGAGCACCTGGTTCAATTGGACAAGCTTCTTGGCCTTCAAGAGTTTTTAAAGGACTTAGAATGGCGGGTCAATCAGGTGATTCATATGTTACTAGTGAGAATCTTGAAATTGTAGATATAGATAAGGAAAAAAACTTGTTATACGTTAAAGGATCTGTTGCAGGTGCGAATAATGGTATAGTTTTTATTTTAAAGAAATGAAGATCAAATCAATAAATAGCAGCAAAGATTATACAGTAAGTGATTCTGTTTTCAAAGTACCTATGAACGATCAGGTGGTATATCAGTGTGTAGTAGCAGAACTAACTAATGCTAGACAAGGGACTAGTTCTACTAAAAACAGATCATTGGTATCTGGCGGTGGTAAAAAACCATTCAGGCAAAAAGGAACAGGTAATGCTAGAGCCGGTACAATAAGATCTCCTTTAATGAGAGGTGGAGGTGTTATTTTCGGGCCTACTCCAAAATATTATTTTAAAAAAGTTAATGCTAAGACAAAGAAATTAGCTTTTAAATGTATCTTATCTGACAAAATAAAGAATGATTCTTTTAAGATTATAGATTCCATTGCAATTCAAAGCAATAAGACTAAAGAGTTGATACAGTTTTTGAATGAAAATGGGTTGACAGGAAAGAAATTAACCATTATTACATCTGATATAGATAACAACTTATTATTAGCTTGTCGTAACGTTAAGTATGTAAATGTTGTCAAAGCGTCTTCATGTTCTGTAGTTGATTTATTTGATTCAGATACAATCTTAATAGATTCAAAAGGACTTGAAATGCTTTCATCTAGGTTTGAAGGAGATAAATAATATGAGTGATTTATCTCAAATATTAATTCGTCCAATTGTTACTGAAAAGATGACTCTTTTACAGGAAGAAAGCAATAAATATGCATTTGAAGTGCCTTTAAATGTAAACAAGATTGAAATAAAAAAAGCTGTTGAAGAAAAATTTAAAGTTAAAGTTTTAAAGGTAGCTATCACCAACAGAAAAGGTAAAGCTAAACAAATGACCGTGAAAAGCGGAGGAAGAACTATTAGAACAAATGGTTATACTAAGCTTAAAAAAAGAGCTATAGTGACATTAATGGAAGGTTATAACATCGATTTATTTAGTGTGTAAAATTTATTATGGCAACAAGACAATTAAAACCAACTACTCCTGCTTCTAGATTTGCTTCTAGACCTGATTTTAGTGAGATCACAACTTCTAAGCCTGAAAAGTCTTTAGTAAGAAAACTCAATAAAACAGGTGGAAGAAATAATAAAGGAAGAATTACATCAAGAAGAAGAGGAGGTGGACATAAACGCAGTTATAGAATTATCGATTTTAAGAGAGATAAGTTCAATATTGATGCAAAGGTTGCGACAATTGAATATGATCCGAATCGAACTGCATTTATTGCACTTCTGCACTATACAGATGGTGAAAAAAGATATATTATTCAACCAGACGGTTTGAAAGTGGGTGATGTAGTTGTTTCTGGAGAAAAAGTTTCTTTAAAAACTGGCAATGCTATGAAATTAAAAAACATTCCATCTGGACAATTTGTACACAATATTGAGCTAATTCCTGGAAAAGGTGCACAGCTGGCTAGAAGTGCAGGTTCTTATGTACAAATAATGGCAAATGACGAAGGATTTACGACTTTAAAAATGCCTTCTGGAGAGGTTAGAATGGTTCCTGAAGATTGTTTAGCTACAATTGGTACTGTAGGCAATAAACATCATGAGCTGGTTCAATCAGGTAAAGCTGGAAGATCTAGATGGTTAGGAAAGCGTCCTAAAGTAAGAGGAGTAGCTATGAATCCTGTAGACCATCCTATGGGTGGAGGTGAAGGTAAAAGTTCTGGAGGAAGACATCCAAGTACTCCTTGGGGTAAACCTACAAAAGGCTATAAAACAAGAAAGAAAAATAAGAAATCAAATAGACTGATTGTAAAAAGGAGAAATGATTAATGTCTAGATCTATTAAAAAAGGACCTCATATTGATTTTAAACTCTTGAAGAAGATAGAGAAAATGGAAGAATCAAAGAAAAAAGGCGTTATTAAAACTTGGGCTAGAAATTCAGTAATAACACCAGATTTTGTTGGGCATACTTTTGCTGTTCATAATGGAAATAAATTTATTCCAGTTTTTGTAACAGAGAATATGGTTGGACACAAGCTTGGTGAATTTTCTCCAACAAGAACTTTTAGAATGCATTCAGGAGATAGAAAGAAATAAGGATTATGGAAATTACTTCAAAAGCGAATAATGTAAGACAGTCACCAAAAAAGCTTCGAAAAGTTGCTAATTGCGTGAGAGGTTTAAACGTTAACAAAGCGCTTTCGTCATTGAAACATATGAATGAAAAAGGCGCCGAAATTATTGAAAAAACATTGTCTTCTGCTATTGCTAATGCGGTTAATAATGAATCTTTTGAAAAAGATATGAATACCGTTGTTATTAAGACAATTACTGTTGATGAAGGACCTCCTTTGAAACGTTTTAGAGCACGCGCACAAGGTCGTGCAAATAGAATTAAAAAACGAACTAGTCATTTAAAAATAATTATAGGATAATATTAATGGGACAAAAAACACATCCAAAAGGATATAGGTTAGATGTAAATAAAGATTGGACTTCAAACTGGTTTTCTAAAAAGAATCAGTATGCTGCTGATTTAGCGCAAGATATTCAACTAAGAAAATATCTTAAGAAAAGACTTCAAGATGCATCAATAGCATCCATTAACATTGAAAGAACCTCACAGTCTATTACTATCACTCTTCATACTGCCCGTCCTGGTATTGTTATCGGTAAAGGCGGAGAAGAAGTTGGAAGACTAAAGAAAGAAATTTCAAAATTGTGTGGCACTAATGATATACAGTTAAATATTAATGAAGTAAAAAGACCTGAATTGAATGCAGAACTTGTTGGACAGAGCATTGCAAGTCAATTGATTAAGAAAATGGCTTACAGAAGAGTTATTAACAAAACAATGCAATCTACAATGAGGATGGGAGCTGATGGAATTAGAATTAATGTTGCAGGAAGATTAGGTGGGGTTGAAATTGCTAGATCTGAAAGATTTATGGATGGAAGAGTTCCTCTTCACACTCTCAGAGCAAATATTGATTATGCTTTAGTTGAAGCGCACACTACTTATGGAATTATAGGGATTAAAGTTTGGATTTGTAATGGATTTAGCAAAGCAAAGAGTAAATAATGTTAGAGCCTAAAAAAATAAAATATAGACGAGTTCATCGAGGACATAGAAGAGGTATGGCCAAAGGTGGTACGGAGGTCAATTTTGGTAGCTACGGATTGAAAGCAATGGAACCAGGATGGATTACTGCTAGACAGATTGAAGCATCAAGAATTACAATCTCTAGATTTGTTAGAAAAGTTGGTAAAATGTGGATTAGAATATTTCCTGATAAGCCAATTACTAAAAAACCATTAGAGACAAGAATGGGTAAAGGTAAAGGGTCTCCTGAGTTTTGGGTGAGTAACGTTAAGCCAGGGAGAATATTATTCGAAGTTGAAGGTGTATCAAGAGAAATTGCACAGAAAGCATTCAAAAATGCAGGAAACAAATTACCTATTAAAACAAAATTAGTAGCTAGAAGAGGATTAGATGAAAGTTAATGATTTAAGACAATTGTCTGATAAAGATTTACGTTCACGCTTGAGTGATAATAAAGAAAGCTTACAAAAATATCGCTTTCAAAAATCTATTCAACAATTAGAAGATTACAAAGTTTTGTCAGATTTACGTAAAGAGAATGCAATGATAAAAACAGTTTTAAAGGAAAAAGAATTAAATGAGGACAGTATTAATGGATAGAAATCATCAAAGACTAGTAGGAAAAGTTGTTTCTACTGCTATGGATAAAACTTTGGTTGTTAGCGTGGAAAGGCTAGTGAAGCACAAGCTTTATAAGAAATATATAAAACAATCAAAAAAATACTATGCTCATGATGGAAGCAATTCTTATAACAATGGTGATATAGTAGAGATTATATCTACTAAACCTTTAAGCAAAACAAAAAGGTGGCGTGTTTTAAGATTGATGGAGAAAAATAAGAGCTAACATGATTCAACAAGAAACAAGATTAAAAGTAGCTGATAATTCTGGAGCAAAAACTGTTCAATGTTTTAAAGTTTTAGGAGGTTCAAAAAGACGATATGCGACCGTTGGTGATGTTGTTGTAGTGTCTGTGAAGACATCTATACCAGGTGGGATGGTTAAGAAAGGCGATGTCTCTAGAGCTGTAATAGTTAGAGTTGCCAAAGAATTAAGAAGACAGGATGGATCATATATTAGATTTGATGAAAATGCTGCTGTTTTGTTGAACAGTCAAAATGAGCCTAGAGGAACAAGAATATTTGGACCAGTTGCTAGAGAATTAAGAGATAGTGGATATATGAAAATTGTATCAATGGCTCCAGAGGTTTTATAATGAAAATTAAAAAAGATATGATAGTAAAAGTTGTTTCCGGAAACTTTAAAGGTTTATCAGGGAAAGTGTTGAAAGTATTTCCAACATCACAAAGAGTGATTGTTGAAGGTGTAGCGTTAACCAAAAGAACTCTTAGACCTTCACAAGAAAATCCTAGTGGAGGTTTTACAGAAAGAGAAAGATCTATTCATGTATCTAATGTTATGATTGTAGATGATAATAAACCTTCAAGAATAGGATTTAAGATATTGAAAGATAAATCAAAAGTTAGAGTTTCTAAACGAAGTGGCAGGGAGCTTGGATAAAAATGGCAAAAGTTGAACATATACCAAGCTATAAAAAGAAATATCTTAATGATGTGAGACCTCATCTTGTTAAGAAATTTAATTTGAAGAGCATGATGGAGGCTCCAAAAATTCAAAAGATAACCTTAAATATTGGTTTGGGTGATGCTAAAAATAATTCTAAAGCATTAAAAGCAGCTCTTGATGAATTGATGTTAATTACAGGACAGAAACCAATTGTTACAAAAGCAAGAAAAGATGTTTCAAATTTTAAAGTAAGAAAAGGTTTTCCTGTTGGTTGCAAGGTAACATTGAGAAAGAATTATATGTATGAATTTTTAGAAAGATTATGTGCAGTTGCATTGCCAAGAACAAGAGATTTTAGAGGATTGTCTCATAAATCATTTGATGGACAAGGCAATTATAGTTTTGGGATCAAAGAACAAGTTGTATTTCCTGAAATCGATTATGATAAGGTTGATACAATTAGAGGAATGGATGTAATCATCACAACATCATCAAATAGCGATGAAATCTCTTATGAAATGTTGAGATCATTAGGTCT